>Ga0193728_1000151_pt1 | contig 30331 bp, 32 predicted proteins | sample U1c1metaG_FD_143037 | JGI IMG/M metagenome (GOLD analysis project Ga0193728, IMG submission 143037) | Soil microbial communities from a riparian zone of the East river system, Colorado, United States - U1c1 | ecosystem: Environmental > Terrestrial > Soil > Riparian zone | place: USA: East River... | reverse complement strand
GCGATTCCGTTTGGTTCCCGGCGATGAGATCGTCGTCACCGAAATGGAGCATCACGCGAACCTGCTTCCGTGGCAGGAGCTCGCCGCGCGTACGGGCACAACTCTCCGCTACATCCCGATCGCCGATGACGGAACGTTGCGGATGGAGGAGGCGCAGAGTTTCTTCAACAGCCGCACGCGCATTCTCGCGTTCACCCATGTCTCGAACGTGCTCGGCGTCATCAATCCAGTAAGCGAGCTGGTGGCTCTCGCCCGGTCGGTCGGTGCGCTCGTCGTGCTTGATGCCTGCCAGTCGACTCCGCACTTCGCAATCAATGTCGCCGAGTTGGATGTGGACTTCGCCGCATTCTCTGGCCACAAGATGCTCGGACCGACGGGAGTCGGTGTCCTGTACGGCCGAAGAGAGCTATTGAACGCCCTTCCGCCCTTCCTCACCGGCGGCTCGATGATCACGACGGTGACAATGGAATCGGCCGAGTACCTTCCGGCGCCGCATCGCTTCGAGGCGGGCACCCAGCGCGTTTCGCAGGCGATCGCGCTTGCGGCAGCCGTCGACTACCTCGACCGGATCGGGATGCCACGGATTGCGCAACACGAGGCGGCGCTCGGCCAACTTTTGGTGGCCGGACTTGAAGTTATCCCCGGCGTGACGGTTCTGGGTCCCGGCGTCGGCGAGCCGAGAGTCGGTCTCGCCAGCTTCGACGTGCAGGGGGTGCACTCGCACGACGTCGGGCAGTTCCTGGATGATCGAGGTATCGCGGTTCGCGTCGGCCACCACTGTGCGCAACCGCTGCACCGTCGGCTTGGGGTGACCTCGTCGACGCGAGCGAGCGCCTACCTGTACACGACAGCGGACGAGGTCGCCGAATTCCTCGACGGCGTCAGGGCTGCGACTGAATTCTTCGGAGTGGACCGATGAGTTCGGCGATGGAGGCGTTGTACCAGGAGGTCATTCTCGACCTTTCGCGTCATCCACACGGCCGCGGGCTCGAAGGCAACGCCAACGGCACGTCACACCAGGTCAATCCGACCTGCGGTGATGAGATCACACTCGAATTGCGTCTGGAGCACGGAACCGACCGCATCCGTTCGGTGCGTTGGGATGGGCACGGCTGCGCAATCTCCCAAGCGTCGGCATCGCTATTCTCCGACCTCGCGACCGGGTTGACTACTGGAGAACTCGGTGAACGTATTGCGGTCTTCCGCGCGGCGATGCGCTCGCGCGGCACGATCGAACCGGACGAGGAACTCCTGGGAGACGCCGTCGCACTGGGTGGAGTATCCCGCTATGTAGCCAGGGTCAAATGCGCAATGCTCGCCTGGGTTGCCGGCGAAGAGGCCATCGCCGCGGCGACCGCTGCCTGATTCACAGTCCGTCACGCTGAGTCGCGTTGTGAACGCTCCATCCTCCCGAGTCGAGGTAGGTGCATGAGTTCACGGAGAGCTTCGAGCTGGGCGCGCACGAGAGAAACACGTAGCGCCCAGGCAATACTAAGCAACTGCGCGACGGAGAGGTCGTTCTGCCGACCAGCCTCAATGTTCTGAAGGATCGACTCGGTCACCGAGTCGCTGGGTGGTGAGCGAATGCGTCATCACGTACGACGGCGTGCCAACGTACTCGGTCTCGATTATGGAAGTTGCTCACGAGGCCGTCGTGCACGAGACCCAGTACTCCGCGGACCCGTTCGGCGCGGGTCGGCACATCGAAAGCGCATGACTTCGATGGTCATTCAAATCTCAAACCACCAAGCTCAGAATAATTCGTCCAATCGCACTGCTGGGAGCAATCTCGAAGATTCCTTGACATTACCTATATCGGGGATATGCTTCCCCTCATCCAAGCATTGAGATTTCGTTAGAACTCTCAAGTGCGTTGTTGCCCCATTCGGGCAGCGATTCTCTTCTGTGCGACTTTCGTCGTCACAATTCCTGGCGGTTCGGGGGGACCTTGTCGTCGTTCCCGCGATCGCACTACTAGGGGCGACGATTCGAACACTAGGGGGTTCGCATGCGTAACAAGGTATTGGTAGTTGTTGTTTCGGCTGCCTTGGTTCTGGGGGGCTTGGCCGCGGCAGCGCCAGCACAGGCTGACACGACTGGGGCAACACCGATCACGATCGACGTCACGGGAGGCCCGCTAAACATCAGCGTCCCGGCCGGACCGGTGTCGCTAGGTTCCGTCAGTGCGAGCACCAGTGCACAGACTGTGACCGCATTTCTGGGAACGGTATCGGTGACCGACGTTCGTGGAGGAACTGTGGGCTGGGTGGTGACTGCGAGTGCGGTGGACTTCACTGGACCGCAGAATATTTCGGTCTCGGCACCCGGGCTAAGCAGTTACACGGCACCGGCTGCCTCGGTAATCGGCACGGCGAACGTCGCCGGTACCAACCTCAACGGGCTATATCCGGGCGGAGTCGTGCAGACCGCGACCGGTGTGGTCGGAGTTAACGCCGCGACGTGGAACCCAACGATTTCGGTGACCATTCCTGCCAATGCTCTTGCGGGTACCTACTCCAGCACGATCACGCATTCCGTCTCATAAGAGGCAACCAACAACGGGGTAGTCGGAAGTGTTCGCGAAGCCCATACGGCTGGTACATATGACGATGACCGTGGTGTTCCTCACCACGGTCATCGCACTCACATTCGCTCCTCCGATCGCGGCATCCGCGAACGTAGGAAGCACGAACGATCCGGGAAGTGTTGGTATCCGACTCCTGGATATCCCCGCTGACGCCGCGAACGACCCGCGTGCCCGCCTCTACATTGTCGACTCGCTTCTTCCTGGAACGACGATCAGCCGGCGAATCGAAGTGTCCAACACAACCGCGGGCACGTTGCGTGTTGACGCCTTCGCGGCCGCAGCGACTATTGAAAATGGCTCGTTCGTCGGCGAAGCGGGTCGGAAAGCAAATGCGTTGTCGTCATGGACAACCCTGAGCCAGGGCACACTCCAGGTCAAGAGCCACTCTGCCAACGTGGACACTGTCACGATCGCGATCCCTACTGATGCTGCTCCAGGCGAAAAATATGCCATCGTCTGGGCGCAGGTGAGTACTGCCGGAAACGGCGGAGTCAGGCTCGTCAATCGGGTTGGGATTCGTATCTACCTGGATGTTAGGGGCAACAACCCGCCAGCGAGCAGTTTTACCGTCGACTCGATGACGGCCGAACGTGGCCCAGGCGGAAAACCCATCGTTCTCGCCGAGGTGCACAACACCGGCGGCCGGGCCATCGACCTGACAGGTACCCTGCGGCTCACATCCGTTTCAGGATCGCTCACCGCTGGCCCCTACCGCGCGCGACTTGGCACCACAGTAGCGCCTGGGCAATCGGAGCCCATAACGATCGAACCGGGTGATGATCTCGCCAACGGCCCCTGGACGGCCGTTCTTAAACTTCAAAGCGGCCTCCTCACGGAGAGCAGCCAGGCGGTGATCAAATTCCCCGCGAAGCCAGGCGCGCGAGCCGCGTGTCCAGCCCACCCGATAGCTGACAACCTCGGCATCCTCGTCATCGCTTTGAGCATCGTTGTCATACTCGTGGCGGCTGGCATCGCGATTCTCTGGACCAGGAGAAGGAAACGGTCACGGACTTCCCAACAGGAGAAGTGAGCACGATGAGGTCCTACGGATGGAGGTCGGACTCTGGCGGGTGATTGATGTTCCACCCTCCGGAGCCCAGGTACGTTTCAAGCTGTTGAATGCGGCGATTGGCGTCGTCAAGTCGTTCTTGGAAGTCGGCCCATTTCGCGGGCTCGTCATGTTCGGGCTCGTGGGGCGTGAGTTCGGCCGAGAGCTCGATAACGGTTCTGAGCCGCCTTGCTTCCCGTCGTTCGCGGAGGAGTTCGCGGAGTGCTTCGAGCTGGGCGCGCTCCGAGTGCTCGTCGGTCGTGATCGGACGGTAAGCGCCGTCGATCCCGGAGATCCAGGCGTCGAATTCCGCGACCGTGAGGTTCTCGAGGTCGGGGATGATGCCGGGCAGGTCGAGGTGCTCATGTGGCGACCCGAGCGGCGCGAGAAGGAACACGGGGGAGACGCGTAGGGCCCAGGCGATATTGAGCAGTTGGGCGACGGCCAAGTCGTTCTGCCGACCGGCCTCGATGTTCTGAAGGAGAGACTCCGTCACCGAGTCGCTGGGGATCGAATCGGCGAGAGCCTTGGCACTAGTGAACCCGCGTGCCTTACGGAGTGCTGCAATGCGGGCGCCGACGGTCGTGGCGATTTTGAAGTCTGCCATGCCGACAGGGTATCGCTGAGCGATCTGTGACACCGGTGAGGTGAGCCGGCTACGCGTCGATGCCGGACGTCGCGCTTCGACGCTCAATCAGGATCGTGTCCCGCCAGTGCCCAGCCAAGGGGCCGTAGGTCATCTTTGCGATGCGTTCCCGACGTCCAACAGTTCTAAAACCGTGGCGGGCATGAAGGGCGAGACTATTTCCGTTCTCGGGAAATACGCTCGATTGGATTGTCCATATGCCAGAGGCGTCGGCTGCTTCGACCAGCGCGCCCAGGAGTAGATTCCCGATACCCCTACCGCGGGCAGCTTCGGCGACATACACGGAGTGCTCGACCACTCCCGTATACGCGCTACGCGCGGACGTTGGGGATGCGGCCGCCCACCCCACGATTTGGGCGTCATGGATTGCCACAAGGCGGAGGACAGTGAGCTTGCCCGCATCAAAGGCGTCCCACGACGGTGGCTCTGCTTCGAACGTGGCATGGCCCGTTGCAATTCCCTCACGATAGATGGCCTCGACAGCAGGCCAGTCGGCACGTTCGAGGGGGCGGACCGCGGGTTGGCTCATTGCTTGATTGTTCTCTCGCTCAGCCCTGCAGTAGTAGTGCGCGTGAGCTTGTGCTGGCCGAGCAAGCGACGACTACGAGCAGCACGAAGCACCCTCGGCAGTATCGGTCGAGCAGACTCCCGTCGCGGGCAAAACCAGTTCCACCTTGCTGGCCGAAGCGAAATCCTTGTCAAGCCATGCCGTGATCGATCGCACCTGTTCATATCCCGTGGCAAGCAGGAAGGTCGGCGCACGCCCGTAGCTCTTCATTCCCGCGATAAAGAAGTTCGTTTCGGGCTGCTGGAGTTCGACGAATCCGTGAGGTGCGACCGTTCCACAGCTGTGCACATTGGGGTCGATGAGTCGAGCGAGACGCTTCGGCGCTTCAACAACTTCGTCCAGCTCGAGCCGGATCTCGCGCAGCATGTCGAGGTCAGGACGGAACCCGGTCGCATTCACCACCACATCAACTTCGAGTTCCTCGAGCGCGCCGTGGCGGCTACCCACCAACACGGCGCCGGCGTCGATGGCTTTCAGCCGCACGATCTCGAAACTGTCGATCACGTCGATGCTGCCGTTCTTCACCAGCTGGTTCACCTGCTCGCCCAGGGATGCGCGGCCCGGAAGATCGTCTTCCTCGGAGGCCGAGACACGCACGGCGCTGGCGTTGCGGATGACCCAGGTCACTCGCGTGCCATCGTCTTCGCGGGCGAGCTTGGCCAGGTTGATCAGAGTGTTCGCGGCTGAGTGGCCAGCCCCGACCACTGCAATGCGCTTGCCGGCAAACCGTGCACGCTCACGGCCGAGAACATCCGGCAGAGCATGACTGATCCGATCAGTAACCTCCGCAAAACCCAGGGGCTCCAGACCGTTCGAGCTGAGACTGTTGGGTTGGGTATAGGTACCGGAGGCGTCGATCACGGCACGCGCCGCGACCTCGGAGATAGCGCCGTCGTCATCGCGAAGTCGAAGAGTGAATGGAGTTGTATCTCGACCGGCGGATCGCGTGCGGTCCATCCCCTCCCGCGTGACAGAGAGAACGGTCACGCCGGTGTGCGTCCGAGAGGCGATCGATTCGAGCGCAGCCAACGGAGCAAGATAGCCGTCGATCAACTCACCTGCGTATGGGACAACTCCAGGGGCTGGCTCTGACCAATCGGTGTCCGCCAGCAGTCGCCGCGCGGAAGGGTCGACCAGCTCACGCCATCCCGAAAACAGCCGGATGTGCCTCCACGCATCGACACTGCTCGCCGCACTCGCACCCGATTCGTAGACAACAAAATCGATGCCACGTTCCACAAGATTGGCCGCAGTAGCCAAACCGATCGGCCCCGCGCCAATGATGGCCACAGGCAACGAATCAAGTCGCGGTGAGCGGCGGACCGTAGGACTGAGATCAATGAGGGTCATGAAGTCTCCTGCTGTATCGATCAACTTCGATATGACGATTGTCACCACTATATCGATGGATGTCAATATGGCTTACGCTGATGGGGTGTCGACTTTAACCCTCCTGCCCGTGATTGAGGTAGCCGCCTGTTGCTCGCCGCTGACTCGCGAACCGATCGGTGCGGAGCAAGCCGTAGATCTGGCTCGATCCTTGAAGGCCCTCGCGGACCCTACTCGGCTGCGGCTGGTGTCGATCGTCGCGGCGGCGGATGGTGGCGAAGTGTGCGCCTGTGATCTCACCGAGCCAAGCGGTTTAGGACAGTCGACGGTCTCCCACCATCTCAAGATCCTCACCGAAGCTGGCTTCTTCAACCGCATTCAGCGCGGCACATGGGCCTACTTCAGCCTTGTGCCCGGCGCCCTGGATTCCGTCGCGAGCCTGCTCGCCACGCCCTGAGCCACGACGATTGCCACTCACACGACCGAAGGGACTCGCTCGTCCCATGCGGATGAGGGTTCTCTCATTCTCGGTTTGCTGAGGCTGTTCTGCGCCACAATGGCGATATGAGGGGGCACCTTTTACTAATCGCGGGCGGCGCAACAATCGCTGTGGGCGCTTTGGCGTTCGCGGCAACAGCCGCTTACGCTGCGCCCATTCCAACGTCAAGTGCGGCGGTGGCTCATTCGCCAGCGCTCGTGATTCCGCCTAACTACCAGCCCGCGGCGTCGGCAACCCGGCCTGTAAGCCCATCTGGCAGCCGCGTAATTCGAGTTGCACCCGGAGCTGCCGTCGACATCGCAGGTGCAATCGACGACTCGAACGAGACGTCTCCCTCGTCGTCCTCTCCCGGTGCGCCGGTGGGCGCCGGAGGCGAATCGAACGGTGCCGTGCCGCCCGTCGGCTCGATTCCACCGCCCTCAACCGGACACGGGTCCTCCGGTGACCAAAGTTCATCCAACGACGGGAACGATGTCGAGAACAAGGGCACCGGCTCCAACCAGAGTGGCTCGAACAACACCGGCTCCAACAAGAGTGGCTCGAACAACAGCGGCTCGAATAATGGGAACGATGTCAAGAACAAGGGCACCGGCTCGAACAAGAGTGGCTCAAATAAGGGCAAAGGCAAGTCCAATGGCTGACTTTATGAGAGACCTTTAATCGAAATCGCGGTCGCGTCTCATCTTGGCTGGTAAGGATGAGTTCAGTGGCAATCCGCAAGAGGGGGAAATCCACTGTCGCAATCCATCCAGGGGTTGAAAGCTCATTCTTCGGGGAATGACCTTCGCAAATCTTGGATTGCGGCAAGTGATCGCTCCACACGTTCGGTTCGGGTCCGAACGAAGTTGGAGTCGAAGAGTAAGTGCCCGGTCCGGATGGACCGGGCACTTCTCATTTAAGGCGGTAGCCCGCGCCGCGGACGGTTTCAATGAAGTCAGCGCCGAACTTGTTCCGGAGATAACGGATGTAAACGTCAACGACGTTCGAGCCTGGGTCGAAGTCATAACCCCAGACTCGGCTGAGTAGCTGGCCGCGACTGAGTACCTGGTCGGGATGCTTGAGAAACTCTTCGGCCACGGCGAACTCTCGAGGCGAAAGATCCACGGGAGTATTTCCAAACCTTGCCCGCCGGGTTCTGAGATCAAGAGATACGTCACCGTATCGGAGCTCCGTAGTCGCGGCGGAGGGTCGATCTCTGATCCGGATCCGGATGCGTGCGAGCAGTTCGTCGAATTTGTACGGCTTGGCGAGGTAGTCATTTGCTCCACTGTCAAGGCTTACGACCGTGTCCTCGACCGAGTCTCTCGCGGTGAGCATGATGACGGGAGTGGTTTGATCGTCTGCCCGAAGCCGTCGGAGTATCTCGTATCCGCTCAGAGTGGGCAGGCCGATATCGAGCAAAATCAGGTCGAATTGTCCGGTCTGTGCGAGCGCGAGCGCCTCGGCCCCGTCTGCGGAGACGGAGCAGGCGTACCCCGCTGATCGCAGCCCCTTCTCGACAAAGCTCGAAATTCTTGCTTCGTCCTCCACAATCAGGATGTTGCTCATTCCGGGTCCCCCTCGGCGCCTGTGCGCTCCATCGCGGCGAGTCGAGGGATCCGAATCCCGAAACGTGTTTGCGCGTCAGAGGAGCTCAGGGTCACTACGCCATTGTGCGCGAAGGCTATTGCGTTAACGATCGCCAAACCTAGTCCGGATCCCCTGATGCCGCGGCTGGCGTCGATACGTCCAAATCGCTCGAAGATGCGCGCACGTGCATCCTCGGGAATTTTGGGCCCTCCGTTCAAGACCCAGAACTCAACTATTTCGGTGTCCCCGCTCGAGCCGACTGCGATTTCGGAGCCTTCGGGTGAGTACTTGGCCGCGTTGTCGACGAGCTGAAGCCAGGCCTGCATGATCGTTTCCCGGTCAAAAGCCACCGACCCATTGCCGACCGACCCCAGTACCCATTCGTGGCCCGGCAGCACTCGGATCTTTGCGAAGAATTCACGGGTGAAGTCCCCGACATCCACAACGGTTCGTCGGGGCCGCATCTGCTCGCTTTCGGCAAGTAGAGATAGGTCCTTCACGAGAGTGCCGACTCGATCCAGTTCGTCAAGCACAAGAATTCGGGTCGCTTCCACCTCCCGTACGTCTGTTATGTCCAGCAGCTCAAGGTGCCCGCTCGCGATTGATATGGGCGTGTTGAGCTCGTGGCGAACGTCATCGAGCAACTGCCGCTGGGTTGTCATCGCCCCGTCCAGCCGATCGAGCATGCCGTTTACGGTGTCGCCGAGTGCGGCCAGGTCATCGTTGCCTTTGGTCGGGATTCGTTCGGAGTGCTGATCGGACGTGATGCGAGCCGCCGTCAGCCTGAGGTCAGTGAGCGGGCGCAGTAGTCGCCCGGTGATGTACCAGCCGAGGCTCGCGATGATGAGAAAGGTAACCCCGACAGTCGCCCAGTACGTCGAAAAGGCATTGGAGAGATCGGCCAGCTTGTCGTTGATGTCAATCGCCGCGACGAAGACGGCGCGGTCCGAACTGCCGGCGACGCTAATGGGTGCTGCTACGTAGCGATATGACGACCTCGAATTCGTCACCGTTCCGAGATAGGTCTTGCCGCCCGCTGTCTCCGCGACCACGAGTTTTGTGAATCCGGATAACTGCTCCAGATTGAAATCGGTCGCGACCCCTGGCACGAAGGTTGGCGTGTTGCCCACGATCCCCAGCGTGGACTCGTCCGAGTTGGGAAGTACCCGGCTAATGACCGCCTCGATTGCTGCCCTGGCCGTTGCGAATGGTCGGAGGGCGGTCTGCGGAGTGGCGGGCGTCCGGCTGTTGGATGCGCCGAGCACGACAACCCGCGCCTCGCTGACCCTTGATAGCAGGGTCACATCCAGTGAACTCATTACCCGCTGGTACTGGAGCAGGAAGGTCGTGGCGCCGGCCGCGCTCATCCCGAGCGCAGTGACCAAGAGTATGGCGACGAGCAACCGTGTTCGGACAGGCCACCCGCGGCGGACCCGTCGCTCGGGTTTTCCGGGAGCGGACACATTTCAGTATGCGGGTGTGGTGCACAGCGACAGGGAGTGGCGCGCCCGCACAATTCTGTGACAACTTAGCCAGGATTTGCTCATCCGTTCCCGAAACGGGTTGCAAACGAGCCCGACCATTAGCAACGATGTGATCAGGCAAAGGAGCCAAACATGAACACATCCGGACGCCATATCGTCGTCGGCGTTTTCAGCGGTCAGCCATCCGACGTACTCGAACAGGCCGCGCGATTCGCCCACCAGTTCAGTGCGGATCTCGTCTGCGGCTATGTCGACTCCACGCGCTACGTTGCGGAAGAAAGGCCGGATGGCACCATCTTCTCGTTGCCCATCGATCCGGACCTCGTGGATCTACGCGAGGAGGTGGTCGACCCGAGACTGGAAGCCGAGATTGCTCGTAACTTAGACGGTCGGGACGTGAAGTGGATGGTGCGCGCACTCGCGGGTGACCCGGCGGAGGCGCTTGCTCATCTCGCCGACCAACTCGACGCACTTCTGATCATCGTCGGCACCCGCAAGGCAGGAATCCGCCGAAGCCTGCACGAGTTCTTTGACGGGTCGGTTGGAGCGAGACTGGCCCATCGGCAACATCGACCGGTGGTTGTGATCCCTCTCAACCCGGTCGCAACCGACTCCGAGCTGCCGTGGAACGATGCAAGCTCGGAGTAGCGTGGACGAGATTGTCTACCGGTGCTAGTTTGAGGCTGCACAGCGATCGTGAGCTTCTCTTACAGTTCGTATTGACCGCAGGAAGAGATTGGCAGTTAGTGAAATCGCGATTGTCGACACTCCTTCTTGTGGTCGTTGCTGTGTTGATCAGTGCGACAGCCTCAGCATGCAGCAGCTCGCCGTCCACTTCATCCGTCCCCACCCAGAGATCCTCCCCGTCGATGAAGGACTACGGCACCCTGATGGCAGGCTGCCTGCGTTCAAAGGGCTGGGATGCAAAAGCGACTATTGGGTACGCATTCTCCGTTGACCTGCACGGACAATCCGCTGCCCTCGCAAAGGACGAGGTCACCTGCCGAAGCAAACTGGGCTTTGTCTCTCCTGGGAAACTTTCCGCGCAACAGGTTTCGGATTACTACGCTGCGGAGTTAAAGGTACGAACCTGCCTGATCGACCACGGCGTTGTCATTGCCGCGCCGCCAAGCAAGCAAACCTTTATCGAGACATTTGACAGTGCCGAGCAGTGGAACCCATATGTAAGCGTCGGCCAGACCAACACCAAGCAATGGAACTACTTCAACACCGTTTGTCCGCAGGCAATCCCCTAACAGCGTCGCGGGCAAGGAAGGGCGCGTGGAAGACGTCACAACGGAATTTTGCCGTCCCAAAACGAATCCCCCACGATGAACGGTGGATAGCCGGTTGGAGCCAACTCCACCAGCAGGTCGGAGAAGACCAGGGTCAAGTTGTGGCCGTTGGTCTGAACGTGCGTTTCATAGAAGGGAATGCCTAGATCCGTCGACCAAGCGCGAGCCAAGTCGGAATCCGCCACCAACGCGAATCCGGGATAAAGCATCTGCCACTTCACTCCCCAGACGTACCCGTCGAGGTCGACTCCAGTCTCGTAGTCGATGAGACGATCGTCCAGCGACCGTGACCAGATCTGAGAGTCAAGCGCAGTCGATGCATTCGCCAGAACGCAATTTACGAAGATGTAACGGTAGAACTCAGTAGCGATTCCCGTACGGGCTTCTGGCCGGCACTGGCCAGTCCACCGATGACGTGTTCCTCGATCTCGGTCGCGACTATCCCGACCCCAAGAGGTTTCAAATCGTGATCTGGGATGTCGGGGCAGCGCAACCCATCCCGTCAGGAGTTACGGTGTGCACCTCGGGGCTGATCAACTTGTAAAAGGGTGTTCCCCGGATTGAGTTGCGCTCCGCCAGCCTCGTCGAGATTTACAACTACATCTGGCTCCCGTTTACGGCCCCGGGCGCAAACACGGGCGACGTCGGCGCTTCTGGGGCGGAGCGCACGCCCGATAACGCCGAACTCGCCCGGATTCGAGAAGAGCCCCCTGTCGGATTTGAACCGACGACCTTCGCTTTACAAGAGCGGTGCTCTACCACTGAGCTAAGGGGGCGTGCGCCGCCGTCCAGATTACTATGGGCGCACGCCTCTTCATCCGAGGCAAGTCACCAGGAGACGGCGATGTACTGCGACTCCGTGAACTCGAGCATTCCCTCGTGGCCGCCCTCGCGCCCGATGCCGCTCTGCTTGAAGCCGCCGAACGGAGCTGCCGGGTCGGAGACGAGACCGCGATTGAGGCCGACCATCCCCGTTTCAAGTCGTTGGCTGATCGCGAGCCCGCGTGACAGGTCCGACGTGTAGACGTACGCGACAAGGCCGAATTCGGTGTTATTGGCCAGCCGCACGGCCTCGTCGTCGGTCTCAAAGATTACGACGGGAGCAACGGGGCCGAAGATTTCCTCCTCGAGAATGGGAGAGTCCGGAGCGACATCCACCAGCACGGTGGGTGGGTAGAAATACCCGACACCGTGATCCGGTTCACCGCCGCTTATGGCGGTAGCTCCCGCGGTGACTGCGGCCGCGACCAGACCATGCACCTTTTCTCTCGCTTCTTCATTGATGAGCGGCCCGAGTCCAACAGACTCCTCTAGCCCGTCACCCATCTGCATCGCAGACATCCGCTCCGACAGCCGCCGTGCGAACTCGGTCGCGACGGACGAGTGCACATAGAACCGATTGGCTGCAGTGCACGCCTCGCCGCCGTTGCGCATTTTCGCGAGCATCGCGCCGTCGATCGCGCTATCCATGTCCGCATCCTCGAACACGAGGAATGGCGCGTTGCCTCCCAGCTCCATGCTGCAATTCACAACCGTCGTCGACGCGTTCGCGAGCAGGATGCGGCCGACCTCGGTCGACCCAGTGAAGGAGAGCTTCCGCACGGCGGGGTCATCGAGCATTGCGCCGACCACACTGCCCGACTTCCGTGACGGCAGGATGTTGACGACCCCGGCCGGGACGCCAGCAAGGGTAAGCAGTTCGCCGATCGCGAGCGCCGTCAGCGGCGTATCGCTCGCCGGCTTCAGGATGACCGTGCATCCTGCAGCGAGCGCGGGCCCGATCTTTCTGGTTGCCATTGCGGCGGGGAAGTTCCAGGGGGTCACGAGAACGCTGACACCGATCGGTTGGTGACTGACCAGAATCCGGTTCTGTCCGTTGGGTGACACCTGCATGGTACCGAGCAGGCGCACGGTCTCCTCCGAGTACCAGCGGAAGAACTCCGCGGCGTAGCTAATCTCACCGCGAGCGTCGGCAAGGGACTTGCCGTTTTCGAGCACGATGAGCCGGGCGAGGTCTTCCGCGCGATCGCGCACCAACTCGAAGGTCTTGCGCAGGATCTCAGCCCGCTCGCGTGGCGCGCGGGCGCTCCACTCCGGGAGAGCCTTTTCTGCTGCGCGAACCGCATCCAGGGCATCTGCGACGCTCGCACTCGCGACGCTTGCAATGGTCGCCCCCGTGGCCGGGTTGATCACGTCAAACCGCTCGCCCGTTGATGCCGCGCGCGATACACCGCCGATCACGAGGTCGTGGTCGAACCATCCCGTGATGTCAGTGGTGCCGGCGGTGTCGTGTTGGTGTCGGATCAGCATGTGGCGCAAACCTCGCGTTAGTAGGCGTTGGCGACGAAAAGGTCCTGTGCGGGGAATCGCGTCAGGATGTGGACGCCGTTCTCGGCTACCACGATCTCCTCCTCGATTCTGGCCGCAGAGAATCCGTCTGACGCGGGGCAGTAAGTTTCGAGTGCGAAGACCATCCCGGCCTTGATCTCGACGGGGTTGTCGAGGCTGTTAAGCCTGGAAATGATGGGGCGCTCGTGCAGTCCCAGCCCGAGTCCGTGGCCGAATTGCAGTCCGAATGCGGCGAGTTCGTTCGCGAACCCGAAGTCGGTTGCCTTGGGCCAGACTTTCGCGATGTCATCGGTCCCGACACCGGCATGCACGGTCGCTATGGCCGCATCCATCCACTCACGCGCCTTGGCATAGGCGTCACGCTGGCTGGACGTCGAGCTGCCGACCGCAAACGTTCGGTAATAGCAGGTGCGATAGCCATTGAACGAATGGATGATGTCGAAGAAGGCCTGATCGCCCGGTCGGATGATGCGATCCGTGAAGTTGTGTGGGTGCGGATTGCATCTGTCGCCGGAGATCGCATTGATTGCCTCGACCTGGTCCGAACCAAGCTCGTAGAGCCGCTTATTCGCCAGGGCGACAATCTCGTTTTCACGAATGCCCGGCTTCAAAACGTCGACGATGTCCTGGTAGACCCCGTCCACCATCGCGGCGGCCTGGTTCAGCAACATGATCTCGTCCTGAGACTTGATCTGCCGTGCATCCAGCATGAGTTGCTGCGCGTCGACGACCTTCAGGCCCTGTCGCTGCATCTCGAACAGGAACGGGGGCTCCACGATATCGACGCCAATCGGCAGGTCGGCGACTCCCGCCTCGACGAGCAGCGACTTGATCTCCTTAACTGCAGACTCCATGAGTCCGGCCGACGGCGCAACCGCGCCGCGCATGCCCAGCATTCCCGGTCGGTTGTTCTCGGGCTTCAACCATGGGGAGTACAGCTGATGGTGACGCACCGCGGAACCGAAGTCCCACAGCATTGGGTCACCATCCCTGGTCAGCAGCGCGTACCGGGTCATCTTGTCCCCGAGGGCACCGCCGATCCAGGTCTGGGTCGTGTAGCGGATGTTGTAGAAGTCGAAGAGCAGGAACGCGCCGCACTCGCTCGACTCCAGCGATTTCTTCGCCCGGTCGAGTCGATAGGTGCGGAGTCGATCCATGTCGACTCGCATTTCGTAGTCGACATTGCTGTGGCCAGGGGCTTGAAGGGGGATCAGGTTACTCATCGCTCGATACCTCGAGACCGCTCTTCACGTGGGTGTTTTCGGAAACGAGCTCCATACCGGCCCGCCTGGCTTGTTCGAGCAGGAGCACCGCGAAATCTTCCTCGAGGTAGCCGGCGCCCATCGCCGACGCCACGAGCTGTGCGGTGGCCGCCGCGACCGGCATCGGCACCTTGAGGTCGTGTGCGGCCGCGAGTCCCAGATCGAAATCCTTGGACAGCAGAGGCATTGTGAATGTCGGGGTGAAGTCGAGATTGACGATCCCGGGCGACTTGTAGCGAGTGAAGGTTGATCCCATCACCGAGTCATTGAGAAACTCGAGAAAGGCCTGCCTGCTGACACCGCCGCGTTCGGTCAGCGCCGTAATCTCGACAAGGGACTGGATTACCACTCCGAGGAAGACGTTGTGGGCGATCTTGACCAGTCGCGCCACCTCGCCGTCGCCGACATAGGTTGCGCTTCGTCCGATGGCGGTTAGGACTTCGTGCACCCGGTCAAAGGTTTCGCGCGGCCCTGAGGCCGCGAGGGTGAGCTTTCCCGCGGCGACCACTGCGGGATTCCCACTGACCGGTGCGGCGAGAAACTGGGAACCGTGTCCCGCCGCGTGACTGCGGATGGATGCGGAGACTTCGATCGACACCGTCGAAGAATCGATGATGACGCCCGGCGTGCTGGCATCGGATGTGAGCAGGCCGTTCTCGCCGATGGTAACTGCCTCGAGATCTTTTGGAGCGGACACCATGATGAAGACGATGTCGCGGTCCGCGAGCTCCACGGGCGTCGTTACGAGGCTGGCTCCGCGGTCGGCTAGTGGCTCGGCCTTCGACCGCGTGCGGTTGTACACCGCGACGTCGTAGCCCGCATCGAGGAGTCGCTTTACCATCTCGAACCCCATGCGGCCTGCCCCGATCCACCCGATAGTGGGTCTGGCGGATGTGTTCATATCGTCCCCTTTGAGGATTGAAAGCGCCGCAATCGATTGCAGTTCTACGCCATTATTCAGTGAGAAATCGGTTGGCGTCAACCTTTGGTCGATTCTCCGGTCAGCTATAGAGCCGACTGGTAACGTTGACTCATGTCGAGCCGGGTGACCATAGCGGATGTTGCACGACTTGCAGGCGTCCACGCTGGAACAGTTTCGCGCGCGCTCAACCAGAAGACCGAAATCCAGGTCAATCACGACACCGTGCTTCGGGTTCGGCAGGCGGCGAAGCGACTTGGCTACGCCCCCAACTCGATTGCGCGGGGCCTCCGCACCAATTCCTCGATGACCATCGGCGTGATTATTCCGGATCTCACAAACCCGATCTTCCCGCCCATCGTTCGCGGCATCGATAGTCGCCTTGCGCCCCGAGGCTTCTCTGCGGTTGTCGTCAACACGGATGGCAGTGACGATGCTGAACGCCTGCTATTCGAATCCCTGGTGCAGCGTCAGGTGGACGGGCTCATCTTTGCCACCGGCCATAGCGGCCACTCGATTGCAGGCGAAGCGTTCGATCGCGGCATCAAAGCGGTGATGGTGAATCGAGATTCCGGGGGAGTACCGTATCCGGCTGTTGTGGGCGATGATGCTGATGGCATCAGGGAATCCTTGAGGCATTTGGCGGGATTGGGCCACAGGCGCGTCGTACATCTCGAGGGACCTCCCTCCTTTTCGACCAGCCGAATTCGTGCAGAGGCGTTCGTCGCGGGATGCGCCGAGCTTGGCATTGACGGGCGTATCGTCCCCTGCGCCGCCTATTCAGTCGAGGCCGGCCAGAGCGCCATGGATGGTGTGCTCGACTCGGCTTCTGGCCGTCCCACCGCGGTCGTTGCCGGCAACGACCTGCTCGCTCTGGGTGTCTATCACTCGCTCCGGCTGCACGGATTGGAGTGCCCGAAGGACGTCTCCGTGGTCGGATTCAACGACATGCCGTTCGCGGGCGATTTTCAACCCGCGATGACGACAGTGCGCACCCCACATTTTGAGATGGGCGCAGAGTCCGCGCGACTCCTACTCGAGCAGATCGACAGCTCGCAGCGGAGTGCACTCAAGATCACGTTGCCGGTGGCGCTGGTGGTCAGGGCTTCTACCGGCCCAGTGGACTAGTTCGGTCTGTTCGGTCGAACCTCTTGACAGGATTCCAAACTGATGCGATTGTGATGCAAACGATTGCGGTCAATGACGACTTTTCATGACTGGCGACGTCTTCTCAACACCTGAGCGAAGTCCTCCCCGTTAGGAGCAATGATGCAACTACGAATTCACACGCCGGAGGTTCGCCGGTCCCGGCGTGTTCTCGCGGCAGCCGGTGCGGTGCTAGCCACGACCCTCGCGTTGGTCGGCTGCAGCGCCGGATCTACGACATCCACGTCAAAGGGTCCACTCAAAATCGGAATCTCCTTGTCCCTCACCGGCGACTTTTCTGACTCTGGCAAGTCCGCGCAACGTGGCTACGACCTGTGGGCCAGCGTCACGAACAAGGCCGGAGGCATTCTGGGGAGGAAGGTCGCGTTGACGATCGTCGATGACGCATCCAGTCCCGACCAGGTGGTCACCAACTACACCGACCTCATCACCCAGGACAAGGTTGACATTGTCCTGGGTCCGTACTCGAGCCTGTTGACGGTGCCCGCGTCGCGAGTCGCCAGCAGGTACCACTACTCGTTCATCGAACCTGCGGGTGGTGGCCCCACGGTCTTCGCGCAGAAGCTGAGCAACCTCTTCTTCGTGCAGCCGGCTCCAACGACGGCGGGTGGTGACGTATTTGCTGACTACATCCTGTCGCTGCCGAAGGACAAGCGTCCCAAGACCGCCGCATACGCCAAGCTCGATGACCCCTTCTCTGCGCCGATCGCGGCGAACATTCAGAAGCGCTTCGAGGCTGCCGGCATCAAGACCGTGTACGACCAGACGTACCCCGCGGAGACCGCCGACATGACTCCGATCGTCGCAGGAATCGTCGCGGCAAAGCCGGATGTGGTTGTCGGTGGCACGCAGGAAGGCGACGCCTTCGCACAAATCAAGGCCATGATCCAGCAGAAGTTCAACCCGAAGTGGTTGTTCGAAGCGAATGGAGCCAACTCGCCTGGTGACTTCCCGGCCGCAGTTGGTAAGGCAAACACCGAGGGTGTCTTCTCCAGTGCGGATTGGTACGCCGACTCGACGATCGCGGGCAGCAAAGCGTTCATCGCTGACTACATCGCGAAGTACGGCGGAACTGCCCAACAGATCGACCCGACATCTGCCGAGGCATACTCGGCAGGCATGCTTCTTCAGGAAGTGGCGAAGAAGACCGGGAAGATCGACAACGCAACGATCATCACAACCCTGCACTCGGGCACCTGGCCCACGCTGGTCGGGAACCTGAGCTGGGACAAGTACGGAGCTCCGAAGGGTGCATACCTGCTCATCCAGTGGATCAACGGCAAGTTGACGACGGTGTATCCGGCCTCGAAGGCGCAGGCATCACCGGTGGCGCCCAAGCCACACTGGGCCGGATAGGGAACAGGTCTAATCGAAGATGCACGCTCTGATACAGGCAATCATTCTCGGAATACTTACCGGCGGGGTCTATGCCCTCATGGCCAGCGGTCAGACTCTCATCTTCGGAATCATGAAGGTGGTGAACCTCGCGCAGGGAGCACTCGTGGTACTCGGTGCCTACCTGACCTACACGCTGTTCACCACCCTCGGGATCGACCCCTTCCTCTCCATCATCATCACGACGCCGTTACTGTTCCTGGTCGGTATCGGACTGCAGTGGGCGCTCCTCCGCCCACTGCACGGTGAAGATGTCGCGCAGCTATCCCTGCTGGTGACGTTTGCGATAGCGCTCGCCATCGAGGGGGCTCTGTCTGTCGGGTATGGCGCGACGTTGACCAACATCCAACCGTCGTATGCAAACTTCAGCTGGACGATTTTCGGCTACCAGGTCAGCCTCGTGAGATTTGTCGCGTTCGTCTTATCGATTGTGATGTTGGGGGTGCTCTACTTCATCCTCCGGCGCACAAAGTTTGGCCGCTCTGTTCGGGCCACGGTTCAGAACCCGATGTCGGCCCAGCTCCTTGGGGTCAACGCAAACCGGGTCTCCGCGCTGGGCTTTGGGCTGGGTGCAGCGACGGCGGCTGCGGCGGGGTCGGTCTTCGGGATGCTGAATTCATTCAATCCCGGAAGCCACTATGACCTCATTAGTCGATTGCTCACCATCGTCGTGCTCGGCGGGCTCGGTAGCATTGGCGGCTCGGTGGTCGCGGCACTGATCATGGGTGTCGCATCGTCGCTTGTTTCGGCCCTCGCGTCGCCAATATGGTCGGACTTCACGTTCTTCATCGTGCTGCTGCTCGTGCTGCTGCTGCGTCCGCGCGGCCTCTTCGGAGCCAAGACCCGAGGAGCACTGTGAAGCGGGCGATCACGCGCATCGGGGTGGTGCGCGCCGGAGTGTTCTTTGGCCTTCTGATTCTGATTCCAATCCTCGGTGGTCCGGTGTGGTTGCTCAACCTGCTGATCTTCACGGTGATGTACGCGGCGCTTTCGAGTTCGTGGAACCTGCTTGGCGGGCTGGCGGGCTATCCCTCCCTCGGTCATGTGGCGTTCTTCGGCATTGGTGCATACGCCTTCGCGATCACGTTTTCCTCTGGCGTCGGCAATGGTTTCTCGCCATTCCTCGCGCTGCCGGTCATTGGTGTGGCGGTCGCCCTGCTGAGCCTTCCCATCGGCTGGGTGTCGATGCGTACCCGGGCGGATGTCTTCGCAATCGTCACCATCACGTTTCTCTTCATCACGCAGACTCTCGCCTTCAATCTGACGAGCCTGACCGGTGGCGCCCAAGGCACGAGTGTCGCTCCGCCGCCGTTCGACGTGTCCACCTATGACTGGCCGTTCTACTACGCCATGCTCGCGCTGCTCGCGGTGGCGATGGGTATCTCGTTCTATTTCAGCCGGTCCAAGATCGGCCTTTCCCTAGCGACTGTGCGGGCAGACGAGGACAAGGCGCACGGAGTCGGGGTGCGAGTAACGGCCGTCAAGCTGATCGCATTCGCCGTCAGTTCCGGACTGGTCGCAATGGTCGGCTGCGTGTGGGCATACTACGTCGGCTTCATCTATCCGCAGTTTGCGGTTGATCCGCTCATCACGATTGGGATGGTCCTGATGGCGTTCCTCGGCGGCAAGGGAACCCTGTGGGGGCCGGTACTTGGTTCATTCATCCTCGTTCCTGCCCAGGAGTTCTTTGCCCAAACGTTCGGAGCGAGCGAGCTCTACCTGCTCGCATATGCGGCCGTGTTCCTGGTCATCATGCTGTTCCTGCCCCGCGGCATCCTGCCCTCGATTTCCGAGCGCCTCCGGCGCCGCAAACTGGCGGCCGCGGGCGATGCGCGTGATGCCGCGCAACTCGCCGAAAGCAAGGATGCGGTCGCCGCATCGAAGACGGAGGTTGCGTGATGAGCGAGGCCTTGCTCGAGGTGGATCACCTCACAAAGCGATTCGGTGGCGTGACGGCGGTTGACGAATGCTCGTTCAGCGTCGAGGAGGGATCAATCACCGCCCTGATCGGGCCAAACGGCTCGGGCAAGACCACGGCCTTCAACATGATCACGGGCTATCTGAAAGCCGACTCCGGGCAGATCCGATTCCGCGGCCAGGCGATCACACGACCTCGTCCGGCCGATCTTTATCGCCGCGGCCTCTCGAGGACGTTCCAGCAGGCACGAATCTTCCCGGAGCTAAGCGTCGAGGAGAATCTCATCGTTGCCGCCGGGTATTCATGGGCTCAACTCTTTGGGCGAAGGGTCTCTGCAACTGACAAGGAGCTGGCTCGGAAGATGCTTGCCGAGTTCCGGCTCGAGCCGCTGCTCGAGCTGCCGGCATCCGATCTGTCGTATGGACAGCGCAAGCTGCTTGAGTTTGCCGCGGTCCTCATGAGCGATCCGAAGCTGGTCCTTCTGGATGAACCGACGGCCGGGGTCAATCCAGTGATGATCGACGCGATGGAGCGACACATCCGTGAACGCAATGCGGCAGGTGTCACCTTCCTCATCGTTGAGCATGACATGCAACTCGTCATGCGCCTGTGCAATCCGGTGATCGTGCTGGACCAGGGTGCGCCCATCGCGTTCGGTACGCCGGAAGAAGTGCAGACCAACCCGAAAGTACTGGAGGCGTACCTTGGCGACTGAGAATTCACCTGCGGAATTCCTTCTGGAAATCAGCGAGGTCACCGCCGGGTACGGCGCCGGACTGATTCTCAAGGGAGTCAACCTCGATGTCGCTCGGGGTGAAATCATCTGCCTCATCGGACCGAACGGCGCGGGCAAGTCCACCGTCCTCAAGACAGTCAGCGGTCTTTTACGGCCGCGTTCCGGGACCGTGAAACTGGGCGGCGAGGACATCAGCAACTTAACATCGCGCGAGCGCCTGTCGCGTGGAATCGTTCACGTGCCGCAGGACCGCAGTCTCTTTCCGGCCATGACGGTCTGGGAGAACGTGATGATGGGTGCATTCATCTTGACCGACCAGGCGCTCGTACGGCGACGACTGGATGAGGTCGCGGAGTTGTTCCCGATCGTCGCCAAACGCCGCACGGCCGCAGCAGGAGCGCTATCCGGCGGTGAGCAGAAACAGGTCGAACTCGCACGGTCGCTCATGCTCGACCCGGCGCTCATCCTTCTCGATGAACCGTCAATTGGGCTGGACCCCCGATCGCGAAGTTCAGTCTTTGCCAGCATTGCGAAGCTCGCGGAGGACGGTCGCACAGTGCTCTTGGTTGAGCAGAACGCCCGATCTGGTCTCGCCGTCGCCCATCGGGCCGCGGTGCTCGAGGCGGGCGTCGTGGCGTTGACGGGCACGGGTGCAGCGCTGCTGAACGATCCCGAAGTTGCGCGTCTCTATCTAGGCGCCAGCGCGCGCGGTGGGACGGAAACGCTCGCGAAGTCCCTCTAGGAGCGAGAGAACAACTCCGGGTGACCGAGTAGCTCGAGTCGCGTCCGACGGATATGTCCTACGAGGATTCGCTCGGCGTCTTCGCTGTCACGACGTCGCATCGCGCCGACGAGCAACTGGTGCTCATAGTGCACGGCGCGATTGCCGAGTGGGCCAGATACGAGAGTAAATGCTCGACGATAGTGCTGCGTCGAATTCCACAACCGTTGCACCATGTCGCCCAGAATTGACGTCCGCGCCCCGCTGTACGACCGGAGGTGAAATTCGCGGTCCAGTTGCAGGAACCGTGCGACGTCGGTACCTGCCTGCATCTCGTCAGCCAGTAGCCCAAGTTCATCGAGCGTTTCGCTGTCCAGTTCCGGGAGGCTGAACCGCAGCAGTAGTGGCTCGATGCGTTCCCTGATTTGGTACAGTTCCTGGCACTCTTCGAGGCTGAGATGCGAGACCCATGCGCCGGTATTGGCAACGAGTGTGACGAGGCCCTCGCTCTCGAGGATCCTCAGCGCCTCGCGAACCGGGAGCCTGCTCGCCCCGAACTGCAGCGCGACATCGTCCTGTCGGATGCGCGAACCCGGTGGATTCTCCCCGCTCAGGATCGAACCGCGGATCGAGTCGGCGATCCGAGAGCCGGCGTCCCCGTCGCGACTCTGGCTGGATGTCATTGGACGGTCTTTCGTAGGCTGGGATGCGCGGGTTATTCCGCGGGGTGGGCCGGATGCCACAGTTTAGTCGGCGCGGTTGCCTCGTATTGCTTACCGTTCGGATAGCTGACCAACTCAAACTGCATGCCCCACGGGCTCAGGAAGTAGATCCAGCGCTGACCGGTGTTGTGGCTTGCGCTCGCGGTCGGCCCCTGAAGAACTGTCACCCCGTTCGCGCGCAGATAATCGATGGCGACGTCGATGTCATCGACGTAGAACGCGAGATGGTGACCGCCGATGTCGCTGTTGCGTGGCTCAGGCGCAGCCCCATCGGCCGAGTCGTACTGGAATATCTCAAAGTTGGGACCATACCTGCAGCGGTAGAAGCGATTCTCAGTCATCACCGTGCGCGGATTCACATTCAGATGGGTGAGCATCCAGTCGTCGCCGTCATGTCGGAATGGGCCAAGGCTGTAGAGGTACTCGCACCCGATGACGTCCACAAAGAACCGATGCGCCGCCTCGAGATCGGGAACCGTGAATCCGATGTGTTCGGTTCCCCGGAGACCCGGAATACCTTCCGCCATGTCCAACCCCCTCATTGCCCTCTTGCTATTGGATACAAAGTACCGCTATTTGTGCGGTTTTGGGCAATGAATATGCGATATTCGATTGGTATTGGATTCAATCAGAGCTAATATCGTGCCTAACGCGTACCCGATCGCTGGAATCGGCACGACGAATGGAGACCGCGCATGCCTCGACGACAACGTTTGGAACCGGGCTCGCCGTGGGTGGAGCTGTCCACGACTCCGGCGGACTGGAAGAACGCGGATCCGGTGCTCCTGGGAACGATGCTCAGCCAGCTCCATCTCATTCGCGCGTTCGAGGAGACCGTCCTCGAGCTGGCCGGTGAGGGGCTCGTGCACGGCCCAGCGCACTCGAGCATCGGCCAGGAGGGCGGAGCGGTCGGCTCGATCGTGGGCCTTCGCTCGAGCGATGGCATCAACGGGTCGCATCGCGGACACCATCAGTTTCTTGCCAAGGCGCTCAACCACGTGAGCAAGGGCACCATCGATCCTCGTTCGTTGATCTCCGATGACATCCAGACGGTTCTGCAGCGCACCCTCGCCGAGATCCTCGGCCTCGCACAGGGGTACTGCCGGGGGCGCGGCGGCTCAATGCACCTTCAGTGGTTCGAAGCCGGGGCCCTCGGCACCAACGCCATCGTCGGTGGCGGCGTTCCACTTGGCGCAGGCAACGCGTGGTCCCAGCGTCATGCCGGTACGAGCGACATCACGGTGAGCTATTTCGGCGACGGGGCAACCAACATCGGCTCCGTGCTCGAAACCATGAATCTCGCGTCGGCCTGGAAACTTCCGCTCACGTTCTTCATCGAAAACAATCTTTACGCGGTCTCGACGACGGTGGCGGAGGCGACTGGCGAGCCGCGGCTGTCCGCGCGGGCGCTGGGCTTCAACATCCCATCCTGGCGCGTCGACGGCATGGACCCGCTAGCTATCCATCTGGCGATGAAAGAGGCGGAGTCCGTCCTCCGTACCGGCGGCGGACCAGCGGTTATCGAGGCTCAGGTCTATCGCTTCTTTCACCAGAACGGACCATACCCAGGGAGCGCCTTCGGTTATCGGACCAAGGAAGAAGAGGCCAAGTGGCGTGCCCGCGATCCACTCGAGCGGGTCGGGTCGGAGATGCAGAAGCTGGCGCTCATCGACTCCAAGGAGATCCTCGAGGTACGCGCGACCGCGCAACGAGCGATGCATGATGCGGTGACCCAGCTCATCGAGGCGGATCCCGACAATCCGGGCAAGCGTCGTATCAAGCCTGATCTGTGGCCCAACGTCGACTTCGTCAACGTCGGCGTTCGTGGCGACGCAAGCGAACTTGTCGACGTCCGCGCGCTCGAACCGACCGAGTTCACGGGTGCGACAGAGCGAGTGAAGTTTGTGGATGCGGTCGCCGCCGTCATGGATCGGCGCATGACCGAGGACGATCGGATCATCGTGCTGGGGGAGGACGTTCACCGTCTTAATGGCGGCACCAATGGTGCGACGAAGGGTCTCGCCGCAAAATTCGAGGGGCGCGTTCTCGGTACCCCGATCAGCGAGAACGCGTTCGCCGGCCTTGGTGGTGGCATGGCCCTCGATGGTCGCTACCGCCCCGTTGTCGAGTTTATGTACCCAGACTTTCTCTGGGTGGCCGCCGATCAAGTCTTCAACCAGATCGGCAAGGCCCGTCACATGTTTGGTGGCCAGAACCCGGTTCCGCTGGTGCTGCGCACCAAGGTCGCCATGGGGTCAGGTTACGGTTCGCAGCACCTCATGGATCCTGCGGGCATCTTCGCGACCAGTGCTGGCTGGCGGATCGCGGCGCCGTCGTGCGCCGCCGACTACATCGGCCTCATGAACACAGCGCTCGCCCTGCAGGATCCCGTGCTCGTCATCGAGCACGTCGATTTGTACCAGCAGCTGGGCGACGTGCCCACCGGCGATCTCGACTACTACATCCCGCTCGGCAAGGCCGCGTTGCGCCGTGAAGGGAACGACGTGACGGTGATCAGCTACCTGTCGATGGTCGGCCACTCCATCGAGGCGATCGAGCAACTGGGCGTCGACGCCGATCTGGTCGACCTGCGCTGGCTCGACCGGGCATCCATCGATTGGGACACGATCGGTGAGAGCGTCAGGAAGACCAACAACGTTCTGATCGTCGAGCAGGGCGCTCGCGGAACCTCCTATGGTGGCTGGCTCTCCGACGAAATCCAGCGTCGATACTTCGACTACCTTGACCAGCCCGTGCAACGTGTTACCGGTGGCGAGGCGAGCCCAAGCATCTCCCGTGTTCTGGAGCGTGCCGCCATCGCGAGGACCGAGGAGGTCGTCGCCGGCCTCGAACTCGTGCTGGCATCGCGCGGAGGGTCGCGCTGACATGGCCACCATCCTGCGGATGCCAGAAGTTCTCGCGAACGCGACGGAGGCGGTCGTCTCCACCTGGACGATTGGGGTCGGTGACTCCTTCTCCGTCGGCGACACGATCGCGGAGGTCGAAACCGAGAAGGCGCTCGTCGATCTTCCCGCCGAGCAGGACGGCGTCCTCGGCAGGATTCTTGCGAAGCCCGGAGACTCAACGCTTGTCGGAGCTCCGATCGCGGTCCTCATTCTCGCGGGCGAAACCGAAGCAGACATCGACGCGCTGCTAGGTTCATCAGCCGTCGCCACCGCGGCTCCGGTCCCTGAGGCGACCCCGGTTCCTGAGGCGACCCCGGTTCCTGAGGCGACCCCGACGCTAGAATCCGAGCCGACCGGGGGCGATCGCCTCTTCATCAGCCCGATCGCGCGGCTTCGGGCTCGCGACAACGGTGTCGACATCACCACCATCCGAGGCACCGGGCCGAACGGCCGCATTGTTCGGGTTGACGTCGAGGATGCGATCATCGCGCGGTCTGTCGCGCCCGGGTCTGTATCAACGGCGTCACCTGTCCCGACCCCGAACGGTGCCGGTTACACCGCCATCCCGCACACGGGAATGCGAAAAGCCATCGCCAGAAGGCTCACCGAGAGTAAGTCGACCGTTCCGCACTTCTACCTCACCACCGATTGCAGGGTGGATGCGCTGCTCGCGGTTCGGGCACAGGCCAACGAATTCTCGCCGACCAGGTTGTCGGTCAACGACTTCGTGGTCAAGTCCGTCGCGGCGGCCTTCGCCGATGTGCCCGACGCCAATGTCACCTGGACGGACACTCATCTGCGGCGGTGGGATGCGGTCGACATCGCGGTCGCGGTCGCGACCGACGGCGGGTTGCTCACCCCGGTTGTTCGCGGTGTCGGCTCCAAGACTCTCAGCGAGGTCAGCCAGACCATCACGGAGCTCGTCGAACGCGCGCGCGCCGGACGCCTGCGCCAGGACGAACTTGAGGGTGGTAGCTTCGCTGTCACGAACCTCGGGATGTACGGAACGACGGAGTTCTCTGCCATCCTGAACCCGCCGCAATCGGGCATCCTGGCAATTGGCGCGGCGAAGCCGCAACCTGTCGTCGTGGATGGCGAGATTGTCGTCGCCACGGTGATGCGCTGCACTCTCTCCGTTGACCACCGGGCCATCGATGGAGCGCTGGCCGCGCAGTGGCTGGCGGCATTCACCGCGAGAATCGAAAACCCCATTTCGATCCTCATCTGACTTGGTGAACTACGGACGGTCTCGCCTGCCCGAGCAGGTAGCGTTTGTGTTGATGACGAAATCTGCTCCCACGCCAGCGACCATATCGAGGGTGCGCGTCGCACTGTGTGTGATATTGGCCACGTTTTGCGGGTCGGCGGTTGCACTTCAGTCGCGCATCAACGGGCAACTGGGCAGCGAGCTGGGGGACGGGTTCGTGGCCGCCCTGATCTCATTCGGATCCGGCCTCGTGATCATCGCTGTCGTTGTTGCACTATCTCCCTCATCACGGCGCGGAGTCAGAACCGTGGGAGCAGCCATCCGCACCCGCCAGATCCCCTGGTGGCACGCCGCGGGCGGCGTCGCCGGGGGACTTTTCGTTCTGTCACAGGGCCTCGTGGTTGGCCTTCTCGGTATCGCACTATTCACCGTCGCGACAGTGGCCGGTCAAACCATCAGCGGTATGGTCATCGACTCCCGGGGGATTGGCACGGTTGCTCCCAAAGCGATCACGATAACTCGAATGATCGGTGCAGCTCTCGCGCTGGTGTCCGTAGCTATCGCCGTGCTGCCCCAAATCGGCGGACAGGCGCACATCTGGGTCATCGTTTTTCCGTTTGCCGTGGGACTTTTCCTCGCCTGGCAGCAGGCGGTAAACGGGCAGATCAAGACCCTCGCGGCGTCAGCTACAACAGCCACATTTTTCAACTTTGTTGCTGGCACGCTGGTGCTCACGATCTTCGCGGTCGTGAACCTCGCTATCGCGGGACTCCCGAGGCAGTTTCCCACCAGCCCGCCGCTGTACCTCGGTGGCCTCGTTGGAGTGCTGTTCATTGCCGGGTTCGCGCTTGTCACCCCGATAATTGGTGTCCTGCTGCAGAGTCTCGCGGCCGTATCCGGCCAGCTTCTCATGGCACTGCTGCTCGATTTTGTGGCGCCCACGGACACCGGAACGATCGCCATATCGACCGTGGTCGGAACAGTCCTCACGCTCGTCGCGGTTGTCGTTGCGTCGATTCGATCCAGAGCCGCAATCCGGCCGAGACGGAACGCCACCCGAGACGGGACGCCCGCCTAGCGCTGGGTCAGCCTAGAGCGCTGACAAAAAGGACGATGCGTCGATCTGGGCGCGCGCATCCGGTTTGGAGTCCTCGGTCTTACCGCCGACATAGAGCCAGCCCAGCAACTCCTCATTATCGGCGAGCTTATGAACGCTGCGGACCGCCTCCGAACGAGTATGCCCTCCCGTGCGCCACATGACGCCCCAGCCGGCGTCGTCGAGCAGAAGCGTCAGCAGGTGAGCGACGCCAGCGGCAGCCGCGTCCTGTTCCCAGGCGTGCACCTTGAAGCTCTCCCGGTGGGACACAACGATCGCAAGAAGAAGGGATGCCCGCAGCGGCTTGGCCGTGAGGCGCTCCGCGTCCGTGCCGCTGAGTCCGCTCTCCTCGACGAAAGCCTCGCCGAGACGAACTCTCGCGTCGCCCCGAAGTTCGATCACGCGCCAGGGCCGCAGCGACGCGTGGTCCGGAGCTGTCGCTGCCGCTTCGAGAAGAGGAAGCAGCTGGGCCGTGGATGGAGCGTCGGCGGTGACCCGCGGGTATGACCGCCGACGTTGTACCGCTTCTCGCAGTGCCGACGGCGCTGGCGACGACGCTGGACTCACGCCTCGGGCTTGAAGTCGAGGGAGAGCGAGTTCATGCAGTACCGATCACCGGTTGGGGTGTCGTACGCGTCGTCGAACAGGTGCCCGAGATGGGAACCGCAGTTGGCGCACAGCACCTCCGTACGGGTCACTCCGAGGGACTTGTCGATCTTCAGCTGAACTGAGTCGGGGTTCACGGACTCGAAGAAGCTCGGCCATCCACTCCCGGAGTCGAACTTGGCGCCGCTCTTGAACAACTCGTTGCCGCACGCACCACAGGTGTATATACCGCCGCGCTTCTCGTCGAGCAGGGCACCCGACCACGGGCGCTCGGTCGCGGCCTCCCGCAGGATCGAATACTTGGGCCCCAACTCCGTGCGCCACTCGTCTTCGGTCTTGGTTACGTTGTAGCTCATGTGACCCTCCTTCAAGGGAAATTCTGTACACCCCATTAAACTGGCGAACATGCCGGATTGTTCCACGCTGGAGCGGCAGTGGAGCGAACTCACAACCGACGAGCTCTACGCCTTCCTTAAATTGCGCACTGACGTCTTCTTCCTCGAACAGAAGATCGATGAGACGGAACTGGATGACCGCGACCGCGAGCCAGACACGCGGCACTACTGGATCGCGGATGACCGCGGAACGGCCGCCTACCTTCGCACCCTCGTAGACCCTGTTCCGGAGCACCGGGATGCGCGCCGCCTCATCAGCCGCGTCGTCGTGCGTGCGGATCGTCGCGGCGAGGGCCTTGCACAGAAGCTGCTCGGCGAAGTCATCGCGCGCCACGCGAGCGAACCGCTACTGCTGCATGCCCAGGAGTACGTCGCGCCGCTTTATGTCCGATACGGATTCGAACCGTTCGGCGACGTGTACGTCGAGGCGGGCATCCCGCACCTGTCCATGTATCGCGCGGCGACCTAGGTGGCGGCCGCCCGATGAACGCCACCGAGGACTTCGCGAAAACGGTGTGGTGGTATCGCTGGTTCGCCGAGAACGAGGCGCCGGGTCGCTCAGCACTCTTCGAGGAGTGGGCGCACGGCGTTGCGGACGACGTGGAACTGATCGAGCGCCTGGCCGAATTGCCGAGGCCCAAGCGCCAACCGAACCTCCTGTTCGCCTGCTCACGACTGGTCGGATGCCCGCTCGCTTCGTATCCAGAATGGCGCGAATGGCTACTCGCGAACTGGTCCGCCGTTTCTGCCGAAATGCGCGTGCGCGGCACCCAGACGAACGAACCGCGCCGTTGCGCCGTGCTGCTTCCGCTGCTCGCGCAGGTCGAGGGTCCGATCGCGCTGCTCGAGGTCGGGGCATCCGCCGGCCTCTGCCTGTACCCCGATCGCTACAGCTACTCCTATGACCGCCGTCGCATCGATCCGGTCGACGGACCGAGCACTGTGCTGCTCGAGTGCGCTACGACGGGAAACCCCCCGATTCCCACTGCGCTGCCGGAGATCGTCTGGCGCGGAGGCATCGACCTCAACCCGCTCGACCTGACCAACGCCGACGACACGAACTGGCTCGAAACGTTGATCTGGCCGGAACAGCACGAGCGTCTGGCACGCATCCGTGCGGCAATGGACATCGTCCGCGCCGACCCACCGCGGATCGTGCGCGGCGACGCAATCGATGATCTGCCCGCCCTCGTGGCCGAAGCACCGACGAACGTGTCGCTCGTGATCGTGAGTTCCGCGGCCATCGTCTATCTGATGCCAGAGCCGCGGGCTCGATTCATCGACTACGCGCGCTCACTCGCGGCGACCTGGATTTCCAACGAGGGGGCGGGCATCGTGCCCGTGGCCGCTGCCGTGCTCGGGGATCGTGTCTCGCCCGTGGTCGGACAGATGCTCCTGTCGAGGAACGAAAAGCCCTTTGCCTTCACCGGACCGCACGGTGACCGCCTCGACTGGCTGTAGCAAACCGTTCCTGAGGATCCCTCCTGCGCGGGCGTTGCGACCGCTTGTCGCCCACTCGCGGCCCTAGGATTACCGCAAAACTAAGGAGAGAAGGATGTCGGCCGAGGCAGCGCGAAAACGGGCGAACCAGCCAGAGTTGAGCGAGCGCGACATCCGGATCCTTGAGTTCGAGCGGGAGTGGTGGCATCACGCGGGCGCCAAGGAGGCGGCCATCCGTTCCCAGTTTTCTCTTTCGGCGGCCCGCTATTATCAACTATTGAACGCGGTCATTGATTTGCCCGGTGCCCTGCGCCATGATCCAATGCTTGTTAAGCGTTTGTTGCGGGCACGGGATGCGCGCACGCAGGCGCGATCGGCACGTGCGTTCACCCGGTCCGGACATGACGGCGCTCCCAGCCATCCCACCAGCGAGGAACCCCCCAACTAGCTATGGCGAACTTCCGCAC
>Ga0193728_1000150_pt1 | contig 30463 bp, 21 predicted proteins | sample U1c1metaG_FD_143037 | JGI IMG/M metagenome (GOLD analysis project Ga0193728, IMG submission 143037) | Soil microbial communities from a riparian zone of the East river system, Colorado, United States - U1c1 | ecosystem: Environmental > Terrestrial > Soil > Riparian zone | place: USA: East River... | reverse complement strand
CTCCAGATCGCCGACGACTCCCACCGAGCCAGGGCTGTTCGCGCCTCCGATCGAGATCCTTCCGTCCCATCGCTGAAGGCGTCGCTGAACCCACTCGACGGGCGCCGCGATCGAGACCACCCCACCCTTGCCAACCAGGCGGCTCAGCACGCGGCTTCGCAACGCGACCACACGAACCGCATCCTCCAGCGACAAACCTCCCGCCACATATGCCGCGGCGATCTCCCCCTGGGAATGGCCCAGAACGGCGATCGGGTGCACACCGCAAGCTCGCCACAACTCCGCGAGGGACACCATGATCGCGAACAGGACCGGTTGGACGACGTCGATGCGATCGATCCCCGGCGCGTCGTTCGCGCCGCGCAACACGTCCAGCAGCGCCCAATCCACATGCTCGGCGAGCACATCCGCGCAGGCGTGAATCCGATCCGTGAATACGGGCGATCGGTCGAGCAGGCCCAGGGCCATCCCCTCCCACTGCGATCCCTGACCCGGGAACACGAATACGACTCCGTCTCCACCGGCCGCCACACCCTCGATCACATTCCCAGCCGGCTCTTCCCGAGCCAGCCGGCCAAGGCCATCAAACAGCTCCTCGGGGCCATCGCCGACGATCACCGCCCTGCTGTCAAACGCCGTACGAGCTACCGCCAGCGAATAGCCCACATCGCCGGCATCGAACTCGCCCGCGAGGCCGAGATGCTCGCCAAGCCGCTCTGCCTGCGCACGCAAGGCCAGGTCCCCCCGGCCCGACAAGACCCAGGCGAGCACACCGTTGCCGAGCGGGCCGCCGCCGTCCTCCTCCACGGTGACTGCATGCCCGAGCTTAGACGCAAGCGGTTCCCGCTCCGGCGGCTCGCCCAGGACCAAGTGGCAATTCGTCCCGCCCACGCCGAACGAGCTGACGCCCGCCAGCAGCGGTCTGTCCATGTTCGGCCACGCATCGAGCTGGCATTGCACGCTCAGCCGCAGAGCATCCAGCGAGATGTCCGGACTGGGCGTCTGGAAGTTGAGACTCGCCGGAATCTCACGGTGCTCGATGGCGAGCGCGGTCTTGATCAGCCCGACGATGCCGGCGGCGCCCTCCAGGTGCCCGATGTTGGTCTTGACTGAGCCGACCGGCATTGGCCTGAATGCGGGCCGGCCGGCTCCGAGCGCTGCGCCCAGCGCCGCCGCCTCGATCCGATCGCCCAGCTTGGTGCCGGTACCGTGCAGCTCGATGTACTGGACATCGCCGCGCTGCACTTTCGCTCTACGGTAGGCGCGCCTCAAGACCTCTTCTTGCGCGAGCTGGCTCGGCGCCGTCAGGCCTTCGCCACCGCCATCGTTGTTGACCGCACTGCCGAGGATCACACAGTAGACGCGGTCACCGGCGGCGATCGCAGCGGATAGCGGCTTGAGCATGATCGCGGCTCCGCCCTCACCTCTTACATAGCCGTTGGCTCGAGCATCGAACGTAAAGCAGCGCCCGTCCGGGGAGAGGCCTTCAAATCTGGAGGCCACTGTGGCGCTGGTCGGCGAGATGTTCAAATGCACGCCGCACGCGAACGCAAGCTCGGACTCGCCCGTGCGCAAGCTCTCACACGCGAGGTGAACCGCGACCAACGAAGAGGACTGGCCCGTGTCCACTGTCAGACTGGGGCCACGCAGACCAAGGGTGTAGGACACTCGATTGGCGATCATGCTTCTGTGCAGTCCGGTGAGAACGTGGCGCGTAACCGCTTCCTGTCCGTATGACTGCAGCAGGTCGGCATAGTCGCCGGCGATGGCCCCGACGAACACACCCGTCTGACTCCCGTTGAGCTCGCTATGGAGCGCTCCGGCATCCTCGACCGCCTCCCAGCACAACTCCAGCATCAGCCGCTGCTGAGGATCCATAGCGGCGGCCTCTCGCGGGGAGACGCCGAAGAAGGCGGCATCGAACAGGTCTATGTCGTCGAGAAAACCCCCCCGCTTCGCGATCGAATGCTCATCGGACAGCCCTTTGAACACCGAGGGTCCTCCAGCGAGCGCTTGTCGTTGCTCGGAAATCTCGGTGACGGCATCTGTGCCTTCTTGCAACAGGCGCCAGAAGGCAACCGGACTCGAGGCCCCGGGGACGCGACAGGCAATGCCCACCACCGCAATCGGCTCATCGTTCGTCACCCACGCCGATGCCGACGCCGATGCCGATGCCGATGCCGCTCCCCACTCTTTACCGGGCACCCCTGCCGGATGCCCCTCCGGATGACGGTCTGTGGTGTTCACGCGTGCACTTCCAGCGCTCTGATCAGACGCTCGCGCGTCTCGCGCGGCGCGACGATCTCATCAACGAAGCCATTGGTCGCCGCGAACTCGACTCCGAGCCGCTGCGACGCGTATGCCTCCGCGAGCTCCTCCGCATCAGCGCCATCAACGATCGCCCTGCGCTCGGTGATTGCGACAGCCTGCGATGCGCCCATCACTCCAATCTGCGCACACGGCCAGGCCAGAGTGAGGTCGGCTCCCAGATCGCGTGAATTCATGACGATGTGCGCGCCACCGTAGGCTTGGCGCAGAGTGACCGTGACCTTTGGCGTGGTGGCGCGCGCGAACGCACGCAGCAAAGCGGAGCCGTGGCGGATGACGCCCGCTCGCTCCTGGTTCGCGCCCGGGAGAAAGCCGGGCGTGTCGACCAAAACCACGATCGGCAGCGCGAGACGGTCACAGAGGTCGACGAACCACCGTCCCTTCTCAGAAGCCGCACTGTCAATCGTGCCACCCAGGTAGTGCGGTTGGTTCGCGATGACACCAACCGGGCGTCCGTCAAGGTGGCCGAGTGTCGTGACCAGGTTGCGTGCCCACCGAGCTGAAAGCTCCAGATGACGCCCTCCGTCAACGAGAAACATGATCACGTCACGCACGTCATATACGTGACGGGTGCTGGAGGGCACATGATCCGCCGGACTTCCCGCCGGCGGATCGACTGCTGGAAGCAGCGGCAACGGTCCACCGAGGACCGAGGGTATATAACTCAGTAATTCGCGCAACAGCTTGGCGGCAGAGTCATCGTCATCGGCAACGAGATGCGCGACGCCGTTTGTGCTGTGAATTCGCGGACCGCCGAGATTCTCGGCGGTCGTCCGTTCGCGCGTGACTTGCTCGACCACTCTGGGCCCAGTCAGGAATAGACGTCCGTGCGGACGAATCATCACGACGAAGTCTCCGAGCGCCGATGAGTAGGCCGCCCCACCGGCACAGACACCCGGAATCAGAGTGATCTGGGGCACGCGCGCGAGCGCCTGCTCGCGAAAGATCGCGCCATACGCGCTCAGCGCGGCAACGCCCTCCTGCAGGCGTGCTCCGCCCGAGTGCGGGAGACCGATGACCGGCACACCAGCGCGGCTTGCACGTCGTATCGTGCGCGTGATCGTTTCGCCACCGGAGAATCCCAAGGAACCGCCACGATGGCTCACGTCTTGAGCCCACACACATACCGGGCGACCGTTCACTCGCGCCGAGCCGGCAATCACACCGTCGCCTACCGCCGAGCGCCATGGGTGAAACGTGTCGGCGTCAAGCAGCGCCTGCAGTGGCGCGAAGGCAGTGCTGGTCGTCTCGGACGCCGGCTCAGCTACGGCGCTGGCACTCGCTGCCTCGCCGTTCAGCCTATCGTCAGCCCAAATCTGGGGGCGCGCGTCAGTTGTCATATGGGCTCAGACACTTCTGCGCAGCACAACACATTGACCCCCTGCGGTGATGGTGACATAGACGTGGCCGGGACGGATGGCCTACCCGGTGGAGAACTCACCATCGTCCGAGAGCCGCAACAATTTATATCGCCTCCACAGCATCTGTGGTGCCCCAACATGGCGTAGGATCCAAGCGCAACGCGCCACAGCGTCCCACGCAAACCGCGACAAGCGCGCACGATGATAATCGTGCTGCGCCACTCGGCGCAAGGTCACGGACATTCGCGACCCTTGGCCTCTATGCCATATGAGTCACTTGGACGCCTGTGAAACTGATCGTCCGATGTCGCCACCAACAGCGTCTGGGCCTGTCCATTTATCTACTTTTCCCCATCTCCTTTTTGGCACTTATCCTAAGTCACTGGGCTAGGCCTATTGTCATCCTCCTAAAGGACCCATACCGGCTCCTCGGCGGGAATCCTTGGGCCTGGATCAGGGTCCTCGGCGTCCCCTTAATCGCTCGTGTTGCTCGGCGGCGTGAGACGTGAGCGAAGCGCCTCGCGTCCGCGGTGCAGACGCGACTTCATCGCCGGGCGACTGAGACCCAGCGCCTGAGCGGTAGCTGCTCCCGATAGGCCCTGGATGTCGCGTAGAACGAGGACGGCACGCTGCTCGGGGGGAAGCCCCGCGATGGAGTCGACGATCCGCTCGACCTCCAGACGGGCGAGTGTGACGTCTTCAGCGGAGGGTTCGACCATGACAGGAGCGATGGATTTGCTGAACGTGAGTCGCGATCTGCGAATGCACTCGTTACGCACGATTGAGAACATCCACGATCCGAGAGCCGCGGTCGCGCGCAACGTCCCGATCTTCCCGTACAGGACGATCAGGGCCTCCTGCGCCGCGTCCTCCGCATCCTCGGGCGTCGAGCAGAGAGTGCGGGCAAAGCGCTGCACGTGTGCATGCGAGCCGGAGACCAATATCGAGAGAGCACGGGGATCGCCCTGTTGGGCCGCGCTGACGATCTGCTCGGTCGGCCACGAGAAGCCGGCGCGACTCATCGTGCGCGCCTCCCACCCAACGGACATGCGGTAGCGCACTCGCGATGACTCATGACACAGGCGATCGCCATGACGGCGTTAAACCACATACGGGGACGCATATCGATCGCGGGAGCAGGCCTCGTGACAAAGGCACAGTCACGATGGGGAGAATCTTTCATTCGCTTTCGCGGAGCCGCGTATGGGTTCACTCGGGCATGGCAATCCAGGGCAAACATCCACCCCCGACAAGGCGCTCTTGGTTATCTCGAGCATCGTGCATCCCCTCCTCTAGACTCCCCCCTTCCGCCTGGAGTGAGGATTTGTATCGTGTATCCAGCGACTCGTGTTGCACCAACATGGCGCGGTGCGTAACTTATCTTGCGCCACGTCGTCCCAGGCGAGTCGGCGCCCGCGTTACAACACACCTAGACCGTCTTGCCACCCCATGCGGCGATTGATCTATCCTCCTCTTCCCACAGCTACGCGCGCGGACAACGCTCCAAGCCGCTGGCTCTACTCACTGCACAGACGGAACCTTGTCAAGGCCGACAGCATCCTCGGTATCCCCGAGTTCCTCTAAGCGCAATGCGATTTCCAGCTCGGCACGGCACGTGGGAATTAATCGACCGAGCGCCTGCTCGATCGTACGTAGACGGCGTCCGACGGTATGCCGATCGACTCGCAGGGCTATGCCGGCCTTGGCCGCGTTGCACTCCTTGGCGAAATATGCGCGCAACGTTTCGCGCAGCACCGCGCCCCCGTCCTTCTGACTGCTGAACGGGGACAAGTAATTCTTGACCAGGAGACCGGCCAGCAGCTCGTGCCCCAGCAGCGCCGCCTCGAGTGGGACATCGGCGCACCGTGTGAGCGGCTGCGACCTGTTTAACGCCACTGGCAGCGCCGCCTGGGCTTCCCGGTGTGTCAGGCGCCATCCGTCGATTCCTCTTCGCGGCTCGCCGATTGCAAGCGGCACGCTGGCGACGCCATTGGCCAACGGAATGCGTTCGATGTCTGTGATCGCGAGCTTGCGATGTCCGCCCAGCCATGCCCACACGGTCCCCTCACCACACGCAACGGTCAAGAGTTGGCGGCTCAGGCCATTCGCCAGGACTCTGATGGCTTTCTCCGCTCCCGCGCCGGTCGCGATCATACCGAGGTGCCACGCGTCGAACTCGTAGTCCAGCCTCGTCCGATCGACAGGCCCACCCGCGAGCAGCTTCTGCACGAGCTCCCTACGGTACTGCTCAGGCGAGCGTTCCATTCGCTTGCGCTCCTGCTGATACTCGCTGGCGATCGTGCCCGTTAGACGCTCGAGCAGCCCCTCCTGTGCCCTGCGTAGCTGGTGCAGAGCGTGACCATGGCTTGAATAGCCGGCGCGATCAGCCTCGTCCTTGACGAACTCGCCCAGCAGTCTATGGCCCGCGATGTAACGGAGCACCAGCGTATCCAGGCTGACTCCGCAGCGCGCCGCCCGACGCGCCTGCGCCACAGCCACCGAGGGGATTGGGCTCGACCATTCCTCGCCCTGTTCGATGCCCGTAAGGACATAGTCCACGACCGCAATGACAGTCGCATGCAGTCCCGCCAAGTACTCGGCATCCTCACTACCTGCCGAGCCAAACGACGCAGGATCGCGGATACGAGTAAAGATCACCTCCTCGATCGCGGCATGCCGCAAACGCAAACGCTTCATCACGCCAACGCTAACTTCTTCAGGCGACTCCACTCGCCCATTTTCGACATACCTCACCGACCACCACCACAACAAATCGTCGTAACCCACGCCGATCAGTGCAACCGCCCGGCAATGCAGCACGCTTGAACTGACCAGCCTCCCGTCGATGATCCTACATATCAACATTGACTCTGGGGAGATTTCGGCGCGCCTATATGGCGCACTCCGCTATCTCAAATGCGCCAGGTCGTCCCATTGTGGCCGCGCTCCCGGAGACCGGCTCACTGCGCCGATGGTGCCGTCGAGCCTGCGGTAACACCAAGCTCGTGCAGGCGCAGAGCCACTTCCAACTCAGCCTGGCATGACGGGAGCAAGCGGCCGAGCCTCTCCTCGATCTTTTGCAGGCGGCGTTCGACCGTGTGTCGGTCGACTTTTAGTCTCACGGCTGCTGTAGCCGCGTTACTTGTCACGTCAAAGTAGACGCGCAGTGTTTCACGCGCAACCGCTCCGCCGTCCCTCTGACTGGCAAGCGGCGACATGAAAATCTCCTGGAGCGACGTGGCCAGCGTTTCGTCCTGCAGCGCAGCCGCGAGGAGCATGTCCTCGGCATACCGTGTGATGCCTTGTTGCCGGCGCAGCGCGACCAGCAGCGCCGCTTGCGCTTGGTGGTGGGTAAGGCGCCATCCGTGAATTCCCCTGCTCGGCTCGCCGATTGCCAGCGACACGCCCATATCTACCATGGACGACAATCGAAGTCCGATGCTGGTGACCGCGAGCCTGCTTCCGCCACCAAGCCACGCCCACATGGTCTTCTCACCATGCGCTACGAGCAAGATGTCGCGATCCAAGCCCGCCCCGATGCCCCGGACGGCCTCCCGCGCCCGCGTGCCTACGACGATCACGCCGAGATGCCAAGCATCCTCGAACTCGTAGTCAAACTCGCCCAGGTCGACAGGTTCGCCGGCGAGCAGCCTCTGCACACGTTCTCCGCGGCGTTGCTCGCGCGAGCGTCTCGCCCGTTCGAGCTCCAGCTTGTACTCAGTGGATATCGCGACCATCAGCGGCTCAACCAACGCACCCTGTATATCCAATACTTGGCGCAATACCCGGCTCGGGAAGCGATCGGCTTCATCCATGACGAAGCCGGTCAGCAGCCTGTTACCAACGGTATAGCGAAGTAGCACCGTCTCGAGACCCACGCCGTTGCGCGCCGCCCTACGTGCCTGCGCCACAGCCGCCAGCGGGATTGTCCCGGACCATTCCTCCCCCTGTTCCATGCCCGTGAGGACATACTCCACGACCTCCTCGACGGTTGCGCGCAGTCCCGCCTGATACTCGGCGTCTCCGTTGTCCGCCGGATCGGACACCCCATTGCGGATGCTCACGAAGATCGCCTGCTCGATCTCCGGGAGCCGCGCACGCAGCCGCTCAACCACGCTGGCACGAACTACCTCGAGCGCCTCCCCACGACTCGGCGTGTCCCCTCTCGCGATCACGTTCCTCGATGCTGACGACTACTCGACCCACTGCCTAGCGACGCGTCGCTGTGCCCAAACGACGAACAAATGCTCAGGCGCGCACGCAATACTGCCGCGACCCATTCAGTCGGCGAGCGAGTGTCTCTTGAGTACAACTCCTATGATGTTTATAATACAGTAAAGCGTTGTCTGAGGAGCCGCGATCGAGCGGGGTTATCTCAAAGCTGCGGCGCGGCAGCCCGGTTGCCCGCTCGGTGCGAGGCAAGAGCATCGGCCAGATGATCCACCAGTTGGCCGGCTCTGGCCACTGCCCTGCTCAACATCAGAAAACCGTGCATCTGATCGTCAGCGTGCAAATGCTCCACGCTGACACCTGCCCGCGCGAGCTTCTCAGCGTACGCAACGCCCTCGTCGCGCAACGGATCGAACTCCGCTGTCATCACCAGCGCCGGCGGAAGACCAGACAGATCCTGGCTGGCAAGCGGGAAGAGATATGGATCCGCGGGGTCGCAGTTCTCAGGTAGGCAATGACCGAGGAACCACTTGACCTGCTCACTGTCGAGGGTGTATCCACTGCCGCGCTCTGTACGGGAAGGCCATCGATCGAGGGCACCCATCAAGGGATAGGCAAGGATTTGATAGGTGGGAAGAGGCGCACCTATGTCGCGCAGCAGCAGCGTTAGGCTCGCCGCGATCGTGCCCCCGGAGCTCTCGCCCACGACCGCGCGGCAGGTCGGGTCACAAGCGATGGATTCGGCGTTGTCCAGGAGCCACCGATACGCCCAGCAGGCATCCTCGAGGGCCGCGGGATGTTTGTGCTCTGGCGCCCTGCGATAGTCAAGCGAGGCGAACAGCCATCCCGAGCGCTTGGCGAGACGGCGACAGAGATCGTCATGGGTATCGATGTCGTTGAGCGTCCAACCTCCACCGTGGAAAAAGAGAGCGACCGGAAGAGCGCCTTCGCGTGGTCGATAAAGACGTAGCCGCAGCGCGCCGCTCGGAGTCGCCAGGGAGATATCCTCCACGCCCGCGAGCGTCAGCGGCTCAGTGGCACTGATCAACGTTGCCCTCATACGCTCTCGCGCATCCGCAACAGGCAGGGTATGGATGGGCGCCAGCCCCACAGCGCTGATCACGTCGAGGAGGTCCTGCGCCTGGGGGTCGAGTTGACTTGTCATTGGCGAGCTCACGGGCAGCCGGCGCTGCGCCGCGGCGGACGTGCGATTGGGCAAGTCCTCGGGCTGGGCAAAATTGTACATCAGTGTCTTGCACCGACGGTGCTACCCGGAAAGTTGACACGATGTGCGCGTATGAGTAAGCATCGTATGGGTGTGAGCCGCGCGGTGGACGACTATATGATGACTCGATGCTCGCTCGCTCAGCGTCCAGGGGAGCTCTGCTTGGCGTCAGCGACTTGCACGTCACCCATCCTGACAACCGCCGGGTGGTGGAAGACCTTTGGCCGCACTCGTCGGCGGATTGGCTGCTGGTGTGCGGCGATGTCAGCGAGGCGGTGCAGGATGTCGAGTGGGCGCTGAGCTTACTGAGCGAGCGGTTCGCGAGAGTGGTGTGGGTGCCCGGCAACCATGAGCTCTGGACCCTCCCCGACGACACAATTGCCCTGCGCGGTGAGCAACGGTACTCATACCTGGTGGAGATGTGCCGTCGCATCGGGGTGATTACCCCGGAGGATTCCTATCCGGTATGGGACGGAGCCGGAGGTCCGATGACGATTGCCCCTCTGTTTCTCCTCTATGACTACACGTTTGGTCATAACATAGCCCGAACGAAGCAGGAGTCGCTCGCGCGAGCTCACGAAGCAGGGGTCGTGTGCAGTGATGAGTTCGTGCTGCACCCGGACCCATACTCGAGCAGGGAGGCGTGGTGTCATGCGCGGGTGCGCGAGACGGAGCTTCGCCTCGAGGCATGTGACGCGGACATTCCAACTGTGCTGGTCAGTCATTTCCCTCTGATAGATGACGTGACTCGGGCACTGTGGTATCCGGAGTTCGCGCAGTGGTGCGGCACCGAGCGGACCGCTGATTGGCATCTACGATTCCGCGCGGCCGTGGTCGTCTATGGGCATCTGCATATCCCGCGTACAAGCTGGCACGACGGAGTCAGATTTGAGGAGGTCTCACTGGGATATCCGCGTCAGCGCCGGCGCCGGCAGGTCCTCCGCGACGTCCCGCGGCGAATCTTGCCCCTGGAGAATGCATGATCGAGGCGATCTTGCCCAGCACGGTGATCGCGGTCGAGGCTCGCGAGGACCCGACCGACATCGTCTTGTTCCCGGCTGAGGAGACTTCAGTCGAGCAGGCCGTCGAGAAGCGGCGTCGCGAGTTCACAACTGCGCGCGCTTGCGTGCGTGAGGCGTTTTCGCAACTTGGCCTGCCCCCTTCGCCCGTCACGAACGGAGCGCGTGGCGAGCCGCGCTGGCCCGCTGGTGTAGTTGGAAGCATCACGCATTGCGAGGGCTATCGCGCGTGCGCCATCGCGCGCTCGACCGATATGACCACGATCGGGATCGACGCAGAGCCTCACGCGCCGCTACCGGCGGGCGTGCTGTCTGACATCGTCGGCGCTCAAGAGCTGTCCTGGTTGGGCGACCGCAGGCGTGACATACCGAGCGTGCACTGGGATCGCCTGCTTTTCAGCGCAAAGGAGTCCGTCTACAAGGCTTGGTTTCCGCTCGCGAAGCGATGGCTGGGGTTTGAGGATGCGATCGTCACGCTCGACACATCCACAGAGACCTTCGTCGCCCGGCTGCTGGTCTCCGGGCCGCTGCTGGGAGATAAGCGTCTGCTGGGATTCTCAGGCCGGTGGCTGATTCGCGATGGCTTGGTGCTCACGGCGATCGCACTCCCGGCCGCGCCGGAATCGTGAGGGCCCTCAATCCATCGTCAGCGGGCCCTCAGCCGACCCGCTGAGGAACTGGCGCACGAATGGGTTCTCCGAGGAGAACATCCGCTCCGCGTCGCCCGCCTCCACGATCCGCCCTCGCCACAGCAGCGCGATGTACTCGCCGATCTGCCGTGCCGAGGCGATGTTGTGGGTCACGACGATGTATGTGCCTCCGTAGAGCTGATGCATCTCCTGAATCAGGTCGCACAGCAAAGCGGTTCTAACCGGATCCAGACCGGAGTCGGGCTCGTCGAAGATCACGATCTCCGGCTCCATCACCAGCGCCCGGGCGAATCCGGCGCGCTTGCGCATGCCACCGGAGAGCTGATTGGGCATGTAGTCGATCGCCTCTATCAGACCGACGTCCGAGAGACGCTGCCTGACGATTGTGGAGATCTGCGCCTCAGCCATGTCGGTGTGCTGGCGCAGCGGAAACGCGACGTTGTCATACACCGACATCGACCCGAACAGGGCGCCGTCCTGGAACAGCACGCCGATCTTGCGGCGCAGGGCGAGCAGCTTCGGCAACGTCAGGGTCGGTACGGACTGGCCTTTGACGATGACGTCTCCCGCGTCCGGGAACATCAGTCCGATCAGGTGCTTGATCAGCACGCTCTTGCCGGTGCCGGACGGACCCAGGACCACAGTGATCGTCTCGTCGGGGATCGCCACGTTCAGGCCGCTGAGGACGGGCGCTCCCCCCAGGCGCTTGTGCACGTCCAGGCAGCGGATCGACCAGCGCTCGTCGTCGGGATCTCCGAGCAGATCGACCTCGCGGGAGTGGTACTCGAACTCATCGCCTTCCCGCTGGGGGGCGATGAGACCTCCGTCGGCGCCCGCCGTGACCTGGCCGGCGCCCGCGGGCCGACCCCCGGAGCCTGAATCGAGACCCTCTTTGGGGCCGTGTGGCGTGCCGTCGGTCATCTCCGTCTTGGATCTTAGTGGGCGACTCTGACATCGGCAACCGCCCTGGCCCGATCTTCGGCTTGACAATCTACCGTCGCTCGGTCTACGATATTGCGTCAGAATCAGTTTATAGCCGGAGGGGGCACATGGAGGAGTCAGTGATGCTGGATCGCAGACGTTGCGCGGTCGCACTCGAGCCGTCATCCCTCATCCGGGATCCACGCGGGCGCACCATCGACGCGTTCGTGCGGACGGTCGCACGTGAGGGCTACGACCGCACCACAATCGAGGAAGTGCTGGTGCTCGCCAAAGTCCCGGAGCCCGTCTTCTATGAGCACTTCGAGGACAGACAGGACTGCCTGCTGGCTGCGCTGGAGGAGCTGATCGCCCGGATCGAAGGCGCTGTCTCTGAGCAGGTCGCAGCGTCGGCTCCCTGGTCTGAGCGGGTGCGAATCGGTCTGCGGACGGTGCTCGCGGTGCTCGCCGGCCATCCCGACGGGGCGCGCGTGGCGTTCGTCGAGTGTCTCAGCGCCGGCGAGCCCGCGATCGCGTGCCTGCGCTCGGCGATGGCGCGCTTCGTCCCCGCCCTCGAGGAGGGGCGTCGTTGCGGCGATGGTCCTGACGCGGATGACGTGGCGTCCGCGTCGGATACAGACCATCTGCCCCCGCAGACCTCCGAAGCCGTGGTCGGCGGGATCGCGTCGATCGTTCACCGACGCGTTCTGGAAAGCCACACCGCGGAGCTTCCGACGCTGCTGCCCGATCTTCTCTATTTTGCGCTGATGCCCTACCTGGGCCACGAGCGCGCGCTCACGGAGGCCGGGTTCACGTCCGCCTGAGCCTGATACGACGCCGCCGTACCGTCCCTGTTATGGCCCGCGCAACCGGGAAGGCTTATTTCCCGCCGTAGATCACGTGCGGGTACTGTCCGGTCTGCCCGTTGAATGTGAACGGTCCCTGCTGGTTGCACGCCGGCGCAGGTACGGTGTTGGGCGTTTCCGGAGCATTGGCGATATGGAACTGGATCAGCTGGCTGATGAGTTCGTTTGAGATCGTTTCGTTGCCGGGCCCCTTCACCGCCGGCGCCGAATCCGCGCACGAGCCGCCTTCGAACACCTGCAGCCCTCCGTTACCGAGCGTACGAAAGGCGCCGGGCTGGAAGTAAGGGTTGGCCCGGTTGGTACCAATTCGCTTGGTGTAGATGGCAAGGCTTTCCGGATCGAACACCTGCATCGTGCGCAGGTAGTGCAGCGGAGGCCCTTGATTCTGAGTGTTGCTGTTGCCAAGATGCGCCTGGGTGGCGGCGGTGAGATTGGCGAAGAACTGCTGTGTCTCGGGTAGGTACTGACCCAGGAACTGCAAGAACGGATCCAAGTTGTGCACTACCGGGCCGATGTTTTCAAGCGCCGGCACGGACAGATCGGTCACCTGCTTGACCTCCGGCAGCCCCTTCTTGGCCGCCTTCGTAAGCGGCCCGAGCGCCGTCAGAAAACCGTTGAATGCGGGCGCAAACGGCTTCAGGGCTCCCAGTAGCGAGGTGAGATGACGCTGAACGGGACGGAATTCGTTAAAGAACGGGTTGGCGACGTTGGTGAAGCTGTCGAGTTCTTTGAACGCCACCTGTGAGTTGTGCTCGAATGCCGGCAGCGACTTCCACGCTTCGGCGAACGCGGTGCTCTCTTCGGCGGCCGCATGGAAAGTTCGCTCGCCGTTGACGATAAAGCCCTGGAACTGATGATCGCGTTCGGAGAGCGCGTCGAACACCACGCCGGTGTTCTTCACCAGCGCGCTCACCGCCCCTTCCTGGGAGGCGAGGATGCTCACGAGCGTGTTGGCGTGTTCGGCGAACGGCTGCAGCACCGCGAAGTCGGAGTTGATCTGTTCGCCGCGGCCGGTGATCCCTTCGGACACGGACTGCATCCAGACCCCGAAGTCCCGGCGTGTCTTGGCATCGAACGTGGAGAGGACGTCATCGAGCGTCACCGACGGTTCGACCTGGCTCTTGGCCAGCCTGCCGCCGTCGGCCAGGTAGGGCCCCGTGCCGGCCGATCTCCGATCGGTCGCGGGGATCAGCTGCACATAGGTCTCGCCCAGCAGCGTCTTCTGGCGCAGGATCGCGTGCATGTCGGCGCGAATCGGCGCGTACTGGCTGGAGAGTTCGAGCGTAGCGATGGTGCGTCCTTCGTCGCCCAGCTTGAGCGCAACCACGTGCCCCACGTCGACTCCGCTGATCCGCACGTCCGATTGTTCGGCCAGCGCCAGCGAACGCGGGAACGCGATCGTGAACTTGTACTCCCTGGGTTTCAGCGGCACCGGCCCTCCGAAGGACTCCCATAGGAACAGCAGCAGGCCGAAGCAGCTGAGCGTGAACAGAATGATCACGAGGATGTTGCCGAACGTGGGCGCGCGCTTTTGCATGTCAGCCCCTCCCCCCGAACGGCTGCTGGTCGAGACCCGAGAACGGACCGCCCGCCGGTGGCGCCGACCCGCGCTCGCTCGAGGTCGTTCCTTTGGCGGCGCTCTGACACACAGCCCGCGACGGCGGGTTGAGCAGGCCCACGAGAATGTTCACGGTCGGGTTGATGCTCGCGACCGGCACCAGCAGCGGGAGCACGTTGCAGTTGAAGTAGATCAGCGTGCGACCCAGCACCCCGTGCGCATCGGCCGAACTGACCACGCTGTTGAAGTTATGGGCCTGCCAGTCAAGGAAGAACAGGAATCCGCCCCGGTTCTTACCGGGGTTGTAGGCGATCTCGTTGAAGAATTCGCCGAGTACCGAGAAGAACGTCGCAAACTTCGGGAGCGATTGGGCGAACCCCTGGGTGCTCGGCGCGAACGCGTTGATCGTCGGCAGAATTTCGCGCGCGAACGGTCTGATTTCGTTCTTGAAGATCGGCGTGGTCGTTTTGAACGACGCGCGCGCGGCTTCTTGGGCGGGAGCGAGCGCAGTGGCGAAGGGATGCAGATCCTTCAGCGTCGGCCCGATCACGTTGAAGGCCGTGGCGAGCTTTCCGAGACCCCGTTCGGTCTTGCTCAGCGCGCCCGGCAGCAGGCGAAGTGTGCTCTGCACGCTCTGGTCCTCCTTGGCGAACTCAGCGAACACCGCGTTGGAGGACTGGATCAAATCGGCCAGCTGCTGGTCCTTGGCTCCGAACGCTTGCATCAGCAGCTTGAAGTTGTGAATCGCATGCGCGATCTCGGTGTGGCGGGTTTCGAGCTGCTGGGCGATCAGCTGGGCGTCGCGCGCGGTCGGATCGAAGCGCTTGAGCGTCGCCGCGAATGCCTTGCCGTTGTTCTTGAATCCCTCGCCCGCGCCCGCAAGCAGCTCCTGCAGGTAGACGCGTGTGTCGGTGTCCAAGCCCGCGAGGAATTCGTCGAAGTTGACGTCGGGCGCCGTCTGGTCGAGCGGGATCGTTTCCCCGCTGTGCAAACGTCCGCTGGAGGGTGATCCGGGATCGACCTCGACCGTCATGTCCTTCAGCTGCGTCTTCGGGCGCAGCAGCATCGTTGCGTCGCGGAAGATGCGCCCTTCGGCGTATTTCGGAGTGACTTTCATCGTCACGATCGCAATGCCGTTCCGCAGGTCCACGCTCTGAACTTCGCCGATCTTTGCGCCCGCGATCGTGACGGCCTGCCCCTGGCCCGGCGTCACCGCCTGTGCCGTCTGAAATTCACCTTTTAGGATGAAATAGTTGCGGCCCAGCACCGGCACCCAGCCCGGGAGCTTGAGGTTCTCGTGCGCGAGGATGTACCCGCCGACCCCCGCAGCGATCACGATCATTGTCACGACCGCGATGAACGCTTTCTGATAGCGCTCGATCTGTTCGCGAATGCTCAGCCCACCTTCGTGGGGGCGGCCCTCTTTCGGAGTGCTCATCCGCCGCTCCCATCCGCACGGCCCTGTGACAAGGGGCCGTTGAATTCGGGCAGGGTCTGCGTGTAGCAGGGCACGAGCGGCTTGTACGGCGGCTCCTGCGCCGGATAGGCGGGCCGCGTGCCCAGCGGCGGCAGCGGTGAATGCGAGAACAGCGGCAGGCCCTGCAGTTTGGTGCCGAGGATCGAGGTCGGCGCCGAGCGGATGGTCTGTCCGTTGTTGCCGATCAAGAAGCGCGCGACCGTGCCGTTGCCGTTGAAGTTCTGGCCGATTCCCGCCAGACCGGTGAATCCGTACCAGAACTCCTTGTACGCTTCCACACCCGAAGTGCTCGAGCCATCCTGCAACTTGGTAATGGCCGCGGGGTAGAGCAGCCTGCTCAAGCACTTGCTGACTTCTTCAGTCTGGTGGTAGAAGGGGATCTGTTCGCTGATGAGCTTGGCAATCGTCGGTGCGGCTTCATTCAGTCCCTTGGCGACCCCACCGAGCTCGCTTGGCGCGAGTGAGGCCTGTACCTGCGTGATCCACGGCAGCGCCGCCGCGACCGTCGGACGAATCTGTTCGACGCCGGGCACGATCGCGTTGGCGAACGCGCGGGTCGACGGACCGGAGGCTTTGAGCGCCGTCAATGCCCGACCGGCATTGGTCAGCGCTCCGGGCAGACGCCCGATCGTGGCTTCGAGGCTGGAGGATTGCGCGGCGAAGGATGCCAAGAACGAGTTGAAGTTGGGCACCCATTCGCTCAGCTGCTGCTCGTGCACGTTCAGCGCCGCCGTGACCCTGCCGATCGCCGCGATCAGCTCGGAGAGGTCGTGCTGTTCTGTGCCGCCCAACGCCTGATTGACGATCGCCGAGCCGCGCAGGGCGGAAGGAGCGCGGTGGTAGGTCTTGTTGAGCGCCTGTGCCGCATTCAGCCCATACACGTCGGGGTCCTGTTCAGCGTTTTCGGCAGCGTTCGGCTTGCGCGTGAGCCCGTCGCCATAGCCCTGCAGGAAGTCCTGCAGGTTCTGGCGCGTGTCCGTATTGAGCGCGGCCAATACCTGGTCGAGCTGGACCGGATCGGAGGTCTGCGTGATCGGGATCGTATGGCCGGAGGAGATCGTCGGCGCGGAGGGACTGCCCGGCTGCAGGTCGACGAACCAGTTTCCTTCCAGGAACAACCGCGGCCTGACCTTCAGCGTGGCGTCGGTGTGAAGCGGCAGGCCTTTCGGTTCGATTTCCATGTTCACCACTCCGGTGCTGCCCTCGCGCCGGATCGAGGTCACCTTGCCGACGGTGACTCCGGCGATGCGCACAGGTGAGGAGGGATGGATATTGACGGCCGTGGTAAACACGGCTTGCAGACGGAAGCCGTGTTTGAACGGAATACGTTTGGTGAAGCCGAAATATACGGCGATCAGGAGAATCACCAGGAACACGATCCCGATCCGCAAGGGGTTGGAGCGACGCAGCTCGACAACCGGGATTTCGTCGTGGCGGCGCCACCAGCGCAGGCGACTCATGGCTTCTTCCCCGTGCTGAGCCCGAGAGCCTTGAGCGTCGCGCTCGGATAGCGTTCGCCGAACAGGTTCTGTTCGCGCAAGGTCAGTTCGCGGTTGCTCGTGCTGCCGCCCGCCGGGGTGTTGCCGATGACCGCCTTGCCAGCCACGTACTTCTCGTTGCCCGCTTCACACAGCCGCGGCTGGCCGGGACCGGCGACGTTCGGGTAAGGGTTGACGTGGACGTGGTCGTTGTCGATTGACTGACCGGCGCTGTTTTTTTCGGTCGACGGCCCGTTCGCGGGCTGTTCGGATGGGAAGCCCTCGGCGTTGGGGCCATTCGGGGAGAGCACGATTCCCGCGCGCGCCAGCGTGCCGATACCGACGTTCTGCGAGAACAGGCTGGCGACATTGCGAAATGCGAGCGTTATGTAGTTGCAATATGCCTGCTCGGGCGCGAGCCCGCTGATCAGCGGCTCCCCCAATTCAGCTATCTGCGTGAGGTCTTCCAGGCCAACCGTCACAACCGGATTGCGAGCGAATTCCGCGAGCGCCTGCGATGATTCCGCCACCCCCTTGTTCAGGGCGGTGGCCGCGCGCAGGTTCACCGCGCCCACGGCGAACGCGTGCCCCAGCTGCGGCGCCACCGTGCGCAGATCGCGCGCACTTGGGCGCAGCAGGTGCATGAACTCGGTCGCATTTTCCACGAACGGCGCCTCATGCGGGAGCGAGAAGGTCGCCTGCGCCAGCGCCGCGGGGCCGCCCGCGATCGTCCGTTCCAGCGATGGCGCCACGCCGGCCCAGGCCGAGAAGAAGGTGTCGAGATCCCGGAACCAGGCGGCCTGCGTTTCGGCGACCGGAGCGACCTGGGAAGCGACCCGATCGAGCGCCGGGAACAGGCTGCGGAAGTCCGTCCGCGGCGAGGCGACGTTGGCCAGCACGGGGACCGCGTTGGTGACAAGCGGGCGCAGCGTGGCGATCGTTTCGTTGAGCCCCAGTCCGCGACCGGCGAGGCCGTCGCCGAAGTTGACTGTGTTGTTCTGGATCGCGGTGCGCGTCTTAGGATCGAACATATTGAATAGCTGGATGATGTCCACCGGCTCGCGCGTATGCGCGACCGGAATCGTCTGGCCGGCCTTCAGCACTTGTTTCGAGGAGCCCTTTTCCAGTTCCAGGTACTTGAGCCCGATCGCCGACACCGACAGCACGATCGCCTTCGTGTCGGCCGGCAGCGGTTCGATTCCCTTTTCCAGCTTCAGATGGGCGATCGCGGTGACATGACCGTTCTTGGGGTTCAGCAGCGGCACCAGCGAGCCGATGATCCCCACCCGCGTGCCGGCGATGCGCACCTGGTTGGCCTTTTGCAGGCCGGAGGTTTCGGATAGTTCCACGTTGATGTCGTACGTCGGCACGAACGGCAGTCCGTTGTTGGCGTTATAGGACAGGAACACGGCCACGACCACGATCAGGGTCGTGAGCGCGCCGATCAATAGCGGGCTTCCGGCGAGAGATCCGCGGCGACGGGGGTTCATGGGGTCTCCGTCGGGTCGCAGCCGAGCTGACCGCTGTTGGTGAACGGCGCCGAGCCATCGGCCGCGGGTTGGGTGGCCGCGCCCGGACAGCGGCGCAGCTGCCCGGTCTTCAGCCCTTCAAGGGCCTGGTCGGCGCTGGCGGGCGTGAGTGTGTTGTTCGCGCCGAGCTTGAACGAGGGCGCCACCGGGCCGACGTGCGCGTAGTGCCCGTTGGCATCGTAGTAGGCGGCCGTCTGCCCGAACGTATGGAACGTGCCCACCAGCTCGGGAGCGTAGGGACCGAAGAGAGCGGTCAGCGGCACCGCCTTGCGCTCAGCTTCCACGTTGGCGGGCGCGGCCGTCGTCAGCGTCTGCGCGAGCTCCGGCAGCGCGGCGAACGCTTCGGTCAAGTCGTTGTCGGCACCCGGACGCGAGATCGCTTGGCTGAAGTTGGTAACCACAGGCGTGGCCGTGGTGGCCAGCGGGCGCAGCCGCGTGAACAGCGTCTGCAGCGCCTGATTGTTGGGGCTCTGCGCGTGAATTAGCCGTGTGAGCGCCGACAGCGTCGAGGGCAGTTCGGCGAACGCCTGGTTGCCCTGGTTCAGCGTCACCGGCAGCTGGCGCAGCGCGCTGGCGAGATTGCTCTGCTGCGAGCCGATCGCCTGAAAGGTCTGATCGCCGTGTTCAACGAGGTCTGAGAGCGATTCCCTGCGCGCCGCGATCGTCGTGAGCGCCTTCGAGGATTCGACGAGGAAGTTCGTGAACGTCGACTGGTCGCGCCCGAGCTCGGAGAAGAAGTGGTCGAGGGCGGCGAACGACGGCGCGAAGTATTCGGTTGCCTTACCCAGCGCGGGACCTGCGCCGGCGTACTGTTCGGCGGAACCCTGGATGAGCTCCCGCAAGCCCTGACGGGTCTTCGGGTTGAGCGTGTTGAAAAGCCGATCGAGATCGACGGCTTCGCGCGTGTGCTTCGCCGGCAACGTCGCGCCGACGGGGAGCGCCGGACGGTTGTTGGGCCCCGGCGTCAGCGCCACGTAGCGGTTGGCGACGCCCGTCAGCGATGGAACCCTGATTTCCGAGATCGTGCCTTCGTGCAGCGGCGCCAGCGAGGACTCGATGTGAAGCGTGACGCGGGCTTTGTAGTCGTGGGTCAGTTCGATGTTCGTCACACTCCCCACCGGCACGCCACCGACCTGTACCTGATTGCCCCTGACCAGCTGGCCGGCTTCGCTCATTTCGAGGTGGTAGTCAGCGCCACCGCCGCCGGAGAACGCGAGATAGGCGACGATCAACACCACCACGCCGAGCGCTCCCACCGCCAGCGCACGACCCGTGCCCGGCGGCAGGGCGCGCGTTGCGCGAACGGGCCGGGGCGGGGTATCGCGCGGAGGCGGAGGCGGCGGCGAGGCCGATGGATTGGGGGGGCTAACCGTGGCCACCGGTTCCACCTTCGCTCGTTCTGGCGCCATTCGCTTGCGCGCCACTCGTCCCCGGCGTCGCCGATCCACGATTCCCGGTCGATCCGCCGCCGGACGCCGGCGCGCCGGGCTTGTCGGGCACCGCCGCGGCCGAGGGTCCGCTTGCGACGGTCGGATCGGGGATCTCGCCCAGCCGCGCGATCAGCTTGATCCACTCCTTGGCGCTGAGCACGGAGCCGAACGCGCCCGCGACATGTGCGCCACCCCTGCTCAGGGTGCTGAACGCGACGTACACGTAATTGCGCGCGCTCGGCTTGACGAGCGTGTTGTTCGTGCCGGGAATGCTCGTGTCGCTGACGATTCGCAGCGGCCTGTTGACGCCCTGCAAAGCCAGCAGCTTGCGGATCGTCGTATCGACGATCGAGCCCTGCCCCTGGTGGCCCGCGATCGGGACGCCGTTGACCGCCGTGATCTTGACGGTGACGTCGCCCGAGCCCGCGGGCACGTTGCCCTCGACGGTCGGCGTAGCCGCGGCGCACCGAAGCCCCGTCACCGTCGGCTTCAGGCCCGACACCGACAGGAACTCGAGCACCGCCAGCACGCGTCTGTCGACCCCTCCGGTCTGAACCTCCCGGCGCTCGCAGGCGTGCATGTGAACGCTCGAGTCGTGCGCCACCTGCTGCTCGAGCTGTCTCTTGGACTCCAACAGCACCTGCCCGGTGCTCGGCGAGGTCTGAAGGAATGGGTTCTTGCCCTTGGCCCGGAAGATCGAAGTGTTCTCCAGCGCCACCCAGCCGTCGAGAATCGGCTTGGGGTCGATCGGCGGAGCGTCGATCCCGGCCGGTTTGATCTGGAAGAACATGTGCGGCTCACCCGGCTGGGTGGCGCCCGAGCCCGTGTCCTGAGCGCCCGCGCCTGCGTCTCCCACGCCTCCCGCTTGCGCGCCGACATGACCCAGGACGGTTCCGGCGATCACCTGCACGCCCGCGCGCAGCGGATGTAGATAGACGTTGTTCGGACCGGACCGGAACACCCGCGCCGTCGTGGGCGCGACCGACCCCGGCGCGACGGGCCGCGGGGAGGGGGCGGGAGCGCTCGTTGCCGGGGTGGGGGGCGGTTCCAGACCCGCCGCGGCTCCCAGCGCGAGCCCCGACGCGGTCGCGGCGTCGGACAGCGGCGAGCGCGGCTGCGCTCCCGCCGTCGCGGGACCGCTGGGCGCCGGTTCGGAGGCGCCGCCGGACTGAGCGATGCGCGCGCTCACCGCCGGGTGCTCGCGCGGTTGAAGCACGGGATAGAGCGTGGCCACGCCGCCGAGCTGCGCATATGTGTAGGTGTTGCCGTACGCGTCACGCAGCGACACGTACTTTCCAAGCGTGGGCGAGTCGCTTCCGATCCGCACGACTTCGCCGTCCTGCACCGCGATCACGGACGCCCCCGCCTGCGAGTAGATCGTCGTTCCGGCGAGCGTCTTCGTGGGATTCGAGCCGTGGGCTGGGATCGTCGCGAAGCCGTCGCTGAAGTGCGAGGGCGCATGTACCGGGAACCGCGCCTCGGTCAGGCCGGTGATCGCCCCGAGCAGTTCCGGCGGCGTGCCGCCGAGCAGCTGCGCGCGCAGCATCACCGAGTCGACGTACGCCTGCCAGTGGTTATAGGAGTACACGGCCGCCCTGACGTTCCGGTCCCCGCCGGCGGCTCTCAGATACCGGGCGGCGGCGAAAATCGCGTCGGCCGGGTTGTAGGGGTCCTTGAAGCCGTCGCCGTTGGCGTCGACGCCATACTGGGCCCAGGTTGAGGGCAGGAACTGCATCCATCCCTCCGCGCCGGCGCTGGACACGCTCAGATCCCGCCCGTAGTCCGTCTCGACCTCATTGATCGCCGCGAGCACCTGCCAGGGGATGCCGTAGGCCGTACCCGCCGCCTGATAGATCGTCAGCAGGAACGGTGGGATGCGGAAGCTTTCGATGAAGAACCCGGGCACGCCCGCGATCGAACCCCCCAGCGGGAGCCCCAGACCCGGGGGCAGCGCGGAGGGAGAGGGCGCGCGATAGTGGCCGGTCGGCGATTCCGCGCCGGACGTTCCCCCTGTCGCCTGCGTCTGTTCCCGCCCACCGGCGCCGGACGCTGGGCCATTGCCGTGCGCTTTGGCGTGCGCGGCGCCCGTGCTTTTGCCGGTCGAACCGGATGTGGTGTGTTGCAGGTGCTGCGCCTGCACCTGCGGTCCCGCGTTCGCTTCGCCGGGTTCCGCGCCGGCTTCGGGCGGCGGCGGCGCGGGAGCTGTGGATGGCAGGGGTGTGCTCGTCGGAGTGCTCGCTTCGCCCGGCGGTGTCGTTGCGCCCGCCGTCGGTGTGCTCGGCGTCGTCGCGCTCGCTTCATCGGCGCTCGCCTGGGGCGCCGGCGCCAGCGCCAGCGCCAGCGCCGCCGCGATGGCCGTCAGCAAAGCTCCCCGCCGTGGGCGAGGCCGCGACGCGCATCGCGCGAGCATCCTGACGGGCAAATGTGGTGTCGGGGGCGGGGTCATGGTGTCTCAGTTGCCAAGCAGGTAGTTGAGGAGCATTCCGTCGGCGCCGGAGCTTTCCGAGGAGGGCGCGTAGTAGGTCGTGCCGGCGCTCGATCCCCCCACCGGCGTGGGGCTCGTGGCGCCGCCCGCCCCGCCCGAGGTCAGGAAGGCTTCGCTGGCGGAGATCGAACCGGGATATTTCGCGATCGCCTGCGCCGGCGTTGCGCCTTTGACGACCGCCAGCGTACGCGCCATCAGCAGGCTGGTGCCGGCGGCCTGCGCGACCTTCGCGTTCGCGCTCGTGGCCGAGCTCGAGCTGGCGCTCGAGCTAGCGCCGGACGTACTGAAGAGTTTTGCGCTACAGCCGGACTGGGGCACGATCGCGTATGTCAGACAGATGTTGGCGACGCCCTCGGCCCGCAGGAAATGACCGAGTGAGTCATAGCCGTTGGAGGCGCCGGTGCCCAGGAAAATGAAGTCGAGGAGCCGCTCCAGGCCGCCGGTGTCGCGCAGGCTCCCAAAAAGTTCCGCCAGCCCCGCGCTGAACGGCTTCGTGGCGTTGCCGAGCGTCTTGAGATGCGCCAGCAGCGGCTGCAGCGACACCAGCGCCGGCCCGGAGCGCCTGGCGGAGCTGCCGAGACTCTGGAAGAACGTGGTGGAGCTCCTGGAGAACGGCGCGAGCTGGGTGAACGTCTGGTTGATCCCCGGCGCCGCGGCATGCAGGTCGATGAACGCCGGGGTGGCCTGGTCGGCGAAGCGCCCGAGGCGTTCCATCGCCGGTCCGAGCTGGCGCAGGAACGGAGGGAAGTCGGCGAGGTTTTGAGCGATCGCGCCGCGCTGGTTGGCCGAGGCTCTCGCGACGGTGTCGCTGCCGACGATGAATTTCGTGATGTTGTCTTTGACTCCGGCGATCGGCGCCAGCGCGCGGTCGGATTCGTCGGCGAGATTGGCGAGCACCTTGTTCTGGTCCGCGAGGATGCCCAGCACCTTGTCGAGTTCGCGCAGCGCCGGGTTGGCCCGCCGGATGACCACATTGACGTCTCTGCCGCGGCCGGCGAGCCCCACTCCGAGTTCGTTGAGGATGATCGTGAACCGTTGCTGCACCGGCAGCCGGTTGATGTCCTGGAGCTGGTCGACGTCGACCGGGCTGGAGGTGTTCGCGACCGGCAGCAGGTACTGCCCTTCGCCTTCATGATCGTTGGGGATCTTGTGCAGCGGCGGGGGCAGCGGCGTGCCTTCGGCGCGCGGCTGGGTGGGCAGGCAGTTGACGAACTTCTCGCCGATCAGCGCCTCCGGTTCGATCGTGCAACTCGCGTCCGCGCGGAAGTCCTGGAAGCCGGCGTTTTCGATTTTCAGCACGACCGCCGCATGCTGCGTCGGCGTGGGCGTGACCGGCCCGACGACGCCCACTTTCACGCCCTCGATCTTCACGTCCTCGCCGGGAATGATGTTGGCCGCGTTATCGAAGATCGCGCGCACGGTGTAGCCCCCGCCCGAACTCCCGCAGCCCGAGACAGTGACCAGCACGACCGCGACCACCGCAGCCATGCCGAGGGCGCCCGCGACGGCGATCGGCCCTCTCCTCCACCCACTGGTCTGACTCAACCTAACGATCCTTCCATACCTTCTCAACAGCGATCAGGGCGACCCCGTCATCTCGACGGAGCCGCCCCTCTGGCTTATCTTCGGCGGGCCGCGGCCCGCCGCTGTCAATCTGCGTCTACCTCTTGGGGCACGGTGCTTTGTATTCGGCCGTCACGACCGCACCGGTCGCGAATGTCAATTCCGTCTTGATCGGGAACCCGCCCTTCGGGCACTTCTTCGGCAGCGTGCCGTAGGAGATCGTCTTCTTGCCCTTCTTGTAGGCAGCGCCGACCTTGAGGTTGATCGATTCGGTCGACACGGGCGGCGCACCGGGCACCGATTGGACCAACTGCACTTGGCTGATGAACTCCTCGCCGTAGAGGCCGCTTGCGGACACATAGTGACCGGTGGCCGCGAGCAGCTGGGCTGAGATCGGCGAGGCGGCGTTCGCATAGAACTGCAGGCCGCCGCCAGGGGCGAAGAACGCCTGGACGGTCGCGTTCTCTTTGACGAGTTCGCCACCGATCGGATCGACGACGCCGGCGCTGCCCACCGGGCTGGCCTGCGACTTCTTCGGACAGCCGCTCGGGCCGATGTTTTCAAGCGTGGCCGGCGGACAGGTCACGAACCCCTGCGGATGCAGTTTCGTGCCTTTGGGGAGATAGAAGTTGACCCCCGTCAGCTGCGAGACCACGCCACCGGTCGATTCGGTGCCTTTGATCGTGTATTTGACTTCTATGGCCGCTCCCGCGCCCAGGATGTTGCCGGTGCCCGGGAACCCGGGGATCGGCACGGCCTTCGCGATGACCGTGACGGTCGGACAGGGACCGGTGGTGCTGCAGGTCGATGCCGATGAAACTGCCGGCAGGCCGAGGACGGCAAGGCCGAGCAAGGCCAGACAGGTGGATGCTCTGCGCATCAGATTCTCTCCTCTTGTTGATGGACAGGTCCGCCTCGATCCGGGTAGCTCCGGAGCCATACCGGTCCGGCGATATCGAGATCTCCGACGACCCACGCCGGAGAACAGTGGCGATTTCCACCGGAAACCTTAGCTGTCGCGCGCGATACCTTCAAGATCATGGTCGTTACGCGAGTGGACTTGCAGCCGCGTATAGCCCACTGGTTAGAATACTCAACCTCAAGTCAAGGCTTAGGGTTGGTCCTGAAATCACGCCGACAGCTCCAGCTCGCTGCCGTCGAAGCGCACGTTAATCGGCTCCAGCACTACTTCCCTGGGCCCCTCCTCCACGCCCCCGGCCACCCAAGCGCGTAGACCCAATTGCGCCGCGAGCTCCACGATTTCCGCGCCAGCGCCGGCTGTGCAGTACAGGGCATAACCGGCCCCCATGTTGAACGTCGAGTGAGCCGCCTTCGCGTCCAACCCCGCTTCGGCAACGAGCCAGCTCAATACCTCGGGCGTCTCCGGCAGCTTCCAGATGCGGTATCTCAGCGACTTGGGACGTCGCATCAGCTTGAGCAATCCATGTCCCGTTATGTGACTTATGTACGTCAACGGCACACGCCGTGCGAGCAGCTCGGCCACCAGCCCGGCATACATCGTCGAGGGCTCGAGCAGCGCCTCGCCCAGCGTCGTCCCACTCGCCAGCAGGGTCGCGTAACCGTCTCCCAGTCTGCCCGCGACCAGGCGCGCCAGCGACGCCCCGTTGGAATGCAGGCCGCTGGAGGCCACGAGCACGATCTCATCGCCGGGGCCCAACTCCTCGCCGAGGATCGGCGCGTGCCCGTCCGGCACGGCGCCGACGGCCGCCCCGGCGAGCTCGATCTCGCGCTCGTCCACCAGCCCGGGCAGCGAGGGCGACTCCCCGCCTCCCCATGCGCAGCCGGCGTCCGCGCACGCCCGGCTCCAGCCCGCGACGAGCGAGGAGGCGCGCGCGCCTGCGCGGTACCACTCCGATGAACCGGTGGCGAAGTACGCGTTGACGACCAGCGGCAGCGCGCCCACGCAGCACAGGTCGTTGACGATCGCGGCGACCGCGTCGTAGGCCACATCGCCGAAGCGGTCGATGCCCATCTCCTCCAGCACGTGGCGCGCGATGATCGACTTCGTGCCCAATCCCTCGACCACGAACGCCAGCGTGCGGCCGTCCAGTTCGAACGCGAACGCCGGCTCGCCGCGCGAGTCGTCGAGCGCGCGTCCTCCGCGGGCGTCCATCAGCGCAGAGGTCGCGAGCGCGGCGGTCATCGCCAGACGCTTGCCCGCATCAAGCGTCTCGTAGTCGACGCCCGCGTCGCGGTAACTGGCCCCGTCGTCCGTCATCCGCGATGATCCTACGGCCCCCGCCACCCAGCTGTCACCGAGGAGGACCGATGAACTTCGAGCCGAGCGAGCGCTGCGCCGAATTCAAGGAGCGCCTGAGCGCGTTCATGGACGAGCACATCCACCCGGCGGAGGAGGTGTATGAGCGCCAGCTGCACGAGTCCGGCGACCCGCACCATCAGCCGGCGATCATGGAGGAGCTCAAGACGCGCGCGCGAGAGGCGGGCTTGTGGAACATGTTCCTGCCCGATGCCGAGCACGGCGCGGGCCTGTCGAACAGCGACTATGCGCCGCTGGCGGAGATCCTCGGGCGCTCGCATATCGCCTCGGAGGCGTGCAACTGCTCCGCGCCGGACACCGGCAACATGGAGGTGCTGCACCAGTTCGCCACGCCCGAGCAGAAGGATCGGTGGCTGACACCGCTGCTGGAGGGCGAGATCCGCTCGTCGTTCGCGATGACCGAGCCCGAGGTCGCCTCCTCTGACGCGACCAACATCGCGCTGCGGATCGAGCGCGACGGCGAAGAATATGTGCTGAACGGACGCAAGTGGTGGATTTCAGGCGCCCTGCACCCCCACTGCCGAATCATGATCGTGATGGGCAAGACTGCGCCGGATGGTCCGCGCCATCGCCAGCAGAGCCAGATCCTCGTGCCGCTGAGCACCCCCGGGGTCAGCATCCTGCGCGGCCTGCCGGTGTTCGGCTATCAAGACCAGGAGGGCCATGCCGAAATCCTCTTCGAGGACGTGCGCGTGCCGGCATCGAACCTGCTCGCGGGCGAGGGCGACGGGTTCATGATCGCCCAGGCCCGTCTCGGCCCGGGGCGCATTCACCACTGCATGCGCTCGATCGGAGCGGCAGAGCGCGCATTGGAGTCGATGTGCCGCCGTGCGGTATCGCGTGTCACGTTCGGCGAGCCCATCGCCGCGCGCGCCAACATCCAGGACTGGATCGCCGAGTCGCGCATCGAGATCGAGATGGCCCGGCTGCTGACGCTCAAGGCCGCGTGGCTGATGGATACGGTCGGCAATCGCCACGCGCGCACGGAGATAGCCGCGATCAAGGTCGCCGCGCCCAACGTCGCGCTGAAGGTCATCGACCGCGCGATTCAGGTTCACGGCGGCGGCGGCGTCTCGGACGACTACACGCTCGCCTGGGCATATGCGCATCTGCGCACGCTGAGGCTGGCGGACGGACCGGATGAGGTGCACAAGCTCTCGATCGCTCGGCGCGAGCTCGCGCCGTATCTGCCGCGCGAGGCGTGATCCGATCGCAGCGGACGGCGGCCGGGTGGACATGGTATGGCGCATGCGTCGAGGGTGTGCGACACATGCATCGGGGAACGTAATGCGCATGCTCGAGGAGGCACGTGCATCGAGGCGTATGGCGTACTCGCCAAGGTGTAGAGCGCATGCTTTAAAGAGAGCTGATGTGGTCCCTGACCGATCAAAGATCGGCCAGCAAGCGCCGCCAGGCGGGGGCGCGCATGTGCTGGCCGATCTTCGATCGGTCCGAGGCCAGGCCGCATGCGGCCTGGCACGAACGGCGCATGCGCCGTTCGACGGACCGCACATGTGCGGTCCGGTCAGGGCCGCATGCGGCCCTGACGCCCTCGCCGCTTGCGGCGAGGGCAACCCAATCAGCTTTCTTAAAGCATGCGCTCCACCGATGACGCCGGGTCCGGCTGGCAAGCGCCGGGCCCATATGCGTCGCGCCGCCCCGCTCAGCCCGTCGCGAGAACCGCCATCATCGCCGCGACCACACCCGGGTCGAACTGCTTCCCCGAGTGCTCCTCCAGCTCCCCCACCGCCACCGATTGCGGCATCGCCCTGCGGTAGGAGCGAGTCGTGGTCATCGCGTTGAACGCGTCGCAGCACGAGATGATCCGCGACTCCAGCGGGATCTCCTCTCCGCGCAGCCCGTCCGGGTAGCCGCCGCCGTCCCAGCGCTCGTGATGGGAGCGCACGATCTGGCCGACCTCGCGCATGAAACCGCCGACCCGCTCCAGCATCCGCTGGCCCTCGAGCGTGTGCGTCTTGATGATCTCCCACTCGCGCTCGTCGAGCTTGCCGGGCTTGTTGACGATCTCCTTGGGCACCGCGATCTTGCCGACGTCGTGCAGCAATGCTCCGAACTCAACGTTGCGTTGCCGGCTCGCATCCAGGCCCAGCTCGCGGGCGACGTCGAGCGACAGGCGCACGACATCCTTGCAGTGCTCGCCGGTGTAGATGTCATCGGCCTCGACCACATCGCCCAGCACGAGCGCCGTGCCGCGATAGGCGTCGTTGAGCTCGACCAGCTGCTCCAGCCGGGCGCGGCGCTCTTTGGAGAACCAGCGCAGCACGCCGAACAGCGGCGCGATCAGCAGCACCGCCCACTGGTCATGCACGGCGGCGAGCGCCACGACCAGACCGAGCGGCGTCAGAGCCAGATCGATCGTGTAGACCTGCCGGCACTCTTCCGCCAGCTCCCTGACGGAGATACCGCCGCGCAGTCGTTCCCGCGCCGCATTAGCCGCGAAGTCGCAACCGAACTGGGCCGCCAGCGCGAGCAGGAGCACCGCCGGGCGCGCGTCCGGACTGTGATCGTGCGCGAGTGCCAGTACGACCGCCGGCCCCCACGCGAACCAGCTGTTGCCGGGAACGGTCAGCACCCTGCTCGCGGGGGCGCGTCCGCTGAGGATCGCCGGGGCCATCCCCAGAGCTAGCGCCAGCGCGACCAGCAGGGGCACCAGCGTGACGGGCAGCGCGAACAGCATCGGCACGAACACCGCCTGCGTCGGAACCGTGAACCCGGCGCCGATGTCGAAGCGCACGTGCCCGACGGCCGCCACGCCGAGGACGTACAGCGCCGCCAGCGACAGCGACACGCCCATGCCTGTGCCCGCAAGCGCGACGAGCGCTACAGCCGCGATCAAAAAGCCGCCGCCGACCCACAGCTCCGCGCGCAGCTCGGCCGGCGCCATGCGCCGCGCGCGATCCGCGAAGGACTCGCGCACCCGCTCGGATTCGATGTACGCGTGGGTGGACATCTGCCTGCTGTGCCTATCGTCACGAGCACGACGCGATCAGAGTCGCTGGCGCAATCAACGCTCGATTTCCAGGGCAAATCCCCTCAATCGGAATAATCGGGGTCGTCAAGCAGTCCGATCCTCCAACAAGTGTCCAACATGCTGCCCACATGGCCGTTTGTGGTGCATGCTGGACGCGGATCGGATACTCAACCCAAAACTGAAAAGGGCAAACCCGTCGTAAGGCGGGGACGCAAAGTCAGAGGTCTCGAACACGAGATGGCTCGGCCGCCAGTCAAGCACGGAGGCTCTTGTGTTCTCATACCCGTCCCTTTTCACCCCCGCCCGGCGCCGGCTCGTCCGTTCGGGCCTGTCGGTCGCACTGGCATCCACCTGCACGGCCATCGTGCTGACCGCGTTCTCTGCCGCCCCAGCGGGAGCGGCGCTCGTCAGCACCGGCGCATGTAACGAAGCGGCGCTGACCCAGCCGTTCGCCCGCTGGGGCGATGCGAGCACCTACGAGCTCGTCCCCGGCGGCAACTTCGAGGGCTCACTCTCGGGCTGGACGCTCACCGGCGGCGCCACACGCGTCGTGGGCAGCGAGCCTTTCGGCGCCACCGGCGTCGTAGGCGCCGACTCGCTGGCGCTCCCTGGCGGCGCCTCGGCGCAGTCGCCGTATGTGTGCGTCAACGCGAGCTACCCCACGTTCCGCCTATTCGCGCGCAACGGCGGGCTGCTCTCCACGGTGCTCGTGCAGGTCGTCTACAAGACCGTGCTCGGGCCGGTCGCGCTGCCGCTGGGCACCGTCGCGCTGAGCGGCGCCTGGCAGCCCACGCTGCCGATGCTCACCGGGTCGGTCGTGGGCGGCCTGCTCTCCGGCGGGACCGCTCAGGCGGCGCTGCGCTTCACCGCGCTCACGGGCAGCTCGCGCATCGACGACGTGTTCGTCGACCCGCGCATGCGCTGAGCCGCCGGCGCGGACCGATGGTCATCTGACGGAGGAGCGCGTCGCTGCTGATGCGTTAGCCTTCTTGGATCGAGTCAAGATTTCGGACTCGCGCGCCACACCCCCGACAGGGGCCGGCGGATGCCGGCCCCGGACCTGCAGCGCATGCGCCGAACGCCCCGGGTCCGTGCCACGGCGGCCCGGCGGACAT
>Ga0193728_1000149_pt1 | contig 30495 bp, 22 predicted proteins | sample U1c1metaG_FD_143037 | JGI IMG/M metagenome (GOLD analysis project Ga0193728, IMG submission 143037) | Soil microbial communities from a riparian zone of the East river system, Colorado, United States - U1c1 | ecosystem: Environmental > Terrestrial > Soil > Riparian zone | place: USA: East River... | reverse complement strand
CGGCTGGCGGCGGCGGAGTTAGTCGAGGCGGGGGCCAGCGACCGGGAGGTGGCCGGTCGGTTGCGCCGGGCCGCGTGATCGGGCCAGGCTCAGGCGCAGCTCCCCCTGCCGGGCAGACTCGGTGCCGAGCCACCCAGCCCGCGCCCGGAGCCCTCCTCGAGCCAGCACAACCCGCCCGGCCCGGCCCGGCCCGGCACAAGCTCAGGCCAGGAACCCCCGGGCACAACCCAGGCCGCCGGGATCTCGCCGAGAGCCCTCATTGGATGCTCCGCAGGGCTTCACGGCCGGCCGTCGCCTGCGATTGCCCCCTGAAGTGCCCCCGGGCCACGCTCACCGAGTGAGCTGACGTGCTTGCGGAGCAGGGGTGCCTGGTGACTGGAGCCTGGTGCCGGTCCGGCTTCGGCGTGGCCGCGGCTGGGTCCCGCCCGTCACGCCGGCCCCGCCCGTGCCGGGCTGACCTTGATCGTGGGAAGATCGCTCACCACCCGGGGTGAGCAATCTTCCCACGATCATGAGTCGCTGTTTCCGCAGCCCGGAGCCGGCCGCGCGGATGGTGCGGGCGGTGCGCGTGATACGCGCGGCGCGGGACCCGGCCGCGGGGCGGAGGCGGGGGTGCTTGCCATGATCACGACGACTTGCCGGGCAGAAACAGGCGGTCCTGTCCGCGGTCCGGCGGCCCGCCGGGCGGAGCAGCGGGTGGCGTTCCCCGATACGACATGACCGTAAGGACGCTGCTGCCAGAGCGACAGCGAGTGTACGTTCATGTCGCTGTTCCGGAGGGCCGGTGGCCCTCGCCGGGGTCGACCTCCCACCTTCCGTAACTCCCACGACAGATGATCTCCTGGTCGTAGCGGGCTCCTCGGACTCCAGGCCGTACATCCACAGGCTCCGTCGCGGCCGGTTCGCGTCGGTCATGCCGCCGCCCTTCTCTGCCGCCATTACCTCAGCCGCGTTCCCGCGTGCGTTGCACGACGGCCAGGTATCTGTGCTCGTTCGTCACGAACCCGCGCTCGTCCACGTTCCCGGCCAGGACCCGGTTCAGGATCGCGGCGCTGGCCAGGGCGGACTGCCCGTCCACGTCCGCATGACCCGGGTCGAGGGCGTTAAGCCAGAAGACCAGCGACTCGATGTCACGGACCACGTACTCAACGTCGTATTCCATGAATGCCAGCAGGCGCAGGCCGCTGGCCGCGATCGCCTGCCGCTGGATTGCGGGCCTGCTTGCCGGCTGGCCCAGAACCGCCTTCACGCAGGCCATATTTCGCTCACCGACCTGCTGGGTGATGAAATAGCCGCCGGGCTTGAGATGCGCCGCAACCGCGCTCAGGTCGAATGGCGCATGCCTGTCTATGATCACGTCGAACGTTTCTGGTACCGACTCAAGCCGTTCGCTGCAGACCCGGAAGCCGAGATTGCCCGCTGCCGGGTTCTCGCTCGCCAGGACCAGCATCTCGGGATCTGCGTCGATCCCCAGCCCGTGACCGAATGACCTGGCCAGGTCGCCCAGCCGCTCGCCTCCGCCGGTACCGATATCCAGCACAACGTCGGATGACCGCAGGTAGCGCAGGACGACATCCTCGTACTCCCACGGCACCGGCCGGCGAAGCACGTTCATGCCCGAGAAATCCCAGCCTCGCCTGGTCCTGGTGCCAGCGAGAAGCTCGTCCAGGGCTTGCTGCGAGTACGACTCCAGCACGATCGGTCAAGCTAACAGGACATGCCAGCCCGTTCCAAATTGGTTTGCCTGGCCCGCGCTCGGTCGCCGGCACTCCCGTCGGCGGCTGAGCGGTTCTTAGGGTAGCTCCGCGGCCTGGCTCGGAGACTGTGACCTCCCGAACTGCCGCTCCGGTCAGGTGGAGCAGTTCGTGGAGTACGTCCGATGCGATGTCGGAGATGCCCGTGCGGCGGCCGGCGGGCTGGGAATCCGAAAGCGGGCGCGGCCTTAACCTGGTCAATGACCTGAGCAGGGAATGGGGCTGCTATGTCCCGGGTCCCGGATGGAAAACGGTGTACTGCGTCGTCACCGCAGCCACCATGACAACCCCCGGCCCGGACAGCGACTAGCTCCTGTGCTGCTTGCCGTCCCCTGGTCAGTAGGGGAGGCCGATGAACGAGGCGATGTCGCGCATCTCAGGGGTTAGGGTCCGGCGGCGCTGGATGATCTTCTCCAGGATGTCGCTGGCGTGACGCTGGCGGGGCAGCCACTCCGGGCGTTCCTGGCGTAGCTGCTGGAGCACGCCGACGGCCTCGGGATACTGGCGCAGCGTGACGTGGGCCTGGGCGACGTCCAGCCGGTGGCTGGGGGCGTACTTGCGCACGGGGAGCCTCGCGGCGGTGAGCTTCCCGGCGATGTCGAGAGCCGCCTGCGGGTTGTCCTGGATCGTGGCGTTCTCAGCTGCGACGACCAGGACCGCCAGCGGACCGAATACGTGCCAGGGTGCATAGGGCAGCTTGAAGTCACGGTTAGTCCCTGCGGCGGCCATCCGGGCCAGCCGCAGCGCGTCGCGTGCCTGGCCGGGCTCGTTGTCGCGCACGGCGGCCGTGGATGCCCGGATCAGGAGCCGCCCCCAGGCGGCCAACTCGTTCCTGTCGGCGGAGATCCTGGGCTCGTGGTCATCAGCCCATCGGAAGGCCAGTTCCCGGGTCTGGGCCAGCTTGCCCTGGCGGATCATTCCCCAGCATCGCTCCTCGACGACCGACATGGCGATCAGCGGATCATCGGCGTCGCTCATGGCCAGGTCGAAGGCCTGGTCGGCAGTCTCGAACTGCCACGTATGCAGCATGAGCGCGCCGGCGACCTGCCGTATCTGGGCACGCACGGCCCGAGCACTGGCGCGGACGCCGTTCTCCGAGTTGGCCACTAGGGTGTCAGCGTCGCGCAGCAGGGCAGGCAGTATGAGCCCCAACTCGCCGAACCGGCTGGCCAGCAGCAGCGGCAGCATGCCCCGGAACGTGGACCTGACCCCTTCCAGGGTGGGTTCCTCGGGGAGTTCTGCGGCTGGTGCGCCTTCCAGTGCGCTGCGCACGGGCTGCCACGCGACCAGGCTTCCGGGGTCAGGTACCGGGGCATCGCCCCGAGGTACCAGCGCGGACGTGGGGATGCTGAGCGCTGCGGCGATCTTGTGCGCGGTTTCCAGGCGCACATCGGTGACGACGTCCTGCTCAAGCTTGCTGATCAGGGACCTTGACAGGCCGGCGGCACGAGACAGCTCGTCTTGGGTTAAGCCGCGACGCTTCCGGACAGCCTGGATGCGCTGGCCGAGAGTGGTCTCGTAAGGCACGGGCTATCGCCTTCCTGGCCGGTCGCCGGGTCGCATCCAGGATACGCGGCTGGTACGGGCGCGTTTGCGTGTGCTTGAGGCGCGGGATGACTGGAGGAACTGGCCCGGCGCACGAACCCTCATCGATTTCGCTGCGTGCAAGCCGGGCCGGGAAGGACGCCGGTTAGTGCCAGGACGAGCGAGCTAGGCGTCGCGCTCCAGCTCCTCGCGGCGGGCCGTGGCCTCGGTGAGCCGGCGTTCGGCCTGGCGGGCGGTCCGGTCGGCGCGATCAGCGTCCTTCCTGGCCTGCCGCTGGGCGCGCCCCACGTTGTTCCGCGCGTCCAGCACCGCGTCGAGCTCGTCCTGAAGCCGGCTGATGGTCTCCTCGGCCTGCCGGGCGGCGCTCTCGGCGGCGGTGAGCGCGGTCCGGGCCCGGTCCTGGTCCCGGTCAGCCTCGGCGGCGTCAGCGCGGGCGTCGGCCTCCGCCCGCCGGGCGCGCTCAAGTTGCTGCCGACGGGCCTCAGCGGCGGCCCTGGCGGCCTCAGCTCGCCGGTCCGACGCTGCCTTCCGGGACCGCTGGGCCGTCCGGCCGGCCGGGCTCGGCGCATCCGGGCTGGCGGTCCCCGCTTCGCGGCCTGACCCGGCGGCCCGGCCTGGCTTGCCCGGCGATGCGGGCCGGACCCGCTTCTGGGGAGGGGCGCCCACGGCCGCAGCCGAATGGGCCGAATCAGCAGCGGCGTCAAGGCCGGGGAAACCGGTGTGCGACAGGCCGGCAGTGAGCTGGCCCTGGGCCAGTTCCTGCGCCGCCTGCTCGTCGGCTAGGGCCGCGTGCAGGGTGTCTTCCAGGCCGCGGACCGTGCTGTCGGAGACGGCTTGCCCGGCCTCGGCGGCCAGCTCGCGCGCCCGGCCCGTGAGGGCCGACACGACCTGGCGCTGCTGCCGGGAAAGCTGGCCGAGCCGGGCAGCATCCAGGTCGGCTGTGGCCCGGCGCAGCGACTCGCCCAGCTCCAGCAAGGGCCTGAGCTCGCCCGGATCCCGGCGGGCCAACTGGTTCGCTAGCCAGGCCACCACATTCGGCTTGGGGAGCTTGGCGATCACGGCCGCAACGTCGCGGTCGCCGTCCGCGCGGGCCTGCCTGGCCCGCTCCGCCCTGGCTGTGGTGAACTGGTCCAGCGGCAGGCCATAGAGCTCATCGACGGCCGCCGCGACGCCATCAACCCGGTCGTCCGCGCCTCGTTTCGCCATATAGCCCCGCCCTTTCGTGCCCGCCCCCGCAGCCGGGTCCAGCATCTCAGCCGGCGGCAGGCGGGGCTAGACGAGACGCTGGCAGGAGCCGACGGGCCCATGAGGGAAGCCCAGGCGGGCAGATCCCGGACCGAAGGAGTTGCCCGATGAAGGGATACCCTGGCAACACAACTGACGACGGAGCCGGTATAACGAAGTCAGTCGCCAATGGCCAGCGGCGCGCCCGGACGCAAACGAGCCTTGACGGTAGCGGCCCTTCCCAGCGCCCCTAGCAACCGGGACGTCGGGTCGAAGTTCGCGCTCATGGAATAGAAACGACCTAGCCGCGCCTTCGAGGAAGCGCCGCCGCCCTCCACCGGGCCAGCCGGATGATCATCGTTCGCGGTGATCGAAGGCCCACGCCGCGCTCGGCTCCAATCGCGCGCGGCGACCAGCGCTGAGACTGGGAGTTCAAACGGGAGTTCCGTCGACCATATACGCTCGGTGTCCAGGCCGATCGTCTGTGCGACTCGCGCCATACCGGCGGGCGAGGGAAAAGAAACATGGTCATGTTCCTTGCACATCGACCACCAGTTTCTGAGCAGCGCCGCCTCCAGAGATGCCGCGTTCACTGTCGACATGAAGAGGACACCGCCTGAGGCAAGCCCCCTCGTTACGACGCTAAGAAAGCCGACTATATCGTATATGTGCTCAAGCACATTAATCGCCACGATGGCATCGAACAAGAGGCCAGGCGGAATGGCAGCGACATCCTCGTATAGCGAGTTGATGTCCCACGTTTCTCGGATAAATGTCCGGTGTACCTCACTCGACTCGACCGCTGTCACCGAACGTCCCGCTTTGCGCGCAGCCGCTAATAGGTGCCCGCACCCTGGACCGATCTCAAGAATTGACCTACCCGGCAGGGCTAACTTCTCCCAGAGCGCCGAGGCGGGCTCAAGGCCATTGGTCGCTACAATGGAGTCAACAAAGTGAGAGTCTTGGAATGCTCCGCCGTGGAGGTCCTCGAATCTGTCAGCAGTGATGTCGCGGAACACTGAACGACAGCTTCTGCACCTAACCCAGAGGTCTTCACGTGTGCCGAATACGCTCAATGATTCGCTGCAGCAAAAGGGACAAGGTCGATGCCTCATATTCGGAACCTAACACTGCCCCCGCTGCGCCGTCAAATCCATGGGACATATAAGGAATCCAGTATTCAATGTGACCCAAGGGTGAAGCGGGGAATATTCCAAACCTATGCTCGGCCGCGGCAAGGGCCATGAAACGGCGACATATCATCTTTCTGAGTCATTCCTATGCGACAGTAAAAAGCCGAGGGTGGTCCGAAACCGGATTGCGTGGGCCGCGACTTCTGCCGCTCCGGAGCCGCGATCGATCTTCTATACCAAGCTGCACAAAAGGCTCCTGCGGTCGCCACCGTCGCTGACCAGCCTTCAGGTCCGCCGCATTCAGGACTTCCTTTATACTGGATTGCCAGGAATTTCGGGACAGAGCGTCCTCGTCTGTCACTCAGATAGGCAAGAAATCGATCATAGCGGTCAAGCGGTCAAGCGGCCGATGACAGTAGCTTTCTTGTGGTAAGACTTGCCTCCAGTCGCTGGCCGTACCGAGGGGTTTCAATTGGCACTGCTGACCAGAACGAAGAGCATGGCGTTATCGGTGATCAAGACCGGTCCGGTGCCCTTGCGTATCGTGCAGGAGGTCCGGACAGAGGCGCATCTGGCTCGGGTGCGTGCCAGGCGCCGCATATCTCCGAGTGCGCGGTCCAGGGAGCGCGCGCTGCTGCAAATGCGGGAAGTTAAGCTCCATTTCGGTTGCGGTCAGCGAATACTACCGGGCTGGGTGAACATCGACGGTTGGTTCTTCCCTGGCATCGATCTCCAAACTGACCTGAGGCAAGCACTCCCACTCAGTGACAGCAGTTGCCGGCTCATATTCACTGAACACGTTTTCGAGCACCTTGATGCAGACTATAGGCTGCCCGTGCTGCGCGAATTTCTTCGCGTCCTGCGACCAGGAGGGACTCTGCGCATCGTTGTCCCCGACTGCCAGCAGTTTGTGGACGCCTACACGAGGCGCGACATACCTTGGTTCGACGCGGTCTTCGGCGGGTCGCCCGGTGGTGCCACAGGGTTGAACGCCGTATTCACCATGCACACCCACAGGGTCATCGACGACTGGGATAGCCTTTCGGCTGCTCTCCGGCAGGCTGGCTTCTCTGATGTCGAACGATCATCCCTGAACTCCAGCACGATCCCCGAGCTCGTCATCGACAGCGACGAGGCCTCTCGCGCACTCTGCAGCCTTTACGTGGAGGCTCGACGCTGACACCTCGCACCTCCCGCCGATCGCTCTAGGTCAGCCCTGAGGCAGTGTGAGCGTGGTAAGTGTGCCCCCGGCATCGCTGAGGCTCGTCACGGCAATGGCCAATCCGTCACCGCCCACGCGTGGTATGCCTAAGCGGGGCGTTCCCTCGCGGATCACTGCCAGACGCAAGGCACGCTGATATGGATGTGCCGGACTTGAAGGCTGAGGTCCGCGGCTTCTGGGACTCAGCCTCCAACGGGGAGGTATATGCGGAGGGCGTGAGCGCCGATCAGCGGTTCAGTCGGCATGCGCAGGCTCGGAATGCTCTTGGGTCCTACATCCACAGCTTCGCTAGATTCGAAGAAGGCACCGGGCAGGATGTCCTGGAGATCGGCGTCGGTATGGGAGCCGATCACCTGGTGGTCTGCTCCTGCTGATCGAGGCCAGGAAGTAGCTCCCGGCCGGAATGCAGTGCACAACCGACGGTCGGCGAAATCCACAATCCGAGCTATCGCGGAGAGCAAATGAATATGACAGTTCGGCGACCACGACGAGCCTGGAAATACTGGGCGAGCGCCTCTACTCGGCGTATGCGTCGCAGCACGTCGCATTGCCCAGCTGGTGGTCGGCTGGGTTCCTGGACTTGGTGGAACAGATCAAAGTCAGGGCAATGCAAATTACGGTGAGAGCCAAGATTTGGGGCTTGAGACTCGGCCATGCGAACTTGCGGGATCAGGCGCTTTCCACCAGGAGACGACAGGAAGCCGCGCCGCCATCCGGGCGGTGCAGGCGACGTAATTCCCCTCGACAAATGTCTCCAGGTCAGCGTCCCAGCACGGGTAGAACTCGACACCCCGAGGCGTCAGCTTGCCGATTCGGTAACCGAGCGGCTCCAGCAGCTCAAATGCGTCGCGCAGGAACGAGCGCCCGTAGATCCACCGGTGGTTGTACTCGAACTGGACGACGGCGATGCGCTGCCGGGCCAGCAGCTCGCTGGCCCCGCGAAGGACCGCCAGGTCATGCCCCTCCGTATCGATCTTGACAAGCGCGACGGAATCCAGGTTGTTCTCGCGCGCATGCTCGTCGAGTGTGGTGACCACTACCTGCTCGGTGCTGAGGTCGGCCAGGCCATCGGGCCGGTGCAGCGAGTTGATACCCGCTCCTGGGCCTGCCACATGGAGGGTGGCGTGGCCGACCCGGTCGCTGAGACCCGCATGGAACATGGCGACGCCACGGCCGTCGAGCGCCTCCGACATGCGCCGGTAGGTATAGGACGACGGCTCGAAGGCGTGGAGCCTGAGATCTGTAAGCCGGCCTGCCTGGCGGGCCGCGCTGATCAGCGCGGCTGACCACTGGCCGACGTTGGCGCCCACATCGATGACTTGCACAGACGCGCCGGGCGCCGCCAGCCCGATGACGCATCGCTGGAGAGCATGCTCCCCGTTAGTGGTCATGTCGTTCCGTACGTCCAGGCGAGCCCGCAGCAGCACGAACCGGGCCGGCGCGGACTACCTGTCGGCGCCCCACTGCCCGGCAGGCGAGGTCGGTGGTGGTGGCGGCACTTCGGCGAGATATAGACACGCAGGGATTGTATTGGGTAACCCAGTGTGATCGACGCGGTTTGGGGAAGCGCGATCCTGCCCGCATTGACCGGCTGGCCCCTTCACAGACTTCAAGACGCGCCACTCGGCGACGCCGCCGCGGAGCTGGCATACCGCGACCAGCCTCGACATGCGGGTCGCCGCCAGGCTAGAGGCGCTGTCGTGACCCGCACGACGCGCGCGTGAACGCCCACCGCCGGCGCGCTCGGCCGTAGGTCGCCGAACCACGTCCTTCGCAGAACGCCCAACTGGCCGTCCCGTAACGCTAGTATGACTCTCTGTGATCGCTGACTACCGTTCGCCGTCTTGGCCGGGCTTGGAGCAGCGAGCAGTCGCGTCTCCGCTGCTGGCGGCGGGCCTGTTACTGGCCGCAACGGCGGTCGGGCTCGCGGCCGCGGCACTATCCGCGTCGCGGGCAACCGACGCGATCATGTGGGGCGCCATCGCACTCGCGGTCTATTGCACCGGGCTCCTGTTGCTGACCGGGGCAGTGACCGACTATGACGGGCTGGGACTGGTCGCCTGGCGGATCGGCCCGTGGTCCCTCGTCTGGGGTGCCCTGTCTTTCGGCCTGGCCACGGTCACCTGGATAGGCCCACAGGTCGGCCCGCCGGCCGAGATCCTGCCCGGCAGCATCCTGCGTGCACTCTGGCTGGTCGCCGTGGCCCTAACCATGCTCAGCGCCGGGTACTGCGCCGGCCCGTTCCGGCTCGCCGGGCGACAGGCCCGCCGGGCGGGCGCCGCGCTGAGTCGCCGCTTCACCGACGAGATCCGCAGCCCGGCCGTGCCGTGGCTGCTATTCGCCACTGGGATCGTGGCCCAGGCCGCGTCCGCGGCGCTGACCGGCCGCTTCGGCTACGTCGGCGATGTCGCCACGTCGGTGTCGTCGGCGTCGGGCTACGGGCAGTATCTGGCAGTGGCCGGGGAATGCGTGCCGCTGGCCGTCATGGCCGCGGCGGTGCGGGCCTACAGTACGTCGACGCGTGGAGCCTGGCTCACTCTGGCCGTCCTGCTCACGTCTGCAATCGTCATCGGGGCCATCGCCGGAAACAAGCAGAACTTCGTCGTCGCTATCCTGGCCGTGGTCATTCCCCGCACCACGGCCCGCCGCTTGCCGACCGGGGCACTAGTGGCGGCCGTGCTGTTCTTCTTGATGCTCGTGGTCCCGTTCAACCTGGCTTACCGAGCGTCTGCCCGCGGAGCCGTGACGCTGGGCGCAGGCCAGGCGGTGGCAGCCGCGCCCGCCATCCTCGGCCAGGTCGCCGCCAGCGACCTGTCGCCGTCCGTCCTCGGCCAGTCAGCCACGTTCCTCGCCCAGCGGATCCGCTCAATTGATAGCCCGGCCATCATCCTGCAGCGCACTCCAGTGCAGATCCCGTACGGCAGCCCGGCCACACTCGTCGAGGCACCCTTGCTCGACGTGATTCCCCGGGCAATCTGGCCGGGAAAGCCCATCCTGGTCGCCGGCTATCAGTTCAGCCAGCAGTACTTCGAACTCCCGCCGCAGATCTACACGTCATCGGACGTCACCCCGGAAGGCGACCTCTACCGCCATGGGGGTTGGGTCCCCGTCGTCGCGGGCATGTTCCTCCTCGGCTGCGGGATCCGGATCCTGGATGACATGACCGACGCGCGCCAGAGCGCGCATGGCGCCTTCCTGATCATCCTGCTCTTTCCCGAGATCGTGCAGGCCGGGGATGACTGGAGCGGGCTCCTGTCCGGTGTTCCTGGCAACATCGTGCTGTGGCTGGGCGTGATTGCCTTTTCCTTTGCCCGGCGGCCCCGGCCGCCGACTCCTGCCACCGCATGAATCCGCCACCGGAGGGGAGCCACTCGTGCCCGCTCAGGCCGAGTTCCGGTCCGATCCGCGCGTGCTGATCCTGTCGCCGTCGTTGGGGCTAGGCGGCGGGATCGAGGGATACCTCTAGACCCTAGAGTGGGCGTTCCGCTCCAGTTCGGTCAGCTGCCCGCGGATGCGCGAAGCCGTCAATCCCGGCACGGGTCACGGCGCGGGGATGTCGCGGTAGCGGACGACGCGCGCCGGGATGCCGACCGCGACCGCGTTGTCCGGGATGTCGCCGCGGACCACAGCGTTTGCGCCGACGATGGCGCCGGCCCCGATCCGCGAGCCGCGCAACACGGCGACGCCGCGAGCGATCCAGCAGTCCTCGCCGATGAGGACGGGGGAGCCGACCAGGCCGCCCCAGCGCATCGAGAGGGCGGCCGTGTCGTGATCGTGGTCGCGGATGCTGCTGTGCTCGCCAACCGAGGCCCGGTCGCGCAGCACGATCGACTCTTCCGCGCCGATCATGACGTAAGGGCTGATACGGGTGTCGTTTCCCAGGTGCAGGCGTGCGCCGCGGCTCACGCTGATGATGACACCGGTCCCCAGGCTCACCCTGTCGCCGATATGCCAGCTCGCGCCCCGCGAGGTAATGACCTGCACGCCCCGGCCGACAGACAGTCGCTTCCCCACGTGGGCGCCGAGGGCGCGCAGCCGTAGCCTGAGCCATAATCCACGCAAGCGCGAGATGACGCGGAACTGGAACCTCAGGGCACCCAGGAACGGATCCGCGACGAGTGATAGCTGGATACGGCTAGGGATGTCATTCAGCACGCCCGCCTCCGTGTCACCTATGGTCTTGCAAAGAGCGATCTCACCTTACGTAACTGTATAGCACCGCAGTGTGATTAGCGTCGATGATGGGCTGGCCCGGTCCCTCAGCCTCTCTAAGAGGCGGACGCTACCCAGCACACTGGTGGCGAGCCCAATTGGTCCGCCCAGGGCATCGCAGACGCCAGGGAACCGGCGTCCATCGGCCGAAGCGCAAAGCGCTGCGGTCAGCGCCGACCCTGACCCCGACGCCGTTATTTATAGCACTCTATTCCGCAACGATCCGCATATCTGCGCGCTTCGGAAACTCCCGCTGTGACGGCCTGTGGCGACTACGGCTATGTGTGGCGCCTGAGCCCTGTCCTTGGCATGGCGGCCTGTTCGAATCTCGCCGCGGTGACCTCTATCCCATAGTGGTCGACCCGCTCACGCAGTCGCTTGGCCAGGTCGGCGTCGGCGCTAGACGCGGCGACGCGGTCCAGGGCTCTGGCCAGCGCGGCGGCGAGCGCGGCCACATCGCCGGCCGGGTTGATCTCGCCGAGTCCAGCCACCGGGTCAGGCGCGGCGCCGACCTGATGGAAGTCGAGAACAGCGAACGGCACCGGGGCCGCCCGGTCCGGTTCGGGACGGGGCGTGCGCAGCGCGGCGACGCACGACTCGTACCACGCGTGGTAAAAGCAGAATCGCAGGCCGGGCAGGCCGTCCAGGAACCCAAACCGCGCCAGGTACATGTAGGCGAACAGCGCGACCGGCTTGGCCGGGACGACCGGGAACACCAGGTCCTTGAGGATCGCGCGGATTATGGGCCGACTGTTGGGCCGAGACCGCAGTCGCCGAAGCCGCTCGGCGGTGGGCAGTGGCCGACCGCGCTGGTGCGCCTCCATCGCCGCGTAGTCGATGTGCTTGTGTAGCCAGGCGGCCAGGCCCTTTCGGTCGTCGTCGACGAGATCGTGGCGCAGCCGGCCGACCGGCCCGTCGACGCTGGCCCGCTCGCCGACCAGTGAGCTATCGAACCGGGCACGCCGCCGGTCCATCAGCCGCACGATCCACGAGCCGCCGTACCAGCCGCAGTGCCGGATCCAGCGGCCCTCGAAGACCACCCGGAAGCGCTGTGCGTAGGCCGCCCCGGCCGGGACACTCAGCACCTGCGCGACCTCGCCGGCGAGCGGGGCGGATACCCACTCGTCAGCGTCGACGAAGTAGACCCAGTCGTGGCGCACCGCGTGATGCCGCATGGCGAACTCGCGCTGCGCGGCGTACCCGAGCCAGGGCTGTTCGATGATCTCGGCGTCCCGCCCGCCCGCGATGGCCAACGTGGCATCGGTAGAGCCGCTGTCCACGACCACGACCTGCCCGGCCCAGGCCACCGAGGACAGGCAGCGGCCGACGTTGGCTTCCTCGTTCTTGGTCAGGATCACCACCGTGACCGGGACCGAGCCGGGTGCCGGGTCATCGCCAGCCGAGTAGGGCCGCATGCCGAGCCGGGTCACAGCCGGTCAGACATAGTCGTGGCGGTCGGCGACCAGCGGGAGTATCCGCGGCGCATCGGCCTCGGAGATGGCCAGCAGGTTGCTGGCCGCCTCGGGCTGGGCGTGCAGTGGCCGGAGTTCGAGCCTGCAGCGCCCGGTGATCGGGTTGCGCCGGTTGCTGATCCGGTACATTAGGTAGCCGGCGCCAGCCAGTCGCTCGAACGGGCACTGCGCCGGATCGGCGAGCAACTCGGGGGCGTACTCGAAGACGATGGCGGGGGAGTACCGCTCGATGATCTGCGCTGAGCCGGCCACGACGGCCGCCTCATGGCCTTCCACATCGATCTTCATCAGCGCCACCGGTCCTGGACAGGCTTCGTCAATGGTGATCGTCTGCACCTCGGTGGTCGGCCCGGTCAGGTGCCCGTGCGGGTGCAGGCTGGCCATGCCCCTGTTGGGGTTCAGGTCGGGAGCCCGGTACAGCGCTACCGTCTCGCCGGCCGCGGCGGAGGCTGCCGCCTGGATGACCCGGGCGTTGGCCAGCCCGTTCAGGGCTATGTTCTCGCCGGCCCGGCGGGCGATCTCCGGGTCGGGCTCGACCGCCATGACCTCGCCCTGCGGCCCGGCCAGTTTGGCCAGCCGGACCGTGTGCAGGCCGATGTTGGCGCCGACGTCGACGCACCGGTCACCCGGCTTGACCAAGTAGGAGAAGAGCCGCGCAATGTAGTCCTCGAACGACCCGTAGACCCACAGCTGCCACTCCTGGAAGCTGCCCAGGTTGGCGTGGAACAGATCCCCTGAGCTGGTCCGGAGCACTCGGTCGGAATGGCTGGTGCTGCGCTGCATCCCCAGGTAGGAGCGGTACAGCAGCCGAGCGGGGCCGCGCACGGGCACCCGCTGGCCGAGCAGCGGCGCGATGGGACTGGTCGCTAGTCGAAACATCTGACGAGCTGCCTCGCTCTCTGGTTCGGCGCAGCGGACGCGGACGCGCCGCAGAGGCATCCTAGCGACTGAAACTACTTATGGTGATCGATCGACTACTCAATGTTATCGAGGCTTCAGGGCTGGCCGAGAAGCCGGTGGCGTCCTTGGTCGCCGACCTCGGCGTCATCCAGCCAGGGCTTGCGCGTGCAAAGCGCTGCTGGCCGCGGCCGCTGGTACGCCGCCTGCCGACGCTCGGCCTGCTCCCGCTGATCGGGGCGGAAGTAACTCCTGGCCGAGCGTAGGCACCGTCGAGGCCGATGAAATCCCGAACCCCACTTGTATCTGAGAGTGAACATATATGCTCAGTGAGTGACTACATCGAGCCGGGTGCCTCTACGTGAGCGTCTCTACTCGGCGTACGCGTCGCAGCACGCCGACACCGGAGGCGGGGAAGCCGCCGTGCTGAATTACCGGCGCGACATCCGCCCGGCACTACCGGCGCCCTCGGCTGGGCCTGTTTTGGACATTGGCTGCGGCCAGGGTCACCTTGTCCGGGTTATGTGCGCGGACGGCTACGACGCAGAAGGCATCGATATCAGCCCGGAGCAGGTCGCTATCGCCCATGCTTCCGGGGTTGACCAAGTCCGGGAAGGCGACTACCGGCATGCGCTCGCGGAAAGGGCAGGCCAGTTGGCAGCCGTGGTCGCCACGGACCTGCTCGAACACCTAAGCAAAGATGAGGTACTGGACTCCTTCGACTGGATCCTGGGTGCACTGGCGCCAGGGGGAGTTTTCGTCGCGCGAGTACCGAATGCAGTCAGTCCGTTCGGCGGGCACATCAGGTACGGGGACTTTACGCACGAGACGTGGTACACCGAGCGGAGCGTGCGGCAATTGTCGGCGGCAGCCGGCTTCGCGTCTGTCTGGGCAAGTCCCTGCGCCCCGATCGCTCATGGTCTCCTGAGCACTCTTCGCGCGGCCGTGTGGAAGACAGCCAGCGGTTTCTGCAAGCTGGCCCTCGCGGCGGAAACCGGTCGGCTTCGCGGACACATCGTGACTCAGAACCTCACCTTCGTCGCGCGCAAGGGCCGCTGAGCCCGCATGCGCGCCGACCGCGAGGCCTGACGTGTGTGGCATAGCCGGCGTTATCGATTGCGTAGCGGCACGCGCCTCGGCGCGGGTAGCTGCCCTCAACGACTCGCAACGGCACCGGGGACCTGACAATGACGTGATGGTGACAGTCGGCGCCTTCACGCTGGGCAACTCGCGACTGGCCATCCAGGACCCAAGCCCGGCCGGAAACCAGCCGTTCGTGTCAAGTGACGGCCGTTATCACTGCGTCTTCAACGGCGAGATCTACAACTACCGTCAGCTCATACAGCGTTATCAGCTACAGATGCACACGGGCTGCGACGGGGAGATCATCCCTGCCCTGTGGGCGAAGCTAGGCATAGACTCGCTGGCGGAGCTGCGCGGCATGTACGCGATCGCTCTGGTGGACTCCCTGGAGGAGCGGGTCTACCTGGCCCGCGATCCCTTCGGGATCAAGCCCCTCTACTGGCGGACCATGCCGGATGGGTCGATGGCCTTCGCGTCCGAGGTGCGGCCCTTGGCGCGCCTGGCTCCTGGCCTGCGGCTGGATAGCCTCGCCGTGGCACGGTATCTACACCTGGGGGCGATGGCAGCTAACCAGTCTCCATTCGCCGAGATGACGGCTTTGCCGCCGAACAGCGTGGCCACCTTCGGCCAGTCCGGTCAGCTGAGCCTGCGACCGATCAGGCCCAACGGCGCGCTCGATGCGCCGGACGAGCCCACGGATCTGGGATCGGCGCTGGCGACCTCCATCGAATTACATCTGCAGGCCGACGTGCCAACGGCGCTGCTGCTGTCCGCGGGCGTCGACTCGGCGGCTATCGCTGCCGTGGCCCACGGCCTCGGCCAGAGGCTGAGTTGCCTGACCATTGCCACGACAGGAGCCGAGGATGAGTCCGCGGAGGCGCGGGCAACCGCGCTGCACTACGGTCATAGCTTTCGCCGCGTGTCCGCGGACCTGCACGCCGACGACGTGGCAGGGTTCTTCCGGGCCATGCAGCGGCCGACCATCGACGGCCTGAACACCTACCTCGTGTGCAAGGCAGTCCGCGACGCTGGCTTCAAGGTCGCACTCTCCGGGCTGGGTGGGGACGAAGCGGTCGGCGGTTACTCCCATTTCCGCCTCCTGAGGTACCTGCCCGTGCTCAAGCTGGCCGGGGGGATGCCAGCACCGCTCGCCGGTGCTGCCGCGGCGGTCCTAGCCCAGCTGGGCTCCGCCGGCCAGGATAAGACCAAGAGGCTGCTGGCCGAGCGAGGGCCACGAACGGGATGGGACCTTTCCCTCCTGCAGCGCGAGGTGCTGCCTGCGTCGCTGGCAGCCGGCCTGACCGGGACCCAGTACCGGCCGGCCGTCGGCCCGGCGGACCTGATCCCGGGATCGTTCAGGGCCATGGCGCGGGCGGAGATCGAGATCTACCTGCAGGCCATGTTGCTGCCGGACGCCGATTCGTTCTCGATGGCATCGTCGGTGGAGCTGCGGGTGCCGTTCGTGGACAGTCACGTCTTCTCGTCCGCGCTGGCCCTGGCAGGCGCCAGGGCTGGGCCTGGCAAAGCGGCGATCTGCGCCGGTCTCGCAGATCCCTATCTCGGCAAGCTGGCCGCTCGGCCCAAGCGCGGCTTCAGCGTTCCGATGCGGCGCTGGCTGACCGAATCGCTGGCCCCGGTGGTGGATGCCGTGAGCGAACCGGATGCGGCGGTGTGGACCGTTGCTGACCGAACGGCCGCTGAGCGGGCTGGCTTGCTGTCGTCCTCAGGCGTGCGCAGCCGGTGGGCGGAAACCTGGACCCTCGCGGCGCTCAATGCCTGGATCGAGACGGTCAGCCCAGGGCCGGGGTGCCGGTGACCACGCACGCAGAGTTCCTCCGGCTTCGGGGATACGCGACGGCCGTGCGCCGCCCTGGCTTTGTGCGCACGGTTGCTCGGACGGCGTCGTTCAACGTCACCTCTGCTGTTTTTGCCGGCGTGAGCGGTGTCCTGGTCGCCCGAGTGCTCGGCCCGACGATCCGAGGCGAGTACGCGGCTATCACCTCGTGGTTTAGCGTTCTGCTCATGGTCGGCGGCATAGGCCAGCCGGCCGCGCTGTGCTTCTACATCTCCCGCGATCCACTCCGGGCGCGTGACTACGTCGGTACTTCACGCGCAATGATGATGACGACGGGCGCGGCCGCGCTGGCAATCGGCCTGTTAATCGCACCGTACCTGGGCCATGGGCGGCCGGCCGAGGTACTGGGCTACCGCATCGCTTTCGGCGCTTCCATGGTCTCGTTTGTCGGGGCTAGCTACACCTTCTCGCTGCAAGCGCGAGCCCTGACCCGGTGGAACCTTGTTCTAATCAGCCAGCCGTTGCTGAGCCTGACCGCGATCGTCATTGCCTGGCGGCTCCGGTTACTGACCCTCGACTCGGCCATCGCTGTCCTGGCTGCCACGACGTTGTTGCAGCTGTGCTGGGCGTATTACAACTGCTGGCGCACCGGTCTGGTACCGGGTCGTGTGCGTAAAGAGCTATTACGACCGCTGGCTGTATATGGCATGACGCAGATTGCCGCGCTGACGCCCGCGGCCCTGAACGCTCAGCTTGATCAGCTAGTGCTCTCGCAGACCGTGCCACCCGCCGACCTTGGCCGCTACGCGATCGCGGTCTCGCTTACCTTGCTGCCAATCCCGCTGGTGGCGGCGATCGGCAACGTCGCCTTCCCGCGGCTAGCCTCTCAGCAGGCGACCGCCCAGCAGACGATGCGACTGCAATGGGTGGCGGTGGCGGGCAGCATCGGACTGGCGGCTGGCCTGCTGCTGCCGCTCGCCGCGGTGGCGTACTGGCTCGTTCCCTTTATCTTCGGCGCCGCCTATCGCGCGGCCGTGCCGCTGTTGTGGATCTTGACCCCGGGAGCCGTCTTCCTAGCCTGCGGGCAGGTTGTCGGGGACTTGCTGCGCGGCAGGAGCCAGGTGAGCGTGGTGGCCTGGGCGCAAGGGCTGGCGGCCGTATTCACGGTCGTCCTGCTCATCGTGCTGCTTCCGCTCGTCGGCGTGTACGGTGCCGCGATCGCGTCGACTGTCTCCTATGGCGTGGCGCTCGCCGTCATGATCCGTCGCCTGTGGCGGCTTCCTAAGCACGCCCGCGGCAGCGCTCCACGGCCGCCAGTTCTGTCCAAGCGCCTCGCACCGGAGCGGTGAGGGGCCATAGGCGCAACGAGGAACTTCTTCCGCTGCGTCTGCCGTTTTCGTCGACCGCGCTCGGGCGTTTTCCCCCTTTTTGGGTCCTATACCATATGACCGAGGACTGGGCCGACTCCGGCCGTCCAGGATTCTTCGTTTATGAGCGGCCCAAGGACCGCGAATGAGAGACTGGCACCAAACGGAATCACCGCAGACGCTGCTGGTTTGGAGAGTGGCCTAGTGCAAGTCGGAGTTATTGGCCCGATTGCCCCCGATCACTTCGCGGATAATATCGCCGATGCGCTGGAGCGCACTGGACATTCGGTCACGCGACTCGGCCCCGCCGGCCCTAACTCCAGGAGACGGACGGTAAACCAGGTCGCCGCGCTGGCGCGCCAGGGTTTTCCGCGCCTTGACGAGCACGCGCAGAGCCACATCGCCAGGGCGGCCCTGAGAGCGGGCTGCGATACCATCATCAACATCGACTCGCGCCTCATGCCCGCAACCGTGACTCGGCTCAAACGGGCCGGCGCCCGGGTAGCGTTCTGGTTCCCTGACCATGTCGGGACTATGGGACGTCAGTTAATGATCCTGGCACCGTATGACGCACTGTTCTTCAAGGAGCCCCACGTGGTCGAGCGTATTCGGGCCATGCTGGGAACCCCGGTCTACTACCTTCCGGAGGCCTGCAATCCGCGATGGCACAGGCCCGCGGCAGAGCCTGGCACTGACCCATACCTGGTGATCGCGAGCGGCCAGTATCCAACTCGGCTTCGCCTCCTCGAACGGCTGATCGCAAAGGACATCCCGCTGCGGCTGTACGGCAACGGATTCCCGCGGTGGATCGGTGAAACGACCGCCCGGGGCGTGCACACGGGTCAGTACGTAGCGCGGGAGGAAAAGGCCCGGATATTCCGGGGAGCGGCCGGCGTCCTGAACACCATGAACATCGCTGAGTTCACCGGCGTCAATGCGCGGCTGTTCGAGGCCGCCGGCTGCGGTGCGGCGGTGCTGACGGAGTTCCGCGAGACCGTGCCCGAGCATTTTGACGTCGGTACCGAGGTCTTGACGTTCCATGACTTCGATGAGCTGGTCGATCAGGCCACCCGACTGCTGACCGAGCAAGGCCTCACGGCGCGACTCGGTGACGCGGCCGCCCGCCGCGCCCATCGTGATCACACCTATGACTTGCGCGTCGCACAGATCCTGGAGACTCTCTCGTGATGGCGTCAGCGGCGCGGGCGCTGCTGCTGGCTCCGTCGGGCGGGCAGGGCGGCGGTATCGAGCGGTACGTGCAGACAATCGAGTGGGCACTTGCGGCTGAGGGGGTCAAGTACCGCCGGTACGATCTGGCGGGTGCCGGGCCGACGGCTCACACCCGCCTTTTCGCCGAGACTCGGGCTTGGTTAGCGGCGAACCGGCAGCCAGTCCGGCTGATCGTGGCGCATCGAGCACTACTGCCGGCCGCATGGCTGCTAGTCCGGCGGCGGCCAGACTGCGGGATCTCCCTGATATGTCATGGTATCGAGGTATGGGGAGGGGGATCCCGGCTAAGGCGTACGATCGAGACCCGACTGATGCGCCGGCCAGAGGTCAGGGTGGTAGCCGTCAGCAACTTCACGGCAGGCGTGCTCGCCGGCAAGAGCCGGGCGGTCGTCCTTCCGCCGGGCGTGTCGGAGCACTGGTATGACACCTTGGTCCAGGCCACGAGTCGGGCCACCCAGGCCGACCGCGACATTCAATTGGTCACGGCCTTTCGGCTCGCTGCCTGGCGGGATAAAGGACTGGCCCAGTTGCTCGAGGCAGTCGAGGTACTAGGTCGCCCGGACTTGCGCGTCCGAGTATGCGGCACCGGTGACCCGCCTGCGGCATTGCTGCAACTGGTCGAGCGGCACCACTGCTGCACCCTGCTGAGCGACCTGAGCGACAATGAATTAGCCCATGAGCTCGCCGTGGCAGATATCTGCGTGCTCGCAACTCGCACAAGATGCGGGCGGAACGCCCACGGCGAGGGTTTCGGCCTCGTCCTCCTGGAGGCCCAGATCGCCGGGACGGCCGTCGTGGCGCCTGCCCACGGGGGATCTCAGGAGGCCTTCGTGAACGGCCTCACCGGACTATCCCCGGTGGACGAATCAGCAATCTCCCTGGCAGCGGTCCTCGGGGACCTGCTCCGGGAGCCAGGGCTCGTGGCCCAGATGGGAAAGCAGGCCGGCGAGTGGGCACGGGAAACCTATGCCCCGGAGCGGTACGCGCGCCGAGCCGTCGCCGCGCTCTTGTGATAGCGACGCCGATTCATCGCGGGTCCCCCAGCAGCCAGTCGAAGTACGCAGATGGGTCGAACGGGCCGGGGTCAGGCGCAACGGTTTCTGTCAGCGCGCGCTTTGCCGCCGCTCTCAGTGACTCGGGATCGCCGATTGTGAAGCCGCGGAGGGCCGGACCGGCGATCTCCTGATTCTGGGCGGTATTGCGCGCGATGACGGGCTGTCCGCTCACTCTGGCCTCGGCCAGCGGGTAGCCGAACGACTCGATGCCGGGGGGAAAGTAGATGGCCTGGCTCTCGGCCCACAGTTGCCGCAGCGCCTGATGGGAAAGCTGCCCAACGATCTCGATCCTTCGATGCCGGGCTAGGGTCTCCGGCAGTTCGCTGCGATGCGCGGTTACGCGCAGCCGCACTGGCTGATCGGCGACGTCGTCCAGGGCTGCCAGCAGCTCCGCCAGCAGCGGGGCCATCCCCTTGTACGGAGAGAAGAGCACCGGGCACAGGATTGCGGGCTCACGCGCCAGATCGGGGATCGAATCCGCTGAGACGGGGTGATGGCGCACCACCACCCGACTGCGCAGGCTCGGCAGTCGGTGGATAACCCTGTCCGCCATCGCTGTCGAGGGCACGACCAGGACGTCGGAGCGCCGCGCGGTTAGATGGACGACCGAGGCCCGGCGCCGGGTCGGCGCCCGTAGGGCGGGGGCGAGATCGGCGAGCTCCTGGTCTGTGAGGAAGTCCAGCGGATTGCGCAGCAACGTCCACCGATCGCTACCGGGAGTGACGAAACTGACGTTATTGAGAGAGATTCGTCGGCCTCTGGCCCGGAACGTGGCCTCGCGCCGCGCGAGCCAGGCCGGGCTGACTTGGCGGTCCGCGCCGACGACCCGGATGTCGTGACGCCCAGTCTGGTCCAGGTAACGGTGCAGCTCTGTCCGGAATCGGGCCGCACCGCCAACCTGGCCGCCCGCGGCATCCACGATCACCGGAAACGTCATGGAAAACTCCTCCGACTGGTGCGGCTGAACGGGCGAAGCGGCGAAGACGCCAGCGCCATTTGGAGTCTACCGAGCTTGGTTACGCAAAGTGCCGTGTCGATTACTTTCGGCAATGAGAGACATAGCCAGAGAGCTTGTCGTCGAGGAGAGCCATCATGGGGGATTGGCCCTGCCCGCCCGTGCTGCTCCATCGGCAGCGCGTCAAGTGGCTCTCAAGGAGGTCGCGGCGCGCGGCATCTCACCCAGGTGGCCCATCGGGCTAAGCGCGGCTTCGCAGCCCCAGCCCGGCCAGCCGGGGCGGGCCGGACGCTGGGCAGTTATGGGGTTCCGCCAGGGATGGCAATTCGTCCACGAAAGGCACGCTGCAGTCGCTGCGGGATACCCCGAGGGCCCTTGTAGTCACGGCGACAATAGGCGTAGGCGACGGAACTCGACGTGGCAGGACATGGAGGTCGCCTCTCATTCCGCGGGCTCGGCTGCTGCCGGGCAGCCGAGCGATGGCTGGCGATCCGCCGGCCACGTCCGATGCTGGTCACGACGGGCCGGTGGAGCTGGGCTTGACGAAGCCATGGAGCCGCAGAGGCGCACGTTCCGCCGCAACGGCCGGCCCGGGAGAGGGCCGTAGGTCTGCGCGCGACGCAGCCGCCCGCCACCATCGGGACGAGTGTCGTTGCCGCGAGATCCGGAGGTACGTGACGTAGCTGCCGAGGCGGGGGCGACGATGGCCGAGGGCCTCGCCGAGCGGCCCGCGTGCCACCACGGCGGCTAGGCACTCCAGCCAGCGCACGGGATGACGCAGGTCGGGAACTGTGCACAACAGCATCCCGCCCGGCTGAAGTACGCGGGCGCATTCACGTAGGACGTGAACCGGGTCGTCGAGGTACTCCAGGATGCTGGAGGCCACGATCGCACCGAACGTTCTGTCCCGAAACGGCAGCGTCTGCCAGCTAGGGTCTAGCCTGGTCCACTTAACGGCTTGTGCCTTATCCGCCTGCGCAGCATGATCCAGCATCTCCATGGAGATGTCACAGCCGGTTACCCGCCGCTTGGCTGCCGCCAAGCACAGAGCCAGGTCTCCAGTGCCGCATCCGAGATCCAGCACCCGAGTACCAGTTCCAGTCTGCTCCTCAACGGCAGCCGCAAGCTGGGCCAGTCGACCGGTCAGGCGCCCGCCCGGTGCATACTTCGCCGACCATGTCGGGGCCTTGGCGTCGAAGAGCTTGCGAACCTGAGCCGTGGAAGTCGCGGTCGGCTCAGTCACGGCACTCCGTCCCCCGGCCGCCTGGATCGTGGTCGGAGCATAGGTCAAGCTGGGTCATGTGCGGCCGTCGCGGGACGCGACCCGCGAGATGATCCGAGGCCGAGGGCCCTCGAACACGCGGCCAGTAGGCGGTCGCCAGTCTCGGACTGGGCGCCCAGAGGATCGAGTCAGGCGCATCTAGTTAGCTACATAAAGTCATCCGTTGTAGCCGTGACGGTTCCGTCGCATGCCGCCTGGGTCGGCCCGGCGGCCCGCGCTCGTCCCATTCCGGCCAGGCGCGGCCCCGCTCCCGTTGAGCTGGGCGGGCACCGCCGGGGCGAACTGCGGGAGTGGCGTCCCGTAGTAGCCCTGCCGGGTGCCGTAAGCGCTGTCGTAGCCGGCCGACTGCCGGGTCGCCTCGTTGAGCACCACGCCGATGACCCGGGCGTTGACCTGGGCCAGCTTCTCAGAAGCCCGCAGCAGGTCGCCGGACTTGGTCCGGAATGCCGCGACGACCAGCAAGGTCGCGTCCGCGTCCTTGGCCAGGACTGCAGCATCGGTGACCGGCAGGATGGGCGGGCTGTCGATGAGGATCAGGTCGAACCGGTCGCGCAGCCCAGCGAAGATCTGCTGGGATCGCATCCCATTGAGCAGTTCGGCCGGGTTCGGCGGAGTCGGGCCGCTCGGCAGCAGCCACAGGTGCTCGGTGCCGGGCGCCCGGCAGATCAGGTTCTCCACCGAGTCCTCGCCGAGGATGGCGGTGGTCAGCCCGGCCGACTCGTCGATCCCGAAGAACTGCCCGAGCCGGGGCTTGCGCAGGTCGCACGACACCATCAGGACGTTCTGCCCGGCCTGGGCGAAAACGGCGCCTAGGTTGGCCAGGGTCGAGGTCTTGCCCTCAGATGCCGCCGGGCTGGTGACCAGGATGGTGCGCAGCTCATGCTCAGCCCGGGCAAACTGCAGCGAGGTGCGCAGCGACCGGAAGGCCTCCGTGGCCGGCGACGAGGGCCGGGCCAGGGACACCACCAGCGGGCGGTCTCGCTTGCGCCAGGACGTGACCATCGGCACCGCGGCCAGCATGGGCGCGTTGGTGAGGTGCTCGGCCGTCTCCTTGGCCGACACCGCATCGTCCAGGCTGTCCCGCAGGAACGCTGCGGCCAGGCCCAGGACCAGGCCGGCGACAAAGCCGAGGAGCGCGTCCTGCACGGGCTTGGGCGAACTGGGCGACAGCGGCGCCTCCGCAGGAGTCACCACCGTGAGCGGCGCATTCTGACTGGCACTGTTCAGCTGCAGCTGGGACAGCTGGACCTGGAGCACAGCCTGCTGGTTCACCACCGCGTTGACCTGGGACGCAGGGCGACCCTGGCTCCGGAGCTTGGTGATCTGCTGGGCGTCCGCGGTGATCTCCCTGCGGATGGCGGTCTCCGAGCTCAGCGCGGACCGGATGGCAGCGGACTCCTGGGTCTCCACGAACTGATCTGCGTAGGCATTGGCGATCCGGGCCGCAGTGCCCGGCGCGGCCGCGCCAGCAGTGATGGTGAATACGTTGGTCTGCGCGATCTCGGTTGCCTGCACCGGCGGCGCGCTGCCGAGCTTGCGGCGGACCGCCTTTTGCACTAATGCGCTGGTCACAAGCTGCAGCATGGTCTGCACCTCGGTCGGGGTGACCTGCTGTGGTCCCTGCGCCAGGGCGGTGGGACCAGTTGCGCCCTGGACCAGGATCTGTGCCGTGGCCGTGTACTGCTGGGCCTGGGTGAGCGGGACGCCGATGCCGACGGCCAGGCCGAGCAGCGCCAGCGCGCCGATCCACCACTTGCGGCGGCGCACCAGCCGGGTATAGGAGCGCAGCGTCGGGCCGGCTCCGGGCGCGGTGGTCATGCTCAGTCCTCCGTCGGCGCGGTCAGCATTGATCACAGGAAGAGATACGTAACGTGAGAATATTTATACTCTAAGTGAGCGACCCTATAGGCAGAGCCGGATTACTGGCAGAGTTTGGCTGGATTACGTCCGCTGCCACGGCCGCCGCCGGGACTGCCAGGGGGAGCGAGCCGCTCGCCCGCGCGCACTGGGCCAGCGCCGCCCGCATCCGGACCGGGCTCACGCCCGCGTCCAAGCTGGTGACCAGATGCGGGGCCAGCGGTGACACCGGAACCTGGCGGATCAGGGGATGACACGGCCGCTCATCCGGCTCGCCGGCGCAGAGCAGGTCCTCGGTCAGCTTCTCGCCCGGCCGCAGGCCGGTGAACACGATGTCGACCTGCCCCGGCACCGCTGCCACCAGCCGGCGGGCCATGTCAGCGATCCTTATCTGCTCGCCCATGTCCAGGACCAGCACCTCGCCGCTACGGCCGATCACCGCGGCCTGCAGCACCAGCTGCACGGCCTCGTCGGCCGTCATGAAGTACCGGCGGACCTCCGGGTGCGTCACGGTAACCGGGCCGCCCGCCGCCACCTGCGCGGTCAGCGCGGTCAGGACCGAGCCCCGGCTGCCGAGCACGTTGCCGAACCGGACGCTCAGGTAGCTGCCGGGACCACCGCGGGCCATGTGCGCCGTCAGCCGCTCGGCGGCACGCTTGGAGTAGCCGAGCACGCTGACCGGGTCGGCCGCCTTGTCGGTGGAGATGTTGACGAAGCAGCTGACGCCAGCGGCGTGGGCCGCGTGGAGCACATTGAGCGTGCCCCAGACATTCGTCTTCAGCGCCTCGGCCGGGTAGCGCTCCAGCAGCGGCAGGTGCTTGAGCGCCGCCGCGTGGAACACGACCTCCGGCCGGTAGTCCGCGAAGACCTGGCGGATGCGCCGCGGGTCGCGGATGTCGGCCAGTACGGTGTCGTCGGAGTCCAGCAGCGCCCGTCCGTGCAAGTCCAGCTCGATGGCGTGCAGGGCGGACTCGTCGCGGTCCAGCATGATCAGGCGGCCCGGATGCAGCCGGTGCAGCTGGCGGCACAGCTCCGAGCCGATGGATCCGCCGGCGCCGGTCACCATGATCCGCTTCCCGGACAGGTATTCCTCGACCGCGGCGATGTCGGTCTTCACCTGGGCGCGGCCAAGCAGGTCGCTGATCCGGGGATCACGGACGCCCTCGATGAGGGTCGTGCCGCTGAGCAGCTCGCCGATGGTCGGGATGACCTTCGGCACTAGCCCGCATGCCTCCGCCGCGGCGGTCAGCTCCGCGAGCGCCGGGCCGCTGGGCCGCGCGATGGCGACGACCAGCACCGTGGCGCCGGTCTGGGCCGCGACCTCTCGTATCCGGGACCGGTCACCGAGCACCGCGATGCCGTGAATCCGCAGCCGCCGCTTGGCCGGGTCATCGTCCAGGAACGCCACCGGCTGGTAGCCGGAACTGGGCTGCCAGTGCATGCTCTGCACCAGCCGCGCGCCCGCCGCCCCGGCCCCGAACACGATGACCTTGACCCCGGCCGGCGCGGGCGCGGCGGCCCGGGCACGCTGGCGCACCGCCGACAGCACATGGCGGCCGCCGAGCATGGCCAGCATGGCCAGCACCGTCCCGCCGGCCACCGTCCGCAGCGGCTCGCGCTGGCCGGGCAGCAAGATGGCCGCCAGGAGGACCAGCATCGCGCCGGTGGCGAAAGTCGCCGCACTGACGGCCACGACCTCGTCGAAGCTGCCCCGCTGATGACGGCCCCGGTACAGTCCGGCCGCCGTTCCGCAGCCCAGCGCGAGGACGCAGGCCGCCGGGAAGGCCCGGAAGAACATGAGCGTCGTGAGCGCGGTCCCGGTCAGGTCGCGGATGGCCCAGCCAGCTACCAGGAGGCCGCCGGTCCAGGCCGTCAGGTCATAGCCAACCTCCAGGCCTCTCCGCATGGCCAGGCGTAGTAAGCGCGACCGATTCGGCGGAATTTCACCGAGGAGCGCTGAGGTGCTCACAAAACCTCCGACTCACGTGGTCTGGAATGAATCCTGCTCGAAACTTTCTGGTCCCGGCACGCAAGGCGACTAGCCTGCGGCGATGACTCCGCTAGGTTACTCTCAGTGACGCAGTCGCGTTCCTTAATTGCCAGTGCGCTAGATCCGACAATGCCCGTCCGGCGATATTCCGGAGTCGAGGTGAAAGGGAGAGGGACCAATGTCTGAAATGTCACCGGACGATTTCTTTCGTCGTCAGGCTCAGGATGCACGCGGCCCAGAATCGCCCCAGCGGGACCCCGCGACTCCGGCCCGCCGCCGGCGCCGCAGGTTACGCCGCGTTGCGCTGGCGGCGGGGATAAGCCTGGCCCTCGTCACCGGCATCGCGGCCGGGGGCACCTTCCTCACTGCGCGCCACCTGGCCGGGAGCGTCCAGCGACTGAACGGCATCGCCGCCCTCGACGCCGCTCACCAGCCGGTCATGCCCGCCGCGACCCGCAAGAGCATGACTGTCCTGCTCACGTCCTCGGGGGAGCAGCCAGGGCCGAACGGCGGCGGTGTCGACGGGGCGTCACCGGACCCGGAGCCGCTGAGCGGCCTGATCGCGCTCGTCCACCTCAACGCAGGCGGCCGCGGCGGCGGCGTCGTCTCCATTCCGGCCAACACCGTGGTACATGTGCCGGGGCACGGGTCCATGAAGATCTGGTCGACGCTCGCCCTGGGAGGGCCGTCACTGCTTATCCAGACGGTGGAAAGCCTCACGAATGTCCGCATCAATCATTACTCGGTGCTCGACTTCCCCGGCGTGTCCACGGTAGTCGGGGACATGAACGGCGTGAACGTCGATGTCCCCTACACGATCCACAGCCAGGGATTCACTTTCCACGCGGGAATTAACAGGCTCACGGCGGCCAGCGTCCTGCCCTACGCGCGGCAGTTTGAGGTAAGCCAGATCGGCCGGACTGAGCTGCAGAGCAACCTCGTCCGCGCCATCCTCGACAAGATCGCCAACCAGCGCCTGTTCAGCCATCCCGGCACGGACTTCAAGGTCCTGGACGCCATGGCGCAGGCCCTCAGCGTGGACAGCAACTTCACCGACGCCCAGCTAGTGGCGCTGGGACTGCGGCTCGGCGACCTGTCGGCCCGGTCCGGCACCTTCATCACCACGCCCACCACCATCCGCGCCGGCACCAAGTCGGTTTTCCTGCGGCAGCCCCTCGCCCGCAAGCTGTGGTCGGCGATCCGCAGCGACTCGCTGGCCGCCTACGCCCGGCGGTACCCATTCACGGTCACCCCCGGCGCCCCGGGCTAGCCCGGGGCGCCGGGCCGGGCGCACTCGCGGCCGCCGTGGCCGCAGTCCTCATCGCGGCCGCCGCCTGCACCTCGGGAGCACCGTCCGGGCACGCCACCAGCCCGGCGGCGCCGGTCCCCAGTCGACCGGCGCCGCCGGTCCCTCCGCACGCCGGCGTCAGCCTCAAGGTGCTGGTGCTTACCGACGGCACGCCGGGCGTCGCGGCCATCGCCCGCGAGCTGGCCAACGAGGGCGTGCCGACCACCGTCATCAGCCTGCGCGCCGCGAGCCGGCCGCGCATCACGCCGGGGTTCCTGACCCGGCCCGGGCCGGGCGTGACGAAGGGCGGCAACTTCGACGGCATCGTTCTGCCGGGTACGACCTCTCCGGGTCTGACCAGTGCCGAGCGGACGGCGCTGGCCCGGTACGAGCGCGAGTTCGGCGTGCGCCAGGTTGACGCCTACGCCCCGCCCCAGCCTGCCAACGGGATGAGCGCGCCCGTCTACACCGGCCCGCTCACCGGCGCCATGAGCGTCACTGCCGCGGGCGCCCGGGGCGGGTTCGGGTATCTCAAGGCGTCGTTCCCGTTCAGCGGCGGCGCCGCCGGGCCTGCGCCGTTCGGCTACCTGGCCCGGCCGCAGCCCGGCAGCGGCGTCACCGCGGTCACGCCGCTGCTGGACGCGGCGGTCCCGCGCTCGGCGGGCAGCGGCACGCTCGTCTGGCAGTTCACCAGCCAGGGCACCCAGCAGCTCGGCATCGGCTTCGGGGCCAGCAAGTTCCTGGCCCAGTTCCGCTACCTGGCCCACGGCATCGTGAGCTGGGTCACCCGCGGCGTGACCCTCGGCTGGTGGCGCAACTACCTGACGGTCGACTACGACGACGTCATCAACGCGAACTCGCAGTGGAGCACGACGGGTCACTGCACGCCGGGCGCCGGCCCCTGCCCGCGCGGTACGGTGCGCACCGCGCCGATCCGGATGAAGCCGGCCGACGTGAGCTACGCGGTGCGCTGGCAGCACCGGCACCACTTCAAGATGGAGTTCCTGTTCAACGGCGGCTCGTCCCTCCGGTTCCAGGTGAACGGGACCGATCCACTGCTGGCGGCGTTCAAGCCGGTCGCCGGAGACTTCTACTGGATCAACCACACCTATACGCATAACTTCCTCGGCTGCAAGCAGGACTTCAAGGTCGAGCCCTGGAAATGCGTGCGGTCCGGCGGCCGGATCGTCTGGGTGAGCCAGGCCGAGATCTCCAGCCAGACCCAGCAAAACCTGACCTGGGCCCGGGAGCACGGGATCCCCGCACTGCCGGAGGTGCTGGCCACCGGCGAGTACTCGGGCCTGCGGATCCTGCCTCAGCAGCCACTCGACAACCCGAACCTGATCGCTGCGATGGCCCCGAACAAGATCCGCTGGATCGCCCTGGACGACTCGCGCGATCCGAACATGCGCTTCGTCGGCCCGGCGCTCGGCGTCCCTCGCCACCCCATTGACGTGGGGTACGACGTGGACGACGTCAATGAGGAGGTCAACCAGTACAACTGGTTCCACACCGCTAAGAAGGACGGCGGCAGCGGCATCTGCGAGACGAGCACGACGACGGCCTGCATCAAGCCGCTCAACCTGAAGACCGGGTGGACGTCGTTCATCCTGCCCGTGGTGATCAGGCTCGTCTTCCTGGACACCCTGGACAACGACGCGCGGCCGTTCTTCATGCACCAGTCCAACCTGACCGGCAACCGCCTCGGCTACCCGGTCATGGACGGCGTGCTGAAGGCCTACCGCGCCGTCTACAACACCGGCGCCCCGTACCTCAACCTCTCCATGGCCGGCGACGGCGAGGCGATGCGCGCCCAGCAGCTGTGGACCAGGGCCCTGCAGGCGGGCACTGTCACGGCCTGGGTCCAGGGCCGCACCGTCACCGTCTCCGGCCCGCCCGGCCAGCTGGTCCCGGTCACCGCCCCGGCGGGCACCCGGTCCGGCTCAGCCACCGGCGCGGCCTTCGGCCGGCCGTACGGCGGCCAGCGCTCCGCCTACGAGCCGCTCGGCACCGCGCAGCTCAAGCTCACCCTCCCCGCGGCGCCCTTCCGCCAGCCGTAAGCTAACCCGCACGCGAGAATGGCGGGGGGATCGGCGAGCCCTGGCGATCCAGGCAGGACCGCGCGCTCAGCCTGGACGGGCAGTCCCTGGCCGACAGCTGCCTGGCCGCGCTTGAGATGTACGCCGAGGCAGTGACCATCGCCGGGCAGCTGTTCGATGACCAGCAGCGCAGCGTGGTAGCGCAAGCCGTTGCCCTCGCCCGCGACATCCCGGAAGCTCGCGGCTTGGCTTGACCTCAACCTTGGTCGAGGTCGGAGGCTAACGCGCAGCAGCATGACCGTGAGGTCGCTGCTGCCAGAGCAGCAGCAACGTTACGGTCACGTCGTACCCGGGAGGCGGCCAGCCGCTGATCCCGCCCGGCGCCCGCGGTCCGCGACTCCGGGGCGTAACAAGGTGACCGCGGCGGGTTGAACCCGGTAGAAAGGTCGTCATGCAGCGTCTCGCCGAGATCGCCCCGGGCGTCCTGGTCGCCACCGCCGAGTTCTCGACGACGACCAGCACGGTGGTCACGGCGCCGGACGGCGGGTGCCTGGTCATCGACCCGGCGGTCTCGGTCGCCGAGCTGGCCGCGCTGGCCGCCGACCTGGCGGGCGCGGGGCTGCGGCCGCGGGCCGGCTTCGCGACCCACCCGCACTGGGATCACCTGCTGTGGAGCGCTTACCTCGGTGACGTGCCCCGGTTCGCGGCGCCGAAGGCCGTGGCGATTCTCCCGGAGGTCCGGCAGACGAACCTCGAGCAGCTGCAGAACGCGGCGCCGGGGCACGACCTGACCCGGTTCGGCCAGGTCGTGCCCCTGCCCGCCGACGCGGACGCCATCCCGTGGGACGGCCCGGCCGCGCGGGTCATCGCCCATGACGGTCACGCGCCCGGGCACGGCGCGGTGTTCCTGCCCGACGCCGGCGTCCTGGTCGCGGGCGACATGCTGTCCGACATCGAGATCCCGCTCCTGGACACCGACGCCAGAGATCCGCTCGGGGACTACCGGGCCGGCCTGGAGCGGCTCGCGGCAGTAACCGGGGTCGGCCTGCTGGTGCCCGGCCACGGGCATGTCGGCGACGGCGCCGAGTTCCGCCG
>Ga0193728_1000148_pt1 | contig 30518 bp, 28 predicted proteins | sample U1c1metaG_FD_143037 | JGI IMG/M metagenome (GOLD analysis project Ga0193728, IMG submission 143037) | Soil microbial communities from a riparian zone of the East river system, Colorado, United States - U1c1 | ecosystem: Environmental > Terrestrial > Soil > Riparian zone | place: USA: East River... | reverse complement strand
ATGTCGACCGCGACTGGCGACGTCGGGGTGACATTTTCGACATCGATGCCGCCGCCGCCCCAGAACTCGCTGTTGTCGAGGAAGCTCGACTGCGAGACGTCCAGGGACCCAGCGCCGCTGATGGTACCAATGAAGAGTCCGCCGCCACCACCCGCGGGAGCAGTGTTATCGCTGAACGTGCTTCCGCTGATCGTGGTGGTTCCACTGGCATTTCCGATGTCCACTCCGGCACCACTTCCCGACACCGGTGGCACGACATTTCGAACGCCCGAAACGTTCCCGCTGACCAGAGAGTCCGCGATAGTGAAACCGGCGGGATCAGCGTCGAGGAAGAAGCCGCCGCCGTCGGTGTTCGAGGTGTTGCCCCGGAAGCCGCAGCCACCAGTGACTGAGACCGCACCGCTCACATCACTGGCGAACACGGCGCCACCCTGGGTCGACGTCGCCGTGTTGCCGTCGAACTCGGTGGATTCGAAGGTGAGTGCCTCCGCGTCGGTCACCCACACAGCCCCGCCCGCTGTTCCGGTATTCAGCTGGAAGTAGTCGGTGTCAAAGGTCGTGCTGCCCGCGATGTTGTCAACGACAATCGAGCCGCCAAACCCAGTCGAGCTGTTTTCGATGAACGCCGAATGCTCGACCTCGAGGTCACCGGCTATTTGATTGGCGAGCAGCCCCGGGGCGTTCGGCGCGGACTGGTGCTCGACGGTCACGTCGTTGACGGTGATGTTGCGTGGATCGACCAGCGCGGCGCCAGGAACGGCCAGAATGGCGGATCCCGAGCCTCCGCCCGTTCCATCGATCGTCATCCCGCTAATCCCGTAATCCTGGTCCGCCGAAGTCGGAATGAACTGGAACAGGTTGAAGTCACCGGTGTTTGCGCGCGTGATGGTCAGGCTCGCCGAACCCGGCCCGACGATGTCGACCCCGACCGGAACTGTGATCGCACTCTGCAGCGCGATGGTGTTGCCGGAGCCCGGAAGGTTGAAGTCGATGGTGTCGCTGGATCCGGCCGACGTGAGTGCCCAGCGAAGAGTTCCTACGGACCCGTCATCCGCCGTGCTCGTCACGTCGAAACTCGCCGCGGAAGCCGATAGCGGGGCGCCGACCAGCCCCCAAACGACCAGCGCCAGCCCGCAGAGTGCGGCAAGCCCAACAGACACTGAACGCGCGTGGCTGGGACGAACGAGAGTCATGACGTCCGATCGTTTGGGATACTTGGTTGTGGCACAATGGCGTGCCGACGCCCAATGTATCGGTAGCAGGCAGAAACATGTAGCAACCCGACCAGGTTGAAGCGCACTAAGAAGTCTGCTGACTCGTGCTTGACCACTGCGTCAGAGGGGGATTCGATGTCCGGGGCTATCGCGTTTGTTGTGATCGCTCTCTTCGCGCTGTCAATGTTCTTTTGGCCGAGGATTTTCCGGTGGGACACGCGCCGCAAACGCGCCAAGGATCCTCGATATGTCCCGCCGCGAGTGATGGGCGTCTTCGATGAGGTCTTCCACCCCGAAGTGCACGCGGCGAGCCAGATCCAGGAAGCCGAACACGTTGTCCCCGCCCCCGCGCCGCTACCGGGAGATCCGCTGCATCGCCACGGCGCGCACTGAATTCAGGCGCAGCACCCCATCTGCCATTGGGCGCCCGGCACGCTGGTTGCGGCAGTGGCGACTGTCGAGTAGTCCTTTCTGCTTGAGCAGGGGAACCATTCAGTGCTTGCTTTCCGGGTAAGACACCTTTGCCTGCCCGGATTGTCGGCAGTAGCCTCGAATTATGGACGTCAATCCCACGCTCCTCGAGTGGTTGCTTGACACCGATCCCGCGCTGCGCTGGCAGGTCGAACGCGACATTCAGGGCGAGTCTCGCGACGTGTGGGAGGCGACGCGCGCCCGCGTCGCGACAGAAGGATTCGGGGCTCAACTACTTGGCCTTCAGGATGGGGACGGGCAGTGGGCGGGCGGGGCGTACTTCCCCGGGGGCTTCGATTTCAACGGGCCGGAGGCGGCGGACGGTGCGGGGCAGCCGTGGACCGCGACCACCTGGACTCTCAACACTCTGCGTGACTGGGGTCTCGACGCCGCCGCGCTGGCGGGTACCGCAGAGCTGCTAGCGGCCAACAGCCACTGGGAATACAACAACGGTCCCTACTGGGAGGGCGAGGTCGACTGCTGCATCAACGGCTATACGCTCGCCAACGGCGCGTGGCTCGGAGCGGACGTCTCGGGGCTGGCGCAGTGGTTCGTCGAACGTCGGATGATCGACGGCGGCTGGAATTGCGAATGGGAGGAGGGGTCCACCCGCTCGTCCTTTGCCTCGACGCTCAACTCTCTCAAGGGCATCCTCTACTACGAGTCCGCCACCGGCGGCAGCGACGCGTTGCTCGAGGCACGTCACGGCGCAGAGGAGTATCTGCTCGAGCGCTCGCTGCTTTATCGGCGCTCGACGGGTGAGTTCGTGGGGGAGTGGGCGACCCGGTTCGCCTATCCATTCCGCTGGTTCTACAGCGTTCTCAACGCGCTCGAATACTTTCGCGTGGCAGCGGCACACGACGACGCACCTCCGGATCGGCGGCTCGCCGACGCGATCGATGTGATTCGCGCAGCGCGCGATGATGACGGCACCTGGCTGCAGGGTCGAAGGCATCCCGGCCGAGTGTGGTTCGAGATCGACGTGGCGCCCGGTGAACCGTCACCGTGGCTCACCTTTTACGGCACCCGCGCGCTCGCGTGGTGGGACGACGCGAATCGCGCGTAGCTCACCGAATGAACGGCCGAGCACGCTCCCGGGGTGCACCGGCCGTCACTGTGCTGCGATCTAGTCTTAACACCATGACCGAAAGCCAGGTAGCTCGATCGTCCACCCCGTCTGCGCCGATCACGGCTGCCCAGGGAGTCGGCCTGGTCTCCGCGCTCACCTTCGACGACGGCCCAAATGGAGAGGCCACGGAGCGCCTGCTCGACTTCCTCGAGGACCGGGCGATCCGGGCGACGTTCTGCGTAATCGGACAGAACGTTACCGCTCCCGGTGGCGCCGAGTTGCTGCAGCGGATGGTCAGGGCCGGGCACGTCCTGTGCAACCACTCCACGACCCATGTCGACATGGGGAAATGGGAGTGGGATGCGATCGAAGCGGACCTCGTCAACACTCTGCAAATCATTCGGGATGCGGTCGGCGATGAGGATGTCCCGGTCCCCTACTTTCGCGCCCCACATGGCAGCTGGGGGCAGACCGGCTTGGTAGCCGCCGCTCTCGGAATGCGCTCGCTCGACGTCATCAACGTAATTGACGACTGGGTAACGCAGGATGTCCCCACGCTGATCTCGAAGCTGCGTACGGCGATGAGGCCCAGCGAACTCGTGCTCACGCACGACGGCGGTGGGGACCGTGAGGGAACCGTGGATGCCGTAATCGCTATCGTCACGGAGCGGCTGGCCGAGGGCTGGACGTTCACCCTGCCGTTGGACAATTAGCCCCCGCCGCCAGGCTCAAGCCTTCGCTGGTGGGGCGACCGGGCTGTCGAAATTCTGCGTGGCTTGCGCAAACGACGCCTCCGATTGCAATGGTTAACGCAAAAATCTAATAAATCTGTGACATTTCCTCGCAGGGGCTTGTCGAACGCCCTGTCTACGTTCTAGAGTCGCGTCGCTCCCTGCGTGCGTTTTGGGCGCGGAGCTCTCAGAACCCCCTAGAGAAATCGAGTCAACGATGACACGTACGTTTTCTATTTCCGCAGGCGCGCGCGGCGGCGCGTCCCGACCGCATCGCGTCCGAATTGCCGTTGCGACGGCCACGTCATTCGCGGTCGCCATTGGCATGATGACGGCCGGTGCTGTGCCAGCCACTGCCTCCCCAACCCCCACTCCCGTGACGCGGGCGGCGCTCGCCCCAGCCTTGGTCAGCGGACGCGGCGCGACCGTCGGCTTCTCCGAGCAAGAGGCCGAGAACGCCACTACCAATGGAACTGTGCTCCCCGTGACGACGCAGGCGTACACGTTCTCCGCGGAGGCCTCCGGCCGCTCGGCCGTGAGCCTCGCGAAGGGCCAGTACGTTCAGTTCACACTGCCCGCGGCAACAAATGCGATCAACGTTCGGTACAGCATCCCCGACGCACCGGCCGGTGGTGGAATCACGGCGCCCCTGGCGGTCTCGGTCAATGGCGGTCGCGCGCAGTCGATGACGCTCACGTCGCAGTATGCGTGGCTATACAGCCAGTATCCGTTCTCGAATAATCCCAATGCGGGCATCCTGTTCCCGGACCAGTGGATCGCGGAGTGCGGTTGCGTCCCGAACCAGACGACGCCGGCACCGACCGTGGCAAACCCGTACCGTCCGAACCATTTCTATGACGAGCAGCGGTTGTTGCTCGGCCACACCTACCCGGCCGGCTCGACGATCCGTCTGACGGCGCCAACGAACACGACGGCGTCGACTACAACGATCGATCTGCTCGACTCCCAGCTCGTCGCACCACCCAAGGTCGATCTTGTGGCGGCCAACGTCCTGCTCTTTGGCGCGGACCCGTTGGGCAAGAAGGATTCCGCGAACGCTTTCGACAAGGCAATTGCGTTTGCTCAGAAATGGCACCAGAAGGTCTATGTTCCGCCGGGAACGTATCAGGTGAACCGGCACATCATCGTGGACAACGTCACGATCGAGGGCGCGGGTAGCTGGTACACGATCATCAAGGGGCACCAGGTTACGTTGAGTTCGCCTGCCCCCGACGGCTCCGTGCACACCGGTGTTGGTTTCTACGGCAAGGACGCATCCACCGGCGGAAGCAACAACGTTCACCTGTCGGGCTTCGCGATCGAGGGCGATGTCCGGGAGCGCATCGACACCGACCAGGTCAACGGCATCGGCGGCTCATTCAACAACTCCAGCTTCGATGGGCTGTACATCCAGCACACAAAGGCCGGGATCTGGCTGGATGGTCCGATGGCGAACGACACGATCACGAACAACGTGATCGTCGACCAACTCGCGGACGGCATCAACTTTCACACCGGAGTCACCCACTCGAGCGCGTCGAACAACTTCATCCGCAACACGGGTGACGACGCGATGGCGATGTGGTCAGACAAGACTGCGGATGCGAATAACACGTTCGACCACAACACGGTGCAGACGCCGGTGCTCGCCAACGGCATCGCGCTCTACGGTGGCACCGACAACACGGTCTCGAACAATCTGATCGCCGACCCGATTCGCGAGGGCAGCGCACTGCACCTCGGATCCCGTTTCGGATCGCAGCCGTTCGCTGGCCACGCCTGGATCACGAACAACACCACGGTCCGCGCCGGCTCGCTCGAACTCAACTGGAACATTGGATTGGGCGCGATCTGGATCTATGCCCTCGAGGGCAGCATCACCGCGGATGTCGAGGTCAGCGGGGACAACTTCCTCGACAGTACCTACAACGCGATCATGCTGGTCAGTGACTACGGGGTGAAGGATCAGTACTCCATCTCCAACGTGCACTTCTCGAACATCCACGTCGATGGCACCGGCACCTCCGTTCTGGATGCCAGGACCGCGGGAAGCGCGACCTTCCAGAACGTGGTGGCGCGCAATGTCGGTGCCGTTGGCATCAACAACTGTGGGTCGTTCAACTTCACATCCGCCGGATCGGAGTTCGCTCCGGTCGACCTCGGCGGCAACACCGGTGGTGGAACGACCGGCCCGTGGATGGCGTCATGGGAGTTGCCGAACACCATCACCTGCGACGATCGCCCGCCCGTCGTAGTGCCGCCGGTACCGGCCGCCTGGTAGCAACGAGCGTGAGGGGCCGCCCGAACGGCTCCTCACGCGCCGCCTGAACAACCGATGGAACTTCCCGACTACTGGCTACGAGCGCAACTGGGAGTTCGCCCTGTGCGTGGCTAGCGGTTCGCCTCTTCGAGTGCCGAGATGAGCTCGTCGAGCGTTGCACGTGCCGCCGTGTAGCGATTGCCGCCGACGATGCTGGCGTAGTCGCGCTCCATCTCGCCGAGGATGACGAGCGCCTGCTCGTACGCGCGCTGACCCTTGGAAGTGAAGACAATCAACCTGGCCCTGCGATCCGCCGGGTCGTTCTGGCGCTCGATGTAGCCGCTCGCCTCGATCTCATCGATGAGTTCGCCCATGGCCTGCTGCGTCATTCCCGTCTGCGTGGCAAGGGTGGTCACGCGCGCGCCCTCGCGAGGCAGTCCCTCCAGGAGTACCAGGTGTCGCATCCGTAGATCCGAATAGCCTGCCTCGTTCAGTCGCGCGAGGCAGTCCGTCTGCGCGGCTCGGTGAAGGCGCGCTCCGACCATCCCGATCGGTATTGACTGCTCGCTTTCGATCATTCCAGTAGGGTAGCCGAGTCGCATAAAGAAAGGTAACCTGTCTAACAGGCAACCTGTCTAAAAACAACTCGGAGGGCACTGTGCTCGAAATTGGATCCACCCCAACTCTTTCCCTCGATGACACCGACGGCACGGCGGTCGCCCTCGAGAACTACCGGGGCAAGGACAACGTCTTCATCTACTTCATGCGCGCTGTCGTGTGCGCAGTGCAACGCCGCAGTTCAGAACATGGCGAAGAACAGCGCCGACTTCGACGCAGCCAATGTGACGGTGCTCATCGCGGTGCCGGAAGATCCCACGGATGCCGCAGCCTGGAAGGCGAAGAAGAACATCCCGTTCCCCGTTGTGGTCGGCAGGGCAGGCACGGCGCACGCCGAGGTTGGGTTGCTGAGGAAGGTCTTCGGAGCAATCCAGCAGTCGGGGAGCATCCTGTTGGACCAGGATGGCGTCGTCCGCTACACCCACGTCTCGACCAATCCCGGGGCGAGCTACAACCGCAGCGAGGTCGCGGCCGCGATTGCCGCGCTCTAGCCCAACGCGAGCAGGTCAGGTGAGGATGCGCAGCTTCGAGATGAGAACGTTCGTCGGCACGATGACGAAGGCGACCGCGCTGCCGAGGATGCGCACGAAGTAGACGAGCAACTGGATGCGCAGCAGGTCGCCGGCCGCGAAGAGCGCTACGCCCAGAAGGCTGAACACGAGGATTGCGACAAAGCCGCGACGCGTCTCAACGAACAGCGCGGCAAACCCGGCGAAGGCGAAGATAAGGCCGAGATCGACGATGAGGGCCTGGACCTCCGGAATGTTCGAGACGTTGGCGATGCACCATGCCACGATCGCGATCGCCCAGAAGAGCAGGAAGATGAAGACGGCAAGCGGCTTGGGAACCTTCGGGCTGACGCGCTCTACGGTCATGGGTCACTCCTTGCAAATCGATCGTGGGACACGAAAATTCTATCGCGCGGTCCAGCCACCATCGATCGCCAGGGTCTGGCCTGTCACGAGGGATGCTGCCGGACTGCTGAGGAACACCACGGCCCCGGAAACCTCGGTCGGAACCCCGATCCTGTGTAGCGCCGCAATGCGTTCGATGGTGTCCGCGCGGAAGGCCGGATCCGACAGCGCCGCGGCGGTGCCATCGGTCTCGATAAAGGTTGGTGCGACCGCATTCACCCGGATCCCGTATTCGCCCCACTCCACGGCCTGCACTCGCGTCAGGTGGATGACCGCCGCCTTGCTCACGCAGTAGGAGGACTCGCCCGGGAGTGCCACGAGCCCGGCCTGGGATGCGATGTTGACGATCGCCCCGCCGCCAGCGTCACGCATATGGCGAGCGGCGTGCTGGGACAGGAAGAATGTCGACCTCGTATTGAGAGCCCAGACCGCGTCGAAGTCCTCCTCGGTTACGTCGATGGCCGCGCCGCCGATGCCGCCTCCCGCGTTGTTGACCAGGATGTCCAGCCGCCCCAACTCGAACACCGCCGCGTCGATCGCCGCGCGACTCTGTCCGAGGTCGGTGACATCCATCGCCAGCGGCAGGGCGCGTCGGCCGAGCGCGGTGATCTCGCCCACCAGGCCACCGTCGGCCGACGGATCGCGTAAGCCCAGCGCGATGTCCGCTCCCGCCTCGGCGAGGCTCAGTGCGGTCGCTCGACCGAGACCGCGGGCGGCGCCGGTGACTAGTGCGGCCTTTCCGGTCAGGTCGAATGGGCCGGTCATTTGAGGCCGTCCTGGATGGCGCGCACGGCCTCGATCGACTCGATCCGTCCGGACGAAGTGGGAGACAGCGGCGTCAGCAGGATCGTGGTGACGCCGGATGACGCAAGTGCCGTGAGCCTCGCGCGCACGTGAGACTCTGTGCCGATGAGAGCGGTCGAGGTAAGCAGTTCCTCCGGGAGCGCCGCGGCGGCTGCTGCCTTCTCGCCCGCCAGATACAGTTCCTGCACCCGTTCCGCCTCCGCAGCGTAGCCATAGCGGACAGCCAGATCGTTGTAGAAGTTGGCTCCGCGCGCTCCCATGCCGCCGACATACAGGGCGATTCGCTGGCGGTAGGCGTCCAGGAACGGATCCACGCGATCACCGATGAACAACGGAACCTGAACGATGGTATCGAGCGGGCCAAGCTCCGGATCGCGCTTCTCGGCCCCGGCAGCGAGTGAGTCGCCCCAGGCGGCCTGCGCACGCTCCGGGTGATAGATGAGCGGCATCCAGCCGTTCGCAATCTCGGCCGCCTGAGCGACGGCCTTCGGAGCCAGCGCGGCGATGGCGATCGGAATCGACTCGCGCACGGGCGAGTTGATGATCTTGAGCGGTTTGCCGAGACCGGTGCCCTGGTCGGGCGGCAACGGGATCGTGTACGCCGTGCCCGCGTGCTCGATCCGTTCCCTCCGCCATACCGAACGGCAGATCTCCACCGTCTCGCGCAGGTGCGCCAGCGGGCTCGAGAATGGCACTCCGTGGAATCCTTCGATGACCTGCGGGCCGGAGGTGCCGATTCCGAGTTCGAATCTGCCACCCGAGAGCGAGTCGAGTCCGGCGGCCGTCATCGCGAGCAGTGTCGGGGTGCGCGAATAGATCGGAAGGATGCCAGACGCCAGAGTGATGGTCGAGGTGATCGCCGCGAGGTATCCGAGTCGGCTCACAGCGTCGAACGAGTACGCCTCGGGTACGGCAACGATGTCGGCTCCGACGCGCTCGAACTCGGGAACTTCGGCCGCGCCGGTGGCAAAGTCGTCCGAATAGTCGATGGTGATACCGAGACGCGTCACTGGGCCCTCTTCCTTGGTCGAACTATTAGTCGGCAGCCAGAACGGCGTCGGCGAACTCGCCGAACGCGCGAGTGGCGAGTCCACCCATTTCTGTGGCGGCGGCATCGAAATCCGCCCCGATAGTCAGGCGAGTCGCAGGCTCGAGTTCGTCGGCCATCTCGTCGACGGCGAGCCATCGATCCAGCATGTGTCGGTCCACCTCGACATGAAACTGCATCGAGAAGATCGAGTCACCGAGTCGAAATGCCTGGTTCGGCGTCTCGGCCGTGCTCGCGAGAACGGTCGCGCCATCCGGTGCCTCGACGACGTCGTAGTGCCAGTGCAGCACGGGTGCGGTGGTTCCGGCCGCCCCGAGCACGCGGTCATCCGCGACAATGTCGACCGTTCCGATGCCGACCTCGTTTGCGACGCCGACGTGGAGCTTCGCCCCGAGAGCCGTCGAGAGAATCTGGTGGCCGAGGCAGACAGCCAGCAGGGGGATGCCAGCATCCACCGCCGCGCGGACCAGCTCGGTCTCGGCGCCGAGGCCCGGATGCCTGGTCGTGTCGAGCGCGTCCATCGGGCCGCCGAGCACCGCGAGCCCCGAGATGTCGGCGAGGTCCAGCGGCTCTGGTCCGTAAAGGAACGAGCGCGAGACCCAGGTCAGGGAGTGCTCGGTGAGTACATCACCGAGGATCGCCGGTCGCTCCCACGGCACGTGCTGGAGGACTAGGACGGATCGCGGCATACCTCAAGTATGCCCGGGCGCGCGGGCAATCAACGCCCGGCGAAGAGTGCCTCGACGAGCGAGTCTGCGGTCGCGTCGTCCAGGGTCCACGGCAGGAAGATCACGCGATAGATGATCGGCGCTACGAGGTGATCGAGTACGTCGTCGGGCGTAATCGGGCTGGCGTCGCCGTACCGTTCGACCATCATCCCGGCCTCGGCGCGACGGTTGCGGGTGCAGTCCGATTCGGTCTCGCCAGCGGATGCGGCTCCACCGCGAAGGAGGGCGGCGTTTGTCGGGTTGCGGTAGTGCGCGACGATTTCGCGAGCCCACTGGGTGAGATCTGCCTTCAACGAGCCGAGCTCGGGGATCGGACGCGATGGATCGAGTCGATAGGTCGCAATGTCATTGATCATCGTCTGCAGGTCACCCCACCGGCGATAGACGCTCGTCGGATTCACGCCCGCGCGCTCGGCGACCATCGGAATGGTTACGCGCTCGCGGCCCCTCTCTGCAACGAGCTCCTCGACGGCCACTTTGATTGAGCTGAGGACGGCCGCGCTGCGACCTCCGGGGCGTTTCTGGATGATGTTCGTGCTCATGCTCAGATACTAATGCAATTTGAGTTGCATTTACTGAAGTGTGGGTATACGTTTCTCGTAACGCAAAGCTTATTGCTTTAGGAGATTCGGATGTCGACAGCAGAACCGGCCATGACGCAGTGCATTTCGCTCGGCAGCCAGCACCGCAGGTTCGTCCTTCCGCCTGCCGCCGCGTTTGCCGGCGTCGCCATCGCCTACGCCGGCCTGTACCTGGCTGCGGGTGCTCCGAGCCCGCTGTTCGTGCAGTACCAACAGCAATGGGGTTTCCCCGCCGGCCTGCTCACGATTGCCTTCGCCGCGTACGCGTTCGGACTAGTCGCGGCGATCCTGGTCGCGGGTTCGCTCTCCGACTTCATCGGCCGTCGTCCCGTGCTGATCGGTGCGCTCGCGATCGAGCTCGTCTCGATGCTGATGTTCATCGTCGCGCCGAACATCGGCTGGGTGATCGCCGCTCGCGTCGTTCAGGGCCTTGCGACCGGGGGCGCGACCAGTGCGTTCGCGGCGTCACTGCTTGAACTTGCCCCCGCGAAGTTCAGGAATCTCGGTGCCGTAATCGGTGCTGCGGCTCCGGCAGGTGGGCTGGGTCTTGGTGCTCTGCTCGCCGGGATTGCGGTTCAATTCACTACCGAGGCGAGCGTGATCGTGTTCACCGGGCTTGCGTCGATCATGGTTCTCGGCGGACTTGTTGCGATCTTCGCCCGGGAGACAGTCGCCCGGCGGCCCGGCGGTGTCCGGTCGCTGCAGCCTCGCATCGTCATTCCCGCCGCCGCTCGCGGCGAATTTGCTGCCACCATCCCGGTGCTCCTGGGGGCCTGGATGCTCGCGGCCCTGTTCATCGGGCTTGCCCCCACGATCATCCAGAGCATCTTCCACATCGACAGCGGTTTCGTGAACGGCATCACAGTCTTCATCGAGCCGGGCGCGGCGGCGGTGATCGGATTCGTCCTCGGTCGGGTGGCCGCCCGGCGCACGATCCTGATCGGGGGAGCGGGCGTATTCGTCGGCACTGCCATAATCGTTGCGGGCATCGGTCTCGAGATACTGCCCCTGATCTGGCTCGGTGGCATCATCGGCGGCGTCGGCTTCGGAGCATCCTTCTCGGGATCCCTACGCATTCTGGGCCCATTTGCGCAGCCCAATCAGCGGGCAGAACTGTTCGCGGCGGTGTTCCTGGTCGCGTACCTGGCCTTTGGAATCCCGGCAATAATCGTGGGCCAGCTGGTCGCGCCGTTCGGATTGCTCGCGACGGTCATCGGGTTTGGCGGGGTGACGCTGGTCGCCGCTTTCGTGGGGATTTTGGTGCAGCTCCGGTTCGCGCGGAAGTCTTTGCGGGCTTAGTCAGCTGCGCAGGCTTAGCGGCGAGGCCGAGGTCGCGCAGAATCCGGTCGACGACGAGTCGGGCATCGGGGCCAGCATCCACCTGGATCGCGGGCTCCGATCCGGTCGGCACCTCAAGCGTGCTCAGCTGGCTGTCGAGCAGGGATGGCGGCATGAAATGCCCCTCACGGTGTTCGACCCGTTCTGTCAGTTCGGCGATCCCGACCGCGAGGTAGACGAACTCGACGCCCGATCCGCGGCGATTCAGCACGTTGCGATACGAGCGTTTGAGTGCGGAACAGGTGACGATGCCGTTCTCTCCCGTGTCGAGCCGATTATCGATCCAGTCGGCAATCTTCGCGAGCCAGGGCCAGCGGTCCTCGTCGGTCAGCGGGATGCCCGCCGCCATCTTCTCGACGTTCGAGGCCGGGTGCAGAGAGTCGCCCTCTTCGAACACCCAGCCGAGTCGCTCGGCCAGCAGGCCGCCGACTGTGGATTTCCCCGATCCAGACACGCCCATGATCACGAGCACCACAGGTGTTGTGATCATCGACATGCCGGCCGCTAGAACTTACGTTGGAACGGAAGGGGCTTGCGCATCCGGAGCAGCAGGATGAGTGGGACGATCACGTAGGGCGCGTTATAGGCCAGGAAAATCACGGGATTTGGTGTCGGAATCGGACCGAAGAACTCGGCGCCGAAGATCGGGATGGCCGTCAGGCTGATGATCATCGTCGCGTAGATGACCGCGAAGATCTGAATGCGATTCCAGCCCTTAGCCAGCGAGATGATCAGGATGACGTAGAACGGCAGGTAGAGGAACGCCGACGTGCCCGAGATGAATCGCAGCCAGACCTCTTCCTTCTGGTACAGCGGGTCATAGTTCGATGCGTAGGTGTAGTTCCACTGCGCCAGAAGGTTGGTGCTGTGCGCAACCTGCGGGATGCCGAGTCCCTCGACGGAGTCGGCTGATGATGAGGTCACGATGAAGATCGCGAAGATGCAGATGAAGAAGATGTCGAGGGGGCGCTCAGTCAGCGGGAGGTTGGCCGACTCGGTCGGTTTCGACACGGCGTTCTTGATAGTTGAAGTCACGCGCCAACTTTAGTCAGTTGGACCCGTTTTGCCTCAGCCGTTCCAGCACCGTGTCGTGCAGGATGCCGTTGGTCGCGAGCGCGCTCGACTCCCACGGACCGTCGATACCGTCGACAGATGTGAATCGCCCACCGGCCTCCTCGATGATCGGGATGAGCGCGGCCATGTCATAGGGCTTGAGATCATATTCGCCGACGATGTCGAGCGCGCCCTCGGCGAGCAGCATGTACGACCACATTTCGCCGTAGGCGCGCGACCGCCAGACGCTCCGCACCAGGTCGATCACAGAGTCGATGCGACCCTCGTCGTCCCAGCCGCCCAGGCTGTTGTAGCTGAGGGAAGCGCCCGCAAGTTCGGCGACGGCACTCACCTGCAGCTTCTTCGCCACGGCTCCGGTGTCCTCGTGCCGAGTGGCCGCAGAGAATGCGCCATGGCCCTTGGCCGCCCACCAGCGCTTGCCGAGCGCGGGGGAGCTGACGACGCCAACCTGCGGTACGCCGTCGATCGCGAGGGCGATGAGCGTTCCCCAGACGGGTACGCCGCGCAGGAAGTTTGCCGTGCCATCGATGGGGTCGAGAATCCACTGGCGACCGGCCTCCCGTCCGCCGCCGTACTCCTCACCGAGAATCGTGTCCTGCGGTCGTGCGGCCGCGATGCGCTCACGCAACAGGCGCTCGACGGCCTGGTCGGCATCCGTCACCGGCGTCCGGTCCGGCTTCGTGGTCACCACGAGATCGACGGCCTCGTACCGATCAAGCGACACGAGATCGGCTTCGGCGGCGAGGGCCAGGGCGAGGGAAAGGTCATCCGCGAGGGAGTATTCGGTCACGCCTCAAGCGTACTGACGATTCCGTGGGGACCCTTCGACGGGCTCAGGGACCGGCCTTTTCCTCGGGTCGAGTAGGCGCGGGTAGGTTTCGGGACAACCTCGGGTCGAGTAGGCGCGGCGCCGCCCGCCGTTATCGAGACCGGCGCTCCGGGTTACACCGTGGGGGTCTCGGTGACGCCGCCTTCGACGGCTACTCGACCCGAGGATCCGTCCCTCGGGTCGACTAGCCGTCGGCGAGGTCTCGACGGGCTCGGTCCGACGACTTTGCGGGCGACAGCGTGGTCAGCAGTCGCTGCAGGGAGTCGAGGCGAAGGCGCCCAATCTCGCCGAGGTCACCGCGGTCCGCGGCCTCGACGATCGCGCAGTCCGGGGCGTCGGGCAGGTGAGTGCAGCCGCGCGGGCAGTCCTCGGCGATCGCGGCGAGGTCGCTGAACGACTTCAGGATGTTGTCGGGGTTCACGTGACCGAGGCCGAAGGACCGCACGCCGGGGGTGTCGACGATCCAGCCGGTTCCGATGCGGTACGAGATGGTGGATGACGACGTGTGTCGACCGCGTCCCGTGACGGTGTTGACCACTCCCACGGCTCGGTTCGCGTCGGGAACCAGCGCGTTCACCAGCGTCGACTTGCCGACGCCGGAGTGTCCGACGGCGACTGTGGTGTGGGCCTGCATGAGTTCGGTGAGTTCCTCGATGGGGAACTTATCCGATCGGCTGCGGATCACCCGCAACTCCAGCCCGGCGAAGTTGGCGAGAAACTCGGCCGGGTCCTGGAGGTCGACCTTGGTGATAACCAGAATAGGAGTGATGCCGGCGTCGAACGCGGCGACGAGATAGCGATCGACGAGCCGCGGGCGAGGCTCGGGGTTGGCTGCGGCAACGACGATGAGCATCTGGTCGGCGTTGGCAACGATGATCCGCTCGACCGCATCCGTATCGTCGGCACTTCTGCGCAACAGGGTCGTGCGCTCCTGCACGCTGACGATCCTGGCAAGGCTGCCGTCGTCGCCGGTGGTGTCGCCGACGACATCCACGAAATCGTTGGTCACGATGGAATGGCGACCGAGTTCACGCGCCTTCGTCGCGACAACCGTGTGCTCTTCCGGTGTTCCCTCGCCTACCAACACGCTGAATCGACCGCGATCAACCGCGTACACCCGGCCGATAACCGAGTCTTTGTGCTCCGGCCGCGTCTTGCTGCGAGGCTTGTTGGCTTTGGGATTCGGCCGAACCCGCGCGGACGACTCGTCGTACTCGTCGTACTCGTCGGGTTCGTCGTCCGTTAGCCAGCTCATGTGCCGGGCAACTCGACCGTTGGATTTGCCGCGATCGAGCGCATCGGTTCACCCGTCCAGAGCGCGGCGAACTGGGGGAGCGTCTTCGCCGTGGTTTCGATGTCGTCGATCTCGATGCCGGGCACGACGAGCCCGATAATCGCACCGGCGGTCGCCATCCGGTGGTCCGCGTAGCTGTGCCAGAGTCCGCCGTGCAGCGGCGCGGGTCGGATGATGAGGCCGTCGTCCGTCTCGATCACGTCGCCGCCGATCGCGTTGATTTCCGTTGCCAGTGCCGCGAGTCGGTCGGTTTCGTGCCCACGGAGATGCGCGATGCCGGTGAGCACGGTTTCCGAGTCGGCAAGAGCCGCAATGGCGGCGACGGTCGGGGCAAGCTCGCTGGACTCATCCAGGACGATGCCATTCACGGCGCCTGTGCCGGTGACCGTGAGATCGCCGGTCGCGTCCGAGGTCGGCGTGAGGGTGACTTCGCCACCCATCTCGGCGAGGATCTCGCGCATCCGGGCACCGACCTGCGTGGTCGAAGTCGGCCATCCGGCGACCGTGACGGAGCCCCCAGCGACGAGGGCCGCCGCCAGAAATGGCCCAGCATTGGAGAGGTCGGGTTCGATATCGACATCGCGCGCCGCGATGGCAGCTGGCGGCACCACCCAGGTGCCGGGCTCCGGCGTCCGGACGACGACACCACGTGCCGCCAGCGTCTCGATCGTCATCTCGATGTGCGGCAGGCTCGGGAGTGTCGCACCGACGTGGTGCAGCGTCAGGCCATTGGTGAACCGCGGAGCAACCAGGAGCAGGCCAGAAACGAACTGGCTGGATGCCGACGCGTCGATCGACAGCTCGCCGCCCTCCACCGTCCCGGTTCCGTAGAGGCTGAACGGAAGTGCGCCGCGACCGTCGTCGCTGATGTCGATGCCGAGCGAGCGGAGGGCGGTGATCATTGCGCGCATGGGCCGGGTCCTGGCGTGTGGATCGCCATCGAAGGCGATCGGACCGAGGGCGAGAGCGGCCAGCGGGGGCAGGAATCGCATGACCGTGCCTGCCAGCCCGCAGTCGATCGACACGCCACCTTCGAGTTCGCCCGGCGTGACCAAGAGGTCGGGACCATAGGCACCCGCGCCCGGTACCTCGTCGATGCGAACGCCGAGGGCCCGAAGTCCCTCGATCATGAGGGCGGTATCTCGGGAGTGCAGCGGCTCGCGCAGCAGAGACGGTCCATCGGCAACCGCGGCGAGAATCAATTCGCGATTGGTCAGACTCTTCGAGCCGGGGAGCTGGATTGTGGCCGCGAACGGGCCTGTCGCGAGAGGCGCGCGCCAGGGACCGGACGATGGCGCAGGCACCGGCGCGTCATCCCCATAGGGGTTGAACTGCGGCTGCGCGATCTTCGAAATGGCCATCGACAACAAGAGTACAGAACGCGTGCCAACGGACCCGGTGAGCGGATGCCGGAATAGCACGCGCGCCCGAGTGGTTGTTTTGGTGTTAGGGAAACGTCTAGGAGGGACAGGATCATGGCTACAGTTTCACTGCTTTCAGAGCGCGCGATTCTCGACGACCTAGAATTGGCCCTGATGAGTGACGCAACGAAGTCGGACGAGACGGAACCGGCCGATCCAAGGGCACTGTTCGAGGAACAGGCGCTGCCGTACATGGATCAGCTTTACGCTGCGGCGATGCGCCTCACGCGCAACCCGGCGGACGCGGCCGACCTCGTGCAGGAGACGTTCGTGAAGGCCTACCAGGCCTTTGGACAGTTCCAGCAGGGCACCAATCTCAAGGCCTGGCTGTACCGCATCCAGACCAACACGTTCATCAACAACTACCGCAAGAACCAGCGGAACCCCTACCAGGGCACAATCGACGATCTCGAGGATTGGCAGCTTGGCGGAGCAGAATCCGTCACCCAGTCGACTTCGACTCGTTCGGCTGAGGCCGAAGCGATCGACCATCTTCCCGACAGTGCAGTCAAGGATGCCCTCCAGGCAATCCCGGAAGACTTCAGAATGGCCGTCTACTTCGCCGACGTCGAAGGCTTCTCCTACCAGGAGATTGCCGACATCATGAAAACACCCGTTGGCACCGTCATGAGCCGCCTGCACCGCGGCCGCCGGATGCTACGAGAGCTGCTGGCCGACTACGCGCGCGAGCGCGGCATCGCCCAGTCGGCGACTGATCTGCCCGGGAGGCAGAAATTGTCCAGGAGCGCGAAATGACAGACTGCGGATGCGACAAGGCCAAGGCCGAGCTCGAAGAGTATCTGCACAGTGAGGTGAGCGAAGTCGACTACATCGACATCACCGAGCACCTCGCGAGCTGCACGGACTGCTCCGCGGAGCACCTCATCGGTCTCGTGCTCACCGAAAAGGTGCGCACGGCCTGCCAAGAGAAGGCCCCGGAGGAACTCCGCGCGGCCGTTCTGGTACGCCTCGAGCAGTTGGCAAACTAACCTTCGACCGGCCGCCGCCCGCCCCCGAAGGCCGTGACTGCGGCCAACGCGAGGAGGGCGCGAAACGCGCGTTCTACGGCAGGGTCAGAGCCTTCGCGATCAGGTCTGCCTGCTCGAACGCGCTGCGCTTCGAGGACCCGGTTGCAGGAGAAGCAGACGCGGTCCGCGACGAGACGGAAAGGGTGCGTCCGCTGCTGCTACCCAGTTCGAGCTGGAGGAACGGCCACGCGCCCTGATTCTCTGGTTCGTCCTGAACCCAGACCAGGTCGGCGTTCGGGTAGGTACCCAGAACGGCGGCGAGTTCATCCGCCGGGAGCGGGTAGAACTGTTCCAGGCGAACGATGGCGACGTCCTTCACGCCGTTGGAAGATTCAGTGCGCTTTTCGACCTCGCCGAGGATGTCGTAGAAGATCTTGCCCGCGGTCAGGATCACGCGCCTGACTGCCGACTTATCCGCAATTCGTGCATCATCGATCACCGGCTCAAACTTGCCCGTAGTGAAGTCGGCTACCTCACTCGACGCGCCACGCAAGCGCAGCATCGCCTTGGGGGTGAACACGATGAGTGGGCGACGCGGGCGAGCGTAGGCCTGTCGGCGCAGCAGGTGGAAATACGAGGCCGGCGTCGATGGACGCGCAACGGTCATGTTGTTCTCCGCACACAGTTGCAGGAATCGCTCGATGCGCGCGGAGGAGTGGTCCGGGCCCTGTCCCTCGTAGCCGTGCGGCAGGAGGAGCACGAGACTCGAGCGCTGGCCCCACTTCTGCTCCGCGGAGGAAACGAACTGGTCGAGGATGATCTGGGCGCCGTTGGCGAAATCGCCGAACTGGGCCTCCCAGAGCACGAGGGCATCCGCCCGCTCGACTGAGTAACCGTATTCGAAGCCCATCGCCGCATACTCGCTGAGCAGGGAGTCGTAGATCCAGAATCGCGCCTGCGCGTCACTGAGGTTTGCGAGCGGCAACCACTCCTGGCCATTCAGCCGGTCATGGAACACCGCGTGCCGCTGCACGAAGGTGCCGCGTCGGGTGTCCTGGCCTGCCATGCGAACGGGCGTCCCCTCGAGCAGAAGCGAACCGAGAGCGATGAGCTCGCCGAAGCCCCAGTCGATCTGGCCGGTTCTACTCATTTCGACGCGCTTCTTGAGCAGCGCCTGCAGTTTCGGATGAACCGTGAATCCTGCCATGCGAACGGGCGTCCCTCGAGCAGAAGCGAACCGAGAGCGATGAGCTCGCCGAAGCCCCAGTCGATCTGGCCGGTTCTACTCATTTCGACGCGCTTCTTGAGCAGCGCCTGCAGTTTCGGATGAACCGTGAATCCTGCCGGCGGGTTGTTGTGGGCGTCACCGATGAGCTGAACCACGGATTCCGTGACCGCGGTAGTCAACGGGACTCCGACGGTGTCATCCTGTTGGGCCCCCGGACGTTCGAGGTCCGCGACCGCTCCGCCATCCCTGATGATGGGCATCGATCCGGTCTGAGCAGCGTGAGTCTCGGCAAACGCGCGCTCCAGGTTGTCCTGGAAGCTCTTGTGGGCCGCGTCGTACTCTTCTTCGGTGATGTCGCCGCGGCCGACCAGCGCCTCGGTGTAGAGCGTGCGAACCGAGCGCTTGGCCTCGATGAGGTTGTACATGAGCGGCTGCGTCATCGAGGGGTCGTCGCCCTCGTTGTGACCGCGCCTGCGATAGCAGACCAGGTCGATGACGACGTCGCGCTTGAACTCCTGGCGGTACTGGAAGGCGAGATGTGCAACGCGCATCACGGCCTCGGGGTCATCGCCGTTGACGTGGAAGATGGGGCACTGGATCGTCTTCGCGACATCCGTCGAGTAGACCGACGTGCGGCCCTCGCCGGGAGGTGTCGTAAAGCCCACCTGGTTGTTGATGTTGATGTGCACCGTGCCGCCCGTGCGGTAGGCGCGCAGCTGCGACATCTGCAAGACCTCGTCGACGATGCCCTGTCCGGCCATTGCCGCGTCGCCGTGCACCATGATCGGGAGAACCTTGAAGGTTCCGATCGGATGCCGGTCCTGCTTTGCGCGAACCACGCCCTCCATGACGCCGTCGACGGCCTCGAGGTGCGAGGGGTTCGCCGCGATGTAGACCGGGATCTCCTTGCCGTCTGCGCTCGTGAAAGTTCCCTCGGTGCCGAGGTGGTACTTCACGTCGCCAGAACCCTGAACCGTCTTCGGGTCCTGGGTGCCCTCGAATTCACGGAAAATCTGTCCGTAGGTCTTCCCTGCAACGTTGGTCAGCACGCTCAGCCGGCCGCGGTGGGCCATTCCGATGACAACCTCTTCGAGGTCGGCGTGGGCGGCATCCTGAATGACAGAGTCGAGAAGCGAGATCGTGGACTCGCCACCTTCAAGGCTGAACCGCTTTTGGCCGACATACTTCGTCTGCAGGAAGGTCTCGAAGGCCTCGGCCTCGTTGAGCTTGCCGAGAATTCGCATCTGCTCGTCGTGGCTTGGCTTCAGATACGGCTTCTCGACGTGCTCCTGGATCCAGGCACGCTGAGCCGGGTCCTGGATGTGCATGTATTCGATGCCGATCGTGCGGCAGTACGCGTCGCGCAGCGTTCCGAGGATCTCGCGGAGCAGCGAGACCTTCTTGGCGCCAAATCCGCCGGTGACGAACTCGCGGTCGAGGTCCCAGAACGTCAGGCCGTGGCTCGAGATATCGAGGTCCGGATGCGAACGCTGGCGGTATTCGAGCGGGTCGATGTCGGCCATGAGGTGGCCGCGAACGCGGAAGGAGTTGATGAGCTCCTGGACCCGCGCGGTCTTGTTGACCTGGTCGGCAAGGTCGACGGCGATGTCAGACGCCCAGTGGATCGGGTCGTACGGGATACGAAGCGCGGCGAAGATGTTCTCGTAGAAGTCGCGCTCGCCGATGAGCAGCTCGTGTACCTTTTTCAGGAATTCGCCAGAACCGGCGCCCTGGATCACCCGGTGGTCGTAGGTGCTCGTGAGCGTGATGGTCTTGCCGATTCCGAGTTCGGTCAGCGTCTTGGTCGATGCGCCCTGGAACTCGGCCGGGTATTCGAGTGCGCCGGCACCGATGATGCAGCCCGCGCCCTTCATCAGCCGGGGAACGGAGTGCTCCGTACCGATGCCGCCCGGATTGGTGAGCGAGATCGTGTTGCCCTGGTAGTCGGCCATCGTGAGCTTGCCGTCACGGGCGCGATTCACGACATCCTCATATGCCGTAAGGAATTCGGCGAAGCCCATGGTGTCGGTGCGCTTGATGCCGGGAACGACGAGGCTGCGGGTGCCATCCGGTTTCGGCAGGTCGATCGCGATACCCAGGTTGATGTGTGCGGGCGTCACCACGGATGGCTTGCCGTCCGGCTCGTCGTAGTACACGTTCTGGCTGGGGAATTCCTTGAGCGTCTCGACCATCGCCCACGCGATGAGGTGAGTAAAGGAGACCTTGCCGCCGCGTGCACGCTTCAGGTGGTTGTTGATCACGATGCGGTTGTCGATCATGAGCTTGGCCGGGATGGTGCGAACGCTGGTGGCGGTCGGAACCGTGAGGCTCATGTCCATGTTCGCCGCGAGGCTCTTCGCCACTCCCTTGAGGGCGGCGACGGTGTCTTCGGCCTCTGCGGCGGGCTCGGCGTCGCGTGTTACGGCGACCGGCGAGGTCGCGGGAGCTTCGGCCGGGATGGGCGCGGGCTTGGCCTGGATGGATGTCGTACGCGCGATCGGCTGGGAGCCGGTCTGGGGCGACGAGTTACTGGGTGGCGCATCCTCGACGACCTCAGGGGGAGCGGCGGCATCCACGGTGGCCTTCGGAAGGGTGATCGCCTCAGTCGGCGTCGGGTCCGTCGGGGTCTCCTGTGCCGTTGGCTGCCCAGCTGGCGCGGGCTCTTCTGGGGCCTGCAGAGTCTCTTCTGGGGCCTGGAGCGTCGTCGGCTTATAGCTTTCGAGAATCGGCCACCAACTCTTCTCGACCGAATCTTTGTCGACGATGTACTTCTCGTACATTTCGTCTACGAGCCACTCGTTGGCTCCGAATTCGCTCGAGGCACCATCCTCGACTCCGGTCACGTGGCTTGACACGGCCGACCGCCCACTCTCATTCGCTTATTGCATCGCGCCTGCGCGCGATGCGCCTCTTTGTCGGGTGCGACAGCTGCGCCAGCACCGCCGTTAAGACTAACCGTTCATTATGTGGGATGCTGCCGCCAGTACGAGGGGCTAGCGTTAATTTCATGCAGTTTTACGAAACGGTTCCCGTGCACGACCTGACTTATTCCGACGTGTTTCTGGTTCCGAACCGGTCGGCCGTTTCGAGTCGGCTGGATGTGTCGCTGACCCCGCCGGATGGTTCGGGAGCGACCATTCCACTGGTTGCGGCGAACATGAACTCGGTGACCGGGCCGCGACTTGCGGCCACTCTCGCGCGTCGTGGCGGACTCGGCGTTCTTCCCCAGGATCTGCACCACGACGACCTCGTGGCCGCCATCCGGTGGGTCAAGGAACAGCCGGTTGCGTGGGATAGTCCTCTGATCGCGTCGCCGGATGACAGCGTGGCGTCCGCGCTGCAGCGCATTCCCGCAGTGGACGGACACGGCATCGTGCTGCACGACGACGCCGGCGAGTACCTCGGGACAATCCAGGCCGGTCGGCTCGCGACGGCCCTGCCGGATGCCCGACTCGGCGATCTGCTGCACGGGGCGCTCGCCTCACTCGAGGTCGACGACATTGACGGACCTCGCGCAGCCTTCGACCTGATGGTTGCTGCCGGCCTCGAATTTGCCCCCGTGCTCGAGAACGGCAAGGTCGTCGGAACGCTGAGTCGTCGCAGCGCGCTGCGCTCGACGCTGTATGACGCCGCGCTGGACCCCTCGGGCAGACTGCGTGTGGCCGCGGCAATCGGAATCAATGGCGACGTCGCCGCCAAGGCGAAGGACCTGGTGGCCGCCGGCGTCGACATTCTGGTGATCGACACGGCACACGGCCACCAGGAGGGAATGCTCCGGGCGATCCGAACCGTCGCAGCGCTGGGGCTCGGCGTGCCGATCGTCGCGGGCAACGTCGTCACAGCGGTCGCCGTGCGCGATCTCGTGGATGCCGGCGCCAACATCGTTAAGGTCGGGGTCGGTCCGGGTGCGATGTGCACCACTCGAATGATGACCGCGGTCGGTCGCCCCCAGTTCTCGGCGGTCCTCGAGACCTCGGCGGCTGCGCGGGAGTTGGGCGCATCGGTGTGGGCGGATGGCGGAGTGCGTTACCCGAGAGACGTGGCGCTGGCGCTCGCGGCCGGGGCGGCATCCGTAATGGTGGGCTCTTGGTTCGCTGGCACCATCGAGGCGCCGGGAACCCTCAACACCGACTCGGACGGACGCCTCTACAAAGAGAGCTGGGGCATGGCATCGACCAAGGCGGTCAAGCAGCGGTTCGACAACCTGGACCCCTACGAACTTGCACGCAAGACCCTGTTCGCCGAGGGAATCTCAAGCTCGCGGATCTATCTCGACCCGCTGCGTCCATCGATCGAGGACCTCCTCGACATGATCACATCCGGTGTGCGCAGCTCGTTCACCTACGCCGGCGCCGCCACGGTCGACGAATTTCACGAGCGCGCGCTGGTCGGCATCCAGAGCGCGGCGGGCTACGAAGAGGGCAAGGCGCTGCCGGTTAGTTGGTAGTGCTGGTTGAAAGCCTGCTCTTATACTCGGGAAGATAATGCACGAACCTCCGAGTCCGGACCGCTGTGCCTGAGTGGCTGCTGCTCGTTGCCGGTGTGCTGCTCACCATCGGAACGGGATTCTTCGTCGCATCCGAGTTTGCTCTCGTCAATCTCGACCGCTCCGACCTCGAGGCCAGGCAGAACCGGGGTGAACGCAACCTCGGAATGACCATCCGAGCGCTCAAGATCACATCGACTCACCTCTCGAGTGCCCAGCTCGGAATCACCATCACCACACTCCTGACCGGATACACGCTCGAGCCGGGCTTTGCCTGGCTGCTCACTCCGCCGCTGGCCGGGCTTGGCTGGTCGAGGGGCGCTGTCGTCGCCGTCGCGGCCATCCTTGCCGTGGCGATCGCGACGCTGATCTCGATGATCCTCGGCGAGCTGGATCCCAAGAACATCGCGCTGGCGCTGCCCCGCGAGACCGGAAAGGTCGTCATCCCGTTCCAGGTCGGGTTTACCACCGTGTTCAAGCCCATCGTGTGGCTGCTCAACGTGACGGCCAACGGCATCCTCCGGATTTTCGGCATCGAACCGAAGGAGGAGCTCAGTTTTGCGCGCACCGCCGAGGAACTGACCTCGCTCGTGCGTCGCTCTGCGCGCGAGGGCAGCCTCGATCACGACACTGCGACGCTCCTGGCGCGGACGCTTGCCTTCGCCGACCTCACCGCACAGGACGTGATGACACCGCGACCCCGAGTCGCGAGCGTGGAACGGACCGACTCCGCGCAGGATGTCATCAACCTCGCCCGCAGGACCGGGCTGTCACGTTTCCCCGTGATCGACGACGGCATCGACGACGTCACCGGGTTGGTCCACGTGAAGCAGGCGGTCGCCGTGCCTCGCGAAAAGCGCGCCGACGTTCCGGTGACGGCGTTGCAGAGCGAAGCACTGCGGGTGCCGGAGACCATGAAACTCGACCTGTTGCTTGGCGAGCTGCGAGGGCGCGGTTACCAGATGGCCGTGGTGGTCGACGAGTATGGCGGAACCGCCGGCGTCGCGACGCTCGAGGATCTCGTCGAGGAGCTCGTCGGCGAGGTGTCGGACGAGCACGACCGCACGCGTCCGGACGTGGTGCGCAGCCGCGACTGGTTTACCTTTCCGGGCATCCTGCGACCGGATGAACTGCTCGAGCGGACCGACGTGAACGTCCCGGAGGACGGCCCATACGAAACCGTCGCGGGCTGGATCATGAGCGAACTGGGCAAACTTCCCGTGGTCGGCGACACGGTGACCGTGAATGGCGGAGTCTTCCGCGTCGAGCGAATGGATGGCCGTCGCATCGATCGGGTCCGGTACACCCCGTCCGTGATCGAGGGCGGTGACGGCGATGAGTGACTGGTGGGGGATCGGCTGGCTGGTCATCCTGCTGTTCGTCAACGCGTTCTTTGTCGCCGCGGAGTTCTCGATCATCTCAGCGCGGCGATCCCAGATCGAGCCGCGCGCCGATCGCGGTTCGCGCGCGGCCAAGACGGCACTCTGGGCAATGGAGCACGCGACGCTCATGCTCGCAACCACTCAGCTCGGGATCACCGTGTGCTCGCTGCTCATCCTGAATGTGTCGGAACCGGCCATCCACGATCTGGTCTCGAAGCCGCTCGACCTGCTGCACTGGACTGTCGCCGTCGTGGAGACGGTGTCGTTCCTGGTCGCTCTGCTGATCGTGTCGTTCCTGCACGTGATCTTCGGCGAGATGGTTCCGAAGAACCTGTCGTTCTCGATACCGGAGCGCGCCGTGCTGATCCTCGCGCCGCCCTTGGTCGCTTTTGCGACACTCTTCCGGCCGATCATCGTTGCGCTCAACGCGACGTCCAACGGAATCGTGCGGCTGTTCGGAATCAAGCCGAGGAGCGAGGCCAACAGCACGTACACGGTCGATGAGGTCGCGAACATTGTGGCGCAGTCGACTCGCGAGGGGCTGCTGACCGACACCACGGGCACCCTCAACGCCGCGTTCGAGTTTTCGACCAAGCGCGTCGCCGACGTCGCCGTGGTGATGGCGAAACTGGTCACGCTTCCCGACGCCGCAACACCCGCCGACGTCGAGCGTGCCGTCGCCCAGCGCGGGTTCTCCCGGTACGTGCTCGTGGATGACGCCGGGGAGCCGACCGGCTACCTGCACCTCAAGGACGTTCTCGATCTCGACGATGAGGAATACACCGAGCCCGTGCCGCCCCGCCGAATCCGCAAACTGATCTCGATCTCGGGCGCCACGGATATCGAGGATGCCCTTGCGACCATGCGGCGCACCGGACTGCACGTGGCTCGGGTGTTTGACGAGTCGGGCGCGACTGAGGGCGCGCTCTTCCTCGAGGACATCATCGAGGAGCTCGTCGGCGAAGTGCAGGACGCCACCCGACGCCGCTAGCTCCAATCTCGCGGAGTCTTATTGCCAGCGAGCGCGCAGATACTGGCCGGGCCAGTAGTCCAGCTCGACACCGAGTTCGTGGGCCGCGCGAAGCGGCCAGTGCGGATCACGGAGAAGTTCGCGAGCGAGCATGACGACATCCGCCTTTCCGGATGCGACAATCTCCTCGGCCTGGTGCGGATCGGTGATGAGTCCAACGGCACTGGTCGACACGTCGGCCCGCGACCGTACGTATTCCGCAAACGGCACCTGATAGCCGGGCGAGAGCGGAACTGTCGCCGCAACGTTTCCACCGGAAGAGATATCGAAGAAATCGGCGCCGGCATCCCGTGCCCAACCGGCGACCGTCGACGTCTGCGTCTGGTCCCAGCCACCCTCCGTCCAGTCGGTCGCCGAGAAGCGAACCAACAGCGGAGTCTCCGAGCCGATCTTCTCCCGAATTGACTTCACGATCCGCAGCAGCAGCCGCGCACGGTTCTCGAGCGACCCGCCATACTCGTCGCCGCGCTGGTTACTCAGCGGCGACAGGAACTGATGCAGCAGGTAGCCGTGAGCGGCATGGAGCTCAAGCAGGTCGAATCCCGCGTCGAGCGCACGCACTGCTGCGTCGGTGAAAGCCGTGACGATCGCATCGATTCCGGCGAGATCGAGTGCAACGGGAGCCTCATACCCTGGGAATGGCACCGCAGATGCCGACACGGTCTCCCAGCCACCCTCGGCTGCGGGCACCGTGCCGTGCTGCTCGAAACCCCACGCCGGATAGGTCGAGCCTTTGCGTCCCGCGTGCGCCAGCTGGATGCCGGCTGCCGCACCCTGGGAATGGATAAAGTCCACGATGGGTCGCCAGGCATCCCGTTGCGCCTCGTTCCAGATGCCGGTGTCGCGCGGCGAGATCCGCCCCGGAGGCGTCACTGCAGTGGCCTCGGTGATCACGAGGGCCGACCCACCGGTTGCGAGAGCTCCGAGGTGAACGAGATGCCACGGCGTCGGTACGCCGTCTTCGTCAAACACCGAGTACTGGCACATCGGCGCAACCCAAATTCGGTTGCGAAGCGTGAGACTCCGAAGAGTCAGAGGTTGAAACAGGGCGGACACTGAGGTTCCCTTTCAAGCGGACAATGACGTCAAGCAGGCGATGACAGCGATTCGAGGAACGCCGCGAGACCATCCACGCCCGTGAAGTGATGAACGGTGATACCGAGCGTGGCAGCGGCATCGGTGTTCACGCTCTTGTTATCGATGAACACCATCTGCTGAGGAGTAATTCCGAGTTCGGTCGCGACTTCGAGATAAATCTCAGGGTCCGGCTTCAACGAATTCATTTCCGCACTGATGAAGATGCGCTCAAAGTACTGGCCCATTGGTGAGAACCTCAGCGGGTCCGAGAAGTCGAAACCCGCATTCGAGAGCAGTGCGAGACGCGTACCGCCCGCTCGCAGCTCGGCGAGCAGTTCAACCGTTCCGGGCTCGACACTCATCCAGCTGCGAAAGTCCGCGGCCCAGAGGCGCTGGATGTCTGAGGCGCTCCAGATCGCACCGATCTCGCTCGCGATGGTGCGCCAGTAGTCGGTGATACTGAGCGTGCCACGGTCGAGCTCGTCCCGATGCGACCAGTAGCTCGGCCAGAACGACTCCGGCTGTGCGCGAGAGGTGGCGAGCAGATCGGCGCGATCGATTTCGCTTGGGGAACGCGAGATCACCTCGCCATAGTCGAACACGACAACTCGATCAAGGATGCGAAGCGACACGACCCCCAAACTATCGTGGGAACCATGACCGAGTACACGGCATGGACAGCCAATGACGCAGCCACCCAGATTGGGGTGCCGAGCGAGAGCGACGACAAGTACTCGCGCGGTGTGCTCGGAGTTATCACGGGCAGCACCCAATACCCGGGCGCCGCGGTTCTCGGCGTCGAGGCTGCTCTTCGCACCGGTCTGGGGATGGTGCGCTATCTGGGGCCCGACCGCCCCAGTCTGCTCGTGCTGTCACGGCGGCCGGAGGCGGTAACCGCCGAGGGCAGAGTACAGGCGTGGCTCATCGGCTCCGGCATAGCGCAGGTGAAGGGGAGTGAATCGGGGAAGTGGATGACCGAGGCCGTCGCCCAGAACGTCCCTGTCGTCCTCGACGGGGGCGCGCTCGAGCTGCACTCGCAGGCCAAGGGTCCGGCGGTTATCACTCCTCACTTCCGGGAGCTTGCTCAGCTGGTCGGGGGCACGGTCGAGGACGTCGCGCGCGATCCCGGCGCGGCCGCAGCGGCCGCAGCCGAAAAATTGGGGGTGACGATCCTGCTCAAGGGTCACACCACGTACATTGCGTCGCCGGACGGTACCCGACTCAGTGCGAGCGCCGCACCCAGCTGGCTGGCGACCGCGGGGGCCGGTGATGCTCTCGGCGGACTGCTGGGTGCACTCGTGGCGACGCACTCGGCCGAGGTCATGGCCGACGTGAGCGTGCTCGCCCGACTGGCAGCTACCGCGTCCGTCATCCATGGACTCGCGGCGCAGCGCGCATCAAACGGTGGACCGCTCACCGTGCTCGACCTCGCCGCGCAGATCTCGACGACGATCTCGGCGCTGCTGAGCCGCTAGCGCAGCCGGGATACGCTTGAACCCATGTCCGTGAACTCGTCCGCGCGTCCGCGGGGGCGAAGGGCATTCGACCAGATCGCGCAGAGCATCGCGCGCAGTCCGACCGCACTGTGGAGCGCGTTCATCCTCGTGCACCTGTGGCTCGGGTTCCTGAATCTGACTGCTCCCGGCCAGCCGCTCGGTGATGTCGTCAACCAGTACAAGTACTGGACGGAGCAGGCGGATCTCGCAACGTTCTACGTGGGAATCGACCAGAGTTGGGTCTACCCGATTGTCGCGCTGGTGCCGATGATCGTGGCGGGAGTGTTCGGTTTCGCGGACTACGCGGGCACCTGGCTTTCTCTCGTGCTGGTGCTCGACATGATCGCGTTCGCGGCACTCGTAGGCTGGCGCCGCCCTGGTCGTCCCATCGCGATCGGGTGGTGGTGGATCGCGTTCCTCTTCATGCTTGGACCCATTGCGCTTGGCCGCATCGACTCGATCTCCGTGCCGATCGCGATCGTCGCCGTTCTGCTGCTTGCGGCGCGCCCTCGCACCGCGGCGTTTCTCCTGACCATCGCGACCTGGATCAAGGTCTGGCCGGCGGCGATCATCCTGGCGGTTCTTATTGCGAGCAAGCGTCGCCTGGGCATGCTCGTGACGACGGTGGTGACGAGCGCTGTCATCGTCGGCATCGCGCTGGTGCTCGGCTCTCGCGGCAACGTCTTCAGCTTCATCACCCAGCAGACCTCGAGGTCGCTGCAGATCGAATCACCGGTGAGCACGATCTGGATGTGGCTCTCCTACCTCCACATCGGTGGGTCATTTCCGTACTACAACCAGGACATCAACACGTTCGAGGTGACTGGGCCATCCGCGCCCGCAGTCGCGGGGCTGCTGAACCCGCTGCTCGGCCTCGTCGTGCTGGTCATCGCGATTCTCGGGCTCGTCGCGGTGCAGCGGGGCGCGACGGTGAGCGAACTGCTCGCACCGCTCGCACTCGCCCTGGTCACCGCTTTCATCGCGTTCAATAAGGTCGGTTCTCCGCAGTACATGACCTGGCTCGTGGTACCCATCATTCTCGGACTTGCAACGCGCACGATGGGCCATGGTCGGTCGTTTCGTTTCCCTGCTGCGATCGCGCTGATCTCTGCGGGTCTGACACAGTTGTTCTATCCGTACTTCTATGAGCAGCTGCTCGAGCTCAACCTTCCGCTTCTCATCGCGCTCACGGCGCGGAACGTCCTGATCCTCGTCCTGTTTGCCTGGGCGGTGTGTGTGGTGGTTGGGCTGTCTCGACCATTCGCGGCCCACGAAGAACTGGAAGAATCAGAGGCGTGGCTTCCCAGCGTGTGGCCCTTTAGCGAGCACGCGACCTACCCACCGACAGCGGACGACGACACCATTCAGCCCCAGGACAGCACAGCTTAAATGACATCATCTTCACTGGCGGCGGCCGACCATGGCCTTAGCCGCGCTCACGTTCGACTCGCACTTCTCGCACTCGCGCTTGGCGGTTTTGCGATCGGCTGCACGGAGTTCGTGGCCATGGGCCTCCTGCCCAATATTGCCCAGCAACTGATTCCCACCGTCTACGCGGTCTCGCCAGAACAGGCGAACGCCCAGGCGGGTCTGCTGGTCTCCGCATACGCCGCGGGAGTCGTCGTCGGGGCCCCGACGATTGCTGCGCTCGCTGCCCGCTTCCCGCGCAAGACCCTGCTGCTCTGGCTGCTCGTCGCGTTCACTGTCCTCACAGTGGCATCCGCGGTTCTGCCATCCTTTGGTCTCGTACTTGCGGCACGTTTCCTCGCCGGGCTGCCCCACGGGGCCTACTTCGGCGTTGCTGCGCTCGTTGCCGCGTCCCTCATGGGGCCGAACACGCGGGGCCGTGGGATCGCGCTCGTCCTCGGCGGCCTCACCGTCGCCAACGTGCTGGGCGTTCCCGCGATCACGCTCCTCGGCCAGGCTGCGGGATGGCGCAGTGCCTACCTCGCCGTCGCCGGCATCTTTGCGCTGACCTTTGTTGCGGTGTTGCTCGTGCTGCCGAAACAGCCGGGCGATCCGAGCGCGACGGTTCGCCGGGAACTCTCGATCTTTCGGCGTTCGCAGGTCTGGTTCGCACTGGGCATTGGCTCGATCGGTTTCGGCGGATTCTTCGCGGTCTACACGTTTATCGCGCCGATAGTCACCTCGGTGGCGGGACTGCCCGAGACCTTTGTCGCCCTTGCCCTGATCGTGGCCGGAGTAGGGATGACCATCGGCAACATCATTGGCGGGCACGTCGCCGATCATGCCTTGAAGCGCGGGCTCTTCGTGTTCTTCGGCATACTGCTCGTGTCGCTGGTCGGTCTCGCGGTCGCGGGGTCGAATGCGATCGCGGTCTTCGTCTTCGTGTTCCTGATCGGCGTCGCGTCCGCCGGTCTGTCGCCCGGCATCCAGACCCGGCTGATGAACGTCGCGGGCGACAGCCTGACTCTTGCCGCCGCCATCAACCACGCA
>Ga0193728_1000147_pt1 | contig 30767 bp, 30 predicted proteins | sample U1c1metaG_FD_143037 | JGI IMG/M metagenome (GOLD analysis project Ga0193728, IMG submission 143037) | Soil microbial communities from a riparian zone of the East river system, Colorado, United States - U1c1 | ecosystem: Environmental > Terrestrial > Soil > Riparian zone | place: USA: East River... | reverse complement strand
CGCGGGCGCGCGCCGGTGAGCTGCAGGGCCTCACCGGAGTGGGCGCTCCTTACGAGGCGCCCGTCCAGCCGGACCTCGTTCTGAATACGTGCTCGGAGAGCGTGGAGACCGAGGTCGATCGGGTGCTCGAGGCCCTGTCCGCGCGGGGCCTGGCGATAGGAGGCTAAGACTACTGAGTCTCCGAAGTCGCAACCGTCGATGGCGTTAGAGCGAGCCGGTTGGCGCGAGCCATACCGACTCGAACGTCATGACGTCCGTGAGCGTGTCGTAGTCGCGGTCGTAATGGATGACCGCCGCGCCTGTCTCCTGCGCGGCGGCGGCGATCAGATAGTCGACCACCGGTATGCGGTGGGCGCCGGCGGAGCGATGGGCGAGCGTTCGCATCGCGTCCTCGGCGGCTCTGAGGACCGTGGCTGTGAGTGGGGCGGTTCGCAGTGCACCGAGCCGTTCTGCCAGCATGTCGAAATCCTTGCCGTCACGAGCGCTGAACAGGATCTCAAACCGCGCAACGGGTGAGACGCGCAGGCGACCGCCAAGCAGCGCCTGGACCCAGCGGTCACGGACCGTCGCATGATGGGCGCGTGACCATGCCGAGGTATCGACCACGAGCGGCAGCTCGCCCCAGTCGACTCGGCTATGGGATCGGCCAGGCACGGAGCTTGCCGTCGCGCAGCACGTCCCAGTCGATGCCCGCCGTCTCGGGTTTCATGAAGCTCTCTGCGAGGCGCTCCAGCAGCACTCTGCGCTGCTCCTCGGTCGGTGGATCATAGGCGAGGTGGCGCGCTCCGGCGATCGCCAGTTCGCGCACCTGTCGCGAACGCGATAGGCCGGTGGGCAGATGTGGCGCGGCCGTGCGCAGCGCTCGTGCGAGCTCGGGGTCCTCGGTCACCTGGATACGGGGGTGGGATGTCGCCACCATCGTAGTGTACCACCGGTGTACCGCAGCAACGCTTATCCGAGACTTTAACCCACCATCGGGTATATAGCGGTTATGCACTCACTCACTCGCACGCTCCGACCTGCCCGACTCGCGCCCGCCCGTCCGCTCGTCGTCCTGTCCGCCCTCATCGCAGTCGCCCTCGCGCTGACGCCGGCCGGGGCGCTGGGCGCGCCCTCGCCGCCCACCGTCTCCACCGGCGGCTCCTCCAATGTGAGCTTCTCGTCGGCGATCCTCTACGGCAATGTCAATCCGAACGGGTTGGCGACCGGCTACGTGTTTCAGTACGGCACCAGCACCGGCTATGGCGGGCAGACTCCACTCGCGCCCGCGGGCAACGGCACGATCTCGATCAGGCTCAGCCAGACCGTCACCGGCCTACAGCCAGGCACCACCTATCACTACCGGATCGTGGCGGTCAACCCGGCGGGGACCTCCAACGGCAAAGACCGCACGTTCAAAACCACCAAAGTGCCGCTGTCGCTACAGATCACCAATGTGCCCAATCCGGTCACCTACGGCAACCCGTTCCTGGTCGAGGGCAACCTGTCCGGCACCGGAGGGGCCAATCGCGAGGTGAGGCTGGAATCCAACCCGTTTCCCTACGTCGGCGGTTTCCGTGCCGTAGGCAACCCCGAGGTCACGAATAGCAGCGGCGGCTTCTCGTTCCCGTACTTGGGCCTGCTCGAAAACGCCCAGCTGCGAGTGGTGACTGTCGGCGGTACGCTCGTCACGAGCCCGGTGGTCGTCGAGAACGTCGCTGTGCGCGTCTCCTTCCACGCGCGCCGCACCCACCGCCGCGGGCGCGTGCGCCTGTACGGGACCGTGGCCCCAGCCGAGGTCGGCGCGCTCGTCGGCTTCCAGCTGTTGCGGCCGGGAAACTCGATCAACGAGGGCGGCACCGTCATCAAAGCTGGCACGCCGACCGTCTCGCGGTTTAGCCGCGTTGTGCGGATTCGCCACCCCGGTGTCTACCGCGCGCTCGTCAAGATCTCAGACGGCGCGCATGTCTCGGCCTACAGCCCGCCGATCTTTATTCGCTGAGTCGGTTCGCCCCTCCAGCGAGCGCTGCAGCCGCTCCAGCACCCTGACCACGCGCAACCCGCTGTGCCCGTCCGAACGCGGCGTCTGCCCGGTGCGGATGCACTCGATGAAGTGCTCGCACTCCAGCCGCAACGGCTCGACGTTGGGGATGCGCGGAGAGTAGATGTCGCCCGAGCGGGCGATGTACTCGCCCCACGAGCGTACGTCCTCGTCGAAGCCCTTGTCGTACACGGTCAGCTTGCCCTCGATCTGCATGTCGTCGAACGTGGCCATGCGCTTTGAGCCGACGACCGTCAGGCGTCGCTCCTTGTGGGGGTCCAGCCAGGACAGGTGCAGGTGTGCGACCGCGCCCGAGGGAAACCGCAGGTAGCAGAACACCACGTCCTCGACTCCGTCGCGCACGAACGATGAGCCGTGTGCGAGGCACTCGACGGGCTCCTCCCCGATCAGCGCCAGCACGACCGACACGTCGTGCGCACCCAGACTCCACAGCGCGTTCTCGTCGGCGCGCAGCTTGCCGAGGTTCAGGCGGTTGCCGTACACGTAGTACAGCTCTCCCAACTCATCCCCGTTGAGCAGCTCGCGCAGGCGGTGGACGGCGGGGTGATACTCGAGCAGGTGTCCGACCATCAGCGTCGTGCCCGCCTGCGCGGCCGCGTCCACGGCGAGCTGGGCGTCGGCGGCGGTCGTCGCCAGCGGCTTCTCCACGAAGCAGTGCTTGCCCGCCTGCGCAACCCGCACCGCGAGCTCGGAATGGGTCGGCACGGGTGTGGCCAGCACGACCGCGTCGAGCTCGGGGTCGTCCAGAAGCTCCTGCACGTCCGCCGTGGTGCGCGTCCTCGGATGCGCCCCCGCCAGTCGCTCGCGGGCGGCGTCCGAGGCGTCGCACAGCCACGTCAGCTCACACCCAGCGATCGCGGCGAGGTTGCGTGCGAGGTTCGGACCCCAGTACCCGAGACCCACGACACCCACCCGTATAGGCGTCTGCCCGGCTTGCCCCGGCTCCTCAGCGCTCACAGCGTCCGATCGCCTCCACGCAGCGCTCGGCCGCGTGCCCGTCCCCATACAGCGCCGGGCGCTCCGCCGGCGGCTGTCGTTCGAGCGCCATAAGCGCCGCTCCCGCGTCGAGGTCCACGAGCGTGTTCCAGCCGGCCTCCACGGTCTCGACCCACTCGGTGTTGGCGCGCAAAGTCACACAGGGCACCCCGGCAACATACGCCTCCTTCTGGATGCCTCCCGAGTCGGTTACGACCGCCCGGGCTTGGCACAGCAGCGCGCTGAGCTCAATATAGGAGAGCGGCTCGGTCAGCCGCATGCCGTCAATGCTCGTCAGCCGCTCCAGCAGGTCGGCGTCCTGTAGGCGTGCGCGCGTTCGTGGATGCAGTGGCAGCACGACCGGCCCCGGCAGCTCCGCCAGCAGCTCCACCAGCTTGGTCAACCGCGCCGGGTCATCGACGTTGCCGGCACGATGCGCGGTGCACAGCAGGTACTCGCCTGTCCGCAGGCCGTAGACGTCCAGCGTCTGTGTGTCCGCGCGCGCTCCCGGCAGGCGGCGCAGCGCGACGTCGACCATCACGTCGCCCACGACCTCGATCGTGCCCGCGACCGACTCCGACAGAAGGTTCGCGGCTGACTCCTGCGAGGCGCACAACAGCAGCTCGCTCAGATGGTCGGTCAGTACGCGGTTGAGCTCCTCGGGCATCGTGCGGTCGTGCGAGCGCATGCCCGCCTCGACGTGCACGACCGGCACGCCAGCCTGCGCCGCGGCCAGGCCCCCGGCGAGCGTCGAGTTGGTGTCGCCGTACACGAGCGCCGCGTCCGGTTTCAGCTCCTCGAGCAGCGGTTCCAGCGCGGCCAGCATGCGCGCGGTCTGCGAGGTGTTGCTCCCGCCGCCGATCCCCAGCTGGCGGTCGGGTTCGGCGAGGCCCAGCTCGGCGAAGAACACACGCGAGAGGTTGTCGTCGTAGTGCTGGCCGGTATGCACCAGCACCTCCTCATAGCCCTCGCGCAGCAGCCCCGACACAGCCGCGGCCTTGATGAACTGCGGGCGGTTGCCTACGACGGTGAGGATCTTCACCGAGACGGCTCAGACCACACCGAGTACGAGACGGGGCGCCGCACTCAGGCAGCCGCCACCGGGACGGACCCCGGGATCTTGCTTACAGGCTCGTGAGCGATGCCGCGTCGCTCGCGCAGGATGACTTGTGCGCCGTGTGCCGGGCTCACCGCGATGCCCCTGCGGCTGACTCGCTCAAAGTCCTCGCTCACCGGCAGCGGCTCTACCCGCCTGAGCACGGTGCGCAGCACCAGCTTCATCTCCAGCAGCGCGAAGTTGGCCCCCAGGCAGCGACGGCGGCCTCCGCCGAAGGGAATCCACGTGTATGTGCCCGGAGGGTTCTCCAGGAAGCGCTCGGGGCGAAATGCGTAGGGCTCGGGGTAGATCTGCGGGTCGTGGTGCACCAGGTAGGCGTTGGCGAACAGAATCACTCCGGGCGGATAGGCGAAGCCGCCGATCTCGATCGGCTGCTTGACCAGACGCGGCTCGGCGTTGATCAGCACGGGGCGGCGGCGCATGATCTCCTGAATGGTGGCCGTCAGATACTCCTCATCCGAATCGCCGTCGAGCTCCTCGGCCAGGCTCGCGAGCACGCGAGGCTCCCGCACCAAGCGCTCAAAGCCCCAGGCCAGCTGTGAGGCCGTGGTCTCGTGCCCTGCCACCAATGCCGTCATCAGCTCGTCACGCAGCTCGGACGGGCTCATCGGCGAGCCGTCCTCGTGACGGGCCCCAAGCAGCATCGCCAGTACGTCGTCTCCCTCGCCCTCCCCGGCGCGGCGTTGCTCGATCAGCTCGAAGATCAGCTCGTCGGCGCGAGCGCGTGCGCGCTGCAGGCCGGCGTAGGGACCACGCCCCGCATACGTGCGGTGGGCGAACGGGATCAGTGAGAGCGGACTTTCGCCGAAGGCGAGGATCTCCGTCAGCAGCGTGCGCAGCTCCTCCAGGTCGGCGCCCTGCTCCAGGCCGAACACGGCTCGCAGGATGATCTCCAGGGTCAGGTTCTGCAGGTGGGGGTGCAGTGCCAGCGGTTGCTCCAGCGGCCATGAGCTCACCTCGCGCTCGATCAGCTCTTCCATCATCCCCGTCAGGCGCTGCATGCGCTCGCCCTGGAATGCCGGGAGCATCAGCTTGCGCTGCTCCAAGTGTGGACCCTCGTCGAGCAGGATCACCGAGTTGCTGCCCACGATCGGCTTCAGGATGCGCGCCCCCTCGCCGGGATGCAGGACCTCGGGCGAGGCCATGAACATTTCCTTGATCTCATCTGGTGTCGAGATCACCACGAACGGCGGCTGACCCAATGTGCGCAAGGTGAAGCGCGGGCCGTAGCGCGCTCGGCAGCGCTCGAGATAGGCGGTGGGCCTGCTCCACTGGCCGAGCGTTTGGATCGCGGCCGGCGTGCGGGGGCCGGGCGGCAGCTGGGTCTTCATGGCGGCTCCTTTCGGGGGTAGGCGGAGTCTACGCCGCCGCGCCCACAACCGATGTCGACCAATCGATCACCGAGGTGGGGCGCACGACGTGGCGCTGCATCCCGAGCTCCTTGGGCTCGCACCCGAGCGCGAGCCCGACCAGCTGGGGGAGATGCAGGACCGGCATGTTCAACTCGCGCCCGACCGTGCTTTCCGCCGCAGGCTGCTGCAGGTCGAGGTTCAGGTGGCACAGCGGGCAGGGCGTCACCAGGCAGTCGGCGTCGGCGTCCACCGCGTCGCCGAGATGGCGGCCCGCCTGAGTGAGCGAGGCCTGCTTGTTCATCGTCACGATCGGAAAGCCGCAGCACTTGCGCATGCCCGCGTACTCGATCACGGTGCCGCCGAGCGCCTCGATTACCTGCTCCAGGTAGTGATCGCGCGGGTGCTCTCTGTCGATGCCCAGCCGATCACGGGGTCGCACGATGTAGCAGCCGTAGAACGGGCCCACTTTCAGGTTCGTCAGCGGGCGGCGCACTTTCGAGCGCAGCTCCTCCAGACCGATCTCCTCCACGAGCAGCCATAGGAAGTTCTTGTTCGTTAGTCCCTTCTCGTAGGTCAGTCCCTCGCCGGCGAGCGTCTCGTTGACGTGCGCGCGGTACTCGGCGTTGGCGTCCAGCCGCTCCTGGCACTCGCCCTGTGCGCCCTGGCAGGTCGAGCAGATGTTCATCATCAGCTCCGCGCCGTCCACCTGCTGGGCGAGCGCGAACGTGCGCGCGTTGAGCGTGTCCGCCAGCTCCTGGTTGTGCTCGGCGATCACCCCGCAGCCCGAGCAGTTGGCGCGGTCGAGCTCGACGAGCTCGATGTCGAGCAGCGGCGCCACCCGCGCCATCGAGCCATGCAGCTCGGGGGTGAACCCGCGGCTGACGCACCCGGGCCAGTAGGCGACCTTCATGCTATTGCGCTCCCTTCGCTTGGGCGGACGGCGCCCGTGGCCCGTCCGACTCCTGTGTCGCGATGGCGCTCGCAGCGCCCGTATCCGTGCCCGCGCCCACGCCCGCGGGGACCGGCTCGTCGTCTTCGTCGTATCCGGTCACGTACAGATTCAGCTCATAGCGCTGCGGGCGCGACTCGACCTTGTCGTAGATCGCCTGCACGGCCTTCAGGTCCTTGCCCGGGAGCTTGTGGCCGAGCATCGCGGTTTTGATGCTGATCTTCCCGCGCGCGATCGCCTTGACCGCCGTCGGCAGCAGGGAGAGCAGCTCTTTGCCGGCCGCCGGGTGGAATTTCCCGAACCACGAGTTCCCGCCGTAGGAGCGCGGCGGCAGTTCGGCCTCGTGCAGCAGGCCGTAGTCGCGCACGAGCGTCGTCAGCGCCGCCTCGTGGCGCTCGCCGTTGTTGCGGTCTGTGATGTGCTGGTCCGAGCCGGCGATCCGCCGCAGGCGCATGATCTGACCCATCGGGTTGACGCCCTTCGGGCAGGCATCGACGCACTTGAAGCAGTGCGTGCAGTCGTAGATCCCCTGCGGGTCTTCGGCCAGGTCCTTCAGGCGGATGTCCTGCTGATCGTCGCGCGGATCGCCCACGAAGCGGTAGGCCTTCGCCAGCGCCGCCGGGCCGATGAAACCCGGATCGACCTCCATCGCCAGGCAGTCCGACACGCACGCCCCGCACTGGATGCACGCCATCGACTGGGTGATGTCGGCCATGTTCTCGTGCGGGACGATGTACTCGCGCTCGGGCGTCGGCTGCTTGGCGATCAACCATGGCGTGACCCGCTGGACCTTCTTCCAGTGGACCGCGTCCATGTCCACGATCAGGTCCTTGATCACCGGCATGTTGCCCATTGGCTCGATCTCGATCACGACGCCGTCCCTCGCGCTCTCGCGGGCGTGATCCAGGTGGGTGTGGCAGGCCAGCCCCGGCTCGCCGTTGATGCGCACCCCGCACGATCCGCAGATGGCGGCGCGACAGGAGCAGCGAATCCCGATCGACCCGTCGTGCTTGGCCTTCGCCTGCAGGATCCCCTCCAGCACCGAGCGGTGGGGCTCCAGCTGCACCGTGTGCTCGTCCCAGTAGGGCGCCTCGCCCGACTCCGGGTCATAGCGGCGCATGCGCAGCTTGAACGTCTCCGGCGGCTTGCTGATGTCGGCCATGGCTAGTACTTCCTCTCCTCGGGCTGCCACTGGGTGATCGTGACCGGCGAGTAGCTCGCCTGCGGACCGTCTCCGTTCAGCGAGATATCGATGTGCTTGAGCCACTCCTCGTCGTTGCGCTCCGGGTAATCGGTGCGGAACTGCGCGCCGCGGGACTCCTTGCGCTCGATCGCGCCCAGGACTGTCGCCTCGGCGCAGTCGAGCATGTACCCCAGCTCGATCGCGCCGAGCACGTCCTGGTTGAACACCGTCCCGCGGTCGTCGATGTAGGCGCTCTTGGCCTCCTCTTTCAGACGCCTCACGATCTCGTGCGCCTGCTTCAACCCGGCCTCGTCGCGGTAGACGGCGACATGCTCGTTCATCGTGGCGCCGAGCTCTGCCTTGATCTCCGACACGCGCCTACCCCCGCCGCGCTCGCGCGCGACGATCTCGTCGATCATCGCCACGTCCTCGCGCAGCTGCGCATCGGCGGCATCGGGCATCGGGATCGTCTGCGCGCGCCTGGCCGCGTGCTCACCTGCGCGCCGTCCGAAGATGAGCGTGTCCAGCAGCGAGTTCGCCCCCAGGCGGTTGCCGCCGTGCACCGACACGCACGCGACCTCGCCGGCGGCGTACAGGCCCTCGATCGAGGTCGCCCCGTCGATGTCGGTCTTGACGCCGCCCATGATGTAGTGCTGTCCCGGGCGGATCATGATCGGTTCGCGCGTGATGTCCACGCCGGCGAAGTCTTTGCCGATGTTCACGATCTCGCGCAGCGCCTCCAGCGTGCGCTTGCGCGGGACCTTCGTGATGTCAAGCCAAATGCCCGAGCCGTCGGCGCCCACGCCGCGGCCCTCGAGGATCTCGGTCTGCTCGGCGCGCGAGACCACGTCGCGCGAGGCCAGCTCCATCTTGTTGGGGGCGTATTTCTCCATGAACCGCTCGCCCTCTGAGTTCAGCAGCACCGCGCCCTCGCCGCGCGCGCCCTCCGTTATCAGCAGCCCGTTCTCCACGAGCGTCGTCGGGTGGTACTGGACCATCTCCATGTCCATCAGCGGCGCGCCGATGCGGTAGGCCTGGGCGATGCCGTCGCCGGTCACGATCAGCGCGTTGGTCGTCGGGCTGTACACCTGCCCCGCCCCGCCGCACGCGAGGATCGTGTTCTTGGCGTGGAACGTCTCCATACGCCCTGAGCGCACGTCTCGGGCTACGACGCCGCAGCAGCTGCCCTGCTCGTCCTGCACGAGCGAGGTCACGAACCACTCCTCGTAGCGGTCCACCGTCTCGTGGTGCTTCATCAGCTGCTCGTAGAGCACGTGCAGGATCGCCTGGCCGGTGATGTCGGCCACATAGGCGGTGCGCTTCATCGAGGCGCCCCCGAACGCGCGCAGATCGAGCTCGCCGCGCTCGTTGCGGTGAAACGTGACGCCGATGTGCTCGAGGTGCATGACCTCCTGCGGGGCCTCCGAGCACATGATCTCGATCGCGTCCTGGTCGCCCAGGAAGTCCGAGCCCTTGACCGTGTCATACGCGTGCGAGCGCCAGTCGTCGGCGACGTTGATCGCCGCGTTGATGCCGCCGGCGGCAGCCACCGAGTGCGAGCGCACAGGGTGGACCTTGCTCAGGATCGCCACGCTCGCGCCCTCCCGCGCGGCGGCCAGCGCCGCGCGCTGGCCGGCGAGACCGGCCCCGATGATCAATACGTCGTGTGCTGGCATGGCTCCCTGCGGTCGATTCGGAGGACTTGGACAGCCGACGGCGCCCCGGTCCGGGACTCTATAACGGCAACGCCCGTCGACAGCATGTCCCCGTCATCGCATCGTTACCCCCGGAGTGGCCGGGCGCAGCGCTTTGCGCAGCTGCGAGACGGTCACGACACCCCGCAGCACGCCCTGCTCGTCGACGGCCACCATCGCGCCGAGATGCCCCAGCCCCTCGCTGCGCAGCAGCGATTCCACCGGCTGATCCTCGGCGATCCGCACCGGCAGGTTCTCCTCGAGCACGTCCACCACCGGCAGCGCCGGACGCCCGGCCGCGATCTCCTCATCCACACGCTGCTCGCGCACCACGCCGAGGAAGTGGCGCGCCGGATCCACCACCGCGAACCACGGCCAGCGGTAGCGCAGGAAGAATTGCTCCTGGGCGTCGAGCAGGCTCAGCTCGGCGGGGATCGTCACCGGCTCACGGTCCATGATGTCGGCGACTGTCACCCCGGCGATGCGCTGCCCGAACGTTCCCTGCGCCACCGCGCCGCTCGCGGCCTGATACAGGATGAACGCCAGCACCATCGTGAACAGGCCGTAGGAGTCACCGCTCGCGAGCCCCGCCAGCGCGAGGGCGCCCAGCGCCAGCGCGAACCCCTGCCCGGCGCGCCCCGTCCAGCGGGTCGCGCGGTTGCGGTCGCCCGTGCGCCACCAGATCAGCGCCTGGGCGATCTGGCCGCCGTCGAGCGGAAACGCGGGGATCAGGTTGAACACCAGCACGAACGCGTTGACTATCGCCACCCAGCTCAGCCAGAACAGCACGGGCGTGGGCGGGTGGACGGCTTCGTTGGTCGCCACTTCGGCGAAGCGCCCGCCCGGCGCGATCAGGCCACCGGCGATGGCACAGGCGACGATCACCGCGAGCGTCACCAGCGGGCCGGCGATTGCGACCTTCAGTTGCGCCCCGGGGGTCCGCGGCATCTCGCGCATGCGCGTCAGCCCGCCGAACGCCCACAGGTCGATGCCGGCCACGGACAGACCGTTGCGCTGCGCGACGAGCGCGTGCCCGAGCTCGTGCAGGATCACCGACACAAAGAACGACAGGATGACCGCGACCGCTACCAGATAGGCGGTCGTCTCCGTCCCTTTGAGCACATTATGAAATCCCGGCGTAAACAGGATTACGAACAGGAACAGCACCACGAACCAGCTGACGCCGACACCGATCCTGATGCCAAACACGCGGGCGAGCTGGAAGTTTGTGCGCGGCGCCATCACTCCATGGTAGGCCCCGAGACAGCGGCGCCGGTCGCTTGGAGCTCTTACAGCCGCGGAGCACTCCGGGCGATGATCGCCTCGAAGTCCGTGCCGGCCGGCAGCGTCCCGTACTCCAGCCCCCCGTCGCCCGCCAGACGTGCGGCGCAGAACGCGTCCGCCACCGCGGGCGGCGCGTGGCGCACCAGCAGCGAGCCCTGCAGGCACAGCGCCATCGACTCGACCACTCGCCGCGCGCGCGACTCCAGCGTCGCGGGGTCCGCGAACTGACGGGACTCCAGCTCCCTGACCCGCGCGTCCAGCCGCTCGTCGGCGCCCTGCGCCTGCTTGACCTCGTGCAGGAACACCTCCAGGGAGCGCGGCGTGCGCACGAGCGCGCGCAGCACGTCGAGGCTGATGACGTTGCCCGAGCCCTCCCATATGGAGGCCAGCGGCGCCTCGCGATAGATCCGCGGCATCCCCGACTCCTCGACATACCCGGCGCCGCCGAGGCACTCCATCGCCTCGAACGCGTGGTTCGGCGCCCGCTTGCAGGCCCAGTACTTGCCGATCGCGGTCGCCAGGCGCTTGAACAACTGCGCGTCGCTTCCGTCCTCTCCGTCCTGCGCGTCGGCGGCCGCTTCGTCATACGCGCGCGCGAGCCGCATCGCCAGCGCCGTCGATGCCTCGGCCTCCAGACACAGGTCGGCGAGGACGTTGCGCATCAGCGGCTGATCGATCAACAGCTTGCCGAACGCCGCCCGATGCGCGGCATGATGCGTGGCGTTGACCACGGCCGCGCGCATCCCCGCGGCTGCGCCGATCACACAGTCCAAGCGGGTGTGGCCCACCATCTCGATGATCGTCGGCACGCCCCTGCCCGGCTCCCCGACCATGCGCGCCCACGCGCCGTGCAGCTCGATCTCAGACGACGCGTTGGAGTGATTGCCGAGCTTGTCCTTCAACCGCTGGATGTGCATCGCGTTGCGGGAGCCATCGGGCAGCACGCGCGGCATCAAGAAGCACGACAGCCCCTCCTCCTCGCCTCCCGGCGAGTGGGCTTGGGCCAGCACGAGGAACAGGTCGGACATCGGCGCCGAGCAGAACCACTTGTGGCCGGTGATCTCATACTCCGCGCCGCCGCCGCCGCCGCCGCCGTTCAACGGCCGTGCGACGGTCGTGTTCGCGCGCACGTCCGAGCCGCCCTGCTTCTCGGTCATCGCCATGCCCGCGATCGCACTGCCCTTCTCCGCCGCGGGGATGGACCGCGGGTCATATGTCGTCGCGGTCACCAGTGGCTCCCACTCGGCTGCCAGCTCGGGCTGAGCGCGCAGCGCGGGCACGACCGCGAACGTCATCGTGATGGGACAGGCGTACCCCGCCTCGGCCTGCATCGCGGTCATGTACATCGCCGCCCGCGCCACGTGTGGCGCGGGCTTATCCTGCTCGCGCCACGGCAGGGCGTGCAGCTCGTGCTCGACCCCCAGCGCCATCAGCTGATGCCACGCCGGATGGAACTCGACCTCGTCGATGCGATGGCCGTAGCGGTCGTGCGTGTGCAGGACGGGCTTGTTCTCGTTGGCCTGGCGGCCCCACACCTGCTGGGGCTCGCCGCCGATCAGCTCGCCCAGCTCGCTCGCGCGCTCCAGGACCCACGTCGCGCCCTCGCGCTCGGTGGCCTCGAGCAGAGGCGTGTTGTCGGAGAACACATCCCGGCCCTCCAGCGGAGGGACCTGGTTGAACACGTCGTGCGTGCGCCACGGCGCGCTGTCCTCTCCGGTCGCTGTTCTCGGCATCGTGGCCATCACCTGACAGGGTACTCGCCCGCGATAGGGTGCGCCCGACCCGCTTACGATCTCCCCCAAGGACCGATACATGGCTACCTCCAAGATCAAGGTGCACAACCCCGTAGTCGAGCTCGACGGCGACGAGATGACGCGGATCATCTGGTCGTTCATCAAGGAGCAGTTGATCCTGCCCTACCTGGATATCGACCTGCGTCTGTTTGACCTCGGCATCGAGTCGCGCGACGCCACTCGCGATCGGGTAACCGTCGAAGCCGCGGAGGCGATCAAGCAGCATGGGGTTGGCGTCAAGTGCGCGACGATCACACCCGATGAGTCGCGCGTACGGGAGTTCGGGCTGCACGAGATGTATCGCTCGCCGAACGGGACGATTCGCAACATCCTCGGAGGGGTCATCTTCCGCGAGCCGATCGTGATCGCAAACATCCCGCGACTGGTGCCGGGCTGGACCAAGCCGATCGTGATCGGCCGTCACGCGTTTGGCGACCAGTACCGGGCCACCGATCTCGTCGTGCCGGGGGAGGGCAAGCTGATGTTGACATTCGCCCCGAGCGACGGCGGCGAGCCGATTGAGCTCGACGTGTATGACTTTCCCGGACCGGGCATCGCGATGGCGATGTACAACCTCGATGATTCGATCCGTGACTTCGCGCGCGCCTCGATGCGCTATGGCCTGGACCGCGACATGCCGGTGTACCTGTCGACGAAGAACACGATCCTCAAGCGCTACGACGGACGCTTCAAGGACCTGTTCGCCGAGGTGTACGAGACCGAGTTCCGCGCCGAGTTCGAGGCCGCCGGGCTCACCTATGAACACCGGCTGATCGACGACATGGTCGCCGCCGCGCTGAAGTGGGAAGGTGGTTATGTGTGGGCGTGCAAGAACTACGACGGCGATGTCCAATCCGACACGGTCGCGCAGGGGTTCGGCTCGCTCGGACTGATGACGAGCGTGCTGATGAGCGCCGACGGCTCCACGGTCGAGGCCGAGGCCGCGCACGGCACGGTCACGCGCCACTATCGTATGCACCAGCAGGGCAAGCCCACCTCCACCAACCCGATCGCCTCGATATTCGCGTGGACGCGCGGTCTTCAGGCGCGGGGGCGGATGGACGGTACGCCCGCCGTCAGCGAGTTCGCCGACACGCTCGAGCGCGTATGCGTGCAGACCGTCGAATCCGGTCGTATGACCAAGGATCTCGCGCTGCTCGTCGGTCCCGACCAGGAGTGGCAGAGCACACAGGAGTTTCTCGCGTCAATCGACGACAACCTCAAGCAGGAGATGAACCAGTGAGCGATCCAGTCAGAGTCACCGTCACCGGCGCCGCCGGTCAGATCGGCTACAGCCTCGTGTTCCGCATCGTCTCCGGGCAGCTGCTCGGCCCCGAGAAGCCGGTCGATCTGCGGCTGCTGGAGATACCGCCCGCGATGGGCGCGCTGGAGGGCGTGGCGATGGAGATCGTCGACTGCGCGTTCCCTCTGCTCTCAGGGCTCGACCTGCACGACAATCCCGACGACGCGTTCGACGGCGTGGACATCGCGCTGCTCGTCGGTTCGCGCCCGCGCACGAAGGGAATGGAGCGCGCCGAGCTGCTCTCAGAGAACGGCAAGATCTTCACCGTCCAGGGTCGCGCGTTGAACGAGCATGCCGGCGCCGACTTGAAAGTGCTCGTCGTCGGCAACCCGGCCAACACGAACTGCCTGATCGCGATGAACCACGCGCCCGACATCCCGCGTGAGCGCTTCACCGCGATGCTGCGCTTGGACCACAACCGAGCGGTCGCTCAGCTCGCCGCCAAGCTCGCCGTTCCGGTCTCCGCGGTTACTGACATGGGCGTCTGGGGCAACCACTCACCGACGATGTATCCCGATCTCTTTCACGCGCAAGTCAACGGGCAGCAGGCTGCCGCGGCCGTCGATGACCAAGCGTGGATCGAGGACGACTTCCTGCCCAATGTCGGTAAACGTGGCGCGGCGATCATCGAGGCGCGTGGCGCCTCCTCGGCCGCGTCGGCGGCGAACGCGGCGATCGATCACGTCCGCGACTGGGTCTCCGGCACCGACGGCGGCTGGGTGTCGATGGGGGTGCCCTCCGACGGCTCCTACGGAATCTCCGAGGGCCTCATCTGCGGCTTCCCGTGCACGTGCTCGGGCGGCGAGTACACGATCGTTCCCAACCTGGACCTCGACGAGTTCTCACGCGCGCGCATCGACGCATCGGTAGCGGAGCTCGCCGGCGAGCGGGACACTGTCAAAGATCAGGGACTTATTTGACAGTTGGACGGTATTTGGGTAGCAAAAGGGCGCGGCATTTGCCGCGCCCTTTTTGTGACCATAGTCTGTCGAGCGGCTGGGACGAGACTAGGACGCGGGGTGCCAGCCGCGGCCCTGCTTGGACATCTTGCCTTCCTGTTCGAGACCGGGAAGCACCCGGTACAGGTAGTTCTGCTTGATCCCCATCTTCGCCGCGAGCTCGGGGATGGTGATGCCGGGCTGTCCCTGCACGAACGACAGCGCCTGCGCGGCACGCGTGCCGCTGCCTTTGCGCCGTCCGGCGCGACGTTTCGCGGGGGCGGCCGCGGCTTTGGTGGTGCTGCCCGCCGGGCGTCCTACTTTTTTGGTTTTGGGACGACCCACTTTTTTGGGACGTCCTGGAGGGCGACCACGTTTTTTGGTCGGAGCCGCAGCGGCCGTTTTTTTGCCGGAGCCAGGCGGGCGTCCCGGTCCACGACGGCGAGGAGCGGCCGTGGTGGCGGTCGATCCCCCGCCGATTCCGTCCAGCGCGGAAGCGGCGGCCTCCAAGCGACGGTACTCTTCCACCATCGGCCCCAGCTCCGCCAGTCGGTCGGTGATCTCCCGGCGCTTCTCGTCAAGAAAGTCAGTCACGATCTAATCCTCTTTCACTCGTGCGAATGTGACGTGTCACATTCCGTTCGCGTCACCTTACACGATTCCTCTGCGAATACCTGTGCGGAAATCACTTAAGCCGGCGCTTAGGGCTAAGGATAACCGTTGCAAGGTTGGGAGGGTGAGGGCATAGGGTAGCCCCTGGCCGTCTCCCATGGAGGGGTCGGACGTTGCTGAAGGCAGTCTGCTACTCCAACTGAGCGCGCAGCCGTTCGAGCGTGTGCTCAGCCTCCCGCTCGGGGATTCCGCCGACCAGGGCTCTGCTGAGAATGGCGCCGATCGGGCCGAACGGAGTGCGAAACTCGTTGCGGTAATCGAACCGCGTGCCGCCGTCCTCGGGACGCAAGGCGTACTCCGTATGCGCTCGCGATCGCGCCGGTCCACGACCCTCCCATACCGCGCGGGCGCAGGGCACGCACTCGACGAGGGTCCAGTGAACATCCAGGTTGACACCGCGCAGGTGGATGTGCTGATCCATCCGGTAGCCGATGCGCGGAGAGCCCGTGTCCACGCGCCCGAGCCCGCGGTGGATCGTGACCCAGTCCCCCAGGCGGTGTGCGTTCATGATCAATTGCCACACCTCCTCTGGCCGCGCATCGATGTGGATGGATGCGGTAACGAGGCTCATCGCGCCGCGAGCTCCTCGATCGACTCCCACTCACGCAGCGAGCGTTCGACGGCGGAGTCAAACGAGTGCAGATCCACCCCCAGCATCTCGGCTGCCCGCAGGTGCGAGGAGCCATCCTCACCGCCTGGCAGGAGGTCTCCCTGCAGGCTTTCCATCAGCGCGCTCACGAGTTCGGGATCCTCACCGGTGATCGCGGCGGCGACGCGGGCGGTGAGCGGTGTGCCGCTCACACCCATCTCGACAGCGGGGCGCGCGAGCAGCAAGAGCTCGGCGATGCGTCGGATCATCTCGCCGTAGCTGAGGATGTCCGGTCCACCCACGTCCAGCGAACGTCCCGCGGCCGCGGTGACGGTCGCGGCGGCGGCGAGCATGTCGATTACGTCGCGCGCGTCAATCGGACGCGTTCGGTGAATGCGCCAGGCGGGCAGTGCGAGTACCGGCATACGCTCGACGAGCCTGACGAGAAAGCGAAACGAGCGCGAACGCGCCCCGATCACGATCGACGCGCGCAGCACCACCGTGTCGGGGACGGCGTCGCGGAGGATCCGCTCGACCGTCTCGCGGCTGCGCAGATGGGGTGAGAGCACAGGGTCCTCACCGCCGGCCGTCTCGTGAGAACCCGCATGCTCGCCGGTGAACTGGCTCGCGGGTTCACCACGGTCACCGGCGCCGAAACGCTTATGCGTATGCGCGCCGGCGGTGGTCCAGCTCGCGGTCGGTCCTCCCAGATACACGAGTCGTGGCACACCGGCGCGTGCCGCTGCCGCGGCGAAGTTCTCGGCCGCGATCCGCTCGCGCTCGGGAAATGGGAGGGCCTGTCCGCGTGCGGGAGCGCGCTCCATGGAGTGGATCAGGTAGTAGGCGACCTCAATTCCGCGTAGGGCCCGCGCGAGCCCGTCGCCGGTGAGCGCATCGCCGGTGAGTACGTCCAGTGTGCCCCTGTCCCTGTCGTCATCAGCGCGCGTACGCGTAGACGTGCGCGCGCTGACATCCTCAAAGTGAGACATCATCCCGGCCACATCGACTCGAGCGGGGTCTCGCGCGAGCGCGCGCACATGATGCCCGTCGGACAGCAGTCGGGGGACGAGCTGTGAGCCGGCGAAGCCGCTGGCGCCGGTGACGAGGGTGAGCATGCCGCCCAAATGATGACGACACGAGATACAACGCGTTCGCAAAGTGGGCGAAAGACAGAGATTGTCACGAGAAAGTGACTTGAACATGGCTCTTTCCGGGTAGACATCGATTTTCTCTGCGATTTGCGGAATGGCCGGTGAGCGGGCGGAGTTGACCGTGAGATGATGGCGCGGTCCGTTCAACCGTCCGTCCGATCCAACCCGCTGGGGGGCATGTGCAGAGAAAGCAGGTCACTCACAGGCGTGCGAAAGCCATCAGTTGCGAGGACTGCTTCTTCCGGTGCAACCTGCTGTGTGCGCTCGACCTGGACGAGCCCTGCGCGACGTTCCGCCCCAACGAGGCTCAGCTGAAACCGCCGCAGCAGCTGCGGTTCGTGTTCCGCCAAGAGCGTCGCACGCGGTCGGCTTGGGCGTTTCCCTCGGCGCAGGAGCAGGCGGCGCTGCACACGTAGTTTTTTTGGACGAGCCGCGGTGGGCGGTAAGTCCGGAGGATGAGTCCGTCGCGGGTCGCGTGCGCTTTCAGTTCCGGGCACGCAGGCTGTCACTCCTAGCGCGCTCATGCCCGGCGGGCTCGGTCTCCACGCGTTCGCGATCGACGCGCGCGGCGTGAGCGGCGATCCAGTTGGCGCCGGGCGTGTCGGTGCCACCGTGGATGATGATCGAACAGAACACAACCAGCGCGACCAGGTCGAAGATGCGTTCTCCGGAGGCGATGTTCTGGTCGAGCACGAGCAGGGCGAAAGTCATCGTGGCGACGCCCTTGGGACCGAACCAGCCCATGAACAGGCGGGTGGGGCGATCGGTGCGGGTGCCCAGCAGGGCGACGAACACCGCCACCGGACGCGCCAGTAGGAACACCACGGCGACGAACACGAGCGCCGGTAGCCCCTCGCGCGTGAGCGCGTGTAGGGTGAGCAGCGAGCCGAACACCAGAAAGATGCCGAGCTTGACGATCTCGACGATCTCATCGGCACGGCGCTCGAAGTGCAGGCGCAGGTCGGGCCGGCGGACGCCGAGCACGATCGCAGCGACGAACACCGCGATGAAGCCGTTGCCTTTGGGTGAGAGCACGGTCAGGCCGTACGTCGCGAACGCGACACCGAGCGCGAACAGCGACTTCTGGTGGGAGGGAATCGAGTGCTCCAGCGGGCGGCTGCGCGCGCGTGGCATCAACAGCGAGGCGAGCCATCCGCAGGCCAGGCCGAACGCGAAGCCCAGACCGATGTCCTGGATCACGAACCGCCACCACACAAATTGTCCCGAGGTGGTGCTGAGCGCGGCGAGCAGGGCGAGCACCGCCGGCAGCGCGAGGCCGTCGTTGAGCCCGGACTCGAGGTTCAGCGAATGGCGTACCAGGCGCGGCACGCGCGGGTTGGTGATGATGCTCGAGGTCAGCACCGGGTCGGTCGGCGAGAGCAGGGCGCCGATCAGAAAGGACTCCGTCCAGGAAAACCCGATCAGCGCGTGTGCGGCGACGGCGACGATCGCCGCGGTGATCGGCATCGCCAGCACGAGCTTGCGCACGGGCAGGCGCCACTCGCGCTGGAGCATCTCGCCCTCGACCTCCAGGCCGTCACGAAACAGGATCACGATCAACGCGACGAATGCGAGATCCTCGACGAATCCTGAGCGGGCGCGGAAGTCGATCCAGCTGAAGCCACCTGGGCCGACCATGAAGCCGGCCAGCACGAACAGGGCGGTGAGGGACAGGAACGAACGCTGCGCCAACCCTGACAGGAGCGCACCGAGGATCAGCAGCAGGCCCAGCGCGGTGGCGGTCGCCTGGAATGTGGGCACGCGTCCATTGTCACGTTCGCGACGGCAGCGCGTCCGCTCCCGCCGCGGGGGCGTATATTGGAGCGCAGAACTGCAAAGCTCCTTTTAGAGGCGGTGGCCAACAATGGCGGCGAAAGATCGTAGTAGCAGTGGTGGCAGTGGATTCGGCAAGGCCGGCGAGGCGGCGCGCGCAGCGCGAAGCAACCGGTACATAGAACGGCTGATCGAAGACGAGGAGCTGCGTGGGAGCCTGCTCGCGGCGTATGGTGCGGCGCGCAGCGCGTACGGACGCATGAGCAACGGCAAGCCGGCGACCACGGCGCTGTTCGAGGATCGCAAGCTGCAGAAGGAGCTGCGCGAGGCGGCAGGTGCGCTGCGCGACGCGGCGAACACGCTGCGCGAGCCCCCACGCAAGACTCGTCAGCGCCGTCGTGGCGGGCTCGGCCGCAAGCTGTTGCTGCTCGGGATCGCCGGCGTGCTCGCGCTCGCGTTGAGCGAGGATCTGCGCGGAAAGGTGCTCGACCTGCTGTTCGGCGCTGAGGAGGAGTTCGAGTACAGCTCGACCACGGCGCCGGCCACGCCGGCGCCGGCGTCCGCCCCGGCCTCCTGAGCCGACCGGGCATCACAGAGCCAGCGGAGATGTCCGTCCTAGCGAGCGGCAAGGGTGCCGACACGCGGATCGCCGCGGGGAAGCAGCCACGCGGGGTTCTCGTCGAGGGCGAGAAGGCGCGGCGGATCGTCGAGGCGATGCGCCGCAGCGTCGCCCGGCGGGGGACGGCGGGATCGACGTTCGACCACGTCGCGCGCGAGGCGGGCGTCTCGCGCGGGTTGCTGCACTACTACTTCGGTACCAAGGAGCAGCTGCTGGTCGAGGCTGTACGACGCGAGTGCGAGGTGCGCATGGAGCTGCTCGAGCAACGGCTCGCCGGTGCGCGCACGGCCGATGACATCATCGGGCTGATGGCTCAGAACCTGCAGGAGACGGTGCGCGAGGACCCGGACTTTGTGACGCTCATGTTCGAGCTGTTCACGCTGTCGCGTCGCAACGAGGACATCGCGGTCGAGTACGCCGAGCTGATGCGGCGCACGCGCGGACAGGTCGCAGACATGCTCGCGATCGCCCAGCGGGACGGTGTCGTGCGGCTGCACGCTGAGCCGGACACGGTCGCCGAGGTCCTGTTCGCCCTCGCCGATGGGTTCGCGCTGCGAATGCTGACCGAGCCCGAGCGCAACTTCGACGCGACCGTGCAGGCCGGGATCGCCTGCGCCCGCGCGCTGCTGGCCGACTGACCGCTCATATAATCGGCCCGGATGCCAATCTATGAGTACAAGCGCCCGGACGGGAGCACCTTTGAAATCGTGCAGTCATTCAGCGACGAGCCGCTGACGCACGATCCCGACACGGGCGTACCCGTAGCTCGGGTGTTGCATGCGCCCGCCGTGCATTTCAAGGGCAAGGGCTTCTACAACACCGACTACGGTACCCGTAAACGCCAGCGCGAGACAGCCGCGGCCTCATCCTCGGAGGACGGCTCGGCCAAGAAGGACTCCTCCGCGGACGGCGCCTCCAAGACCTCTGAGGGCAAGTCCTCCGACGGCGTCGTCAAAGGCGAGAAGTCCTCCTCGGAGGGCTCCAAGCACAAAGACGCCAAGCCAGTCGCGGCCAAGAGCTGACCGGACGTCGCGTCGCTGTCGCCCGCCGGTTACGCCGACGCGTGAGTCAGCCGGACTCAAAGCGCGCGACCGCTGCGTGGCGGTCTGATTCCGAGACGGTCAGTCCTTGCTCGCCGTCGGGCAGCGTGATCACGCCCGAGGGCTTGAGCACGTGCGTGGGCGGCGTGCCGGAGATGGCCAGAGCGCCGAACAGCCCGAGCAGCGTCGGGCCGCTCATGTCGGAGATGATCGCCGGCGGCGCGTTCCAGGCGATCAGGGGCAGACGCAGGAAGCTCGACGGAAAGAGCAGCTGGGACTTCATCGCTGTGAACAGCGCCTGCTGATGTTCCTGGCGCTGGATGTCGGTCTCGTTGGGCGCGCACAGGTTCTCACGCGTGCGCGCCAGCGCCAGCGCCTGCTTGCCGTTCAGGTGATGGCTGCCCGAGCTCAGACGCAGGGTGTAGCCGCCTTGACTGAAGCCACCATCCAGGCGCGAGACGACACAGCCCCCGGTATAGGTAACGCCGCCCATCGCGTCGATCAGGGCGGGAAAGTTTTCGAAGTTGACTTCGACGAGGTGGTTGATCGGGATGCCCAACCAGTTCTTAATCACCGAGATCGACTCCGCCGGACCCCCGAACTCGTGAGCGGCATTGATCTTTTGCAAGCCATGGCCGGGGATTTCCATGACCGTGTCGCGCGGGATCGACAGGCGCGCCGCATGCCCGCCGCCGGTGCGGATCAGCATGATCGTGTCCGAGCGTCCCGGGCCCGTGGTTTCGGCGCCCGGTTCCTTGCTGTCCTTCTGGCGGCGATCGGAGCCGAGCACAAGGATGTTGTTCGCCGATGTCAGGGGATAGCCCGCGGGGTCGAGCACGCTCGCCACGTTCGCCGGCGGGGAGGTGCGCTCGAAGTGGGAGCTGATCAGGAATAGCACCAGGGACAGCACCAGCCAGCCCGCGATCAGCGCGAGCAGACCTAGGATCACCCGTTTGGGGGTGATCCGCTCTTGCCATCCCCGCCGGGGCTGGGCGTCGCGGCTGCGCGCGTCGCCCAGCGTGATGTCCAGGCCGTCTTCCTCGCCTCTCGGGCGCAGGCGGCGCCCGGAGCGGTAACGGGTGTACTGGGGTGGCTGGTCGGACGGGGCGGACATCGGGCGGAACCTATAGTTGCGCGATGAGCCCCGATAACCCTTCGGATGCACCTACCGATCCAGGATCGAAGGGATCCTCGATCGGGGGCACCGCCGCCGGAGGCGGTGGTCACGGACGATTGCTGGTGTGCGCGACGCCGATCGGCAACCTCGAAGACGTGACCTTGCGCGTACTGCGGATGCTCGGCGAAGCCGATGTGATTGCCTGCGAGGACACGCGCCGAACCCGGATGCTGCTCGATCGCCACGGCATCCACGGGGCATCCCTCGCGAGTCTGCACGAGCACAACGAACGGGCGCGCGCGCCCGAGCTGGCTGCACGGATACGCGCGGGGGAGATGGTCGCATTGGTCAGCGACGCGGGTATGCCGCTGGTTTCCGACCCTGGATATGCGCTGGTGCAGGCATGTATCCGCGAGGACCTGCCGATCGAGGTGCTGCCGGGGCCGAGCGCGGTGCTGAGTGCGCTGATTCTCTCGGGGCTGCCGCCGGACCGTTGGCGATTCGTCGGGTTCCTGCCCCGCAAGCGTGGTCAGCGCGAACGCCTGCTGGCGGATACCGCTGAGACGCTGGTGGCGTTCGAGTCTCCCCGGCGTCTGTCTGTCACTCTGGACATGCTTGCGCACGTCGATCCGCAGCGCCCCGTGGCGGTGTGCCGGGAGCTGACCAAGCTCCACGAGGAAGTCTCGCGCGGGTCAGCGACCGAACTCGCGAAACGCTACGGCGAGCGCTCTCCCAAGGGAGAGGTCGTGCTGGTGGTTGGGGCTGCAAGCTCGGCGAGTAGCCTTCAACGCCAGTGAGCTACTACGTAACCACCCCGATCTACTACGTCAACGCGGCGCCCCATCTCGGGCACGCGTACACGACGATCGCGGCGGACGTGATGGCCCGTCATCACCGCCAGCGCGGCGAGGAGGTGTTCTTCCTGACCGGCACCGACGAGCACGGAGAGCCGGTCGCCGATGCGGCGCACGCGCTCGGGATCGAGCCCCAGGAACTGGCGGATCGCAACGCGCAGCGTTTCAAGGCGCTCACGCCGCGGATCGAGGCATCGAACGACTTCTTCATCCGCACGACCGATCAGCAGCATGTCGCGAAGGTTCAGGAGGTCCTGGCTCGCGTGCGCGAGGCCGGGTTCGTGTACGAGGGTCAGTACGAGGGCTGGTACTGCCCGCGGTGCGCGGACTTCAAGGCCGAGAACGAGATCGACGAGGGCAACCGCTGTCCGATCCATCACGTCGAGCTCACGCGCGAGCAGGAGGACAGCTACTTCTTCAAGCTGTCCGCGTTTCAGGAGCCGCTCGAACGGCTGTACGCCGAGCGGACGGAGTTCGTCGCGCCGCGCACGCGCTACAACGAGGCGCTGTCGTTCATCCGCTCGGGTCTGCGCGACGTGCCGCTGACCCGCCATCGGTTGACCTGGGGAGTGCCGGTGCCATGGGATGAGGAGCACGTGTTCTACGTGTGGTTCGATGCGCTGTTGAACTACTACTCCGCGCTGTCCTACGCCGACCCCGGGGCCGACCTGACGGAGACGTTCTGGCCCGCCGACTGTCACGTGATCGCCAAGGACATCCTGCGCTTTCACGCCGTGTACTGGCCCGCGCTGCTGATGGCCGCCGGGCTGGCACTGCCCGAGCGGGTGTTCGTGCACGGGTATCTGCTGATGGATGGCGAGAAGATGTCGAAGTCGCTCGGCAACGTGCTCGACCCGTTCGCGGTGATCGAGCGGTTCGGCGCCGATGCGCTGCGGTTCTACCTGCTGCGCGACGTGCCGTTCGGCCAGGACGGCTCGGTATCGACGTCCTCGTTCGAGCAGCGCTACGAGTCGGAGCTGGCGAACGAGCTCGGCAACCTAGCCAGTCGCACGCTGGCGATGGTCGGGCGCTACCGCGACGGGGTGGCGCCGACCGTGGAGCCCGATCCCGCGATCGCGGGCGATTTCACCGGTCTGGGTGAGCGCATTGGCGAGCTGATCGACGAGGTCCAGCTGACGGTCGCGCTCGATGAGATCTGGCAGCGTGTGCGCCGCTTGAATCGCTACGTGGAGGAGCAGGCCCCGTGGCAGCTGGCCAAGGACGAGGCGCGCGCGCGGGAGCTGGATCGTGTGCTGGGAACGCTCGTGGAGGGGCTGCGGGTGGTCTCGGTGCTGCTGCACCCCTACCTGCCGGCGAGCACCGCCACGCTGCTTCAGGCGCTCGGCGCTACGGACGTGACTTACGCCGGAGCGCGGCTGGGTGCGGGCGCCGTCGGACGGGTCGCGCCGCTGGAGCCGCTGTTTCCCAAGGGCCTCGACCCCATCGAGGTGGCGTGAGCGGATCGTGGGGCCATCGGCGTGATTGACAGCCACACCCATCTGGACCTGTGCGAGCCGCCCGACCCCGAGCTCGTTGCCGCGGCCGACGCGGCGGGGGTGACGCGGATGCTGACGGTCGGCACCGAACCCGCCTCCTGCCGCGCCGCGTTGGCAGCGGCCGAGGCGTTCCCACAGGTGTATGCGGCGATCGGTCGCCACCCGAACGCGACCAGGGGATTTGACGAGGCCGATCTGGCGGAGCTGCGCGCGCTGGCCGCGCACGAGCGCTGCCTGGCGATCGGCGAGACGGGGCTGGACTTCTATCGCGACGGCGCGCCGCGCTCAGACCAACAGCGGGCGTTCGCCGCGCACATCGAGCTCGCGCGCGAGACGGGCCTGACGTTGGTGATCCACTCGCGCGACGCCGCTGAGGAGACGCTGGCCCAGCTCGGCGCCGAAGCGCAGGGGTGCAGCGTGGTGATCCACTGCTTCTCGATGCCCGACCACCTGCAGGAGTGTCTGGATCGCGGATATGCGATCTCGTTCGCGGGGAATGTCACCTATAAAAGCGCCACCGACCTCGCCGCCGCGGTGAGTCGGGTTCCCGACGAGCGGCTGCTGGTCGAGACCGACGCCCCATATTTGACGCCCCAGGCCGTGCGCAGGCAGCGCAACCAGCCGGCGTTCGTCGCGCATACGGCCGCGTTCGTGGCGGAGCTGCGGGGCGTCAGCCTCCAGGAGCTGGACGCGCTCGTGGAGCGCAACGCCGCGCGCGTGTTCGGCTGGGGATGAGGTCATGAGCGACGCCCGACCATCCGGCCGGGCCTCGCGGTCGCCGAGCGCCGCGGCACGTGAGCCCATCCAGCCGGCTCAACCGTCCCTGCGGCGCATGCGGCGCTTCGGCGTACATCCCGATCGTGAGCTGGGACAGAACTTTCTGATCGACTCGAACATTCTCGGCGTGATCGGACGGGCGGCGGAGCTGAGCGAGCGCGATGTGGTGCTGGAGATCGGGGGCGGTGTGGGCGTGCTGTCGGAGTATCTCGCCGAGCGCGTCGCGCACGTGCACGTGGTGGAGATCGACACGCGCCTGCGCGAGGCGCTGCTGGATGCGACCGACCCCCATCCGAACGTGAGCGTGCATTGGGGCGATGCGATGCGGATCGATCTAACGATGCTCAGCCCGGCGCCCGAGAAGGTCGTGGCGAACCTTCCGTACGGGATCGCCGCGGGGGTGCTGCTGCGCACGATCGAGGAGCTGCCCGCTGTGGGGCTGTGGGTGGCGATGGCCCAACGCGAGGTCGGCGAGCGTCTGGCGGCGGCTCCTGGGGGGCGTGACTACGGCGTCAGCTCCGTGATCGCTCAGCTCGCGTGCGAGGTGCGGGTGCTGCGGGCGATACCGCGGGCGGTGTTCTATCCCGAGCCGAACGTCGACTCGGTGCTTGTGCGCATGCGCCGACTCGCAGCGGCGCCGTCGCCGGCGTTGCGCGCGCTGGTGGGCGGCGCGTTCGCGCATCGGCGCAAGACGTTGGCGGGTTCGCTCACGCTCGCCGGCCGCGGTGGTGGTGGCGGCGGCTCGGCCGTCGCAGGGGGTGTCTCGGCAGGGCGAGCGAGCAAGCTTGTGGGCGGGCGCTCGCGCGAGGAGATCCGCATGGCGCTGAGTGATCTCGGCCACCCCGAGAACGTGCGCGCGGAGCGCCTTTCGCCCGAGGACTTTCGCGAGCTGGGACGGCTGCTCGAGCTATGACCTCCTCACCTGCGCAGGATCTGCCCCTACACGCGAGCGCGCCCGCGAAGATCAACCTGGGGCTGTTCGTCGGGCCCGTGCGCGAGCAGGACGGCCGGCACGAGTTGACGAGCGTGATGCAGTCGATCTCGCTCGCCGACACGCTCACGCTGGAGTCGGCGGACTCCACTCCCGGTGGGACGGTCCGTGATGAGATCGTCTGTCCCGGTGTGCCGGGCGACCCCGGCGAGAACCTGGCGGCGTTGGCGCTGCGCATGTTTCGCGAGGCGACCGGCTGGGACGTACCTCCGCTGCGCCTGAGGATCGTCAAGCGCATCCCCGTGGCCGCGGGTCTGGGGGGCGGCTCGGCGGACGCGGCGGCCACGCTGAGACTGGCCTGTCGCGCGTCGGGATTCGGCTCGGAGGAGCTGATGCTGGAGCTGGCGAGGAAGCTTGGAGCGGACGTGCCCGCGCAGATCGCCCCCGGGCGGTGGCTGGCCACGGGAGCGGGCGAGCGGTTGCGCGAGCTGCCCCCGCCCAATCATCCGTTCGGCGTGCTCGTGCTGCCGGTCGCGGCCGAGCTGTCCACCGCGGCGGTGTATGCCCGGGCGGAGGAGCAGGGCGTTCGGCGCACCGCGCGCGAACTGGATGAGGTCGCTCGCGAGTTGGAGATCGCGTTCGAGCTGAGCGCGGCCGTGCCCGACGCGCGCGAGCTGGTGCACAACGATCTGCAGGCCGCCGCGGTCTCGCTGTGCCCGCCGATCGAGCCCGCTCTGCGACAGGCGCTGGACACGGGCGCCGATGTGGCGTTCGTGAGCGGGTCGGGCCCGACGGTCGTGGGGTTGTTCCTGCGGGCCAACGGTCCCGGGCGGGCCGAGCGCGCGGCGGCAGGCCTGGCCTCCGATCGGAGATCGGCCGGCGAGCCGGTGGCGATTTGCACTGTGCCTGTGGACGCGGCCGTCGCGCGGGTTGAGTGACAATGGGGCGACGCGGAGTGGCGTAGGTAACAGGTCGCCTCACAGGGCGATGTCGCTATATGCGTCGACGCCTCCATGCGTCACAATCTCGGGCGATGAGCAGAACAGCCGTCAACGATCTGGTGGCCGTGTGTGCGGGCGTGTTCGGTCTGTCGCTGTACGCCGGTCTGATCCTCGTGCCTGCATGGACGAGCTACTCGCGCCTGTGGGAGCGCGTGGCGGCGAGCATCCTGTCGCTGTACGTGCTTGCCGTGCTCGTCGGCCTCGGCGTGGCGGGAGCGCTCGCCGTCGTCTATTTCTGGGGCTGAGGTCCGATGTCCGAGCTCGCGGCGCTGGAAGCCGTCACCGAGGCGGTGGAGTCGGGCGCCGGTCTGCCCGAAGTGGTGAGGGCGGCGGCCAAGGCGCTGGACGCGAGCCTGGCGGTCGCCGATGCGTGGGGCGCGACCCTGGCCGTGGCGGCACGCAGCCCGGCCGAGGAGCGTGCGCTGCTGTCTGGAGGCAAAGGCGTGAGCAGTACGCCCCTGCGTGTGGGAGACACGGTGGTAGGCACACTGCACATGCGGGCGACTGGCCCGGGCGGCGAGGATGCAGAGCCGGAGTCGGCCGAGCCCAGCGAGCAGATGAAGCGGCTGCTGGTGACGATGATCGCCTCGGAGGTCGAGCGCGTACGCGCGCCCGAGCGCGCCTCGGAGGTGGCGGCGAGTGAGTTCCTGCGCGCGATCCTGGGACGCGAGCTGACCGAGCGTGAGGAGCTGCTCGCGCGCGCCAAAGAGCTCTCGCTGGACATTCAGGACGGCGCGAGCATGATCGTCGCGCGCGCCGTTCCCCAGGCCCCGACCGACGAGGGCTGGCGCGCGCGTGTGCGCGCGGTCGCCGAGCGCGGCAGCCGCGCGGTCGTAAGCCGCTCGATCGCGGCCCTGTCCGAGCGTGAGGGCGCCGGCACGTTCGTGGGCGCGGAGGTGTTGCTGCTCCTGCCCGGCGATGATGAGGCAACGGCCGCGCGCGCCGCCGATGCCGTGTTGCGGGAGATGGAGGCAGGGTTGGCCGGCTATACGTTCGCGCTCGGCCGCAGCCGCATCGCCGAGGACCCGGCCGATCTGTCGCGCGCCGCCGGGGAGGCGCTGCTCGCGGCGAACGTAGCGCAGGGCGGCTCGGACGGTGTCGCCCTGGCCTTCGAGCAGACCGGCGCCTACCGGCTGCTGCTGGGCGCGATGACCGAGAACCCGTCAGAGCTACAGCGCTTCTTCGCCGAGACGGTCGAGCCGCTGCTCGCCTACGACGAGCAGTACGAGACCGAGCTCGTGCGTACGCTCGCGACGTTCCTGGAGGCCGACGGCAACGTCGCTGGAACCGCGCAACGCCTGTTCACCCACCGCCACACGATCTACTACCGCCTGGAGCGGGTGCGCGAGCTCTCCGGCCTGGACGTCAGCTCGAGCGACGGACGCGAGAAGCTCAGCCTCGGGCTGAAGGCGATGCGCGTGCTCGGCATCTCCGCCGCCGGCGGCCCCGCGTCGGAGGTCGGCGCGGAAGGCGGACGCGTGCCAGGGCGCTCGACGCGGCGATCTTGAGCGACGGTCTGCGCGGCGTGCGAGGATGTGTCGGCCCATTGGGGGGTCGTCCAATGGCAGGACACCAGGTTTTGGTCCTGGGAATCAGGGTTCGAATCCCTGCCCCCCAGTAAAACACGGCGCTCTACGTCGGAGGTCAGGGCGACGGATAGTGACCCTATGGGGTCCAGGCTTCAGAAGATCTCGGCGGCGCTCGCCAGCTTCCATGCCTGGGAATGGGATGAAGAGCGGTGCCTCTAGGGTGCGAGGTGAGGCCCATGCGTCCTGAGGATGAACCGGCCCAACAGTGGCACGGCGAACGTGTATCTGCCCAGTCGGTTCTTGTAGATCATTCCCCGCTCCGCCAGGCTGGCGAGTATTTGATTCGCATGGCTGGGCGAGAACGGCTTGGGGAGGAGGGTCTTCGCCTGCTCCACGAGTTCCTGGATCGTGAAGTCCTCGTCTGGGTGGGCGAGGTTGGCAACGACCCACAGGAGCTCGCGCTGGCGATCCGTGATCTTTGCCCAGCGTCCGGCGAAAAAGTCGGTGTCGAGCTTGCGCTGGATGGCGTCGACGGGGACACCCCTCGGGTCCTCGTTGACGTGTTGCTGGATGAACACGTCGAACACCTCACGGCATATGAACTGGATGAAATACGGATAACCGCCGGACTCATGGCAGATCGTGTCGACGGAGTCGGGTGAGAACTTGATCGGGCATTCGGCGACCTCGATCGGCTTGAGAATCGCCTCCCGGCTCTCCGCTTCGTTGAGCTTGGTCAGGGTCACCACGCGGAACATCCGCTCCGCGTAGGTTCGCGCATCCACGAGCTTGGGAAACAGCGTTGGCAGGCCCGCCAACACCAGCATGAAGGGGATGCCCTTCTTCTGGATCGACTGGAACACGTCGAGGAGCACCGACAGGGGGAACTGTTCCTTCTCCGCGTGGTCGGAGAGGTTCTGGGCCTCGTCATAGGCGAATATCACCTTGTGGTGGTCCTGCTCACGGAGGTGATGCCAGGCGAATTCGAGGGTCGCCTTGATCTTGTCGGAGATCAGCCCGGGTGTGCTGCTGTAAACCGAGGCAAGCACCTCGTGCGAGAGTGGTATCCGGCGCGACTCGCTGGGCACGACGAAGCCGGCCGGGTTGCTCGGCTGCTGCTCCTCCACCGTGATCGACGAGGTGATCAGCGCGAGATCAGCCAGGATACGCTGAGCGAGCGCGGTCTCGCTGATACTTGCCGACTCAGACAGATCCGCTGTCGCCCATAGCCATCCCTGCTGCATCGCGCGCGGCTTGAAGGTCTCCAGGAGCACGGTCTTACCGACGCCGCGCAGCCCGGTGAGCACCAGGTTCTCGAGAATCTCGTCCTGCTCCAGAAGCCGGTCGAATTCCTGGTACTCGCGTTCACGACCCGCGAGGTGGGGCGGCATATGCCCGGCGCCGGGTCTGTAAGGGTTCTTGAATTGCGCGGGACTCATAGCTGCTTAGGTCTCTCTATTACTTTATAGCACAAGCTAAATTTAGCAGATCGGCTTGTGTACTGTAATCTGTGCTGACGTTATTCCGGTCGGCGCATGCGCCGACCGCGGGACCTCGCATGCGAGGTCCCGTGACGAGCCGCATGCGGCTCGTCATACCGTTGGCGCATGCGCCAACGGCCGGACTGCACATGTGCAGTCCGGGGTCAGGCCGTATACGGCCTGACCGACACCATCAGCTTTCATAAGTCATGCGGCCTGAGCGGGTTTCGCATGCGGCATGACCTACCATCCATCGCGTGACTCCGGCTCCGACGGTCCTGATCCTTGCCGCGGGTAGGGGCACGCGGATGCGCTCGCGCACGCCCAAGGTGCTGCATGAGCTGTGTGGCATTCCGATGGTGCTGTGGCCGGTGCGCGCCGCGCTCGCCGCGGGCGCCGGTCAGGTCGTCGTCGTGGATGCGCCCGAGCGCGCGCTGGAGGGGATGCTGCCGGAGGGTGTCCGGCTCGCGGTGCAGCCACACTCGGACGGCACCGGCGGCGCCGTGGTGGCGGGCATCGCCGAGCTGGATTCAGACGCCGCGGACGCTCCGGTGGTCGTCCTCAGCGGGGACGTTCCGCTCGTAAGCGCCGACACGATCGCAGAGCTGGTGCATGCGCACGAGGCCAGCGGCGCGGGCGCGACGATGGCGAGCACAGTCCTGGAGGATCCCACCGGCTACGGGCGCGTAGTGCGCGACGAGCACGGCGCCGTCGAGTCTGTCGTGGAGACCAAGACCGACGGCGACGCTACACCCGAGCAGCTCGAGATACGTGAGGTGAACACCGGCATCTATGTGTTCTCCGCACACGCCCTGCGCGAGGTGCTGCCGCGCCTGAGCGCAGACAACGCCCAGGGCGAGCTGTATCTGCCGCAGGCGCTCGATCTGATCCGCGTCGACGGGGGGACGGTCGCCGCGCACGCGATAGCCGATGAGCGGCTGGTGCTGGGCGTCAACGACCGCGCGGCGCTCGCCCAGGTGCGCGCGCTGGCCCAGGAGGCCATCCACGCCCGGCACATGGCGGCAGGCGTAACCATCGTCGATCCGCGGGCGACCGTGATCGACGTAGACGTGCAGATCGGCCGGGACACGACGATCGAGCCGTTCAC
>Ga0193728_1000146_pt1 | contig 30792 bp, 29 predicted proteins | sample U1c1metaG_FD_143037 | JGI IMG/M metagenome (GOLD analysis project Ga0193728, IMG submission 143037) | Soil microbial communities from a riparian zone of the East river system, Colorado, United States - U1c1 | ecosystem: Environmental > Terrestrial > Soil > Riparian zone | place: USA: East River... | reverse complement strand
GCGGCCGCGCCCGCGGCTCCGGTAGCGCCAGATGAAGACGACGAGCGCAACCTCGACGATGACGAAGATCGCCGCCGTGAAGCCGAGGATGAGGTAGTAGGCGGTGTTGACGTGCGCGGCGTTCGGCGAATGCGCGTCCACGGGAGTGAATCCGCCGTTCGCGGCTGCGGCAACGCCCGCCGTTGCCAACGCGGCGATCGTCGTCACCAGGAACGCAAGCTTGCGGGCCACCCGAACGGGCATTCTATGGGCGTGGCCGAGCGCTCGTCCGTAGACCTGCCGTCGCACGTCCCCGATCGATTCGAGGTCTTCGTCAACGGCGTCGAACAGGCTCGTGGCGTCGACTACGAGGTGATCGGACGGTCGGTCGTCTTCCCGCGGCCGATCGCGCAGGAGGGCCGGCTCGGCTTCTGGCGCTGGGCCTTCATGTGGCTCGGCGTCGTCGGCTCGTATCGGAAGCACGAGAACGTCGACGTCGTCTACGAGGTCAACGGCCGGCGGCAGGTGGCCACCGGACTGCGCCCAAAGGCGTATAGCTAGGCGATCGCCGACAGCGTGCGGCGCTCTCGCGCGGCGCGCAGCAGCCCGCCGATCGCCAGCGCGAAGACGTCCCCGCCGTCGAGGGCGTAGTGCGGGCGGAAGTCGACCGCGCCGTTCAGCTCCGAGACGAGGAATCCGTTCTCCGTCGGGAGGAGGTCGACGCCGACGAGATCGCCGCCGATCGCAGCCGCGGCGGAGAGCGCGAGGCGGCAGGCGAGCGGCGTCGGCTCCGCCGGCTCACTGCGGCCGCCGAGCGAGACATTCGTTCGCCACTCCCCCGGCGCGGCGTAGCGGCGGGCTGCGCCGATGACGTTGCCGCCGGCGACGATCACGCGGAGATCCCAGCCGAGCGGCGGCACGAGCTCCTGCGCGAGGACGCCGTGCTCGCGGAACCAGCCGCGAAAGCGCAGCCGGTCGAGCTCGGTGTCCAGCTCCGCCTGCGTTCGGCAGAGCGTGACATCGCGCCCCCAGCTGCCGAAGCGTGGCTTGAGGACGAGCGGCAGCTCGGGTGCGGCCGATGGCATTCCCTCGGCGATCAGCCACGAATGCGGATGCGGCACGCCTGAAAGGCGCAACACGCGCGCGGTGAGCAGCTTGTCGTGCGCGGCGACGAGGCAGCTCGGCGGATTGAGAAGACGCACGCCGCTCGAGACGAGACGCTCGAGCTCGGGCGCGCCGCTCTCGATGCCGTCGAGCCCCTCGCGCACGTCGAGCCGCCCCAGCGCGACGTCTCCGGGCCCGAGGAGGCGGAGCGCGTCGCGCGGAGGCAGCACGCTTGCCGAGATTCCGAACGCGCTTGCCGCGGCGACGAGCGCCTCGTTCGTCTCCGAGCGGTCGTGCGCGACGACGGCGAACCTCATGCTGCGCATGGTGGGCGTTCCTATTCCTCCGTGGGCGTCGCTCTGGTGAACGCGAGGTGTCGAACTAGCGGCGCTGCGTCGAAGCGGGCGCGCCGGCCTTCGGCACCGCTTCGAGCTTGTAGCCCACGCCGTAACGCGTCTGGATGAACGTGTGCGTCGACGCGCGGCGGTCGATCTTCTCGCGCAGCCGGCGGACGAAGACGTCGACGGTGCGGTCGCGATGCGACTCGCGGCGGCCCCAAAGCTTCTGCAACAGCTCGTCGCGTGTCGAGACGCGGCCGCGATCGAGTGCGAGCTGGTAGAGCAGCCGGAACTCCGTCGGCGTCAGCTCGGCGCTGGCGCCGTCGACGTAGGCCTGCACCTCGCGCGGATCGACGAGCAGCTCTTCCACCTCGATGGGCTCACCGCGCGGTGTCTCGTCGCGGCGGATCCCCCGGCGCGCGGCGGCGCGGACACGCGCGACGAGCTCCTTCATCGAGAACGGCTTCACGAGGTAGTCGTCGGCACCGATCTCGAGTGCGTGCACGCGGTCGTGCTCGGTGCCGCGCGCGGAGACGACGACGATCGGTGTTGCGATTCCTTCGGCGCGCACCGTCTCGATGAGCTTCCAGCCGTCGAGGCCGGGAAGCATCAGATCGAGCACGCAGGCATCGGGCCTCTCGTGTCGGAGACGGGCCAGACCCTGCTCGCCGTTGGCGACCCACGTCGCGTCGAAGCCGGCCGCACCGAGATGGCGCGCCATCCCCTGTGCGATGACTTCGTCGTCCTCGACGATCAACACCTTTGGCATCGATGTCATTATCGAGGCAGGGCGTTGTCCGACGGGGTGCCGGAGGGTGAAGGAGTGGTGAAGGGGTGGTGAATGAGGAAGCAGACCAGGCGCGCGCCCTCGTCGCGGGCTTGGACGAGCCCGTCGTGGTCTTGGACAGCGAGCGGCGGCTCGTGGCCGCCAGCCCGAGCGCCATCGCTGTCCTCGGAGACGGGACTCCGGGCCGGCGCGTGGGCGAGGAGGCTCTCTCCGTCGTGCCCAGGCCGCTCGTGCTGTTCCTCGCGGCGTTGCCCGAGCTCTCGGCCTACCAGGAGCTGCGTGCCGGCTTCACCGCAGCCGTCTCGCACGAGCTCCGCACACCGCTTGCGCGGCTGCTCGTCCTGCTCGAGAGCACGACGCTCCCCGGCGCGAACGTCGACGAGCTCATCGACCAGGCGCGCGAGGAGATCCAGCAGGCGCGCGATCTGATCGACGACGTCCTCTTCCTCGGCGAGCTCGAGACGGGCCGCGAAGTCGTCTCACTTGGTCGCACCCGTGCGATGCCCGTCGTCGAGGAGGTCGTGTGGTCGCTCGCGGACCGCGCCGAGCACGCGGAGGTCGGCATCGTGGTCGTGGGAAACGAGACCGTCGAGGTGCCTCTCCGCCCTCGGATGCTGCGCGTCATCGTCGAGAACCTCGTGGCGAACGCAATTCGCTACGCGGGACCGGGCAGCACGGCAACGGTGACCGTGTCGGACGAGGGCGCAGGCCCGGTCGTCGTTGTTCGCGACGACGGTATGGGCGTGCACGAGGCCGATCTCGCGCGCCTGTTCGAGCGCTTCTATCGCGCCGATCAGGCGCGATCGTCGCGCGGCACCGGCCTCGGGCTCGCGATCGTCAAGCACGTCGTCACATCGGCGGGCGGAACGATCGAGGCGCGCAGCACGCCTGGGCACGGGCTCGAGATCCTCTGTCGCTTCCCGAGGTAGCGCGGCCCTCGTCAAATCGGCATTATTCGATTTGACGTGCAGGAAGCTGCCCCGATCACCTCCCCGCTCCTCTCCGATTCGGAGGCGCACGCGACGGCCGCTCTCTTCCGGGCGCTCGGCGATCCGGCGCGGGTGCGGATCCTCAACCTGCTCGCGACGAGCGGCGAGCCGATCTGCGTGTGCGACCTCGTAGCGCCGCTCGGCCTCGCGCAGGCGACCGTCTCCCATCACCTCGGCAAGCTCGTCGACGCCGGTCTGCTGACGCGCGAGGAGCGCGGCAAGTGGAGCTTCTTCTCGATCGATCCGCAGGCCTGCGCGCGACTTGGTGCGCTCGTCGACTTCGAGAGCTGCTGCTGACGTGCGCGCACTCGCTGCGGAGCTCATCGGGACATTCGCGCTTGTCTTCGCGGGCGGCGGCGCGATCATGGTCGACGCGAAGACGCATTCGCTCGGTCACGTCGGCGTTGCGATCGCGTTCGGGCTCGTGATCATGGTGATGATCTACGCGGTCGGCCACGTCTCCGGTGCGCACTTCAACCCGGCGGTGTCGTTCGCGTTCGGCTTGACGCGGCACTTCCCGTGGACGCGTGTCGCGGCGTACTGGGCCGCACAGGCGGCCGGCGCGCTTCTCGCTGCCGCGATCCTCCGCGCGTCGCTCGGCAACGTCGCGCACGTCGGCGCGACGCTGCCCTCCGGGTCGCAGGGCCAGTCGTTTCTCTGGGAGGCGATCCTCACGTTCTTCCTGATGTTCGTGATCATGAGCGTCGCGACCGATACGCGTGCAGTCGGCGAGGCTGCTGCGATCGCGATCGGCGGCACGGTCGGGCTCGACGCGATGTTCGGCGGTCCGGTGAGCGGCGCGTCGCTGAACCCTGCGCGCTCGCTCGGCCCCGCGTTCGTGTCGGGAGACCTGCACGCACTCTGGCTGTACATCGCCGCGCCGTTGCTCGGCGCGGCGCTCGGAGCGTTCGCGTATCAGTTCGTGCGCGGAGAGCAGCCGGTGCACGCATGACGAACGTGCTCTTCGTGTGCGTCGCGAACAGCGGCCGCTCAGTCATGGCCGAGCGGTTGTTCCGCCGCGTTGCGGGTGATGAGCATGCCGCCCGCTCGGCGGGCAGTGCTCCCGGCGCCGCTGCGCATCCGCGGGTGCTCGAGGCGTTGTCGGAGCTCGGGATCAACGCCTCCGATCACGTGCCGGCGATGCTCGACGACGAGGCAGTGCACTGGGCCGACGTCGTCGTCGCGACATGCGACGACGCGTGTCCGGTCGTGCCGGGGAAACGCTACGTCAACTGGCAGCTGCCGGACCCGAAGGGCAAGCAGCTCGATGAGGTGCGCGTGATCCGTGACGACATTGCGTCGCGTGTGGAGCGACTCGTCGCGGAGCTGAATACGTAACCCCCGCCTCCTGGTCGCCCACCACGAGGGGGCGCGGGAAGACTTCGGCTGCGACCAGGGTGGCTCGAGGAAAGGGGGCTTCGCCCCCCCCCTTACTTAACCGAACCGCCCGGTGACGTAATCCTCCGTGCGCTTGTCGGTCGGCGCCGTGAAGATCTTCTCCGTCGCGTCGTACTCGATCAGCTCTCCCCAGCGCTGGCCTTCCTCACCGCGCGAGATCGAGAAGAACGCGGTCATGTCGGCGACGCGTGCAGCCTGCTGCATGTTGTGCGTGACGATCACGAACGAGTACTCGCTCTTCAACGAGTGCATGAGCTGCTCGATCGCCTGCGTCGCAATCGGGTCGAGGGCAGACGCCGGCTCGTCCATCAACACGACGTCGGGCTCGACGGCGATGGCCCGCGCGATGCACAGGCGCTGCTGCTGTCCTCCAGAGAGCGACAGCGCGCTCGCCTTGAGGCGATCCTTGACCTCATCCCACAGCGCTGCCTGCGTGAGCGCTCGCTCGACGCGGTCGTCGACATTGTCCTTCATCCCGAGCACCTTCATGCCCCAGGCGACGTTGTCGTAGATCGATTTCGGGAACGGGTTCGGGCGCTGGAACACCATGCCGATGTTGCGGCGCACTGCGACGGGGTCGATGTCGGGACTGCTGATGTCCTGGCCGTGGTAGCGGATCGTGCCCGTCTGCGAGAAGCTCGGTACGAGGTCGTTCATGCGATTGAGGCAGCGGATGAACGTGCTCTTCCCGCAGCCCGAGGGGCCGATGATCGCGGTGACGAGGTTCTTGAAGACGTCCATCGTCACCCCCTTGACCGCGGGCTTGGTGCCGTAGATCGCTTCGAGATTCTCGATCTGGAAGATGCGATCGAGCTTCTCGCGCGGCGGCAACGGCTGGCGTCTCGTCTCGACCTTCACGGGTTGGGTGATCGTAGTCGACATGTCCTCCGAATCCTCCTCCTTCATCGAGACGTGAGCCGCGCTCGGCTGCGCAGGGCGAGCCACCGGGCCGTGACGCTGGCGAGCAGGATGAAGAGCATCAGCACCGTCGCGGCGGCCCAGGCGCGCGCGTGGTCGGCCGGATCGGCCGACTCCGACAGCTCGAAGATCGCGACCGGAATCGACTGCAGCGCGTGGTGGGCGTTCCAGGAGACCTGCGGCCCCACGAGTGACGAGGTGAAGAGCAGCGGAGCGGTCTCGCCCGCGACGCGTGCGACGGCGAGCACCGTCGCCGTGACCACCCCGCCGACCGTCTGCGGCAGCACGATGCTGAGCGTCGTGCGCCAGCGGGGGATGCCGAGCCCGAGGCTCGCCTCGCGCAGCGAGTTGGGCACGAGCGACAGCACCTCCATCGTGGCGCGCGCCACGAGTGGGAGCATCAGGCACGCAAGTGCGAATGCGCCGGCAAAGCCGCTCTGGTTGTGCTTCGGCATGAGTCCGAAGAAGTCGAAGCCCCCGAGGATGACGAGCCCGTACACGAAGATGCCGATCACGATCGCCGGCACGCCGTTGAGCACGTCGAGGACGAGCGTCACGACGTTGCGCACAGAGGGTGGCGCGAACTCGTTCAGATAGAGCGCGACGAGGATCCCCACCGGAAGGGCGACGAGGGTGGCGATGCCGACGATGACGATCGTGCCGACGAACGCATTCGCCAGTCCCTGCTTGACCGGCGTGAGCGCGAACTGCACCGGCGTTTTCGTCAGCAGATCGAGGTTGAGCGCGCCCCAGCCTCGTCGCACGACCGAGTAGACGACGAGGCCGAGCAAGCCGACGGCGACAGCGGCGGCGAGCCACGCGAGCACCTCCATCATGCGGTTCACCGCCTTGCGGCGCGGCAGGTGATCGATGCGCCGCGCAGGGCCTCCGAGCCGGCCGTGCGTCGTCATGCCCGCCCGCCCCTCGTGATCCCCTGCTTCTTCGCGGATCGCCGCACGATCACCTGCGCCGTGACGTTCACGATGAGCGAGAAGACGAGCAGGACCAGGCCGAGGTAGATGAGCGACGAGGTCTGGAGCCTCGTCGTCGCCCCCTGGTAATTCGCGGCGATCTTGCTGGCGAGGGTGTCGCCGGTGTCGAAGAGGTTCCAGTGGATGAAGACGCCGCCGCCGATCACCTGCGTCACGGCGATCGCCTCGCCGATCGCGCGGCCGAAGCCGAGGATCAGCGCTGCCGTCACGCCGCCCCGCGCGTAGGGGAACATCACGCCGCGGACCATCTCCCAGCGCGTCGCGCCAAGTGCCAGCGCTCCCTCTTTCAGATCGTGAGGGACGCTCAGGAAGAGCTCGCGGCTGATGCTCGCGACGATCGGCAGGATCATGATCGTCAGCACGATGATCGCCGTGAGCACGCTCGACCCGGCACCGGGAGTGCCGAAGAGCGGGATGAAGCCGAGGGTGCTGTGCAGGAACGGCTCGATGTGGTCGCGGACGATCGGGCCCAGCACGAGGATGCCCCAGAGGCCGATCACGACGCTCGGCACGGCGGCGAGCGTCTCGACGAGGGCGGTCACCGGCGCGCGAAGCGCCTGCGGCGCGAGCTCGGTCAGAAAGAGCGCGACGCCCATCGCGAGCGGTGCAGCGAGTAGCAGCGCTCCGAACGAGGTGACGGCCGTGCCGAAGAGAAAGCTCGCGGCGCCGTAGATCTCGCGTCCGGCGACGGGGTTCCACGCGATGCGGCCCACGAACCCGAGCCCATAGGTGTCGAGCGACAGCCGGGATCCGTCGACGACCTTCCAGATGATCAGGCCGACGAGGCACGTCGTCGCGAGCGCCGCGAGGCCCGCAACGCTCTGCAACATCACGTCTCCGAAATGCACCCGCCGCCCGGTGAAGGGGCGGCGGGCGACGTCGGGTACGTCGGGCGTGATGTCAGCCGCAGACACCGCGTCCTAGGTGTGGATCTTCGCGATCGTCTTCTCGGCGACGACCAGCACCGACTTCGGCAGCGGCTGGAAGAGGAGCTTCGGGCCGTAGGCCTGGCCCTTCGTGACCGCCCAGAAGAGGAACTTCTTCATGTCGGCGGCCTTGCTCGTTTGCAGCGGCACGATCACGTACGTGAAGGTCGAGATCGGGTACGCGAGCGGGTACTTCTTCGGCGGGTTGACGATCGAGAGCGAATTGTCCGCCGCCGGCTTCTGGTCGCTCATCGCGGCCGCCTGCATCCCGCGGAGGCCGGGCGTCGCGAACTTGCCGGAGCGGTTCTTCATCGAGAAGTAGCTCAGGTGGTTGTGGATGGCGTAATAGACGTCTGCGTAGCCGATCGCACCCGGCGTCTGGGTGACGATGGCGGCAACGCCCGAGCTGCCCTTGCCGCCGGAGCCGACGGGCCAGTTCACGGCTACGCCGCTTCCGACCGACGACTTCCAGGAGGGGCTGACGCTCGAGAGGTAATCGGTGAAGTTGAACGTCGTGCCCGAGTTGTCGGAGCGGTGGGCGATCGAGATCTTCGTGCTCGGCAGGTTGACGCTGGGATTGAGCTTCTTGATCGCCGCGTCGTCCCAGGACGTGATCTTCCCCATGAAGATGTTGGCAAGAGTCGGCCCATCCATGTGGAGCAGGTTCTTCACGCCGGGAAGGTTGTACATCACCGAGGTCGCCCCGAGCGCCCAGGGAATCTGTGCGCAGCCGTTGCATGCGCTGAACTGGTCGGACGTGAGCGGCGCGTCACTTGCGCCGAAGTCGACGGTGCGTGCGGTGACAGCCGAGACGCCGGCGCCGGATCCGACTGCGCTGAACTGTAGGTCGTAGCCGTAGGCCGAGCCGATGCCGGGAATCCATTGCGCCACGAGCGGGGCGACGAACGTCGAGCCTGCCCCGGTGATGGTCGTCCCGCTGTGCTTCGCAGGTGCAGCCGCAGCTCCTCCGGCAGCCAGGGCGGCGAGCGCTCCGGCCACGGCGAGAGCGATGACGATTCGAATCGAATTGCCGGTCTTCGGCATGGTTTTCTCTCCTCCTTCGGGTTCGACCGTGAAGGTACGGCGACCCCTCCGGACCGTGGGATACCGGGCCGTGGCAAAGTAGTTACGGAGTGGTGAAACACCCTGCGAGGTCGCATGGGCTGCGGTGTACGGTGTACGGATGGCAATCGACGAAGGGCTCGACCAGATCGAAGCGGCGCTCCAGGAAGAGGGCGAGCGGGTCCTCTCGGCCGTCCGCGGAGCCATGCGGGCGCTCGGCGAGAGCGACAACGAGCTCGCCGACGAGGTCATCGCGTTCGACGACGAGATCGACGAGCGATTCCTCAACATCGAGCGGTCGATCCAGTCGCTCCTCGCGCTCCAGACGCCGGTCGCCCGCGATCTGCGGCTGCTGCTCGCGATCCTGCACATCAACCTTCTGCTCGAGCGGACGGCGGACGGCTGCGTCACGGTCGCGAAGCTGTCGAAGCTCGTCGCCGACGTCGACGCCGACCCGGCCCTCGTCGAGGTGCTCATGGAGATGGGCGATCGCGCCGAGGAGATGGTCAAGGTCGCGATGGACTCGTTTGCGAACCGCGATCTCGCCGGCGCCGAGAGCCTCGTCGAACTGGACGAGCTGATCGACCGCGCGAACAGGCGGTTCGTCGAGCGTCTCGTCGACGTGATGGCAGAGCCGTCCGTGCGCGAGTGGGGCCTGAGGATGGTCGTGGTGGCGCGCACGATCGAGCGCATCGGCGACCGCGCGGTCGACATCGGCGAGCAGACGGCGTATTTGCTCACGGCCGAGTTCCGCGAGTTCACCGACGCCTCGCACCCGACGACGTCGTAGCGCACCGCGATCTGATCGCCGGCTGAACGTCTGCCGCCCGCGTCATGGCGGGCGTCTAGACTGCCGCCGATGCAGAACCGCCGCCTCCTCGCGATCCTCGCCATCGTCCTCGGCCTCGTGCTGATCGCGGTCGCGATCGTCTACTGGGCCGAGCCGGCGAGCTCGCTGCCCTCGTTCTTCCCCGGGCACCAGGCCGGGTCGAGCCACCATCACACGAAGCACGGCATCGCGTCCTTCCTGGTCGGCCTCGCGTGTCTCGTGTTCGCCTGGTTCAACACCGGCGGCAATCGCACGCAGCCCGCCGCGTAGCCCTTGCCGATCTCGTACTTCCAGGCGGCGATGCTCGGGCTGCTCCAGGGCGTCTCCGAGCTCTTCCCGGTGTCGAGCCTCGGTCACAGCGTCATCCTCCCGCGGCTCGTCGGCTGGCACATCCACCAGAACGACCCGTTCTTCATCACCTTCCTCGTCGCGACGCATCTCGCCACCGCGATTGTCCTGCTGCTCTTCTTCTGGCGCGACTGGGTGCGCATCGTCAAGGGCCTTGGACGCTCGCTGCGCGACCGGCAGATCGCGCCCGAGGACACGGACGCGAAGCTCGGCTGGCTACTCGTCGTCGGCACGATTCCCGCTGGGATCCTCGGCCTCGTGCTCGAGCACAAGCTGCGCAGCGTCTTCGCGTCGGCTCAATCGGCCGCGATCTTCCTCTGTCTGAACGGCTTCCTGCTCTACGGCGCCGAACTGCTCCGCCGGCGTGCGCCGGTCGTCGCGGAGGAGGACGACACGCGCATCGCGCGCACCGTTCGCTGGCGCGACGCGGCTCTCATCGGCGCCGCGCAGGCACTCGCACTCATCCCGGGTCTCTCCCGGTCGGGCGCCACCATGGGCGGGGGCCTGCTTGTCGGCCTCTCTCACAAGGACGCGGCGCGGTTCGCCTTCCTGCTGGCGACGCCGATCATCGGCGCCGCGGCGGCGCTGAAGCTGCCGGAGCTCGCGGGCCCGCATGGCAACGGCGTTCGCGGCCCCGCGCTCGTCGGCGCGCTGTGCTCGGCCGTCACCGCGTATCTCGCGATTCGCTTCCTGATGAAGTACTTCGAGCGGAACACGCTCACGCCGTTCGCGATCTATTGCTTCCTCGCCGGCGGGGCTGCCGCGATCTATTTCGCCGTTTCCTAACCCAACTCCAACCGGTCCGTCACCAGAACGAAACCCTCTCACGAGGCGCGGAGAGCGATTATTCTTGGCCCGATGGCGGCCGTACGACACAAGAAACGCGCTGCGGCCGCAGCCGATCGGTTGATCAGCCGCGAGCTGTCGTTCCTCGACTACACCGCGCGCGTCCTCGAGCTTGCCGAGGACCCCGATCTTCCCCTGCTCCAGCGCGTCTGGTTCTGCGCGATCTTCTCGCAGATGCTCGACGAATTCTTCATGACGCGCGTCGCCGGGCTCGTCGGCCAGGCCTCGACCGGTGTCACGGTCCGCTCGCCCGACGGGCGCACGCCCCAGCAGGCGCTCGCGGAGGCGCGGGAACGCGTGTTCGCGCTGTACGCGACGCAGTCCCGGATCTGGTCGCGCGAGCTGTGCCCGGCGCTCGCCGAGGAGGGCATCGTCATCTCCCGCGTCGAGGACCTTTCGCACAAGGAGCTCGAGCAGCTCGAGCAGCGATTCGCCCAGGACGTCTATCCGGTCCTGACGCCGCTCGCCGTCGGGCCGGGCCAGCCGTTCCCCTACATCTCGCCGCTCTCGATCAGCCTCGCCGTCTTCGCGCGCGACCCGGAGTCGGGCGAGGAGCGCTTCGCGCGCGTCAAGGTGCCGGAAGGGTTGCCGCGCTTCATCGCGGTCGGCAGCGCAGGCCGGCTCGTCCCGCTCGAGCAGGTTCTGTCGCATTTCCTGCCCTCTCTCTTCCCCGGCATGGACGTCGTCGAGCGATCCGCGTTTCGCGTCACGCGCGATGCCGACCTCGACGTGTCGGACGAGGCGGACGACCTCCTCGAGGAGGTCGAGCTCCAGCTGCGCCAGCGGCGGTTCGGAGAGGTCGCGCGACTCGAGGTGTCGAGCTCCATCTCGCGCGCATTGCGCGAGCGCCTCCAACTCGGACTTCGGGTCGGCGAGGATCTCGTCTACCCGATCACGGGCACGCTCGACCTCGCCGACGTGATGGAGCTGACGAAGCTCGATCGGCCCGACCTCAAGGTCGATTCGTGGGTGCCGCTCGCGCGGCCGTCGCTCGCCGGGCTCGACGCCGACGAGCAATTCGCGGCGATTCGCGCAGGCGACATCGTCGTGCATCACCCGTACGACTCCTTCGCGGCGAGCTTCGAGTCGTTCCTCAACGCGAGCGCGGCGGATCCCAAGGTGATCGGGATCAAGGCGACGGTGTATCGAACAGGCGACGACACGCCGCTCGTTCCCGCGCTCATCGAGGCGTCGGAGAACGGCAAGCAAAGCGTGTGTCTCGTCGAGATCAAAGCCCGTGGCGACGAGCGTCGCAACATCGAATGGTCACGCGCACTCGAGCAGGCGGGCGTCCACGTCGTATACGGCTTCCCGACGCTGAAGATCCATGCGAAGACGACGCTCGTCGTGCGACGCGAGAGCGGCGGCCTTCGCCGCTACGTGCACCTCGGGACGGGCAACTACAACAACGCGACCGCCCGCGCGTACGAGGACTTCGGCATCTTCACGGCTGACGAAGAGGTCGCAGCCGATGTCGCCGACCTCTTCAACTATCTGACGGGCTTCGGGCGTCCTGCGCATTTCCGCAAGCTGCTCGTCGCGCCGTTCGGACTGCGACAGCGGCTCGTCGAGGAGATCCGAACCGTTGCCGACGCGGCGCGCGCGGGGAAGAAGGCGCGGATCCGCATCAAGGTGAACGGACTCACGCACGTTGAGGTGATAGACGAGCTCTACGCGGCCTCCGAGGCCGGCGCGCGCATCGATCTCGTCGTTCGCGGTGTGTGTTCGTTGCGTCCAGGCGTCCCCGGGCTGAGCGAGAACATTCGCGTGCGCAGCGTGCTCGGGCAATTCCTGGAGCACAGCCGCCTCTTCGTCTTCGAGGCAGGCGATCGGAGTGTGACCTTCATGGGCAGCGCCGACCTCATGCCTCGCAACCTCGATCACCGCGTGGAGGTGATGCTCCCCGTCGAGGCGGTCGGCATCCAATCCGAGATTGCGGCGACGCTCGACACCCTGCTCGCCGACACGGCATCGTCGTGGGAGCTCGCAGAAGACGGGAACTGGCGCCGCATCCGTCCGAAGAAGGAGGAGCGGCCACGTTCCGCCCAGGCCACACTGATGCGCCGCGCACGTCGTCGCGTATCGCTCGCGCGCTCGCGGTAGCGCACCGAAGGGGTTCGACCGTCCCTCCGACGGGGGACCTAGGATGGGCAGCGATGCCTGTCGGGGTCCTGGATGTCGGGTCGAATACCACGCGCCTGCTCGTCGCGCGCGTCGAGCACGGCGTGATCGTCGCCGTCGACAAGGAAAAGGTACGGCTTCCGCTCGGCGAGGAGATCGAGCGCTTCGGCGCGGTCTCCGACGTGCACGTCGCTGCCGTCGCCAAAGCCGTGCGCAAGCTCGCGAAGCGCGCCCGCTCCCACCACGTCGAGTCGCTCGATGTCTTTCTCACCGCGCCGGGGAGGCAGAGCTCGAACGCCGCCGAGCTCGTCGCGGCGTTGACGCGCGCGGCCGGTGTCTCGGTCCGCGTGCTGTCGACCGACGAGGAAGGACGGCTCGCCTACGGCGGCGCCATTGCCACTGCTCCGATCGACCTGCCCGCACGGATCGCCGTGTGCGACGTCGGCGGTGCATCGACGGAGATCGCGATCGGCTCGCCCGGCGCGAGCCCCGAGTGGGTCGAGTCCGTCGACCTCGGTTCGGTGCGCCTCACCACGCGTGTCGCGTCGGTCGCCGAGGCGCAGGCCGAGACGGCGGCCGCCTTCCGTCACGTCGAGTCGCAGCACGTAGACGCTGCGCTCGCGGTTGGCGGCAGCGCGCGTGCTGCTCGTCGGCTCGTCGGCTCGCACCTCGGGTCCGACGAGCTTGCAGAAGCGCTGCGCCTCGTCGAGAACGAGTCGGAACGCTCGATCTCCCGTCGCTTCGGTGTCGACCGCGCCCGCGCTCGCATCCTTCCGGCCGGCATCGTCGTCCTCGCCGAAGTACAGCGGAAGCTCGGAGTGCCGCTACACGTGTGCAACGGCGGCATTCGCGAGGGTGCCGTGCTCGAGTCCGCCGCCGTTCGCGCAGCGTGACGGCGGCGCCTGGTAGGCGCGTCCTCGTCGTCGACGTCGGGGGCTCCCACGTGAAGATCCTCGTGACCGGGGACAGCGAGCCACGGAGGGCCGACTCGGGACCTCGCATGACGGCGGAGCAGATGGTCGCAGCCGTGAAGAAGCTCGGCGTCGATGAGACGTGGGACTGCGTCTCGGTCGGCATTCCGACGCCCGTGCACCTGGGCCGCATCCTGGCAGAACCAATCAATCTGGGCGGCGGCTGGGTCGGCTTCGACTTCGAAGCGGCGTTCGGAGCTCCGGTTCGCGTCGTGAACGACGCTGCGATGCAGGCCCTGGGCAGTTACGACGGCGGGACGCTGCTCTTCCTCGGGCTCGGCACGGGCCTCGGGTCAGCTCTTGTCGGGGGCGGTGTCGTGCATCCGATGGAGCTCGGCCATCTCCCGTACCGCAAGGCGACCTTCGAGGACTATGTCGGCGAAGCGGGCCTCCAGCGCCGCGGCAAGAACCGCTGGCGCAAGGACGTCGCCGATGTCGTGTCGCGCTTCCAGGCCGCAGTGGAGCCGGACTACATCGTGCTGGGCGGCGGCAACGTCGACGAGCTGGACAAGCTCCCGTCGAACTGCCGCCGGGGTGACAACGGCAACGCATTCGTCGGCGGCGTTCGTCTCTGGGACGACGACCCGCCGGCGCGCATTCTCTAGGGCGCCGGCAGCGCCACGTCGACGGTGGCCTTGCCGTCCTCTACGTCCGCGACGACCGCCGCGCCCTTGCGTAAGCCGTACCCGAGCACCGCCTCGATCACGTCGCCGTGTGTGCACGCGAGCCCGCCGTCGAGCTCGGCGAGCAGTGCGAGCGCGTGCCGCGCAGGGGTGCCCTCCGCCAGGCGTTCGTCCGTTTCGATCGCAACCCCGAGCGCGGCTGCGAGCGGCTCGACGGACTTGACGCAGCGCACGTACGGGCTGGAGACGACGCGGACGACGCCGCGGCCGGCGAGGAGATCCCGCAACGCGAGCGCCTGTTCGCGTCCGCGCTCGTCGAGCGGCCTGAGCCGGTCGTCACCCTGCCACGCTTCCCGGTCGCCCGCCCATGCGTGCCTCAGCAGCAGGACGCTCATAGGGCGTCGAGCAGAACGAGGTCGCGGTCGTACGAGAGCAGGGCTGATGCATCTTCAGCCGTCACCCAGCGCCGCTCGTCGACCTCGTCGTTCGGCGAGAACCCGTCGTCGACCACGGGATGCATACGCCACCAGCGCACTCGCTTCGGTCGCCCGCGCGAATCGACGTATTCCGTCGTCGGGAGCTCGTCGCCGAGCGTGCAGCGGAGCCCGGTCTCCTCGTGCACCTCGCGCACCGCGCACTCCTCGTCGGTCTCCCCATCGTTTGCCTTCCCTTTTGGGAAGGTCCAGTCGTCGTAGCGCGGGCGGTGCACCAGGAGGACTGTCTCGTCGCGAACGACGAGGCCGCCCGCTGCGCGGACGAACGTCACCGCGAGGCGCGGTCGAGCTCGCGCCACGCCGCCGGCCAATCGGCCCGGGCGGCAGACTGCCGCAGCCGCTCGCGCTCGAGTAGCCGCCCGGCGACGACCGCCTGGTCCGCAGGCGCCACTTCCCCGAGCGCACGCAGGCGCGACTCCGCAACCGTCGAGTCCTGATGCTCGCCGAGCACGTCCTGAAGCTGCTTCGCGCGGTCGGCGACCGTGCGGTTGCGCGCGAGCTCGAATGCATACCGCGCGCGCTTCCCGCGCTTGCGCAGATCGTGGAGCTCCTCGTCGAGCGGCCGATCGGAGAGTGCGCGGACAGCTTTTCGCACACGCTTGAGCTCCAGCTTCGCAAGCGCGTCGAGCGTCACGGTCGCGCCCGTCGGCTCGAGATCGACGAGCCCGGTCTCGAAGCGGTCGAGTAGTTGAAGGTACCGCGGACTGTCGAGTGCGCGAAGGAGCGCGCCACGGGCGCGCTTCCGCTCCTGCGTGAGCGCGCGCAGCAGGCGTAGCGCCGTCTTCTCGTCCGTTGCGCCGAGCTCGGCGGCTTCTCCGCGCAGATGCGCGAGGAGCACGTCCAGGTCGCGCACGGCGCCGAGCACCTCGCCGAGCCACTTGAGCTCGGCTGCGAGCATCTGCGTGTCGCTCGCAACGAGCGCGCGTCCCGCTCGAAGGAGTGCACGGGAGCGCCGCACCGCGACGCGCATGTCGTGCAGGCTTTCCGGATCGGTTCCGAGCCGCGTGCCCGGGTCGTGGCGCAGGATCTCGCCAAGCTGCATACGGAGCAGCGCCCGCAGCGCTTCGAAGGGCTCCGTCGGTCGGCGCGCCTTCTTCGGGCCGATGCCGAGCGCCTGGAAGACTTTCGGCGTTCCGTTCGATCGCGAGGCGCCGGCACGGGAGATCTCCTTCGCGATGGTGTCGAGCCGCTTCGGATCGCCGGCGACGAGCTCGATTTCCACTTCGACGAACTCCTGCGCGACACGTTGTGCGTCCATGACCGCGACCTCGTCGACCGTCACCTCGGCGGTCGAGCCGGACCGCTCGACGAGCTCGCCGCGGCGGCGGGTGCGCAGCTCGGCGATCGGCTCTACGCGGATGCCACGCAAGTGGGCGACGAGCAGTCTCGCGAGCTCATCGGGCGGGCCGGTGGGACCGCCGGGCTGTTCCAGCTCGAGGCGGGCGTCGTCAGCGGGAAGCTTGAGCTGCCACACGCTCTTGCCGCGTTCGGTACGCCGCCGCAGCGTGATGCCGGCGTTGCTCAGCGAGCGGGACGGGACGTCGTAATAGACCGACGTGAAGACGCGCGTCTCGAGCGGCGTACCGCCGAGCTCCGGCAGCTCGAATCCGTCCGGCGCCTGGAGCTTGCGCTCGTGCTCGACTGTGGCGTCCACGGCGGCACCTTAGTCAGATGCGCGCCGCTTATCAGCATTGTTACCAGACCGTCACAGGGCGTCTACGCAGCGCGGAGGACGTCCGCCGGCGCCGCGTCGACGCGCGTGATGAATGTCGGCCGTGTGGAGCGAAGGTACTCGGTCACCGCCGACGCATCCTTCGCGCACGGGAGCAGCGTCTTCCAGCCGTGGAGATGCTCTAGCCGGTGGAAGTCGCCGTTGGCCACGGCGGGCAGCCCGCGGCGGGCGACCGATGCGAAGAGGTCGTACCGGTTGAACAGCTCCCAGCGATCGACGAGCGGTCCGAGCTCGCGCCACTCGCGGTCGAAGCGCATCGTCGCCCGTGAGCTGACGACGCCGCGTCTTGCCCGGAACGGATGGGCGGCAATGAGCGCCGCCCCCTCGCTGCGCGCATGCTCGAGCGCGGCTTCGAGCCCGTCGTCCACGGAGACGAAGGCCCGGCAGCCGACCGCGACGGCGTGTGCGGCAAGGAAGGGGTCGAGGTCGTTGAAGGTCAGCTCTATACCGGGCAGGAGCAGCAGCCCGTACTCGTGCAGGGCGCGCTCCGCCTCGGCATCGATCGCGGCGAGATACGCCGCGTGGTTTCCCTGATGCACGCCTCGTTGGAGGGTCGAGGTGCACCAGGGATCGTCGGTGCGATTGACGTGATCCGTGACGGAGAGCACGTCGAATCCATTGCGGCCGTAGAGATCGACCAGCTCGGTCAAGCTCAACGCACCGTCGCTCCACGTCGTATGCGCGTGGAGCTCACAGAGCAGCGGCTCGACCTTGCGGTGCATCGTGGTTTCAGTGTGCCTCCGGTGTTGCGCGCCGGGGGCGCGGCATGGTGACGGTCCGGAACCGGGACGGTGAACGCGAAAGGCCCGGAATCCGGGCCTTTCGCATCGTGCAGGTGTCGTCGGGGGCTAGCGGTTGCCCTGGCGTTCACCGGGGGACACAGGCAGGACTTCGAACGTGAAGTTGTCGCCGTGCTGCTGTGTGTAGAACCAGCGCCAGTTCCCGTCGTTGAGGTTCGGGATCTTCGCGCCGAGGATTCCCTCACTGGTCGGGTCGCCGTCGGAGACGTGCAGGCCCGTGATCTCGTTGTCGCCTTCGTTGCCGGTGCCGGGCGTTCCCGAGTCGATGGTCGCAGACGGGTCACGGCCTTCGGCGAGCCAGCGGATGGGCTTCGTCGCCGGGTTGGAATAGTCGGCCGTGGTGTCAAGTGCGAACGCGGAGTCGAGCGCGTTGGCCTGGCTGTGCAGCGCGTCGCCGGCGTCCTGGACGAACGAGATGGTGTTCTGCGAGAGGAACGCCACGTTGTCGAAGCTGGCCGTCGTCTCGTCGGCGCGGTAGAACATCGAGAGCGTGCCGGTCTCCGCGTTCGGCGACGACTGCGTGAGCTTCATGACCGAGCCCCAGCCGCCTGCCATGTCGTTCTCGACGCTCGTCGCGGTCGTGTCACCGGTCTCGTCGAAGTAGAACTCGCCGAAGTGGGAGCCCGGCTTGAACAGCCCGTTCTCCGGCCGCTTGAACGGCGTCGCATGTGCTGCCTTCGCCGCGACGTTCGCGTTGAAGGGAGCCGTTCCGTTCACGGCCGTGTCGTGCACGACGACCCACTTCGTCTTCAGCGAGTTGCCGTACGTGTGGACCGCGAGCTGGTCCGGTGAGTTCACGGCGGTCTGACTCTCGACCGTGATCGGAGCGCCGCTCGCGTTCAGCACCTGCAGCGCCTCGAGCTTCCCGTTCTGGAGGTCTCCGGGGCTGCGCGGCACGTAGCGGTAGACGAAGCTATTCGGGATCTTCGACGTGGTGCCGGGCTTGTTGGCGCCACCGATGTCCTCGACGATCCAGATGTTGCCCGCCGAATCGTTTTGGATCCCTTCGAAGCCACCGCGCCCGAGCGCGCCGGAGACATCGGTGACCGTCGACGGGTAGCCGGGTGTCGCGGCGTACGTTGGGGCGTTCGCGTTCTCTGTCGTGAACAGGAGCCGCTGGGCCCACGGATCCCAGGTGGAGCCGTCGATGTCGGCGATCGGTGCACCGCTCGAGTCCGACGTCGCGAGCACGGTCACGCGATGTGCCGCGTCCGCGTCGAGGTTGATGCGCGTGATGTAGCCGGGCGTGCCGATCTCATGCCCCTGGAAGAGGAAGTGCGTTCCGTAGTCGTAGTTGGGATCGGCGCCGCCAAGGCCCTTCTTGAAGACGAGGTATGTGTTCTTGTCCGGCTCGGTCTTCTTGGCCTCGGCGAGCCCACCGACCGGAACCATGACCGGCTGTCCGTCGGAATTCAACTTGTCGTTGTCGTATCCGTAATACGAGATTGTCGCCGGGTCGGGGTTCTCGACTCTGGTCGAGCCCTGCGCGACGACGACCTGCCGGAGCTCCGGCGAAAGCATGCTTGCGGGCGCATACCCCACAGACTTCGTGTTCGCGTTCGGGACGTTCGTGAGCGTCGGCCCATCGCCCGAAGAAGCGAGTGCTGTTGCGGCGGCCGCTGCGGCGACGCCGACGGGAAGCATCCACAGGATGCGACGGTTCATCTCTCCCCCTTGGTGGAGTTGTTGGATGCCGCCGATGCTGCTTACGCGCGTCGTTCACATGGGCAACGGCTCCGCGACCGTGCGGTGACGAACCGGTGACCAGCTACGTCGTTGGGACGGCGCGGCTTCCTCGCTGCGTTGCCTTGCGCAGGCGCTCCGCATGCGCGTCGGTGAGTTGCCCGCGTTTCAGCCGCCACGACCAGTTGCCCTCGACCTTGCCGGGCCGGTTCATCCGCGCCTCGCTGCCGAGCCCGAGCACGTCCTGCGCCGGGACGATCGAGAGCTCTGCGCGCGAGCCCGCCGCGAGCTCGATCATTCCCCAGTGCGGCTCGCGCGGGTCGAGACCCGTGGCCTCGCGCTCGCGCTTCTTCAGCGACGCGAACCAGCCGACCACCGTGTCGGTGTCATGTGTGCTCGTGTAGACCACCTGGTTCTCGCGATGGTTCCGCAATGCGTGCGGATTGTCGCGCGCATTGCGGAACGCCCAGAGCAGCACCGCCATGCCGGGCAGGCCGAGCTCGTCGCGAAGGCGACGCACGGCGGGCGTGATCACGCCGAGATCCTCGGCGATCACGGGCAGTCCGCCGATCGCGTCCTCAACTGCGTGGAACAGCTCTGCGCCCGGGCCGCGCTTCCACGTGCCGTGGCGCGCGGTCTTGTGGCTCTCCGGGATTGCCCAGTAGGAGACGAAGCCGCGGAAATGATCGATGCGTGAGACGTCGACCAACTCGAGCACGCGGGTGAAGCGCTCGGCCCACCAGCGGTAGCCGGTCGCGCGATGCGCCGGCCACGCGTACAGCGGATTGCCCCAATGCTGGCCGTTCGCGGACAGCGCGTCGGGCGGCGCACCCGCGACCTCTCCCTTCGCGAACAGCTCGGGCCGCGCCTCGACGTCGCTGCCGACGTCAGACACGTAGATCGGGACGTCGCCGATGAGTCGCACACCTCGCTCGCGTGCATAGGCGCGCAGGGCGTTCCACTCACGCTCGAAGCGCACCTGGTCGGCGATCGCGCCCGCACCGGCGAAGCGGGCCCATTCGCCGATCCAGTACGGATGCCTTGCGACGAAGTCCTCGATCTCGTCCTGTGAGACGGGGGCCTTCGGCTCGGCGACCAGCCCCGGTGAGCCGGCGAACGCCGATGTCGTGCGATAGGGCGAGCCGAACTCGTCGGGCGGCCCGAGCGGCAGTACCTGCCACCACGACTGGCCTGCTGCCTCCAGCCAGTCGACGAACCGGTACGCATCGTCCCCCAGGCGCCCCTCGGGGAGCGACGTCGGGTGCAGGAAGATCCCGGATGAGCGGGGCAGCTTCAAGGGGTTCGAGCGTAGTCAGAGTTTGAACACCGCGTATCCTCGAAACTGGTTCTCGACGTGCCTCTTCCGAAAACCAACGAGCCTCCGGCGCGCATCCAGATCCAGCGGGTGACGCCACAGGTCGACTGCGGACGCTATGCGGCGAAACGAACCGCCGGCGATCGCATCGACGTCACCGCCCGCATTTTCCGTGACGGCCATGAGCTGCTTGGTGCCGCCGTGCGCTTCAAGCCCGCCGGTGCGACGAGGTGGAGCGAGGCGCCGCTCGAGCCGCTGGGCAACGACGAGTGGGCCGGGACGTTCGAAGTCGACGAGCGCCTCGGCACCTGGTGCTACCGCGTCGAGGCGTGGGTCGACCGGCTCGCATCGTTCCAGCACGAGCTGCGGCGCAAGGTAGACGCGGGGCAGAAAGACCTCAGCGGCGAGCTGTCGGAGGGCGCTGTGCTGCTCGGTGTCGAGAAGCTCACCGTCGAACAGGCGCTCGCGGCGCCGGCCGGCGACCGCTCCGAGAAGACGTGGTCGCAGACGTACGCGCTCGACGTCGACCGCGAGCTCGCGCGGTTCGGCTCGTGGTACGAGCTTTTCCCGCGGTCGTGGGGCGGCTTCGACGGTGTGCGCGCTGTTCTGCCCGAGCTCGCGAAGCTCGGCTTCGATGTCGTCTACCTGCCGCCGATCCACCCGATCGGGATGTCGAACCGCAAGGGCCGCAACAACGCGCTCGAGGCAGGCCCGAAGGATCCGGGGAGTCCGTGGGCGATCGGCTCCGAGGAGGGCGGGCACGACGCGATTCACCCGGAGCTCGGCACCGTTGCGCAGTTCGAGAAGCTCACGGCCGACGCAAAGAAGCACGGCATCGAGATCGCGCTCGACTTCGCGATCCAGGCCTCACCCGACCACCCCTGGTTGAAGGAGCACCCGGAATGGTTCAACCGGCGACCCGACGGCACCTTGAAGTACGCGGAGAACCCGCCGAAGAAATACCAGGACATCTACAACGTCAACTTCGACTCCGAGGACTGGAAGCGTCTCTGGGAGGCGCTGCGCGACGTCGTCCTCACGTGGGTCAAGCGTGGGGTAACCATCTTTCGCGTCGACAACCCGCACACCAAGCCCGTTCCGTTCTGGGAATGGCTGATCGATGAGGTGCGGCGCGAACATCCGGAGGTCATCTTCCTGTCGGAGGCATTCACGCGGCCGGCGATGATGACGACGCTCGGCAAGGCAGGCTTCGCGCAGAGCTACACGTACTTCACCTGGAAGAACACGCGCTGGGAGCTGCTGGAGCTCGTCGCGCAGCTGCTCGAGTGGAAGGAGACGCTGCGGCCGAACTTCTTCGCGAACACGCAGGACATCCTCCACGAGTACCTCGTCGCGGGCGGGCGACCTGCGTTCGATGCGCGACTCGTCCTCGCCGGCACGCTCTCACCCTCGTACGGCATCTACTCCGGTTTCGAGCATGCCGAGAACGCACCGCTCCGGCCGGGCTCGGAGGAGTACCTCGACTCCGAGAAGTACGAGGTAAAGAAGCGCGCGCTCGACGGGCCGCTGCTCCCGCTCGTCGCAGCACTCAACAAGGCACGACGTGCCAATCCGGCGTTGCAGCACTTCGACAACCTCACCTTCCTGGAGACGGAGAACGAGAATCTCTTCGCCTATCTCAAGCGGACGGACGACAACACGATCGTCGTCGTCGTCAATCTCGACCCCTTCACCGCGCAGGAAGGGGTCTGCATCCTCCCGGTCGCGACGGGTCTGCCGCCCGCGTACCGCGTGCACGATCTGCTCGCCGATGAGACCGCGGACTGGACGTGGCACATCGGCCGCAACTACGTTCGCCTCGACCCCGGCCAGAGTCACGTCCTGAGGATTGGTAAGAGCACATGAGCGAGCAATGGTTCGAGCGCGATCCGCAGTGGTTCAAGCGCGCCGTCTTCTACGAGATCCATCTCCGCGGCTTCTTCGACGGCAACGATGACGGGTCGGGCGATTTCCGCGGGCTCATCGACAAGCTCGACTACCTGCAGTGGCTCGGCGTCGATTGCATCTGGCTGCTGCCGATGTACCAGTCGCCGCTGCGTGACGGCGGGTATGACATCGCAGACTTCTTCACGACGCACCCCGACTACGGGACCGTCGACGACTTCAAGGAGTTCGTCGAGCAGGCGCACCAGCGCGGCATCCGCGTGATCGCCGACCTCGTCATGAACCACACCTCGTCCGATCATCCGTGGTTCCAGGAGTCGCGGAACGATCCCACCGGGCCCAAGGGCGACTGGTACGTGTGGTCCGACAACGACGAGCTGTACCGCGACGTGCGCATCATCTTCATCGACAGCGAGCCCTCGAATTGGACGTTCGATCCGGTGCGCGGCCAGTACTACTGGCATCGCTTCTTCCATCACCAGCCTGACCTGAACTACGAGAACCCCGAGGTGCAGGAGGCGATGCTCAACGTCCTGCGCTTCTGGCTCGACCTCGGCATCGACGGGTTCCGGCTCGACGCCGTGCCGTATCTGTTCGAAGAGGACGGCACGAGCTGCGAGAACCTGCCGGCGACGCACGAGTACCTCAAGCGCGTGCGCCAGGAGATCGACGCGCGCTATCCCGATCGTGTCCTGCTCGCCGAGGCCAACATGTGGCCCGAGGACGTCGTCCAGTACTTCGGTGACGGCGACGGCGACGAATGTCACATGGCGTTCCACTTCCCGGTCATGCCGCGCATGTTCATGGCTGTGCGCCGTGAGGAGGCGACGCCGATGTACGAGATCCTCGAGCGCACGCCTGCGATCCCGGTCAACTGCCAGTGGGGCCTCTTCTTACGCAACCACGATGAGTTGACGCTCGAGATGGTGACCGACGAGGAGCGCGACTACATGTATTCGGAGTACGCGAAGGATCCGCGGATGAAGATCAATCTCGGCATCCGCAGACGCCTTGCGCCGCTCCTGGAGGGCGGTCGCGACGAGATTGAGCTGATGCACGCAATCCTTTTCTCGTTGCCAGGTTCGCCCGTGCTCTATTACGGGGACGAGATCGGCATGGGCGACAACGTGTACCTGGGAGACCGCGACGGGGTTCGCACCCCGATGCAGTGGACCGGCGACCGCAACGCGGGCTTCTCGCGCGCGGACTGGGCGCAGCTCTATCTGCAGCCGTTGATGGATCCCGTCTACGGATACCAATCGGTCAACGTCGAGGCGCAGTTGCGCACACCGACGTCGCTGCTCCGCTGGCTGCACCGCTTCATCGCGCTGCGGAAGGAGCATCCGGTGTTCGGGCTCGGCACCTACGAACCGCTGCGACCGGAGAACCCGCGCATCTTCGCGCACCTCAGGCGCTGGGAAGAGGACATCGTGCTCTGCGTACACAACGTCGCACGGTCGGCGCAGGCGGTGGAGCTCGACCTATCGGCGTTCGAGGGATATGTCCCAGAGGAGATGTTCGGACGGACGAGCTTCCCGGCAATCGGCGAGCTGCCGTATCTGCTGACGCTCGCGCCGCGCGGGTTCTTCTGGTTCCTGCTCAAGAAAGGGGACTGACGTGGACGAGCAGGCACTCATCGACTATGTGATGCAGCAGCGGTGGTACGGCTCGAAGTCGCGCGTCGTCATGCACGCACAGCTGCTCGACTCCGTGGTGTTGCGCACGACCGAGCCGCAGTTCGCGCTCGCGATCGTCGAGCTCGTCTACGAGACAGGCGTCCACGACATCTACCAACTCCTGTACGCGCTCATCGACGGAGAGATCGAGCTCGACGGCCTTGACGAGCCGCAGCTCGCACGCGAGCTCGTCAGCGCAATGCGATCCGGCCTGACGCTCCACGGCGCCGAGGGATCTGTCGAGTTCCGCCCCGTCGAGGGATTCGCCGCGCTCGGGCGCGAGCTGACCGAAGCGCGCCCGGTGGGCACCGAGCAGTCGAACACGTCGATCGTCTTCGACGACGAGCTGATCTTGAAGGCCTTTCGCCGACTCGAGGCCGGGATCAATCCCGAGCTCGAGATCCTGCGCTTCCTGACGGAGAAGGGCTTCCCGAACATTGCGTCGCTCGGTGGGTGGTACGCGTACTCCGGCGGGCCGATCAGTGCGACGCTCGGGATCCTGCAGGAGTTCGTGCGCGGCGGCATCGACGGCTGGAAGCTGGCCCTCGACGAGGTCGGCAACGAACCCGAGGCGTTCCTCGGCCGGCTGCGGCGGCTCGGCGAGGTGACGGGGACGATGCACACGACGCTCGCGTCGGACCCGGTCGATCCGGCATTCGCGCCCGAGACGCCGAGCGTCGAGTCCCTCGGGCTGCTCACCGCGACGGTGGACGAAGAGATCGAGAAGGTGTTCCTCGACTTGCCGGAGGACGACGAGCGGCTCGAACCGATCCTCGGCCGTGGCGAGGAGGTGCGCGACCAGCTGCGCATGCTGACGTACGCAGGCTCGACCGGCAAGGTGATCCGCACGCATGGCGACTACCACCTCGGCCAGACCCTCTGGGCCGAGGACGACTGGGTGATCCTCGACTTCGAGGGCGAGCCTGCGCGCTCGCTCACCGAGCGGCGGCGGAAGCGCTCGCCGATGCGTGACGTCGCCGGCATGCTGCGCTCGTTTGCGTACGCCGCGACCGCCGCGCAGATGCTGCGCGGCACCGAGGTGCCCGACGGTTGGGAGGAGCAGGCACGCGAGCAGTTCCTCGCCGGCTACTTCCAGACGGTCGACCCGACGCTCCTGCCCTCGGGGCAGGTTGCGATCGAGCGGTTGCTCGCGGTGTACGAGCTCGAGAAGGCCGTCTACGAGCTGCGCTACGAGCTCGACAACCGTCCGGACTGGGTTGGCATCCCCGTCGCCGGGATACAGCGACTGATCGAGCAGGCAACCGCAACTCGATGATCGAGCTCGGTGCGAACCCGCACGGGACGCTCGGCGCGCACGAGACCACACGCGGCGTCGTCGTCCGTGCGTACCGGCCCGAGGCACTCGCTGTGCGCGTGCAGCCTGCGGGCGTCGACGCAGAGTTGAAGGATCCGGCAGGCCTGTGGGAGGCGCTGCTGCCGAAGGCCCACCTGCCGCTCCGTTACGAGCTCGAGATCGAGTACGCGGACGGGAGCATGTTCACCGTCCGCGATCCCTATGCGTTCCTGCCGACGCTCGGCGATCTCGACATCCACCTCGCGATGGAAGGCCGGCACGAGGAGCTGTACGAGAAGCTCGGCGCCCATGTGCGTGACATCGACGGCGCCGTCGGCACTGCGTTTGCGGTGTGGGCGCCGAATGCGCGCTCGGTCGCAGTCGTCGGCGACTTCAACGCGTGGGACGGGCGTCTGCATCCGATGCGCTCGCTTGGCTCGTCGGGCATCTGGGAGCTGTTCGTCCCCGGCGTGCTCGAGGGCGCGAAGTACAAATTCGAGATCCGCACGCAGGAGGGGCGCCTGCGGATCAAGGCCGATCCGGTCGCCTTCCATACCGAGGTGCCGCCAGACACGGCCTCTGTCGTGTGGACGTCGAATCACGAATGGAAGGACGCCGACTGGCTCGCGCGGCGCCGGCAGGCCGACACGCTCAAGGCACCGATCTCGATCTATGAGGTGCACCTCGGATCGTGGCGACGCAATCCGCTCGAAGACAATCGCCCGCTCTCGTATCTCGAGCTCGCCGACGAGCTCGGCGACTACGTCGAGGATCTCGGCTTCACGCACGTTGAGCTCATGCCTGTGATGGAGCATCCCTTCGCGGGCTCGTGGGGCTACCAGGTGACGGGCTACTACGCGCCAACGTCGCGTTTCGGCACACCGGACGACTTCCGCGTGCTCGTCGACCGCCTGCACGAGCGCGGCATCGGCGTCATCCTCGACTGGGTGCCGGCCCACTTCCCGCGCGACGACTGGGCGCTCGCGCTGTTCGACGGGACGCATCTCTACGAGCACGCCGACCCGCGCCGGGGCTCGCACCCCGACTGGGGCACGCTCATCTTCAATTTCGGCCGCAGCGAGGTGAAGAACTTCCTGCTCTCGAACGCCCTCTACTGGGTGAACGAGCATCACGCCGACGGCATCCGCGTCGATGCCGTCGCCTCGATGCTCTACCTCGACTACTCGCGCAAGGCGGGCGAGTGGGTGCCGAATCAGTTCGGTGGACGCGAGGATCTCGACGCAGTCGAGTTCCTGAAGGAGATGAACGTCGCGCTGTTCTCGCACGAGCCCGGTGTGATCTCGGCTGCTGAGGAGTCGACCGCGTGGCCCGGCGTGTCGAAGCCGACGTACGTCGGCGGCCTCGGCTTTGGCTTCAAGTGGAACATGGGCTGGATGCACGACACGCTTGCGTACTTCCAAAGGGATCCCGTCTATCGGCGCTTCCACCATCACACGCTGACGTTCTCGCTCATGTACGCATTCAGCGAGAACTTCATCCTGCCGCTTTCGCACGATGAGGTCGTGCACGGCAAGCGTTCGCTACTCGACAAGATGCCCGGCGACCGCTGGCAGAAGTTCGCGAACCTCCGCTCGCTGTACGCGTACATGTGGGCGCATCCCGGCAAGAAGCTGCTCTTCATGGGCGGCGAGCTCGGCGAGTGGGAGGAGTGGAACCACGACGGGTCGCTGCACTGGAACCTGCTCGAGGACGCCGACCATCAGGGCGTGCAGTCGCTCGTCCGGGATCTCAACCGTACGTATCGCGCGACGCCCGCACTGTGGGAGATCGACTTCGACCCGTCGGGCTTCCGCTGGCTCGAGGCGAACGACGCCGCGAACAACGTCGTCGCGTTCGCGCGCATCGGCGACGACGACCAGAAGCCGCTCGTCTGCGTGATGAACCTGTCGCCGGTTCCGCAGTACGAATACAGGCTCGGCATGCCGGTCTGCTGCCACTGGAGCGAGGCGCTCAACACCGATGCGACGCCCTACGGCGGGTCGGGCGTCGGCAACCTCGGCAGCGTCGAAGCAGAAGCGATTCCGTGGCACGACCAGCCGTTCTCGGCGCTCGTCACGTTGCCGCCGCTCGGCGCCGTCTGGTTCGTCCCGGAATAAGCTGCAGCGTGTTCACCACACGCCCCGAGCTCCGCGGCACCTTCGGGATGGTCGCGTCGACGCACTGGCTCGCATCGGCTGCGGGCATGGCTGTGCTCGAGCAGGGCGGTAACGCCTTCGACGCAGCGGTCGCGGCCGGTTTTACCTTGCAAGTCGTCGAGCCGCACCTGAACGGCCCCGGCGGCGATCTGCCCGCGCTGCTCTGGCCGGCCGGCGGCGAACCGGTCGTGCTGTGCGCACAAGGGACCGCGCCGCGGGCTGCGACGATCGAGCGGTATCGCGACGAGCTCGGCCTCTCGCTCGTGCCGGGCACGGGCCCGCTCTCTGCCGTCGTTCCCGGTGCATTCGGCGGCTGGCTTGCGCTACTGCGCGACCACGGCACCCTGACGCTGCGCGACGTGTTGCGATTCGCGATCGGCTACGCCGAGGACGGCTATCCGATGTTGTCGGCGATAGCGAATTCGATTCGCAACGTCGAGTCGCTGTTCCGCGACGAGTGGACGACCTCCGCCGAGCTGTACCTCCCGGTGCCGGCGCCGGGGACGCTGCAGCGCAACGCGCAGCTCGCCGCGACGTACCGACGAATCGTCGACGAGGCTGAGGCCCACTCGTCCGATCGGGACGAGCAGATCGCTGCCGCACACGACGCGTGGTACAGCGGCTTCGTTGCGGAGTCGTTCATCGGCTTCCAGCAGCGCGAATGGATGGACAGCTCGGGCGAGCGCCATGCCGGGCTGCTTACCGAGCATGACCTGCGCGGCTGGACTCCGTCGTACGAGCAGCCGCTCTCCGTCGACTATCACGGCGTCGATGTGCTGAAGGCCGGTCCGTGGAGCCAGGCGCCCGTCTTCCTGCAGCAGCTGCGACTCCTCGAGGGCTTCGATCTCGCGGCGTTGGGCCAGGGGAGCTCTGCGTACATCCACACGATCACCGAGAGCGCGAAGCTCGCGTTCGCGGACCGCGAGGCGTGGTACGGCGACCCGGAGTTCTATGACGTGCCGATGGACACGCTGCTCTCGCGCGAGTACGCCGACGAGCGCCGTCGGCTCATCGGCGACGAAGCGTCGGGCGAGCTGCGGCCCGGAGCGCCCGATGGACGCGAGCCGAGGCTTGCGACACCCGTCGGCGATGCACCGGTCGCGCCAGGCGTCGGCGAGCCGACGCGCGGCGACACGGTGCATCTCGACGTCGTCGACCGCTGGGGGAACACGGTCGCCGCAACGCCGAGCGGCGGCTGGCTCTGGGGCGCACCGGTGATTCCGGAGCTCGGTTTCTGTCTCGGCACACGCGCGCAGATGTTCTGGCTCGAGGAAGGACTGCCCAACTCGCTCGAGCCCGGCAAGCGGCCGCGCACCACGCTCTCGCCGACGCTCGTCGGCCGCGGCGGCGATCCCTATCTCGCGCTCGGCACGCCGGGCGGCGACCAGCAGGACCAGTGGACGCTTCAGGTGCTGCTCGGGCATCTGCATTTCGGTCTCGATCTCCAGGCTGCGATCGACGCGCCGAATCACCACACGGAGGCGTTCCCGAGCTCGTTCTAGCCGCGGGAGACGCGGGAGCGGCACGTCGCGGTCGAGGATCGCGTCGGCGACGAGGCGATCGACGGCCTGCGTGGGCGCGGCCACGACGTCGAAGTGCTCGGGCCCTGGAGCCTCGGGCGTGTGAGCGCGGCCGGTCGCGATCCCGACGGGCAGCTCAAGGCCGGCGCAGATCCTCGGTCCATGCAGGGCTACGCCGTAGGCCGCTGACCGCTTACGCTCTCTGAGATGCTCGCGTCCGCGGCCCGTCGCCTGCTGCTCACGCTGCTCGTGCTCGCCGCCGCGACGTTCGTCACGTTCATCTTCTTCTGGCAGCACGACCTGCCGCTCAAGGGCCAGCCTGCGCTTCCGGCGTATTGGCACTGGGTGGAGGGTCTCTTCACCGGGAGGAGCTACCACGGCCTCTTCATCCCGGCCTCGCTCTGGCACGGGTACTTCGAGCAGGCGGTCGGCCACACGGTGGCGCTCCTGCTCGTCGCGGGGCTCTTCACGGTTCCGGCGAGCCTCCTCTTCGCGTGGGTCGCCGCGCGGCGGCGGGACGGCCTCCTCGACGTCTTCCTTCGCGCGTCGTCGTACGCGGCGTGGGCGATCCCGGCGTTCCTGTTGTCGCTGCTGCTCGCGCTCGCGGCGACGTCGCTCGGCAGCGGCCGCGGTCTCGGGCCGTTCCCCGTCGCCGGCTGGCCCGGGATCTGCATCCCGGGCTTCGGACTCAACTCGGGCACGTTCTTCGGCTGCCCGCCTGCGGGCAGCGGCCTCACACACGTCTGGAACGTCTTCCGCTACCTGACCATCCCGGGGATCGCGCTCGCCGCCGGCTTCCTCGGCCTGCACGCGCGCCATCTGCGTGCGGGTGTCCTCGAGACGATGGACCAGCCATACATCACCACCGCGCGCGCGAAAGGCCTGAGCGAGGAGCGCATCCTCGTCCACCACGTGCTGCGCATCGCGATCGCCGCGTTCATCAGCGGCTTGCTCGCGGACATCGGCGCGATCTTCGGGGCCGCGCTCGCGGTCGACGTCGTGTTTCGGCTGAACGGGCTCGGCACGCTGCTCATCTCGTTGTTCCCGATTAACAACCCTGCGGCGATCGACGTGTACGCGGTGCAGCTGCTGCTCCTGATCACCGGCGGCTTCGTCCTCCTGAGTGGCGCGCTCGCGGACACCGTCGTCGCCGCGCTCGACCCGCGCCTGCGGAAAGACGCGTGACGGTCGTCGTCTCGCGGGGCTACTGGCGCGCATCGGTGCGCCGCTTCCTCCGGCAGCCCGTCGCCGTTTTCGCCCTCGTCCTCCTGGTCGCGGTCTACCTCGTCGGCGCCTTCGCCGGCCACATCGCTCCCGGCGGCTGGAACGACCTCTATCTCGGCGACCAGTGGCAGAACCACCCGCCGGTGCTCCACCACGGCTGGCTGCGCTGGCTGGGCACCGACAACATCGGCCGAAGCTCGATCGAGCGCACGGTCTGGGGGCTGCACTACAGCGAGATCTCGGCGCTGTTCGGCGCGCTGATCGCAGGCGGCATCGGCATCGTCATGGGCTCGTTGGCCGCCTTGTATGGCGGGATCGTCGACGTAGTGATCATGCGATTCGCCGACTTCGCGACGACGTTCCCGGTGTTGATCACGATGATCGCCGCGTTCTCGTATCTCCAGCCGATCAGCGTGACGAAGGCGACGCTCGTGTTCGCGTTCTACCTCTGGGCGTTCGTCGCGCGGGTCGTGCGAACCCGCATCCGGTCGATCTCGGCCGAGGAGTTCGTCGCTGCAGCCCGAGCGCTCGGTGCATCGGACCTGCGCCTCCTGATGCGACACCTGCTGCCGAACGCCGCCGGCTCCGTGATCGTCGCGACGACGTCGCTCGTCGGGCAGATCGTCCTGGTCGAGGCGACAGCGGAGTTCTTCGGCTTCGGCGTCAACTCGCTCATACGGCCGACCCTCGGCAACCTGATCGCCGACGCCACGCAGAGCGGGATCGGCCGCTTCAACTTCCTCGCGCTCGGCTGGTGGGTGT
>Ga0193728_1000144_pt1 | contig 30853 bp, 28 predicted proteins | sample U1c1metaG_FD_143037 | JGI IMG/M metagenome (GOLD analysis project Ga0193728, IMG submission 143037) | Soil microbial communities from a riparian zone of the East river system, Colorado, United States - U1c1 | ecosystem: Environmental > Terrestrial > Soil > Riparian zone | place: USA: East River... | reverse complement strand
CTCGGTCACCTCGGTGCAGGCGATCTACGTGCCGGCAGACGACCTCACCGACCCGGCGCCCGCGAACACGTTCGCGCATCTCGACGCGACGACGGTGCTGTCGCGCGCGATCGTCGAGAAGGGCATCTATCCGGCGGTCGACCCGCTCGACTCGACATCGCGTGCATTGCAGCCCGGCGTCGTGTCCGACGAGCACTACCGCACCGCTGGGCGCGTGCAGGAGACGCTGCAGCGTTACCGCGACCTGCAGGACATCATCGCGATCCTCGGCATCGACGAGCTCTCCGACGAGGACAAGGTCGTCGTGGCGCGCGCACGCAAGATCGAGCGCTTCCTGTCGCAGCCGTTCTTTGTCGCTGAGGTGTTCACGGGACGGCCGGGCGAGTTCGTGAAGCTGGAGGACACGATCCGCGGCTTCCAGGAGATCCTCGACGGCAAGCACGACGATCTGCCGGAGCAGGCCTTCTACATGGTCGGTCCGATCGAGCAGGCAGTCGAGCGGGCCGGCGAGCTGCAGGCCGAGCCGGCCGGCGCCGCCGCCTAGGACGTCGGGCCGTGGCCGACCATCCGCTCTTCTCGATCTCGGTCGTCACGCCGGAAGGCGCGGCGTTCGAGGGCGATGCCGAGATGCTGATCGTGCCCGGCGCAGCCGGTGAGATCGGCGTCCTCGCGCGCCACGCACCGCTCGTCGCGATGCTGAAGGCGGGCTCGACGCGCGTGCACATGGGGGATGGGCAGATTCAGGAGTTCGCAACCGGCCCGGGCTTCTTCCAGGTGCTCGAGGATCGCGCGATCGCCCTCGTCGACGACGCAGTCCCGGCAGCGGAGATCGACGGAGCCCGCGCGCAGGAGCAGCTCGAAGCCGCGCAGGCGGAGCTGGCCGCTCTCGACAGCGACGCCTCCACCGGCGAGCGCTGGCAGATCGAGCAGCGCATCCGCCACGCGGAGAATCAGCTCCGCGTCAGCGGCCACGCCGGCTAACGCTCCGCGTCGACGCGAACGAATTCAACGGCCGGTGCCAGGCCCGGGCCTGGCACCGGGGTGGGGGCGGTGCGACCTCGCGCGGCCGTTCGAGGCGTGGTTGCACTGGCGCACGGTGACCCCGGGGTCTGACCCGGGTCTGACCCCGGAGGGAGGGTCGGTTCTGTGAGCGCCGCATCGATGCTGGGATTGCGACCACGCGGGTGTGTCCCCATGGCCTCGCGGGCGCGCGCTTCGTCGGACACGGCGGTTACTTGCCCCTCGGCGACGGTGCCAGGCACCGTCACGAAAGTGTGACGTGATCCTCGCGACGAGGGATGCGACGTGTCTAGGCGGTTGGCGTCAGCGCGTGGATCAGGTCGCGGTGCGCCGGGAGATACAGCCCGTCGACGTATTCCGCGACCATGCGGTTCGTGTTGAAGCGCGCGCCGAGCTGCGCGATCGAGTGGCGCATCATCTCGATCCACCGCGGCGGCAACCCGTCCTCGTCCCGCTCGTAGTACGCGGGCAGCACGTGCTCCTCGAGCACCGCAAAAAGCGCCTCGCGGTCGGCGACGTCCTGCTCCTCGTCGCTCGCGGCGACCGACTCGTCGCCGATCGCGAACCCCGTCTCCGGTGAATACCCCTCGACCCACCAGCCGTCGAGGATCGAGCAGTTCAGAACACCGTTCAGCGCGGCCTTCATGCCGGAGGTGCCCGACGCCTCGAGCGGACGCCGCGGCGTGTTGAGCCACACGTCGACGCCTTGCACGAGATACCGCGCGAGGGTCATCTCGTAATCCTCGAGGAAGATCACGCGGCCGCCGGAGCGCTCGTCCCGCGCGAACTCGCTGACGCGCTGGATCAGCGCCTTGCCGCCTTCGTCCTGCGGATGCGCCTTGCCGGCAAGCACGAGCTGAAACGGCCGATCAGCATCGAGCAGCAGCGACGACAACCGATCCGGATCGCTGAACAGCAGGTCTGCGCGCTTGTAGGTGGCGAAGCGCCGCGCAAAGCCGATGGTCAATGCATTGGGGTCGAACCCCTCGCCACGGGAGCGCGAGCGCCTCATGTACGTGATCAGCTCGCGCTTCGCCGATCGATGGGCTTCCCACAGCGCACCGGCGTCGAGCCCGTATGCGTGGGCGAACGACGGCGCGCCCGTGTCTTCCTCCGCGCCGAGCTCGCCGGCAAGCTGATCTGAGATCCACGTTCGCGCATGCACACCGTTCGTGATCGACCGGATCGGCACGTCGTCGACGTCGCGGTCCGGCCAGAGGGCGCGCCACATCTCGCGCGACACCTCGCCGTGCAGCTCCGACACGCCGTTCGCATACGCCGCTGTGCGCAGCGCGAACGGCGTCAGGCCGAAGCCTCCGTCGTCGGGCGTGACCTTGCCGAGCGCGGCGAAAGCATCCCAGTCGAAGCCGCAGCGCTCGACGAGCGCGCCGACGTTCTTGCGCACCAACTCCGGGTCGAACACCTCGTTCCCCGCCGGCACCGGCGTATGCGTCGTGAACACCGTCGACGCGCGCAGTCGCTGCACAGCCGTGTCGCGGTCGACGCCCATGTCGACGAGCTCGTGCAGCCGCTCGAGCTGCAGGAACGCTGAATGCCCCTCGTTCATGTGGAACACCGTCGGCTCGGCTCCGATCGCGCGCAGCGCGCGCACGCCGCCGATCCCGAGCACGAGCTCCTGGTGGATCCGGTGCTCGCGATCGCCGCCGTAGAGCGCGTCGGTGATCTGCCGCGCCCAGTCCGGATTGCCGTTGACGTCGGTGTCGAGGAGATAGAGCGACACCCGCCCGACCTTCGCCTCCCACACCTGCGCGCGGACGTTCGTCGGCGTGCCGTCGGTCGCGGCGACCTCGACCTCCGGTGAGACGCCCTCGACGAGCGTCACGGGCAGTCGTGCGAAGTCGTTGACTGGATAGCGCTCGACCTGGTAGCCGTGCTCGTCGAGTGACTGCCGGAAGTACCCCTCCCGGTAGAGGAGCCCGACCGCGACCAGCGGGATACCGAGCTCGTGCGCCGACTTCAAGTGATCGCCGCTCAGCACGCCGAGGCCGCCGGAGTAGATCGGCAGGCTCTCGTCGAGTCCGAACTCGCACGAGAAGTACGCCACGCAGAACCGGCTGTCCTCGTCCCGACGCTCCCACCACGTTCGGCCCTGCAGCTCGGCCTCGGCCGCAGCGAGCACCCGCCGGACGCGCTCCGCATACTCGGGTGTCAGCGCACGCGCGAGCGCATCGTCCGGCAGCTCCGCGAGCAGCGCGCTCGGATTGTGGTCGAGCGCCGCGAAGCGCTCCGGGTCGAGCTCGCCGAAGAGCACGCGGGCGCCGGGGATCCAACTGAAGGACAGATCGCCGGCGACGGCGCTGAGGGCCCCGCGCAGCGCGGCCGGATTGTCGATCGAGTGCATGTCCATTCCTTGAGGAAGGTGGCAGCGTACCGGCTCCAGCAGGGTCGGCTGCTAGCCTTCGAGTACACCCCGGAGAGCTTTGAAGGCAGCTTGGCGACCGGGTTAACAAACGCCTAAAGAGCCCGTGTGCGTGCACGGTCGGCGCTCCGGACCCAATAGGCGGGATCGGAAGAGATGCCGGGGACGCGACAGAGACTCGAAGCAATCCTGAAGGAGCGCATCGTCGTGCTCGACGGCTCCTGGGGCGTGCTCATCCAGGGCCAGGTGCGCGGGGAGCAGGCGTATCGCGGCGAGCGCTTCAAGGATCACCCGCGCGATGTCGCAGGCGACCCCGACCTGCTGAACCTGACGCGCCCCGACGTCGTTGCGCGCATCCACGACGAGTACTTCGCGGCCGGTGCCGACATCGCGACGACCAACACCTTCACCGCGACGACAATCGGCCAGTCCGATTACGCGCTCGAGGACGCCGTGCACGAGATGAACGTCGAGGGTGCGCGCATCGCCCGCCGCGCCGCCGACGAGTGGACAGCCCGAACGCCCGACAAGCCGCGCTTCGTCGCAGGCGCGATCGGCCCGCTCAACGTCACCCTGTCGCTGTCGCCGCGCGTCGACGACCCCGCGTATCGCGCCGTCACGTTCGACGCTGTCCGCGACACGTACGCGCATCAGATGCGTTCGCTTCGCGACGGCGGCGTCGACCTGTTCCTCATCGAGACCGTCTTCGACTCGCTCAATGCGAAGGCCGCGATCGTGGCCGCGCTCGACGTCGCGCCCGAAATCCCACTCTGGCTGTCCTTCACCGCCATCGACAAGAGCGGTCGCAACCTCTCGGGCCAGACCGTCGAGGCGTTCTGGGTCTCCGTCGAGCACGCCCGACCGCTCGTCGTAGGCGTCAACTGCTCGCTCGGCGCGGCCGACATGCGGCCCTTTGTCGAAGATCTCTCGAAGCACGCGACGACGTGGGTGTCGTGCTACCCGAACGCGGGCCTCCCGAACGAGTTCGGTGGCTACGACGAGCAGCCGCACGACACGAGCGGCGTGCTCGGCCAGTTCGCGCGCGACGGTCTCGTGAACATCGTCGGCGGCTGCTGCGGCACCACGCCCGACCACGTCCGCGCGATCGTCGCCGCCGTCGAGGGCGTGCCACCGCGCCAGGTTCCCGAGCCCGTCCCCGGCACCGTCTTCAGCGGTCTCGAGCCGTTCGCGATCACGGCCGACACGAACTTCGTGATGGTCGGCGAACGCACGAACGTCACCGGCTCTGCGCGCTTCCGCCGGCTGATCGAGAGCGGCGACTACAACGCCGCGCTGGAGGTCGCGCTGGAGCAGGTGCGCGGCGGCGCGAACCTCCTCGACGTCAACATGGACGCCGACCTGCTCGACGGCCCGTCGGCGATGACGCGCTTCCTGAACCTCATCGCGACGGAGCCCGATGCGGCGCGCCTGCCGATCATGGTCGACAGCTCGCGCTGGACCGTCCTCGAGGCCGGCCTCAAATGCCTGCAGGGCAAGGGCATCGTCAACTCCCTGAGCCTGAAGGAGGGTGAGGAGCCCTTCCTCGAGCAGGCGCGCATCGTCCGCCGCTACGGCGCCGGTGTCGTCGTGATGGCGTTCGACGAGCAGGGCCAGGCGGAGACGGTCGAGCGCAAGGTTGCGATCTGCGAGCGCGCCTACCGGCTGCTCGTCGACGTCGTCGGTTTCCCGCCCGAGGACATCGTGTTCGACATGAACATCCTCGCCGTCGCAACCGGCATCGAGGAGCACAACGGCTTCGCCAAGGCATTCATCGAAGCTCTGCCGCTGCTGAAGGAGCGCTGCCCGGGCGTGAAGACGAGCGGCGGCGTCTCGAACCTCTCCTTCTCCTTCCGCGGCAACGACGTCGTCCGCGAGGCGATGCACTCGTCGTTCCTCTACCACGCGATCCGCGCGGGTCTCGACATGGCGATCGTCAACGCTGGGCAACTCGTGCTCTACGAGGACATCCCCGCGGATCTGCTCGAGCGCGTCGAGGACGTCATCTTCGACCGCCGCCCTGATTCGACCGAGCGTCTCGTCGAGTACGCGGAGACGGTACGCGGCGAGGGCACGCGGCGCGAGCGCGATCTCCGGTGGCGCGAGGCAACGGTGCAGAAGCGTCTCGAGCACGCGCTCGTGCACGGCATCGTCGACTTCATCGAGGACGACGCGGAAGAAGCGCGGCACGAGTACGAGCGCCCGCTCGAGGTGATCGAAGGCCCGCTGATGGAGGGCATGAAGGTCGTCGGCGACCTCTTCGGCGCCGGGAAGATGTTCCTGCCGCAGGTCGTCAAGAGCGCGCGCGCGATGAAGCGCGCCGTCGCGTATCTCGAGCCGTTCATGGAGGCGGAAAAGGCAGCCGGCGGGGCCGGGCGCACGCAGGGCAAGGTCGTGCTCGCCACCGTCAAGGGCGACGTGCACGACATCGGCAAGAACATCGTCGGCGTCGTGCTCGGCTGCAACAACTATGAGGTGATCGACCTCGGTGTGATGGTGCCGGGCGAGACGATCCTCGACACGGCGCTGGAGCAGAACGCCGACATCGTCGGGCTCTCCGGCCTGATCACGCCGTCACTCGACCAGATGGTCGACGTCGCGCGCGAAATGTCACGCCGCGGGATCGATCTGCCGCTGCTCATCGGCGGCGCCACGACGTCGCGTCAGCACACCGCGGTGAAGATCGCGCCGGAGTACGAGCAGCCGGTCGTGCACGTGCATGATGCGTCGCGCGTCAGCGCCGTCGTCGGCGACCTGCTCGATCCGACGCGCCGTGCACGGCTGGACGGCGAGAACCGCGAGCTGCAAGAGACGCTGCGAATCCAGCACGCCGAGAAGGAGCGCAAGCCGCTGCTGCCGATCGTCGACGCGCGGGCGAACCGTCACCGTGTCGCGTTCGACGACGTGCCGGCGCCGCCGTTCGTCGGCACGAGACTGGTCGAGCCGTCGCTCGCAACGCTGCGCGATTACATCGACTGGCAGTTCTTCTTCCACGCGTGGGAGCTGAAGGGCCGCTACCCCGCGATCCTCGACCAGCCTGCTGCGCGCGAGGTCTACGACGACGCACAGGAGCTGCTCGACGAGATTGTTGCGGGCGACCTGCTCCAGGCGCGCGGTGTGTACGGCTTCTGGCCGGCAGCGGCGGACGGTGACGACCTTGTCGTACAGGACGATGGCGGCGAGACGCGCTTCTGCTTCCTGCGCCAGCAGTCCGCCTACGGCGACTCGCGGCCGAACCGCTCGCTTGCCGACTACGTATCGCCCGCGCGCGACCACATCGGCGCGTTCGCGGTCACCGCGGGCATCGGCGCGGATGTTCTCGCGACACGTTTCGAAGCGGAGCTGGACGACTACCGTTCGATCATGGTCAAGGCGATCGCCGACCGGCTCGCAGAGGCATTCGCCGAGTACCTTCACGAGGTCGCGCGCCGGGAGTGGTACGAGACCGGCCCGCAGCTCTCGAAGGAGGATCTCTCGTCGGAGCGCTTCCGCGGCATCCGCCCTGCATTCGGCTATCCGGCGTGCCCGGATCACAGCGAGAAGCGGAAGCTGTTCGAGCTGCTCGACGCAGAGCGCGTCGGTATCGCGCTCACCGAGTCATTCGCGATGACGCCCGCGGCGAGCGTCAGCGGCATCTACCTTGCGCATCCCGAGGTTCGATACTTCTCGGTCGGCCGCGTCGCGCAGGATCAGGTCGCCGACTACGCGGCGCGCAAGGGGATCCCGCTCGATGAGGCCGAGCGCTGGCTGCGCCCCAATCTCGGCTACGAGCCGACACTCGACACGGCCGGTGTGGGAGCCTAGAGCGATGCGCATCGCCGCCGTCCTGCTCCTCGTCGCCGCCCTCGCCGTCCGGGCGGTCGTGCTCGCTGCGGCCGTCGACCCGAAGGCTCCGCGCCAGCAACACGTCGCCGCCGACATGAAGAAGGCAGCGACGCTGACGCTGCGCCGCACCGACCTCGCCACCGGCTGGAAGCTCGATCCGCCGGCGAAGCCCGGCCCCTACTGCACCGCCGGCCCCGACGAGTCGAACCTCGTGCAGACTGCGAAGGTCGACCCGTCGTTCACGTGGAAGGACAACGTGACGAACGTCGGCTCGGAGGTCGACATCTTCCGCACCACTGCGGAGGCGCGCAAGGACTGGCGCCTCTCGACGCTTGCCCTCGTGAAGACGTGCCTGCTGCAGAGCGCGCGAGCGGGCGTGGGGAAGACGATCACGGTGCGCATCGTCTCGTCGCGCGAGCTCGCGGCACCGAAATCCGTCGAGCGGAGCCTGCACTTCCGCTTCGTGTTCGAGCTGCGCTCCAAGCAGACGGCCCAGCTCGTCGCAGACATGATCGCGCTCGGCCGGGGGCGCACGACGGTCGTGCTTCACACGCTCACGGTCAAGACGCCGCTCTCCTCGTCCGTCCTCGGCGCCCTGGTGAAGGTGCTCGCCGACCGCTTGAACGCGGCCAAGGGCGGGATCACCGCCTAGTCACAAAGCTCTTACCTGGCTCCGGTATCGTGGCCCATCGGCGCCCGCGGGGGAGCCGATCCCCTTCATATGCGGACGACGCTCAAGAGAGGAATGGGTCGCGCCGCGGCCGTGAACGGCAACGGCCGGGCCGTGATGCCGCCAGGCGTCGTCGAGCCGATGCGGCGCTACTCGCCGCCGCCGCCCCCGCCGCGGTCGAAGCGCAGCACCGCCGCCAAGATCTTCGGCTGGATCCTGCTCGCGCTCGTGATCGTCGTGACGGGGCTCGCGGGAGGGCTCTACCTCTATGCGCACGAGACGCTGAACGCGATCGCGCCAAAGACCAAAGAGGTGAAGGCGTCGGAGAAGGATCTCGCGGGGCCGCCGGCACCGACCGAGGCAGCGATCGCGCTCGTGGTCGGCTACGACGCGCGCGCCGGCGCAGGGGGTTTCGGCGCAGCCGACTCGCGCTCCGACACGATCATGCTCATCAGGGCCGACCCCGTGACGAACACGCTGTCGATGCTCTCGTTCCCGCGCGACCTCCAGGTTCCGATCTACTGCGATACGACGACGGCCAGGACGGTCGACCGGATCAACTCCGCCTGGGCCACGTGCTCCGTGAAGGGAACGCTCGACACGGTTGAGAAGCTGACCGGGATCCCGATCAACTATCTGATCACGGTCAATTTCCACGGGTTCAAGCTGCTCGTGAACAAGATGCACGGCGTCTACATGCAGGTCGACCACCGCTACATCAACACGCAGGGCGGCCCCAGCGGCTTTGCGACGATCAACATCGAGCCCGGCTACCAGAAGCTCGACGGCCAGCAGGCGCTCGACTTCGTCCGGTTCCGCCACACCGACTCCGACCTCTACCGGCTCGCGCGGCAGCAGCTCTTCCTCGAGGCGCTGAAGGACCGGCTCGCGTCGAGCCTGTCGCTGACGAGCATTCCGCAGATCATCGGCGCGCTGAAGAACAACGTCGTCGTCGCCCGCGGCGGCGGCGGGGCGGTGGGCTTCACGGAGATCGAATCGTACGCCGGGCTCGCATCGCATCTCGGCGGCGGTCATCTCTTCCGCGTGCAGATCCCGAACCTCACGGACTGCGGTTATCTCAACGCGCAGGTGTGCACCACGACGGCCGATATCCAGACCGCCGTCACGTCGTTCATGCATCCAGACGTCAGCCTGCCGACGCGCGCCAACGACGTCGCGCTCGGCCACAAGCCGCACGAAGCGAAGCAGCCGAAGCTCAAGCGCTCGCAGATCACGGCGCTCGTGCTCAACGGGACCACGGCGACAGGCCTCGCACGCGACACGTCGTTCAAGCTCGGGCTCCAGGGCTTCCACACCGTGTTGCTGCCGGATCCGATCAAGGCCAACGCGCCGACGAGCGCGTACAACGACAACTACGTCTACTACGACGCCGTGCAGAGCAACGCGAAGGAGGCCGCACGGCAGGTGGCCATCGCGTTCGGACCGCACACCATCACCGCGCCGCTTCCCCTGGCGATCGCGCCGATCGCGCTGCAGGCGGGGAACCCGCTCGTGGTCGCCGTCGTCGGGGCGTCGTTCAGCGGCGAGCTGATCGATCCCAAGGCGAACATTGTCGCAACGCCGGTGCGCCAGACGCCGTCCGTCAGTATCAACCCGGGCCTCTCGGAGAGCTCGATCCGGGCCGTGCGGTCGAAGCTGCCGTTCCGGCCGATGGTGCCGACCGCGATCGAGTCGAGCTCCCAGTTCGCGTCGCTCGACCCGGTGCGCGTCTACAAGCCGGCCCCCGGCCAGTCGGCGCTTTGCCTGACATACGTGAGGGGGAACGTCTACTGGCAGATCATGGAGACCGACTGGACGACCGCGCCGATCCTCCGCAATCCGACGCAGCACACGAGGATCGCAGGGCGCAACTTCGAGCTCTACACCGTCGGCGGCAACATCCACATGATCGTGCTCCGCCAGGGGAACGCGAGCTACTGGGTGGTCAACACGCTCCGCGACGAGCTCTCGAACGAGACGATGCTCGCGATCGCCAAGCACCTGCAGCCGCTGTCTCGGAAGTAGGCTTCCGCCATGGCGAAGATCGGGATGTTTGGTGCCGGCTACGTTGGCCTCGTCACCGGGGCCTGCTTCGCGGACCTCGGCCACGAGGTCGTGATCCGCGATGTCATCCCGGAGCGCATCGAGCGCCTGCGTGCCGGCGAGGTTCCGATCTACGAGCCAGGCCTCGAGCTCGTGCTCGAACGGAACCACGAGCGCATCCAGTTCACGCTCGACATCGGCGAGGCCGTCGACGGGGCCGACTTCCTCTACGTCGCCGTCGGGACGCCGCCCACCGAATCGGGCGACGCCGATCTCGCGGCGGTGTGGTCCGTGATCGACGAGCTTCCGACGGACTTGCCGAACCGCCCCGTCGTCGTCATGAAGAGCACGGTTCCGGTCGGCACGGGCAGCCGGGTGCGCGAGCGCCTCGATGCGCGCGGCCTCGACGGCGTGGGCTACGCCTCGAACCCGGAGTTCCTCGCCGAGGGCAGTGCCGTTGCAGACTTCATGGCCCCCGACCGGATCGTCATCGGCGCGTTCGACGACGCAGACGGCGACCGCGTCGCCGCGCTGCACGGCGCAATCGAGACCGAGGTCGTGCGCACCGACGTCCCGTCCGCCGAGCTCGTGAAGCTCGCCGCGAACGCGTTCCTGTCGACGCGCATCAGCTTCATCAACGAGATCGCCAACGTCTGCGAGCTCGTCGGTGCCGACGTCGTCGACGTCGCCAAGGGTGTTGGCCTCGATCATCGTCTCGGCTCGCACTTCCTCCGCGCCGGTGTCGGCTTCGGCGGCTCGTGCTTTCCGAAGGACGTCACCGCGCTCAAGCAGCTCGCCGGCAACTCCGGCTATCCGTTCCTCCTGCTCCAGGCGGTGTGGGAGGTGAACGAGCTGCAGAAGCGGCGCGTCGTACAGAAGCTGCAGAAGCATCTCGGCTCGCTGCGCGGCAAGAAGGTCGCCCTCCTTGGTCTTGCGTTCAAGCCGAACACCGATGACATGCGCGAGGCGCCGAGTCGCGTCATCGCGTACCGGCTGCTCTCCGAAGGCGCCGAGGTGCGCGCGTGGGATCCCGTCGCGCATCCGGACGACCTGCGCGGCATCGACCTGTTCGACACGGTTGCCGAGACGGTGCGCGACGCAGACGCCGCCATCATCGTCACCGAGTGGCCGGAGCTGCGTTCAATGGTGACGCCCGAGATCCGCGACTCGATGGCACGGCCGATCATCATCGACGGCCGCAACCTCCTCGACCCGGTCGCCGCGCGCGACGCCGGCTTCACTTACGAGGGCATCGGCCGGCCGAGTCACGCATCGCCCGCGGAGCCGCGGCGCTGATGGAGGCGCTGCTCCTCGCAGGCGGCAAGGCGGAGCGGCTCGGAGACGCGGCACAGGGGCTTCCGAAGCCGCTGGTGCCCGTCGGCGGCTATCCGCTCGCGGAGTACACGGTTGCACGGCTCGTCGGGGCGGGCGTGACGCGCGTGATCGTCGCGTGCCGCGCCGGGCAGGAAGAAGCGTTCGTCAACGCGCTCGGCGGCATCGGCGCGGAGATCGAGCCGGTCGGCGAGCACGAGCCGCTCGGCCGCGGCGGCGGGCTTCGGCTCGCCGCGTCGCGTCGCCGCGAGAAGGGCTCCGTGCTCGCGTTGAACGGCGACGAGCTGCTCGACGTCGACTTCAAGGCGCTCCTCGCGGAGCACGAGAAGGCCGGAGCCGGTGCGACGATCGTCGTCGCGCAGGTTCGCTCGCCGTTCGGCGTCGTCGATCTCCAGGCCGACGGACAGGTCACCGGCTTTCGCGAGGCGCCGATGCTTGACGACTGGGTGAACTCCGGCGTCTACGCGCTCGGCGAGGAGGCACTCGCGCGGTTGCCCGAGAAGGGCGACCACGAACAGAGCACCTTCCCCGAGCTCGCGGCCGAAGGCAAGCTGCGCGGGTTTCGTCATCAAGGCGTCTGGCTGACGGTCAACACGCCGAAAGATCTGCGACGCGCGGCTGACTACATGCACGAGCATCCGGAATGGCGTCCGAGAAGGAGGGGCACGTGAGCGTCGACTCGCCGAACTTCGAGAGCCTTGACCGCTGGGCATTCGAGCCGCGCCGGATCGAGAAGCCATGGGGCTGGGAGCTGATCTGGGCCGACACCGAGCTCTACGTCGGCAAGATCCTCTGGGTGCGGGCTGCCTTCTCGCTCAGTCTTCAGTTCCACAATCACAAGGACGAGAGCTGGTACGTGCAGAGCGGCAAGGCGACGCTCGAGCTGGGCGACGTGGGGCAGGGGATCCTGAACACCGAGGTGATCGGCGAGGGCGCCTGCTTCCGGTACCGGCCGGGCACTGTGCACCGGGTCACAGCGCTCGAGGACACGACGATCCTCGAGGTCTCGACGCCGCATCTCGACGACGTGGTGCGGCTCGAAGACGCCTACGGGCGCGCCGGCACCTCCGCTCCCTGACCGGAGGCCCTTTTTGCAGGCACTCTTGTTGGTCTGACCGGTCTGAGCGGTCAGACCGGTCGGTGCGGACAGGCTGGTGCGACCAACCTTGACAGGCCTGTGTTAGGGTACGTCCATGGACGGCCTGAAAGTCGGGGAGGCGGCGGCGCGCACAGCGTGGTCGCCGCGGATGCTCCGGTATCTCGAACGCCTCGGTCTGGTCGTCCCGAACCGCACCTCCTCCAGATACCGGCTCTACGGCCTCCGCGAGCTGAATCAGCTCCGGTCGCTCTCGGAGCTGCGGGCGCGGTTCGGTCTCGAGATCTCGGATCTCCTCTTCGCGGCGCGGCTCCGGCGTGAGCCCGAGCTTCGGCGGGCCGTCGACGGCTGGCTCGCCGGCGCCGACGACCTCGCGTGGGTCGAATGGGAGCAGCGCAAGCACGAGCGGCTACTCGCCGCCTAAGAACGTCTAGGAAAGGACTACATGGCAACGACGAAACGCTACGACGTCAAGGATCTCGCCCTCGCGGCGGAAGGCAAGCGCAGGATCGAGTGGGCCGACCGGCAGATGCCGGTGCTCGCCGCGATCCGCGAGCGCTTCGAGAAGGAGCAGCCGCTCGCCGGGTATCGCATCGCGGCCTGCCTGCACGTCACCACGGAGACCGCCAACCTGATGCGGACGCTGAAGGCGGGCGGCGCCGACGTGGTGTTGTGCGCATCGAACCCGCTTTCGACGCAGGACGACGTCGCTGCGGCGCTCGTCGAGGTGTACGACATCTCCTGCTTCGCCATCAAGGGCGAGGATCACGACACGTACTACTCGCACATCGAGGCATCGGTCGACCACAAGCCGCACTTCACGATGGACGACGGTGCCGACGTGATCAGCGTGCTGCATTCGGCGCGTCGCGAGCAGCTCGGCGACGTGATCGCCGGCACGGAAGAGACGACGACCGGTGTCATCCGCCTCAAGGCGCTCGAGGCAGAGGGCAAGCTCGGCTTCCCGATCATCGCGGTCAACGAGGCGATGACGAAGCACATGTTCGACAACCGGTACGGCACGGGCCAGTCGACGATCGACGGCATCATCCGCGCGACGAACGTGCTGCTGGCCGGCAAGAAGTTCGTGGTCGCCGGCTACGGCTGGGTCGGGCGCGGTGTCGCATCGCGGGCACGCGGCCTCGGCTCGCACGTGATCGTCACCGAGGTCGATCCGATGAAGGCACTCGAGGCGGTCATGGACGGCTTCGAGGTGCTGACAATGGACGCCGCGGCGAAGATCGGCGACATCTTCTGCACGGCGACCGGGGACAAGAACGTCCTCGACGCACAGCACTATCCGCTCATGAAGGACGGAGCGATCCTCTCGAACACCGGTCACTTCAACGTCGAGATCGGGATCCCCGCGCTGCGGGCGCTTGCGAGCGAGACGCGGATGGCACGTGAGTATGTCGAGGAGTTCACGATGGACGACGGGCGCCGCATCTACCTGATCGCGGACGGCCGCCTCGTCAACCTCTCAGCCGCCGAAGGGCACCCGGCCCTCGTGATGGACATGTCCTTCGCGAACCAGGCCCTGGGCCTCGAGTACGCCGTCGAGCACGCCGGCGAGCTCGAGAAGAAGGTGTATCCGGTCCCGGCCGTGATCGACCACGAGATCGCGCGGCTCAAGCTCGCGACGATGGGCATCGACATCGACGTCCTCACCGCGGAGCAGGAGAAGTACCTGGCTTCGTGGGATGAGGGCACCTGAGCCGACCGCTCGAACCGGACACGATCGTGCGTCTCGAGGAGGACGGCCCGCGGGTCGTCCTCCTCGATCAACGCCGCCTGCCGGACGAGGAGGTCGATCTCGTCTGCGAGACCGCGGCTGATGTGGCCGAGGCGATTCGCACGCTCGCGGTGCGCGGAGCGCCTGCGATCGGCGTTGCGGCGGCGTACGCGATGGCCCTCACCGCGCTGCGCGACGACGACCTCGCCGAGGCAGAGCGCGAGCTCGCGGCGTCGCGGCCGACCGCCGTCAATCTCTTCTGGGCGCTCGAGCAGATGCGCGACGACCCGACGCCCGAGCGGGCGCGCGCGTTGCACGCGGAGGAGGTCGACCGCTGCAAGCGCATGGCCGCGCACGCAGCCGAGCTCTTCGCGCCCGGCACGCGCGCGCTGACGCATTGCAACGCCGGCGGGCTCGCGACCGGCGGCTACGGCTCTGCCGTCGGTGCGCTCCGTGCGGCGTGGGAGCGGGGCCTGCTCGCGAGCGTGCTGGTCGACGAGACGAGGCCGCTGCTTCAGGGTGCGCGGCTCACCGCATGGGAGCTCGAGACCGTCGGCATCCCGCACGCGGTCATTGCCGACTCGGCCGCTGCGTCGCTCATGGCACAGGGCGAAGTCGACCTGATCGTCACCGGCGCCGACCGGATCGCTGCGAACGGCGACACGGCGAACAAGATCGGTACGTACTCTCTCGCCGTGCTCGCGAAGCATCACGGGATTCCGTTTTACGTCGTCGCGCCGACCTCGACGGTCGACGCCGCGACTGCAACAGGCGCCGACATTCCGATCGAGGAGCGCGATCCAGCGGAAGTGACGACGCGCTTCAACGCGCGCAACCCCGCCTTCGACGTGACGCCTGCGACACTGATCACCGCGATCGTCACCGAGGAAGGCGTGCGCCGCCCGTGAAGGCGCTCGTCCTCGCCGCCGGCTACGCCACGCGGCTGTATCCGCTGACGGAGACCGTCGCGAAGCCGCTGCTTCCCGTCGCGGGCCGGCCGATGATCGACCATCTGCTCGACCGGATCCGCGAGGTCGACGACGTCGACGCCGTGCACGTCGTCACGAATCACAAGTTCGCCGACTCGTTCCTCCGCTGGGCCGAGGCGCACGAGAATACGGGAATCGCGATCGACGTCCACGACGACGGCACGACGAGCGAGGACGACAGGCTCGGTGCGATCGGCGACATCCGCTTCGTCGTCGAGCAGGCCGGGCTCGACGGGGACGATCTGCTCGTCGTGGCGGGAGACAACCTCTTCGACTACAGCCTCGCCGACTATGTGCGCTGGTGGCACGGCAAGGGTGAGGCGAGCGCGGTCGCCCTCTACGACGTCGGCGACCTCGAGCTCGTCAAGAAGTACAGCGCCGTCGAGCTCGACGATGACGACCGCCTCACGGGCTTCGTCGAGAAGCCCGAGCACCCGGAGACGACGCTCGTGGCCACCGCGACATACCTCTTCCACCGCTCGCACGTCCCGCTCGTGGCGCGCTACCTCGACGACGGCAACTCGCCCGACCAGCCGGGACGCTTCGTCGCCTGGCTCGTCCCGCGGGCGCCGGTCTACGGCTACCGCTTCGAGGGCGAATGGCGGGACATCGGCGACGCCGAGCAGCTGCTCGAGGCCGACAACCGGCTCCGGGAGCGCGCCGGGCTCCCGCTCCGCGACCACTACGACCTCCATTAGGGTTCCGCCGGTGACCGCGACCTCACCGCGAACGGGGGACCTGCGCTGGGATTTCTCAGACCTCTGCGCCGACGCCGACGAGGCTCGCGCAAGGTGGACGTCGCTCGTCGATCGCGCAACGGAGTTCGCAGCGCAGTACCGCGGCACGATCGCGTCGCTTGACCCGCCGGCACTGCGCGCGCTGCTCGACGAGTCCGACGAGCTCGGGCAGGATCTCTCGCGCCTCCAGGTCTACACGTTCCTCCGCCGCAGCGTGGACGCGACAGACGTCGAGGCCAACGATCTCACCACGATCGGGCGCGACCGCGGCGCTGACATCGAGAACGACCTGCTCTTCGTCGGGCTCGAGTGGATCGCGCTCGACGACGACGCTGCAGAGAAGCTGCTCGCATCCGACGAGCTCGCGCCGTACCAGCACAAGCTGCGCGTCGAGCGGAACGAGAAGCCGTACGTTCTCAGCGAGCCGGAGGAGCAGGCGCTGAATGCCCGCAGTCCCATTGTCTCGTCGTGGCAGTCGCTGCACGATCGCCAGGTCTCGACGCTCGAGGTCCCGTTCGACAGTGGCGACGGCGAGCGGCCGCACACCGTGAGCGAGCTGCTCTCGTGTCTCTACCGCACTGACCGCACGGTGCGCCTGAGAGCCGTCGACGCCTTGTATGAGGGCCTCGAGCCGCGCACCGATGTGCTCGCCGCCTGTTACGACGCGCTCGTCGGCGACCGACTCACGGTCGACCGGCTCCGTGGCTTCGGCAACCCGATGCAGCCGACGAACATGGACAACGAGCTCGACGACGCGACGGTTGAGGCGATGCTCACGGCGACAGAGGAGAGTTACGGGATCGGCCGCAAGTGGTTCGACGCGAAGGCGCGCGTGCTCGGCCTCGACAAGCTCGAGCTCGCAGACCAGTACGCGCCGATCGGTGAAGCGCGCGCGATCGCCTGGCCCGAGGCGGTGGAAGTCGTCGAAACGTCGTTCGGCCGGTTCTCACCGAAGCTCGCGGACATCTTCCGTCGCTGCCTCGATGCCGGTCACGTGGATGTGTACCCGCGTGCCGGCAAGGGGCCCGGCGCGTTCTGCACCGCTGTGACGAAGCAGATCCTCCCGTACGTGCTGATGAACTACACGGATCGCGTGCGAGACGTCAGCACGCTCGCGCACGAGTTCGGCCACGCGACGCACAACGTGCTGTCGCTCGAGCGGCAGAACTGGCGCTCGCATCGCTGTGGCATTCCCATGGCGGAGGTGCCGTCGACGTTCGCGCAGTCGCTCGCCGACGATTATCTGCTCGAGAACGAGACCGACGCGGCAACGCGCGCGTCACTCGCGGTCGAGCGGCTCGAGAACGCCTTCGCCGCGATCTATCGCCAGGTGGTGCTCGCCCGCTTCGAGCAGCGCGCGTATGGCGTCCGTGGCGACGGGCTCGCGCTCGGCGCCGAGCGGCTGAATGAGCTCTGGGTCGAGGAGAACACGAAGTACTACGGCGAGTCGCTGCACATGCCCGAGGGCTACGCGATGGGGTGGTCGTACATTCCGCACTTCATCCACGTGCGCTTCTACACGTACGCGTACTCGTTCGCGCAGCTCGTCGCGCTCCTGCTCTACCGTCGCTACCGCGAGGATCCGGAGGCGTTCGTCCCGAAGTACCTCGAGCTGCTCGGCTCAGGCGGCTCCGCGTCGCCGGCCGATCTCGTCGCGCCGTTCGGACTCGACCTCACCTCGACGGACACGTGGCGCGAGGCGTTCGCGGAGCTCGACGCGATGCGCGTCGAGGCCGAGACGCTCGCCGGCGCCTAGCGCGAGAGGAACCCGGCCGCCGTCGGCCGGATTCCTTCGCGACGCGCCTCAGCCCCCGAGCGGGGCGCCCGCTTCGCTGAACGGCGGTGCGACGTACACAGCGCCTGGAGTGCCGCCGATGGCGAGCAGCTGCACCGGCTCGGCACCCGTGGTGATCTTCCGCGTCGCGCTCGGGGCAACACGGGCGAACACGCCGGGCTCGAGCTTGAACTCCTTGCCGCCGACATGCAGCGTCGCCGAGCCGGAGAGCGCCGTGTAGACCTCTTCCTGGCCGTCCTCGACGTGGTCGTGCTCCGGGTGGTGCTCGAAGTTCGGCGGGAACTGCTCGACCTGCATCCCGAACGCCGTCACGCCGAGTCCGGCCCGTGCGCGGCAGAAGCCGCCGCCGTTGGGCGAGTCGAAGTCCTCGACCCGCTTGATCGTCACATCCGACATCTCGTCCTCCTCGTTCGTCGTGGATCCGTACCTGCTAGACGAACGACACGTCGGTAAATCGACAGGGAGTCCTGCGATTTCGGCGGCTAGCGTCGATGTCGTGCTCGACGTGCTCCTGCCGCAGCGCTGCCTCGTCTGCGGCGCGGCGGGGCCGCAGCTGTGCGCAGGCTGTCGTGCGGCATTGCCCGTGGTCGGGCCGCCGCTCTGCGACCGCTGCGGCGCGCCGACGGCGTGGCCCGTCGCGCGCTGCCGCGAGTGCGCGGGACGGCGGCTCGCGTTCGCCACGGCGCGAGCCGCCGTCGCCTATGACGATCCGGTGCGACGCCTCGTCGCCGGCTGGAAGGAGCGTGGGCTCCGCAGGCTCGCCGATGAGGCCGCTGCCCTCATGGCGGAGCGGCTGGATCGTCCCAGCGCAGCGATCGTCACGTTCGTGCCGCCCGACCATGACCGCCGGCTGACGCGCGGCTATCACCCGGCAGAACGCCTGGCCGTGCGTCTTGCCGCGGCGTGGGATCTGCCGTGTGAGCCGCTGCTCGCCCGCACGCGACCGTCGACGCGTCAGCGCGGCCTGCCGCTCGGCGAGCGGAAACGCAACGTCGCGGGCGCATTCCGCGCCGCCCGTCCGCTCTCCGGCGCGGTGTTACTCGTAGACGACGTCTATACGACGGGAGCAACCGCCCATGCCGCCTCAGCCGCCCTCCTGGGCGCCGGCGCAGCCGGCGTCCAGATCGCGACCTTCGCGCGCGCCCTGCGTGGCCGATCGCCAGTACGCTAAGGAGAGCCGGACAGCCGACGTGAGGAGGCGCGATGCAGCTCCAGATCAAGGGCAAGAACCTCGAGGTGAGCGAATCGGTACGCAGCTACGCCGAGCGCAAGCTGGCGAAGCTCGACCGGATGGTGCACACTGAGGCGCGTGTCGAGATCGAGCTGGCGGTCGAGCGCAATCCGTCGGTGTCCGACAATCAGGTCGCGGAGGCGACGGTCTGGATGAAGGGCCACACGCTCCGCGCGCGCGAGGCTTCGGGCGACATGAAAGCGTCGATCGACGAGCTCGCCGAGAAGCTCCTGCGCCAGGTGCGCGACGGCAGCGACAAGAAGACGACGAAGCGGCGCGGGGTCGACAAGCACGCGAACGGCGACGCACCCGCTCCCGACGACGCCGGTTGAGTGGGCGTGTTCCGGCGGCGTGAGTCGCTGCATGAACGACTCGCACGCGAAGGAGGTCTCGCCGCGCCGGCGAGCATCGACCCGCGTCCGCCGTGGCAGGAGACGGGCGTTCACGGCTTGCACCGTCCGCGTGAGTGGGACGTGACGCTCAACGTCGCCGCGCCCGAAGCCGAGGGCGACGCGGTCCGCTTCGTCGTGCTGCCCGACAGCACGCTCCTCGTCGAGGAGGGCGCCGACGTGGGGCTCGAGCCGCTCGCGGTCGCGGTCGAGAAGGATCTTTCCGCGCCGTTCCGAGCGCGCGCGACGCGCCAGCGTGACACGCTGTGGGCCGTGCAAGGCCGGCGTATCGAAGTACTCGAGCTCCGCGAGGACCTGGAGGGCGACACGATCGACGTCACTCACACGGCCGACGGAACAACATTGACCGTCGACGACGCCCGCACCTTCGGATCGCTGCCGGCGCTCGAGGAGCGCGGCGCGCGCGAGGGACGCGACTACACGGTGCACGCCGAGCGCCTCGACGGCGATCTCTGGGAAGTCCGCGCGGCGGCGCTCTGAGCATGGAGCGCGAGCCCGAGTCCGAGTTCGAGCCCGACCCCGTGCTGGGCATCTGGCGTCGCGCGATGGCGCGACCAGGCGAGTACGACGCCGTGCTCACGGTGGAGGCTCCAGACGTCGCCGGCGACGCAGTCGGGTTCGCCACGCTCCCAAACGGCGACGTGATCGTCGACACCGACGGCGATGCCGATCTCTCGCCGTTCGCCGACGCCGTCGAGAAGACCCTGAAGCCGCCGTACCGCGTGATCGCGCGGCGCGGGGAGGGGGGCCTCTGGTCGGTCGCCGCCCGCGGCATCGACGTCCTGGAGGTCGACTTCCCGGACGGGGACGAGATCGAGCTCGCCTCCGTCGGCGGAGAGCTGGACGTCCGCGTCGACGGCGAGGCGTGGCGGGGGCACATTCCGGCGCTCGAGCACGCGGGCGAGGCGGCCGACGGGGAGGACTACGTCGTGCAGGCCGAGCGCCTGGATGGCGACCTCTGGGAGGTTCGGGCCTCGCCGCTGTAGGGGTCGGTACCCTGTATTCCGTATGGCTCAGCAGCTCGGTTCCTTCGAAAAGGTCCTCCGCGTCGGCGAAGGCCGGCGCCTCAAGCGGCTCGCCGAGCAGGCGGCCTACATCGGCACGCTCGAGGCCGAATTCGAGGCGCTCTCCGACAAGGAGCTGGCCGGCAAGACGGCGGAGCTCCGCGAGCGGCACGAGAACGGCGAGACGCTCGACGAGCTGCTCTTCGAAGCTTTCGCCGCCATCCGCGAGGCGTTCAAGCGCACGATGGACGTCCGGCTCTTCGACGTTCAGCTGATGGGCGGCATCGTCCTGCACGAGGGCGACATCGCCGAGATGAAGACCGGCGAAGGTAAGACGTTCGTCGCGACGCAGGCGTTGTACCTCAACGCGATTCCCGGCAACGGCGTGCATCTCGTCACGACCAACGATTACCTCGCCCAGCGCGACCGTGCATGGACGGCTCCCGTCTTCGAGGCGCTCGGGATGCGCACCGCGTTCATCGAGAACATGATGGCGTTCGAGCCTCGCCGCGAGGCGTATCTCGCCGACGTCACGTACGGCACCAACTCCGAGTTCGGCTTCGACTACCTGCGCGACAATATGTCGGTCTCGCTGGAAGGCATCGTGCAGCGCGGCCATCAGTTTGCGATCGTCGACGAGGTCGACTCGATCCTCGTCGACGAGGCGCGCACGCCGCTGATCATCTCGGGCGAGCCGGAGACTGCTGCGCAGCTCTACTACGACTTCGCGCGCGTCGTGCCGAACTTCGTCGGGCACCGGTCGACGCCGGGTGACCCGAAGGGCGCCGCCGAAGCCGCAGGCGCCGACTACGAGTACGACGAGAAGCACAAGACCGTCGCGGTCACCGAGGAGGGTGTCGCAAAGGTCGAGCGCGCGCTGCGCATCGAGAACCTCTACGCGCCGCAGAACTCGCAGCTCGTCAACCACCTCGTGCAGGCGCTCAAGGCGCAGTCGCTGTACCAGCGCGACGTGGAGTATGTGATCGAGGACGACGAAGTCAAGATCGTCGACGAGTTCACCGGCCGCATCATGGAGGGCCGCCGCTGGAGCGAGGGCCTGCACCAGGCCGTCGAGGCAAAGGAGGGCGTCCGCATCCAGGAGGAGCACCTCACGCTCGCCACGATCACGCTGCAGAACTACTTCCGTCTCTACCAGAAGCTCGGCGGCATGACCGGTACGGCGAAGACGGAGGAGAAGGAGTTCGTCGAGATCTACAACCTGCACGTCGTCGAGATCCCGACGAATGTTGAGGTCGCGCGTCTCGACAAGCACGACCTCGTGTTCAAGACGAAGGAAGGCAAGTTCGAGGCCGTCGCGCGCGACATCAAGGAGCGCAGCGAGACGGGCCAGCCGGTGCTCGTCGGCACGATCGCCGTCGAGACGTCGGAGTACCTCTCCGCGCTTCTGACGCGAAAGGGCGTGAAGCACACCGTCCTCAACGCGAAGGAGCACGCGCGCGAGGCCGAGATCATCATCGATGCCGGCCAGCCGGGCGCGGTAACCATCGCGACGAACATGGCGGGCCGCGGCGTCGACATCAAGCTCGGCGCGGGCGTCAAGGAGCTCGGCGGCCTCTACGTGCTCGGCACGGAGCGGCACGAGTCGCGCCGCATCGACAATCAGCTCCGCGGCCGTTCAGGCCGCCAGGGCGACCCCGGCGAGACGCGCTTCTATCTCTCCGGCGAGGACGATCTCGTGCGCCTGTTCGCGGGCGACCGGATCAAGGGGATCATGGAGCGCTTCAAGATCCCGGAGGACCAGCCGATGGAGGCGAAGATCCTCAGCCGGCAGATCGAGGGCGCGCAGAAGAAGGTCGAGGAACAGAACTTCGTCATGCGCAAGAACGTCCTCAAGTACGACGACGTGCTCAACCGGCACCGCGGTCGCATCTACGAGCAGCGCCGCCAGGTGCTCGACGGTGACGACATGTCGGAGCAGGTGAAGCTCTGGATCGACGATCTCGTCGAGGACACCGTCAACGCGTTCACCGAGGAGCAGTACGCCGAGGAGTGGGATCTCGAGGCGCTGACGAACGCCGTCGCGCAGCTGTACCCGACGGAGATCACCGCGCAGGAGCTGCGCGAGGACCTCGGCACCGACGCCACACGCGAGGCGCTCATCGAGGAGTTCCAGACCGACGCGCGCGACGAGTACGCGGCGAAGGAGGAGGAGTTCGGCTCGGAGCTTATGCGCGAGCTCGAGCGGTTCGTGATCCTCCAGGTCGTCGACGTCCGCTGGCGCGAGCACCTCGAGAACATGGACTACCTGCGCGAGGGCGTGCACCTGCGCTCGATGGCGCAGAAGGATCCGCTCGTCGAGTACACGTCCGAGGGCGAGCGCATGTTCACCGACCTGGGTCGCGCGATCCGCGGCGAGGTCGTACTGCACCTCTTCCACGCGGAGATCGCGCCGCAGGACGTGCAGGAGCTTGTGCAGCCGCCGCAGCAGAACGGCGGGCAGCAGCTCCAGTACGACCACGAGACGACTTCAGGATCGCAGGCGATCGCGCAGGCCGGCTCTCCAGTGGCTGTGGCGGGTGCCGCGTCGGCGCCGACAAAGCTCGGGCGCAACGACGCGTGCTGGTGCGGCTCCGGCAAGAAGTTCAAGAAGTGCCACGGCGCATAGCCGCGGCGCTGCGCTGACGGACTAGGAGCCGCCGGACGATGTCACCGGCGGGGTGTACGTCGGCGTGACGGGCGTCACCGGTGCTTCGATCGTCGGAGTCTCCGTCACTGTCGGGGCGGCTTGCTGCTTCTTCACAGCTGCGGTCGCCTTGTGGATCGTCGCGGTGGCCGGCGTCGTCGCCGTCGCCTTCGAGACGGCGGCGAGTCCGGCGAATGCGGCGCAGCCGCCGGCTGCAACCGCGAATACGCGCCTTGTGATGCGGCCCTGGCGTTGCAGGCCGAGCTCACGCTCGCGCACGCGCGCCTCCACCTCCGAGCGCGGGCTCATCGCTGCGCTCCTGCGGGCTTCCGTTCCCGCCGCCGCTCAAGGGTGAGTGCGAGACGCGGGCACATCGCCACCGCGCGCCGCGCCTCCGGTTCCAGCGACGCGGAGATCGCCGCATCCGAGACGATCGGATACCCCCACTCGTCGAGCTTGATCAGCTCGGGCAGCAGCTCCGCGCACTGGCCGAAGCCGTCGCAGAGGATCGGGTCGAGGCGGATGTGTTGGGACACGAGGATCAGCTCCACTCGTCGGTGACGTCGGGGATCGGGAGGACGTGCGGGTGGCTCGGGCCGCAGCAGCGGCGGGAGCGGTGGTGGTCGACCTCCTGCGCGAAGACGCGGAGGGCGGAGGTCACGAGCCGCGTCGCGCCGGTCGGCAATGCGCACGCACCGCGGCCCTCCACCTGCGGCACGAGCTGTGACAGGCGCTCGATCGCTTGCTCTGCCTCGCCTGCTCCGAAGGCAAGCGATTCGAACGCCGCTGCGATCGCAGGCAGGCCGAAGAAGCACGATCCACACTGGCCTGCGCTCTCGCGCTCGAGATAGCGGATAGCTCGCGCCGTCTCGGCGAGACCGCACGCGTCGTGCGGCAGCACGATCAGCAGCCGCGCTCCGAGCGACGCCCCAAACGCGCCGAGCGACTCGTCTGTGAACGGGAGGTCGAGCACGTCGCGGGCCGAGACCCACGTGCCGAAATACCCGCCGACGAGGAACGCCTGCGGCATCGCGGTCATCCCGCCGAAGCTCGCGAGCACCTCGCGCATGGTCATGCCGAGCTCGATCTCGCCGACGCCCGGAGAGCGCACCGCCCCCATCGCCGTGACGAGGGCCGTCCCCGGTTCGTTCGCGGTACCGAGCCGGCGGAACCAGTCGGCGCCGTGCCGCGCGATCAGCGCGAGATTGGCGAGCGTCTCGACGTTCTGGACGAGCGTCGGACGCCCGTGCACGCCGCGCTCGAAGGGGCGGTCGACGGTCGGCTTCGCGAGGCCGCCGTTGAGCCAGCTTACGAGTGCGGTCTCCTGGCCGGCGACGAAGCGCTCGGGAACGGCCGCGACGTGCATCGCAATCCCGTCGTCACGCGCGGCGATCGCGCGTTCGAGCGCAACGAGCCCGCGGCCGTCAGCGCGCCCGGCCGCGAGGATGATCTCCTCGGCACCGACGATTCGCGCTGCGACGACGGCCCCGTCGATGACGAGATGCGGATCGGCCGCGACCAGGACCTTGTCCTTCGAGCTGGCGGGCTCGCCTTCGGTGCCGTTTGCGACGACGATCGGCGCGCGACCGCGCGCGACCGCGCGGAGCTTCGTCGAAGTCGAGAAGGCAGCGCCGCCCCGGCCGGCCAAGCCGCTCGCCTCGACCTGCGCGAGCATTCGCTCGCGCTCGCGCCGGCTTGCCAAGTCGGGCAGCGGCTCGGCATACACGGTTCCCCGCAACAGCCGATGGCCGGCGGCGAGGTGCACGTCGGGCACGGCGAGCGCGCTCATGCCGTCCTCTTCGCAACGGGACGCAGTGGTGAGCCGAGCGACTTCGGCAGCGCGCGGCCGCCGTGGACGAGACGCGACGCGGTCGCCACGACGATCGCTGCCGTGCAGGTGAGCGCGACCGCGAGGAACCAGGTCGAGCTCGAGTCGGTTCCCATACCAAGGCTGTGCGCGAAGGCGAGCGGCCAGGAGGCGTACGACAGCCAATGCACGGTCTTCCACACGCGCTGGCTCAGCCGCTGCCGCAGGAGACTCGTGATGATCACGGCTGCGATGACGTCGAGCGAGAGCGCGCCGAGCCCCAGCCAGAACGTGTAGCCGCTGCTCGGCAGCGGCAACACGACCTGCACGACGCTGACCGCGGCGTACGGGTCGACGATCGCAGTCCCGATGTGGATCGCGAGAAACACAACGCTGAGCAGTGAGATGCTCCGGTGGAGCCCGACCGTGACGAAGCGGGGGAGGCGTCCGATCTGCGCGCGGTTCGTCGTGAGGATGCCGAGCACGACAACGCCCGTGAGCAGGATCAGCGCGACGACGCCGCTGCCGCGCATCAAGTACCAGGCCGGATTGCCCGTTAGGCCGCCCACGGTTGCTCCTCCGCGTCCGGCCAACCGTCCGTGTGTACGACGCGTCCGTCGACCCGGACGAGGCGGGCCGGCAGCGCCAAGCTCTGAAGCCATACGGGTGCGCGCTCGCCGCGCACGATCGCAGCAGTCGACGCAGTGTTCGCGTCGACGCACGACGCGGCGCACACGCTGACCGTGCGCCAGACCTCGGGCGCAGGTGCACCGTGGCGCGGGTCGACGATGTGGTGAACGAATCCGTACGGGGTCTGCCATCGCCGCACGGTCGTGCTCGACGTCGCGAGCCCACCCGAGTGGATCGCCACCGTTTCGCCGTCCGCATCGGTCGAGGTCCGGTGATCGTCCGTCACGAGGACAGGCCAGCCCGGAGCAGGCGCGGGGCCGGCGACCGCGACGTCGCCGCCGAGGTTGACGAGAACGCCTGCGCCGGTCGCTGCGTATGCGGCCGTGGCGGCGCGGTCGGCGGCGAGTGCCTTCGCGGTCGCACCGAGGTCGATCGTCACGCCGGTGGGTACGCGGACACGCTCGCGCTCGTCGTCGATCTCGATGCGCCGCCATCCGGCCGCAGGCACCAGGGCGATCTTCGCGGGCTCACCGCGCGAGACGACGACGCCGAAGTCACGGTCCCAGCCAAGCGCGTCGAGCGACGCGCCAACCGTTGGATCGACGTCGCCGTCCGTTGCGGCCGCCGCGCGGACGCCTGCATGCAGCGCCTCGCGGAAGAGTGCGCTCGCCGTCACCCACTGGCCCGCGGCCGCGCGTAGGCGCATGACCTCCGAGTCGGCGCGGAAGCGGCTGCACGCCAGATCGATCGCCTCCAGCTCTTGCACGAGGCAGCTGAGCGCGTCGCCAAGCGTCGCCGGGTCGGTGATCAGCTCGGCAGTGGTGCCGAGCGCGTTGAACTGGGCGATGCTCTTCGGCGGGATCTCGACGACGCTCATGAGCACCATTCCACTCATCGGGGATGAGCGCCGCGTGAATACCGCCTGTGAGATTCCTGTGGATCTCCGTCGCCCGGTACCATCTGACGCGCGATGGCCGAGGAGCAGCAGCTTTCACTCGAAGATCAATTGAAGGAAATCGGGGCCCAGCTCGACTGGGTCCGTGGTTACCTTTGACCCCGCTTCGCTGACCACCCGCGTCGCGGAGCTCGAGCAGGAGCTCGGACAGCCCGGTTTCTGGGACGAACCGGAGCATGCGGCTTCCGTCTCGGCGGAGCATGCCCGTCTCGCGAAGCGACTCGATCGCTACGACCGCCTCACGCGCGAGTACGACGACGCCCGCGAGCTGCTCGAGATGGATGCGAGCCTGGCCGACGAAGTCGCGAAGTCGATCGTTCCGCTCAGCCGCGAGCTCGAGCGGCTTCAGGAGGACGCGCTCTTCAGCGGCGAGTACGACGGCGGCGACTCAGTCGTCACGATCCAGGCCGACGCCGGCGGCACCGACGCGCAGGACTGGGCCGAGATGATGCTGCGCATGTACCTGCGCTGGGCTGCCGATCGCGGCTTCAAGACCGAAGTGCTCGACACGAGTCCGGGTGAGGAGTACGGCATCAAGTCGGCGACCTTCACAGTGAAGGGCGACAACGCGTACGGGATCATGAAGGCGGAACGCGGCAAGCACCGCCTGGTGCGCCAGAGCCCGTTCGACCAGGCGCACCGCCGTCACACGAGCTTCGGGCAGGTGATCGTCGCACCGCTGCTCGAAGACACGGCGGCGATCGTGATCGACGACGACGACGTGCGCGTCGACACGTTCCGCTCGTCGGGTGCCGGCGGACAGCACGTGAACAAGACCGACTCCGCGGTCCGGCTGACGCACATGCCGTCGGGGATCGTCGTCTCGGTGCAGAACGAGCGCAGCCAGACGGCGAACAAGGAGACGGCGATGAAGATCCTCCGCTCGCGTCTCGCCGAGAAAGCGGAGGAGGAGCGCGAAGCGGAGCTCGCGAAGGAGCGCGGCGGCGTCAACATGGGGTTCGGCGGGAACGCCGTGCGGAGCTATGTGCTGCATCCGTACCAGCTCGTGAAGGACCACCGCACCGACTTCGAGGTGGGGAACACCCAAGGAGTGCTCGACGGCGACCTCGACGGCTTCATCAGGGCATATCTGCTGCATGCGGCAGGAAACGGCGGATAAGCCGCCGAAGGGTCAGCTAGACTGCCCCTCGCCATCTAGACCGGCGCGGGTACAGGCCCGCCGACGCTTGGCCACCGGTACAGGATCGTGACAGACCTCCAGATAGAGCCCCAGCCCGCGGTCGAAGACCGCCCGTTCGATCCCGCACAGGCGCCCATGGGCGCCGGCGCGATGATCGTCTTCGAGGGCGTCGAGAAGGTCTATGAGCCCGACGTCGGCGCGCTGAAGGGCGTTTCGTTCGTGATCGAGAAAGGCGAGTTCGTCTTCGTCGTCGGCGCCTCCGGTTCCGGTAAGTCGACGCTCATCAAGCTCCTGCTGAAGGAGATCGATCCGACGGCGGGTCGCATCGTCGTCGGCGGCCGCGACCTCACGCGCCTCAAGCACAGCAAGGTTCCACTGCTGCGCCGCAACGTCGGCTGCGTGTTCCAGGACTTCAAGCTGCTGCCGAGCCGTACCGCCGCGGACAACGTCGCGTATGCGCTGAAGGTGCAGGGCGAGAGCCGCGCGTCGATCCGCCGCAAGGTTCCCGAGGTGCTGAACATGGTGGGGCTCGCGCACAAGATGAACTCGATGCCCGACGAGCTCTCGGGCGGTGAGCAGCAGCGCGTCTCGATCGCGCGCGCGGTCGTCAATCATCCGCCTTTGCTCGTCTGCGACGAGCCGACCGGCAACCTCGACCCCGACACGTCGGTCGGCATCATGCAGCTGCTGTACAGGATCAACCGCGCCGGCACGACGATCCTCATGGTCACGCACGATCGCGAGATGGTCGACAAGATGCGCAAGCGCGTGATCGCGCTCGAGGACGGGCGCCTCGCGCGCGACGAGCGGCGCGGCGGGTACGCATCCGAATGAGTCGCGTTCGCCTGCTCTTCTCCGAGGCGTGGTCCTCGATCAGCCAGAACATCTCGACGACGTTCGCGGCGACGATGACCGTGCTGATCGGCATGTTCCTGCTCGGCCTGTTCATCGCGCTCGGGACGTGGGTGCTCTCGTGGAGCAATCACGTGAAGAAGGAGCTGCAGGTCAAGGTCTACTTCACCGCGGCGGCGACACAGTCCGAGGAGTATGCGGTGGCGCTCGATCTGCGCAAGGACCCGCAGGTCAAGACGGTGGTCTACGTCTCGAAGGCGAGAGCGCAGGCGATCATGGCGAAGAAGTTTCCGCTGCTCTACAAGACGCCGTTGCCGTCAAACCCGCTGCCGGACGCGTGGATCGTCACGCCGGTGAAGGCGGAGTACACGCCGGTCCTCGGCGCGAAGATCCTCGCGAAGCACTATCCCGGTGTGGAGAAGGGATCGTCGGGCGTGCGGTGGGGCAGTAAGACCGCGAGCCGTGTCCTGACGATCGCCGAGGTGATCTGGATCGTCTTCCTGGTCGCGGTGGTGTTGCTCGTGACGGCGTCAACGCTGCTGATCGCGAACACGATCCGACTATCGATCTTTGCGCGGCGTCGTGAGATCGAAGTGATGAAGCTCGTCGGTGCAACGAACTGGTTCATCCGCGGCCCGTTCATGCTCGAGGGCCTGCTCTGCGGGCTCGGTGGGTCGATCCTCGCCGTCGTGTTGCTCGTGATCGGCAAGGAGCTCGCGCTGCCGTCGATCCTGCCCCACATCGGGGGCGGTTCCGACGTCCATGCGCTCTCCTTCACCCTGAACGCGCTGGCCCTGATCGGTGCCGGGCTCCTGCTCGGAGCCGCCGGATCGGGCCTCACCTTGCGCCGCTTCCTCCAGGTCTAGGGCCGCCCTAGGCAACGGCCGCTTTCGGCCGTATGCTCGCGCGGTCCAGATGCGGCGCCCCCTCGTCCTCCTCGCTCTTGGGCTCCTGCTCGCAGGCCCGTTTGCCATTGGCTATCGCTTCACGCGTGGCGATCGCGCGACGGCGCCGGTTATCATGTCGGGCGTCGTCGACCAGGTGCGCTCTGCGCTCAGCGAGCAGTACTACCGTCCCGTTCCGGCATCCGTGCTCCACCTCGGCTCGGTCCCCGAGATGATCTCGGCGCTCGGCGATCCGTACACCGCGTACCTCGCGCCGCTCGATTACCGGCTGCTCCGGCAACAGACCGAATCGCACTACTCGGGCATCGGCGCAACCGTGCTGCCGTCGCCGCACGGGCTTGTCGTCGTGTCACTGCGCCCAGGCCCGGCGGTGAGTGCCGGCCTGCATGCCGGCGACACGATCGTGCGAATCGACGGCATCTCGAGTGCGCGGCTCGGCATGACGGGTGCGGAGGCGCGGATCCTCGGCCCGCCGGGCACGCGCGTGCGGCTCGAAGTGCTGCGCGGCCGGACGAGGGTCAACGTCGACGTGCAGCGCGGATTGGTCCCCGCTTCGGTCGTCGACGCGACGCTGCTCTCCTACGGCGGCCGCCGGTGGGGCGACCTGCGCCTCGGCACGTTCCGCACCGGGGCGGCTGCGGCGGTGCGGAACGAGATCCGTACCCTCGAGCGACGTGGCGCGACCGGCTTCGTGCTCGACCTGCGCGACAACCCGGGCGGGCTACTCGACCAGGCCGTCGCCGTGTCGTCGCTCTTCCTCGACAAGGGCGTCGTCGTATCGCTCGCCGGCGCGCACAGTCCGCGCGAGGTGTACCGCGCCGTCGGGCGCGTCGCGACGCGCCTCCCGCTCGTCGTGCTCGTCGACCGGTCCAGCGCGAGCTCGTCCGAGATCGTTGCGGCGGCGCTGAACGACAACGGGCGCGCCACGCTCGTCGGCGAGAGGACGTTCGGCAAGGCGCTCGTCCAGTCGCTCGATCCTCTCGACAACGGCGCGGCACTCGAGATCACGATCGCCCGCTACACGACCCCGTCAGGGCGGAACATCTCGGGCGTCGGCGTGGTGCCCCGGATCCATGCGGTCGACGATCCACGCACCGCCCGCGACGAGGCGCTGCAGACCGCGCTCGCCGTGCTGGCAAGACCTACCTCGTAGATACCGTGGCCTCATGGCGGGGCGGAATCAACGGCAGAAGCGGCCCAGCCGGAGCAACCGTCACCAGGCGCGGCAGCCCGCGCGCAAGCCGGTCTCCGAGCTGACCGTCCGCCTGCCGCAGCGCACCACCGAGCCGGAGACGGTGATCGCGCATCTCGGGCCGACGAACTCGGGCAAGACGCACGACGCGCTGCGTTTTCTCGTCGAGAACGGCCGCGGCGTGTACGCCGCGCCGCTGCGCATGCTGGCGCAGGAGGCGCACCGTCGGCTGTCGGCGGAGATCGGCGACGACCGCGTCGGGCTCGTCACCGGCGAGGAGCGCATCAATCCCGACGCACCGATCATCTGCTGCACCGCCGAGATGGCCCCGCTGCGCGGCGAGACGCTCGTGCTCGACGAGGTGCAATGGGCGGAGGACGAGGAGCGCGGGTCGGCCTGGACGCGCTTGATGCTCGGCGGGGAGTACCGCCACATCCTGCTACTCGGCGCCGTTGAAGCGGTGCCG
>Ga0193728_1000143_pt1 | contig 30919 bp, 22 predicted proteins | sample U1c1metaG_FD_143037 | JGI IMG/M metagenome (GOLD analysis project Ga0193728, IMG submission 143037) | Soil microbial communities from a riparian zone of the East river system, Colorado, United States - U1c1 | ecosystem: Environmental > Terrestrial > Soil > Riparian zone | place: USA: East River... | reverse complement strand
ATTCCATGAACACTGGTCTCAAACTCGTTGACACGCGCCGGCCTCCGTACCCACGGCAAAAGAGCGCAAAGCATCTTCCGCTCCCCAATGATGACGACGCTTAGTCGGAGTAGGAATCATGATCGCTCATAACCCCCTCCACGGATCCGGACAAGCGGGATTCCCGCATCCGGCTCTTGCCTTAGGTGAGGACGCCCATGCGGCGCAGGGGATAGGGATGACAGACGGTAGGCAGAGGCAGCCAGCGAGTGATGAGGCGCCGCATGCGATCCCAGAGAACGGAGCTGTGCTGGCTGCGCCGCGACAGCGCGCGATGCCAGAGCCGTCCTACTTGGAATCGAAAAAGAAACAGCGCCGATTTGTTCATGGGCACTCCGTAATACCGGATGTGTCCACGCACCACCGCTTGCAACCACTTGCCCTGTTCGGGGATGGGTTCGTGCATACGACGCTGAAGTTCGGCTTTCACCTCATTCAGCTTCGTTTGCAGCCTTTTGCGTATCGTTTGCCGCAACACGGTAAACCGTCCATTGCTCCTCTTCTTCACGCAGATGTGCGTAAAGCCCAGGAAGTTGAACGTCTCCGGTTTCCCTTCTCCACGCCACTCCCGTTGGTCGATCGCATATGGACCGAACTCCAGCAGCCGCGTTTTCTCGGGATGCAGTTCCAAGTGAAACTTCCTCATTCGTTCCGTAAGTTCCGCCCGAAACTGATCGGCATCCGCTTTGCTGTGGAATCCAACCACAATGTCATCGGCAAAACGCACCACGATCACCTCGCCGTGTGCGCGCTTCTGTCGCCATGCTTGGACCCACAAATCGAATACGTAATGAAGATAGACGTTCGCCAAAAGCGGCGAGGCACTTCCGCCCTGGGGCGTCCCTTCCTCCGTCCGTATTCTCTTCCCATCCTCCAGCACGCCGGCGTTCAACCATTTTTGGATGAGCCGCACAACGCGCCGATCTGCGATCCGGTGCTCAACGAACTTCACAAGCCATTCGTGCGAAAGGCCATCGAAGAAGGCTTTGATGTCCAAGTCGAGCACCCAGTTCACTTTCTTCGTCAGCAGTCCGGTGTACAGTGCATCCAGCGCTTGATGCTGGCTGCGCCCTGGTCGGAACCCGTACGAAAATCCGAGAAAGTCCGTTTCATAGATAGCATTCAGCACCTCGACCGCCGCGCGCTGGACGATTTTGTCTTCCAGTGTCGGGACTCCGAGCGGTCTTTGCCGCCCGTCGGCCTTAGGGATAAATACCCTACGCACCGGCTTCGCTCGGTACGCTCCGCGCTTCAGCCTTGCGGAAAGATCCTGGAGATTCCCCTCCAGTTGCTCACCGTAGTGCCGCCACGTTTCCCCGTCCACGCCTGGCGCCGCTTCCTTCTTCAAGCTGAAGTAGGCCATGCGCAGCGTGTCCAGGTTGTAGATGTGGTGCAAGAGCGCCGTGAACCGCAACTTCTTATCCTTTCCTGCTGCTTGACGTACCCGCTCCAGCGCACTGGACGCGTCTTTCCGGCTCGGTGTCCGGGACGCGTTTTGCTGTGGCAGGTTCCCTTTGGCCAGCCCCCTTCCCTCCATCCCCTCCGCCACCGGTTGCCCGGCCTTGTTCGGGGACTTCTCAGGTACTACAGGTCTGTCCGACTTCCCAGGTCCGTTCGTCATCGGCGTACGTCCTTAGACTTCCCGACACGTCCCAAGGCAACTGCGGCCCTGGGCGGACTTGGGATCTCCCGGTTCCCGCACGAGGTGTCTGCGTACGTGCTCGGGGTCTCTGACCGCGCGGGACTCTGGCACACCTCGCGATATCGGTGCACCAGATGGCGCCTTCCGCTTCTCCTGACAGCGTCGGCGTCCCGTAGTAATTGTCTTTCGCGGCTGAATACCCGGCCCGCACGTTCCCCTGTCAACGCTTCGACGCTGCCCTTGCGAGCAGCTCCGCATGACTCGGGGCCGATGTGGGTCGCTACTTCACATTCGTATGACTTTTGCATTCACTACACCTCGCCGGTTTAACCGGCGCACCAGGAGCCGCAAAATGGAAACACAAAGCAGAATTTATCCAGATCTGATAGTGACACTCAGCAATCAGGCCAAAGAATCCCACCCGGAATCGGGTCTCACACGTCGCGTGCTCGCCTACAACGATAAGCTTTTTCTCGCTGAGCACCACATGGTGAAAGGCTGGGTTGGAACGATGCACAGCCATCCGCACGATCAGGTTGTCTACATTGTACGTGGACATCTGAAAGTCAATTGTCTCGGCAAAACCTTTGAATTGCGCGCGGGCGACACTTTTGTTGTCCGCGGCGGCGTGCAACACGGTGCTTCCGCAATCGAGGAGTCCCTGGTAATCGATGTCTTCACGCCGTGCCGGGAAGACTACATTTCGTGAACTAAATTACTTTCGCGCTCTTCACCCGTCTACTGGAGAAAATCGAAATCTTATGCGTAAGAGATTCCTCGCAACGCTGTGGATCTTCCCGGCTTTCTGCATGACTTCGACGCAGGGAGCCCCGCAGATCAAAAATATCAAAATTGCCGTTTCCAACCCCAGCGACCATACGCGAAAGGCCGCGGACATCGTCATTCCCGTCGAGCAGATCCGCAAAGTTGCGCCTGACTTCACACCCGGCGCCATGATTGTCACCGCCGGTGACGCAAGCACATTGGAAGAAGACGCCTCCGCATGGCAGACACAAGAGCTTCCCTCGCAGGCCGATGATTTGGACGGAGACGGCAAGGCCGACGAACTGGCCTTTCAAGTTGATCTTGGGTCACACCAGACCCGCATCGTGACGGTGTCCTACGGCGATCAGGGTCGCATCTGGCGCTTACGCGGCGATTATGAGCAACGAACAGCGGCGCTGTTCAGCCGGAAAATCGAAGGCCTCGGATGGGAATCGGAGCGTGTGGCATTCCGAGTATATTTTGATCCCCGGAACGCCATTGATCTCTATGGCAAGCGCCGGCCCACTTTACAACTTGGGATGTACGCTTCCCCGGACTACAACTATCACGACGAATCTCCGGAAGGCCGCGATATTTACAAGGTAGGTGACGCGATCGGAATTGGTTCCGTGGCCGCCATGGTGGATGGCAAGACCATCAAAGTCGCGGAGGTCAAAGAGCGGAAATGGCGAATTGTCGCGAGCGGGCCAGTGCGGACTGTTGTGGAGTTGGAATACGATGGTTGGAACGCCGGTGGAAAACTCATCGATCTTCGCTCGCGAATCACAATGTGGGCGGGTGAACGAGGTTTTACTCACACGATTTTTGCGAAGTCCGCGGATGACTTCGAGTTCGTCACCGGGCTGCCGGCGAAGCCTGGTATCGAGCCCGCGACAAGCGGAAAGGATTCACCCGCGGCGTGGCTGGCGACTTGGGGCGAGCAAGTCGTCGCGCCGGGACCTACGGCAACCGAAGCCGTCACAGGTCAACGGCTGGGCCTCGCGATCGTCACGCTGGCGCCACACGCCGTATTCAAGGACGACAGCAAGAACCATCTCGTCGATTTCAAACTGAGCAATGGTGCTCAATCCTGGTACACCATTGCAGCCTGGGATCAGGAAGGATCCAATCGCCGAGTCGTCTACGCGAATCAGAAAGAGAAGGGCCAGCGGCAATCTCTGATTCTTCCCTCAGATGCCATCATAAGCCGCGAAGAATTTCTGAATGTCGTAAAGGATCACGCCGAGCGCATGGCGCAGCCGCCAGCCATTCACATCGTATCGGATTCGGCTAGCAGCGAGCAGGGGCCTCCAGATACTTTGCTTCCTCATAAAACAAAGACTATCGAGCAAGCACTTGCCCTCTTGCGTCAGGCTGTCGACCGTACCGCTTTGCAATGGGAGCCGCTTCTTCAGTCGACGCCTGAACCTATTACTTCGCATTCCGGCCAGGGATTCTTCACTGAAGCCAACAATGTGACCGGCGAGTGGCAAAAACAAACCGGATATTACTGGACGGGAAGTTTTTGGACCGGAGAGCTGTGGCAACTATATTCCGCAACCCATGATGAAAAGTATCGGCGATGGGCGGAACTATGGGGTTCGAAGTTTATCAATCAAGAGTCACTGCAAAATCATGACGCGGGATTTTTGTATTACTACTCCTCGGCGATGGGATTCGACTCGACTCACGATGACGCGCTTCGCGCCAGCGCCTTGCGCGGTGCAGAGCGGTTGGACCAACTCTTCAATCCGAAAACGCAGCTTATCGCATCGTGGGGCGTGAACGGAGATGACACCATCGTCGACACCATGATGAATCTGCAGTTGCTGTGGTGGGCGACCGAAAAGACGGGAGACAAGCGGTGGATGGAGATTGGCAGGAAGCACGCCCTCCGTACTGCGGAATGGTATGTGCGTCCGGATGGATCCGTTTTTCAGTCCGTGCATTACAATCCCGGCGACAGCAGGCAAAACTTTGCCTTGCGTGGCGGGGGCAACGAGGCCGAACTCCCGCTCGTGAATAGTGTCGCGCCGGGACAGTGGGTTTTCGCTCACACCCATCAGGGCTTTGGCGCAGACACTACATGGTCACGAGGACTTGCTTGGGCGTTGTATGGCTTCTCATCTGCGTATTCGGAAACTCATGATCGATTGTTTTTGTCCACCGCCCAGCGAATCGCGGACTATGCCATCAAGAACCTCCCGAGGGATTCCGTGCCGTGGTACGACTTTGACGACGAGGGCGTTCATTTTCGTAACCGGGATTCTTCGGCCGCCGCAATCATCGCGGGAGGGTTATTCCGTCTCTCCCTGATTACCACCGACGCCGCAGGCGCGAAGAGCTATCGAGATGAGGGAGAGCGCATCGTGCAATCGTTGATCGACCGGTATCTGACTCCTGTCGGAGACAATGATCAGACTCCGCCGGGCGTGCTGCGCCACGGCTGTGGCGTTCGCCCCAGTGACGCGATGTTGATTTACGGACAGTACTTCTTGCTCGAGGACCTGTTGTGGCTGGAGCAGCACAAAAGCGAAGAGCGTTCCACTAAAACCGTAAAACCATGACATACGCAAGCTTGCCTCTGCTGGCGTTCAGAGCCGCGTTTTCTTCCACCTTGCAAAAAACCAAATTCCATATCGCACCTCCTGTTGTTTTGATTCTCTGCGGATTGTTGAGTCCAAGTTGCAGCTCGGTCGCGAAGACCCAGGCTACCGCATCGCAAATCGATGCCGCTGTTTTCAACCAGCAGGTGCGAAGTTTTTTGCAGACTGAACTAACCGCACATGTTACGGACATCAAGAGTCTTGATCCCCCTCCAGACCGTGTGGTTGGCGCGCTGACCACTGGTGAATTTTCGTGGGGATCCTTCATGCGCACTCTTGGTACCTATTCTGAATGCTTTGGGACCAGGGAAATTGCCGGTCAGGATGTTCCGGAGATGATCGGAAAGATGGCTCACATCGAGCTGAGCCACGGAGGAAAAACCTGGGCGCAACTCTACGCAGCAATGGCTTTGCAGAGCTTTGGAACCCACTTGAATCACAATGCCTTGTGGCAGGGGATGACCACCGAACAGCACGAGGAGTACCGGAAGCTGCTCGACCCTGCTCGCTTTTACGATGAAAAAACTCATACGCTCATCCATCTTCCCGAAAATTATTTTGGCGTGGCCGCGCGGATCGCGGCCATCAACTACCAACTCGGCCTCAACAAAGATCGCACCGCCTTGGATGATCTGCTCAATCGGGCCGCCAAACAATTCACCGACGGCGCCCTCTTCGCCGATGATGCGCTGCCCACCGGCCGCTACGATCGCTACTCCAACGAGTACGCCAGAGCAATCTACGATGCTGCGGAACGCGCAGGCCGTCAGGACATTGTTAAGGCCGTTGCGCTTTCGCTAGTAGAGCAGATGAAACTCTGGTGGGACTTGTTGTCCGAGGATGGCTACGGCTACTCCTGGGGGCGCAGTCTTGGCGCCATCAGTTATATGGACACTCTGGAAATCGCTGCTTTTCTCGGTCAGCACCCAGAATTCCGGCCCGCCCCTCTCGCTCAGTTGGCTGCAGCCTACTTTGCAGCTTGGTCCTGGTTGCAAAATGATTTCAATGGCCAGACGCATCTCCTCTCCGTTTTCGCTTTCGGCAGAGGCGACTACAGCTACATCACCAAAGAACGCGAATGGCAGCAGACCACAACGTTCTTCGGAAAAGTGATCGCTTCCCACCAGAAATTCATGGAAGCTCTCCAACGGGAAGGAGTCATAAAGTTTCCTTCACGCCCGACCCTGGCCGACGTTTCTCGTTTTCAATATTTTCGAAATGGACCGGGCCGCAAGTTTGGAGTCTGGGTGGTTCGTCAGGGTCACCTGCATTTCGCATTGCCGTTCGTGAGCGGACCACAAGCGGCGACATCTGACTATGAGCCCGCACCGCATGGATTTCCCGGCCTTGCGGCCCCTGTCGAAAAAATCTATCCGTGCCTCGTTCCGTTTCTGGAATTGGACGATGGGAAGACCATCGCTGCTGCCGATGGAGCGGATGAGATCAAGCCTGCTGCTGACGGCAAGAGCGTGGTCGTGGTGTGGAGACGTTGGGTTGTCCCAGGCACTAAGGCTGGAGATTTTGTCGATGCAGGCGTGGTCTCGGAAGTCACCTGGACCCTTCATGGAAACAGTCTTCGAAGAATGGAGTCGTTGACCTCATCCCAGCCATTGAACGTTCATCGCCTCTGGTTGGCCATTCCCAGCCGTTTCGATCATCTGGAGACTTCTTATCTTGAAGGCGGTCGCATCGATCGACTTATCTCAGAAGAAACAACACTGGAAGTGCAAGTTAACAATTCGAACTTTCTCTTCGACATTTCCGCCTATGCAACCGGGAATGATCCTCGGGGTCGTGGGGATCGTGGGCCTCTACCGCTGCATTTGATCCTTCAAACCAAAAGATTTTCGTTGACGCCAGCTGTGTCCAAGCGCTGGGAACTCTCTTTGACCACGCACTGAGTGAAGATTTCAGTCTGAGGTGATATAACTCTCGCTCACGTTTAATGCCTCTCTAATTTCAAAACAGCATGCCCCCGGTCATCCAAGTTTCTCGAGTTCGCAAAACCTATGGCTCCACTGTCGCCGTCGACGAAGTTTCCTTCGACGTAAACGAAGGCGAGATTTTCGGTCTAATCGGCCCCAACGGCGCCGGAAAAACCACCACCATGGAGTGCATCGAGGGTCTCCGCACTCCGGACCGCGGCACCATCTCAGTTCTCGGCCTTGATCCTTTTCGTCAGGTCTACCAGCTGCAGGCTCGCATCGGTGTTCAACTCCAGCAGGCCCAGCTGCAAAAACGCATCAAAGTTTGGGAGGCCGTCGACCTTTGGGCCTCGCTCTACCATAAGAAATCCGCCGATGCCGAACGCCTCCTCGAAAATCTCGGCCTCACCGACAAGCGCGATGCTTGGTTTATGAATCTTTCCGGCGGCCAGAAGCAGCGCCTGTTTATTGCCCTCGCATTAATAAACGATCCCGAAGTTGTTTTTCTCGACGAGCTGACCACCGGCCTGGATCCCCAATCTCGCCGGGCCATTTGGGAACTCGTCCGCAACATCCGCAAGCGCGGCAAGACCGTTTTTCTGACTACTCATCTGATGGAGGAGGCCGAGCGCTTGTGCGATCGCGTAGCCATCATCGAGCACGGCCGTATCATCGACATCGACAGTCCAGACAAACTCGTCGACCGCCACTGTCCCGAGCGGACCATAGTTCTCGCCACCAATGATCGGAGCGCTGAGGAACGTTTTCGCACCATCCCAAGAGTCGAGTCGGTAACCTCTGCTGACTCTCGATTCACCATCAGTGGCCGCGGCGACGATCTAGTGACCAGCGTGATTCATTGTTTGTCCGAGAATCACATCCCGGTCACCGATTTCCGAACTATTCTTCCCAATCTTGAGGACGTCTTTCTTAAACTAACGGGACATTCAATTCGTGAATAGGCTCAAACAATGCTAGGCCTCTGGAAACTCACTTGGATCGAGATCAAAATTTTCATGCGCGAGCCCTTAGGCGCGATCGGCACCATCGTCGTGCCCGTCGTCGTGTTCCTCGTGCTGGGGCGAATATTCGGCCGCGGACGTGCCCCAGCCACACCCAGCCCCAACAGTTTTGTCCACGTAGGCGTGCCGGTGCTCGCGTCGCTGCTGATCGCCGTCAGCGCTGTGCTCTCCCTCGTCACCATTATTTCCATCTATCGCGAAGGCGGCATCCTCAAACGCCTCCGCGCTACCCCGCTGCGCCCATACACGATTCTCACCGCCCACGTGCTCGTCAAGCTGCTACTCACGGCAGTCACACTGGTCTTGATGGTTCTCGCCGGCAAACGCTATTACCCGGCCGGCGTTCATGTGCACTTGTTTTCCTTCACGGTTGCGCTGCTGATCAGCACTTGCAGTATCCTGTCCATAGGCTTCCTGATAGCCAGCATCGTTCCCACCGCGCGCTTCGCTCAGCCTATTGGCGCCATCATTTTTTATCCCATGTTCGGTTTTTCAGGGCTCTTCACGCCGGTTGCGTCTTTTCCGCCTGTCCTTCGCGCGGTGTCCCGAGTGCTTCCGCTAACCTACGCCGTAAGTCTCCTCCAAGGAATTTGGAATGGCGAAGCGTGGTCGGCTCACCTCGGAGACGTAGCGGCATTGGCCCTGGGATTTGTCCTGTGCACCGCGATCTCTACAAAAGTTTTTCGCTGGGAGTAGCAAACTTACGGAATAAAACGCGCCCCCTTATAGTCTGCACCGGTAGAACACGTCCGAGAGCGGCGCAGAACCCCCAGATGCCCTCGATGCCTGCGCCGCTCCTTCCCAATTATTTCCTTAGAATTCGCGTTGACCTTAAGTCCGACCGCCTGCTACTACTGAGGTCTTTTGCTACGCGCTTCAGGGGAGATTTCGGAGAAATGGACCGCCGCCAATTCCGCACCAGATCTCTTGGCCGTGCAGACAGTTCTCTCTTGCCTGACGATACTGTCCCTGAGATCCCTTCTGTCGCCTGGCAAAAATTCAAGCTCCGTTTGCTCGCTATGATTTTCCTCATCACATTTGCCGTACTAAGTGTGTTCCCCGTCCACTCGGTCATCGCGCAATCAACGAACGCGTCTCTTACTGGCCGGATCACAGACTCAAGCAAAGCGGTTGCCCCGGATGCCAAAGTCGTCGCCATAAATACTGGCACGCGCGTCCGCTACGAAACTGTCACCAATGAAACGGGAAGCTATTACGTCACGAACCTGCCCCCGGGCACCTATCGCATCGAGATAGAAAAACTGGGCTTCAAAGCGGTTCTTAAATCCGATGTAATTTTGCACGTGCAGGACGCCTTGGAAATTAATTTTGAAATGGTGTTGGGTTCCGCGTCGGAAAGCGTCACCGTCCGCGGAGGTGCGCCGCTACTGGATACTGAATCTTCGACCATGGGCACGGTCGTTGAGCAACGCAAAGCCAATGAATTGCCTCTGAACGGACGCAATGTATTCAACTTAATTGAACTGGCTGCTTCGGTAGTTCCGCAAGGAAGTTCCACCGGCACGCCAGTGGGAGTGAATCCGTTTGGTTGGGGAAATTATCAGGTCGACGGATCCTTCGGAAATGAGAGCGCCGAGTACCTGGACGGCCAGCCGCTAAACATCGGCTACATCAATCTGCCCGTCTTGATTCCAACCCAGGACTCCATTCAGGAATTCAAAGTGCAAACCAGCAACCTTGGGCCAGAATGGGGGAAGTTCTCCGGCGGAGTGACCAACCTCAGCACCAAAACCGGAACAAGCACCATTCATGGAGAGGCTTACGAATATCTTCGCAACAAAATCTTCAACGCCAATGATTTCTTTCTCAATTCTGTCGGGCAACCGAGACCACCCTGGGTACAAAATCAATTCGGAGCAAACGTCGGCGGACCACTGAATATCCCGCACCTTCATGGGTGGAATAAGACATTCTGGTTCGTTAGTGCCGAAGGTTTTCGTTTACGAACAGGGGCGCCCTTCACCACCTCTGTTCCTGACGCGAACGAAAAAGCGGGAATTTTTTCAGAGATATGCAAGTCCGGCTTCACGGCCAGCGTCTGCAACGACCGCGGCGTAAACGCGAGCGGTAAGCCTGTCGTAATCGATCAAATCTACGACCCCTGCGGCGGAGTTGTAAATTCACAGGGAACCTGCCCGGGGAGTACTGCCACTCCGACTCCGTTTTTGAACGACATCATTCCGCAGAATCGAATCAATTTGACCTCGCAAAAACTCCTGAATCTGTGGCCCGCAGCCACCAATCCAGCCACCAATACCAATAACTTCACGACCGCAGCTCCTACAGGTGGAGACCATAACCAGGTTGTTGCCCGCTTAGATCACAACATTACCAACAAGCAGAGACTATTCCTGCGCTTCAATTACTGGCGCGTTCAGGACCTGCCCATTGATCCTCTGAGCAGTGGCTTATGCGCCGACCGCTGCGCCGAGGACTATCACAGCTACGCCATGGCCTCCGGCTATACCTACGGCGTTACACCAACAACCGTGTTCGGATTCAATGCCAGCATTTCGCGGTTTACTTATAACCGCAGTCCAAAAAATGCCGGATTTGATCTGACCACCATTGGCTGGCCCGCAAGTTACAACGGTGTTATTCCCTCCGAAATGCGAACTCCACCTACTCCGTGTGTTGCGAATTTCGCCGACAACATCATGTGCACGCAGGGTCAGAGTTACATTCAAGATCGCGACACGCAGTTTTATCTATCGCCCAGCATCTCCATGCTGCGTGGGCATCACCAAATCCACATTGGTGTTCAGCTCGAAGTCGGCCGGGATGACTACGCACAGTCCAATATCGCCAGTGGTGCTTTTGACTTTTGCGTGGCCGGCCAAGCGTGCTTCACTGCCCTGCCCGGCGTCCCAGGCACGGGATTTTCATTCGCGGATTTTCTGCTCGGATATGCCGACAATTTCAACAATTTTGAAAACCATTTTTTTGCGCAAGCTGTCGTCCCAGCGTTCACCGCTGGCCAGCAGATATACCAGGCCTTCTATTTTGAGGACTCCTGGCACGCCACCAGAAAACTCACTTTGAATCTAGGACTACGTTATGACCTTCAGGGCCCTTGGTCGGAACGATTCAACCGCTTGTCATATTTCGATCCGACCGCGACCAGCTACCTGAATCAGTTTCTTCCCAACGGCACGCCAACAATTAAAGGGGACGTATTTCTGGTGAATCCCACCAACCGAAATAATGTTCCGCTTGAGCATACCGACTTTGCTCCGCGCCTCGGCCTGGCGTATAACATCACTCCAAACACAGTGATCCGCAGCGGTTACGGCATCTTCTGGATTCCCAACTATGTTTCTTTCAGCTTAAACCCGCTGAATGACATGGTAAACGCCGCCGCAACAACTTACACCGGAACGCTGGATGGAACGCATCCGGTGAACACTATCGCTCTGCCATTTCCCGGAGGAATTTCCGCGCCCCCCGGCAGGAGCCTCGGCGTTCAAGGAACGCAACAATTCCTCACTCAGGTGGTGCAGTCAATTACAGAAGTCAATCCCGGCAATCACCCGGAAGGTTACGTCCAACAGTGGAACTTTGATGTGCAGCGCGATTTCCCCGCGGGCTTCTTCGTTTCCGCCGCGTACGTTGGCTCAAAGGGAACTCATCTGGCCCAGTATTCCCAGCAAATCAACCAGATTTCAGATGCCTTGCTTGCGCAGGCCGCTTCGCAAGTCGATCCCTCACTTCCAAATCCCCGGCAAAGTGTGACGCTGGTGCAGTCGACACCAAATCCGTTTTTTATCAACGGTCAGGCGCTGGCCCTCACTGGGCCCACCACTACTATCGGGCAGCTCCAGCGCCCCTATCCCCAATATGCGAGCGTGCAACTTGCCGGCCAAGGCTCTTACGACAGCATCTATCACTCTTTCCAATTGACGGTGCAACGTCGCTTCGCGGACGCAGGCTCTTTGTCAGTCGCTTACACCAACGCGAAACTCATTAGCGATACCGATACTCTCACGGCATGGTTGGAGCCGGGCCTGGGAGCGATTCAAGACAGTAACAATTTGCGCGGGGAGCGCTCTTTGTCCTCGCAAGATGTTCCTCAACGCCTGGTGATCAGTTATGTTCTCGACCTTCCTTTCGGCAAAGGCAGAAAGTATCTTTCCGGCGCCGAGGGCATGCTGGACAAAATCGTTGGTGGCTGGGGGATTGATGGCGTCACCATTTTCCAGCGAGGCTTTCCGCTGGTATTTACCAACGGACAAGTCAACGGCACAACATTGTTTGGCGGGGGCTCTCGTCCTGACATTATTACCGGGTGCGATGCCAATCCGCCCATAAACAGGGCGTCGCCCCTGGAGCAATGGTTTAACACCGCATGTTTCGCCGCGCCCGGTGATTTTCAATTCGGCAATGAACCACGTGTGGATCCTCGACTGCGCTCCCAGGGAATCGATAATTTTGATTTTGCGGTATTCAAGAGAACCAGATTCGCGAGCAGCGAGCGTTTCGGTGTCGAATTCCGAACAGAATTCTTTAACTTGTTTAACAGAACCCAATTCGCCCCGCCGAATACCGTCTGCTGTGCTGCCAATAATCAGAACTTTGGCGTTGTGACCTCGGCTGCGCCGGGTACGAATCCGAGACTAGTGCAGTTCGGCCTGAAGATGTTCTTTTAGGCGTCCGAGGTTGGCCTATTATATACGGTGCAGGAACCAATTCTGTACCAGTCATGGGTGCAGAAATAAAAGTGATTCTCGCTATGAAAAAATCTTTTCACTTGTCCGCTGCTTGGTGTATGGTTTCCTCACCATCGGAACTTTGCCGGGGAAGTTTGTCGATGCAACGGGTGTTTCGCTGAGGGTGTGAAACACACCGTCTAATTGAGAACGCACGCATGAGTTCTTGGCCGCCACGACGCGCGCTTACTTTTCCCATGGCTTCTGAAGCTGCCCGGACCCAGCCCGTCCATCCACCGGAGGTGCCCGAGCATCGCATCTCCAGCGATGAAGAGCTCATGGCCCGTCTGCAATCGGGTGATTCGAGCGCGTTGGAGACCCTCTTTCACCGCTACGCTCGACTTGTTTTCAGAATAGCCCGCGGCGTGGTACGCGACAGCGGCGAAGCCGAAGATGTGGTCCAGGAAGCGTTTTTCCATCTGTACAAGAAGTCCCTGCTCTTTGACAGATCAAAGGGCGCACCAAAAAATTGGATCGTACAAATTGCCCTCCATCGAGCCCTCGACAGAAAAGCCCATTTGACTCGTAGAGGATTTTATCTTGGTACAAATATCAATTCTCTGGACGATACATTATTAGGGCGCACAGACCTGGATCGGGAAATCGGCTCGAAAATGAATCGAGCTCAGCTCCAAAGAGCTTTTGAGGAGCTCCCGGACATGCAGCGGGTTACCCTTGAGCTGTTTTACTTTGAAGGGCTGGACTTGCGAGAAATTAGCGAGAAATTTAACCAGCCGTTAGGAAATACGCGCCATAACTTCTATCGTGGCCTGGAACGGCTGCGTAAGAGCGCGTTTGTGCAGAGTCTTCGGGAAACCAAACGATGCTAAAGATTCATTCCGGGTGCAGCGAGCACGATAAATATAAGAAGCTCGGCGCCCTGGCTGCGGCCGGCAGTCTAGCCCCCCTGGAATTGGCCGAACTCCATGCTCACCTCCGCCGTTGTGAACAATGCGACCATGTTTTTCGCGAGTATAAAGTCCTTACCACTCAAGGGATCGCCATTCTTCTCGAAGAATATGCGGAAAGACGCGGCCAGGCAGGCTGGGACGACGCGGCCGCCTTCGAGCAACTGTTGCAACGTATTGAAATTGAGCAACACTCCACCCCGGCAAAAACCCTTCGAGCGTCCGCGAGCATTTCGCACACCACCTTCCTCCGAACTCCCGTTCGCTCGATTGCCACTATGGTGCTCGCGGCATGCATTATCTTCGCGGTGGCTTTTGCGTCTTACGACGTCGGTACCCGGACACATTCGCGAAACGTCAGCAACTTGACCCCCGCACGTATGCCCGGCGACGATCCCCTCCAAAAGGTTTCCGAAGAAAAAAAACAAGTCGATGAAGCCTTGGCCGAGCAGGCGAAAAGATTGGCTCAACTGCACGCCGAAGGAATCCAAAAGGAGCAGGAACTGGGAAAATTGAAATCCGCCCTTCGCGCTCTCGAGGACCGTTCCAACAAACTCCAGACAGCCAGCAGCCAGTCCGAGGCCCAATTATTGGCCTTGTCGCAGGAACGAGATTCGTTAACCGCTCAACTCCAATCCATCACCCAATCTTACGGGAATGACAAGACCGAATTGGCAAACCTCCGCCTGGAACACGACAGGACTCTGATTCGCACCGCTTCACTGGAAGCAAAAATTACCGAACTCGCCTCCCAGAATAAAGATCAAGAGCGCCGCCTCAAAGACACCGATCAATATCTGAGCTCTGATCGCGATATCCGCGAGTTGATGGGCGCAAGAAAGCTTTATATCGCAGACGTATTCGATGTCGATGGCAGCAGCCGCACACAGAAACCGTTCGGGCGAGTCTTCTACACCCAAGGCAAGTCTCTTATTTTTTACGCCTTCGATCTTGATCGCGAGCCGGGTGTAGTTAACGCCAGCACCTTCCAAGTCTGGGGCCAGCGGGAAGCTCCGCAAGGTCAACAGGGATCGCCCATGAACTTGGGCATCCTCTACATGGACAATGAATCGAATCGCCGCTGGGTCATGCGCTTTGACGACCCCAAAAAGCTAGCTGAAATCGATGCGGTCTTTGTCACTGTCGAACCTCGCGGCGGCAGCCACAAACCCACGAACAAGCCTTTCCTGTATGCCCTGCTCCGCAACGAAGCCAATCACCCATAGTTCTATCAGTCTTTAATTCTCCATATCCCCGAGGCTCGTCTAATTGAAAATTGCTCGCGGGCATTTTTTGTGAATTTTTCCTTAATCCCCGATATTTCTTAATCAAGTAAAAGTACCACTGGTACACATTCGTCACCGGCTTCGTACTAGTCATCAGATTCGCACATTTGTCGAGGCAGTCATATGCACGGAAGGAGTCCGTTTGAGCGACGGACGCCGCAGTGCTGTTGTGTCTCGAGGGTAGGCAGCGACGGGTCGTGAATCATGAACGAGGAGCGTGGGGGATGAAGAACTTGCGTTTTGTTATCGCAGCGGTATTGCAGTTGGCATTGTGTCTCGTTGTGGCCGGTTTGTTTGGAACGCGGATAGGGGCCCAGACAAGTTACGGCACGATTGCCGGCACAGTTACAGATGCATCCGGAGCGGCCATCTCTGATGCCGAGGTGACCATCACGAACGTGGCGTCGGGCGAGAAGCGGGTGCAACCGACAAGCGGTGAAGGATTCTACAATTTCGTGAACTTAATTCCGGGCACGTACCGGGTCGAGGTAGAAAAATCAGGCTTCAAGCGCGTTGCTCGCGCGGACGTCATCGTCGACGTTGAACAGACCGTGCGCATCGACCTTACCCTTCAGGTTGGCGAAGCATCTCAAACGATCGAGGTCACCGGTGAAACTCCGCTGCTGCAGTCAGAAACGTCCTCTCTCGGGCAGGTCGTGGAAGGCCGGAAAGTAGCTGAACTGCCTCTTAACGGCCGCAACGTTTTTAATTTAATCACTCTGGCACCCTCTGTCGTTCCGCAGGGCAGCGCCGGCGGCACTCCGGTCGGTGTCAATCCTTTCGGTTGGGGAAATTATCAGGTCAACGGCTCGTTCGGGAACGAGAGCGCGGAGTATCTCGATGGGCAACCTTTGAATATCGGTTACATCAATCTGCCGGTCATCATTCCAACCCAGGATTCGGTCCAGGAGTTCAAAGTACAAACCAGCAACACCGGCGCAGACTGGGGCAAATTTTCCGGCGGCGTATTGAATTTCAGCACAAAGTCAGGGACCAACGGTCTGCACGGCGAAGCCTATGAGTATTTGCGAAACAAGGTCCTGGACGCCAACGATCCATTCAACAAGGCCCACGAGTTGGCTAACGGGCTAGCCAATGAGCCTGGAAGCTTCACGCAGAATCAGTATGGCGCAAACGCCGGCGGACCTCTTTGGATACCGCATCTTTACGACGGCAGAGATAAAACATTTTGGTTCTTCAGTTGGGAAGCGTTCCGTCTTCGCCAAGGCGCATCCCCCGTTCTAACCACCGTACCGACGCCCGCCGAATTGGCTGGAGATTTTTCGGCCCCCGGAATCGCGCCGATTATGGATCCCTGCGGCGGAACGGTGACGAGCGGGGCTTGCCCTAATTTCACTGGCTCGCCGACGCCATTTCCCGGAAATGTGATTCCAACTTCTCGACTCAACCCCACATCACTCGCGCTCGAAAATCTCTGGCCGGCTGCCAATTCCCCTTGCACGACAGACAACCTGATTGGATGCAAGAACAATTATGCGAAATCGTATGCCACCGGCGGAAACCAGAATCAGGTGGTAGGCCGCATGGATCAAACTCTGGGCACCAAGCAGCGCATTTTCTTCCGCTACACCTATTGGAATGTACTGGATTTGCCGCAGGACCCACTGGGCACCGGACTCTGCCAGGATCGTTGCGCGGAGAAATACGCCACTAGCGCCGCTGCGATTGGTTATAACTACACCGTAACTCCGAACACTATCGCCTCGCTAAACGCGAGCCTCAGCCGTTTCGCTTACAATCGCTCGCCCAATAACGCAGGGTTCGACCTGACCACAATTGGGTGGCCATCGCAATTTAACAACGTGATTCCCTCGATCGCCCGAACTCCACCCACGCCTTGCGTCTTGGATTACGCAGACAACGTCATGTGCTCCCAAGGACAGAGCTTCATCCAGGACCGCAACACGCAGTTCGACATCGGCCCAAGCCTGACACTGGTTCGCGGCAAGCATAGCCTCAAGGTCGGATATCAACTCGAGGTAGGGAAAGACAATTACGCGCAAACTAACGTTGCCAGCGGTTCGTTTGCCTTTTGCGGTTCCGGTCTGTCTTGCTTTAGCGGCAATGGCTTTGCCGACTTCCTGCTGGGCTATGCCGACAATCCCAGCAACGTCGAGAATCACTTTTTCGGCCAGGTTGTCGACCCCGCGTTGATTGCCGGTCAACAAATCTATAACGCGTTTTATGCCGACGACACTTTCCGTGTCACCAACAAACTCACTGTCAACTTGGGCATGCGCTACGACTTGCAGGGTCCGTGGTCAGAGCGCTTCAACCGGCTGTCTTACTTCGATCCCAATGCCCCGAGTTGGCTTTCTAGTCCTAGCGCCGCTGGACTTGCCGGCGTAGCGGGACTGCCAGGGTTGAAGGGCGACGTATTCCTTGTCAATCCCAACACCAGAACCGCGATTCCAAAAAACAGGACCGAGGTCGCTCCGCGCGTCGGTTTCGCTTACAGCTTCGACCAGAAGACTGTGATCCGCGCGGGTTACGGAATCTTCTGGATTCCCAACTATGTTTCTTTCGGTCTAAATCCCAATAATGATTTGGTCAACGACGCGACCACTTCCTATACCGGAACGATCAACGGGACTGTTCCGGTAAATACCATTAACACCCCCTTCCCGGCCACCGGCGTCGTTCCCCCGGTTGGACGCACACTCGGTGTGCTGGGGACACAGCAATATGCGACGCAGGTGGTGCAGAACTTTTCCGTCGCCGACCTCAATAATCACCCTGAGGGCTATGTTCAGCAGTGGAACTTGAACATACAACGCGATCTTCCTGGCCACTTCTTTATATCGGCAGCTTACGTCGGCTCAAAGGGAACCCACTTGCAGTCATACTCTCAGCAAATTGACCAACTGCCCGACACCTTCTTGCCGTCAGCTGCATCGCAATGCGCGGCTCAGGAAGCCGTCACCGGAAACCGGTGCGTAGCAAATGCCGCTGGCGCGCCGTCTGTCGCTTTGCTACAGAGTGTGCCCAATCCATTTTTTGACACCGCCACGTCAACGTCCTTCGCTTTGTCAGGTGCCACGACGACAACGGGACAGTTGTCCCGTCCTTACCCGCAGTACACCGGGTTGAGCTTGGCGGGCCAAGGCTCCTATGACAGCACTTACCACTCATTACAGATTACGCTGGAGCGCAAATTTGCCAGCGCAGGATCACTGCTGGTTGCGTACACCAATTCGAAACTGATCAGTGACACGGACACCCTGACGAACTGGCTGGAGGCCTCCAACGGTAGCATCCAGGACAACAACAACAACCGCGCAGAACGTTCGTTGTCATCTCAAGACGTTCCGCAACGCTTGGTGATCAGCTATGTCCTCGATCTACCATTCGGACATGGCAGGAGATATTTCTCCGGTGCCGAAGGGGTCATGGACAAGATCGTCGGCGGTTGGGGGATTGACGGCGTGACCATATTCCAAAAGGGCTTCCCGTTGGCCTTCAGCAATTCCGATCCCAACTACACCACGTCGTTCGGGGGAGGCTCAAGGCCGAACTACAAGTCGGGTTGCAATAAATCAGCACCGGCGGGTACCGGACAACTAAACGAATGGTTTAACACCGCCTGTTTCAGTGCTCCAGGAGATTTCACCTACGGCAATGAATCGCGCACCGACCCAAATTTGCGCTCTTCGGGAGTGAACAACTGGGACTTTGCGCTATTTAAGAGGACCGCATTCGGCCCGGACGGACGGTTAAATATCGCGTTTCGAGCTGAATTCTTCAATTTGTTCAATCGCACACAGTGGGCCCCGCCCAATACCGCTTTTGGCAGCTCGACGTTCGGCCAGGTATCCAGCATATTCCCTGGCACGAACCCAAGGCTGATCCAATTCGGTCTGAAGTTCAGCTTCTAACCACCACACGCCCGGAGCGGATGCGCAGAGTGCATACCGTTCCGGGCAAGTTTCTTTCAACTGCGTGTGCATTTGCCCGAATCTTTTCTCCTGGACGATGTCTCTCCGCTACTATAAGCCGATTCCTCCGCGCTAAAATACAATCCCGGCGCTTTTCCGGACCCGAGCAAGTGTGAGGAGCGACCGTACAACATGGTTCGCCGATTTACGCGCCGCAATTTCCTTAATTACGCAGCAATGGCGGCTGCGACGCCTATCTTCGAAGTAAAACCCCTGCGCGGCCTTGATTTCATTCTTCAGAATTCTCCGACTCCAAGAAAATTCCTAATCGAGACGATGCCAGGCGGTGTGGCTCTCTTCGATTACAACAACGACGGCTTACTTGACATTTTTCTGGTCAACGGCGGCAAAATTACTGAGTCCCTGCGTGTCCCTGAGAATTTCGATCGCAGCGATCCTCGCTACTGGAACCGACTCTATCGCCAGAATCGCGACGGCAGCTTTGCGGACGTCACACGCGCCGCAGGTCTGGCTAACGCGGGAAACGGCAACTATGGGATGGGTGTCGCCGTCGGCGATTACGACAACGACGGTTATCCTGATCTGTACGTCACCAGCTATGGGAAAAATATTCTTTATCACAACAATGGAGATGGCACCTTCACGGACGTAACGGCTAAAGCCGGCGTCGCTGGCGGAGGCTGGTCTGTCTCCGCGGGTTTCCTCGACTATGACAACGACGGTCATCTGGATTTGTTTGTCACCCGTTACATGGACTGGGACGCCGATCACAATAAAATTTGCGGCGGAGACTGGCACACCTATTGCCCGCCGGGTGCATTCCCACCCACTACTTGTTTGCTGTACCACAATCGCGGCGACGGCACGTTCGAAGATGTCAGCGAGCGTTCAGGGATCACCGCCAAAAAGGGGCGCGCGCTGGGTGTGGCGTTCGCGGACTATGATGGCGACGGCTTCACGGATATTTCTGTTTCCAACGACGGCATGCAGCAATATCTCTTCCACAACAACGGTGACGGCACTTTCAAGGAATGTGCCCTGGAATCAGGAGTAGGGCTCACGTCCGACGGGAAAGGTCTTTCGGGAATGGGCACCGCTTTTCAAGACTATGACAATGACGGCCGCCCGGACATTATCACCACCGTGCTACCGCGCGAATTGTACGCGTTGTTTCATAACGATGGAGACGGCTCATTTTCTTACGACAGTCTAAAGACTGGCCTCGGTGCACTTACATCCGGCAGTTCGGGCTGGGGCGTAGGACTGGAAGATTTCGACAACGACGGTTGGAAAGATCTTTTGGTCGCGCAAAGCCATGTCCTTGAGAATGTCGAGAAGATTGATGCTTCCCTGCACTACAAAGAACTGCCGCTCCTGGCGCTCAATCATAATGGCCGGTTCGAGAGAACCGATTCGGGCGTGACTACAGCTCTGGCAGCTCGCGGCGCGGCTTTTGGCGACATTAATAACGATGGCAAGATCGACGCCATCATCACCACCCTTGGAGGCCCCCCCGTGCTGCTGCTGAATCGCTGCGACAATCATAATCATTGGCTCTCGATTACTTTGCGTGGCACGCGCAGCAACCGCGACGGATACGGCGCTAGAGTTTCCGTCAACGGTCAGACGCGTTTCGCGACATCCGCTGGAAGCTACGTGTGCGCGAGCGACAAACGCCTTCACTTTGGAGTGGGTTCCACGGAGAAAGCTTCCGTAGAAGTTCTCTGGCCTTCAGGTGCCAAGCAAGTTTTAAATGACGTTCGAATCGATCAATTCCTGGAAGTTCGCGAACCGGAGCACTCGTGATTTTCCTTTTGCTCATGGCGCTCGCAGGACAGACTGCCACACCAGACGCCTTGCAACACCTGCAAGCGGGCCTTGAAGCCCGCAAGCAACACCAAGTCGAAGTTGAAATTACGGAGTTTCGGGAAGCTACGAGGATCGACCCCCGCTTTGCGGATGCATTCCTGAATCTCGGCGCCGCTTTCATGGAGAAACACGATTACGGCGCAGCCATCACTCCTCTTAAGCGAGCACTGGAACTCAGTCCCGAATTGCTGACCGCCCATCAGTTTTTGGGTTTTGCCCTGCTGGCCCAAGGCTATGCCGCTGAGGCCATCCCCCATCTCGAGCGTGCCGGCGCGCAGGAAGCCTTGGGTATCGCACAGATCCAAACCGGCCAGCTGACCGAAGCCGTCGCTAACTTTACCGCCGCGTTTCCCAACCATCCCGATGACCCCGACCTGTTATTTTACCTGGGCCATTCCAGTGGCTTGCTTTCCAAAACTGCCATCGACACCTTGATTGCCAATCATCCTGATTCCGCGCGCGCCCACCAGGCCCTCGGCGAAAACTATCTAGTGCTCCGGCAAATGTCGCAAGCCGAGAAAGAATACCTGGAGGCTCTGCGTCTCCGTCCGGACTTGCCCGGCCTTCATCTGGAATTGGGCCAGGTCTACGCCAACTCGGCGCAGTGGCCGAAAGCGGAATCTGAATTCCGCGCCGAAGCAAAGTTGCAGCCCGGTAACGCGGAAGCCGCTTACCGCCTGGGCACCGCATTGCTTCAGCAAGGAAACGCCCATGACGCGCTTGTTGAGTTAAAACGCTCCAACGAACTGAAGCCGGAAATGCCAGAAACCCTCTACTCCCTTGGCAAAGCCGCCTCCCTCGCAGGCGAAAACACCGTCGCGGAGCAATCCTGGCTGAAGGTAATCGAACTGGAAAAAAACACTTCCATCGCCGCTCAATCCTATTTCGCACTCGCCGGCTTACATCGCAAGCAAGGCAAGCTCACTCAGTCCCAACAAGAAATGCAACAATTCCAAAAACTCCAAAGCACCATAGGGCCCCCGCGCTCAGAGTAAAAGCCTCCTGGATTACAACCGAACGAGCTATGCCGGCACATGCTTTTGTCAGTCCGGCCTACGCGCCGGTCTGAGTGACGGTGTTGAGAAGTTGAAGTGCTCCTCTGGAAGGCCTATGCTTTTTGTGACTAGAAACGTGCCAGAAATGCACCGGAGAGAGCCGCGATGACCTACCAGCCGGAAACGCCGTTCGACAATATCGAAAGCGCCCGCGAATACGTGAACAAGCTGCTGGCAGCTACACGCGAAGCCCACGGCGAAATCGAAACCGAAATCCATCGCGCCACAGATCCTCAACTGGAGCGCCGCCAGCAGGCCTTGCAATTAGTGAAATACAAACTGAATCAACTGACGTCACACATGGCAGCCAGCCGTCGCATCTTGAATGACCTAACGAAGCTGCGGCGATTGCTGCTGGAGGCCAGAAAAGCCCGATGATGCTTTATACATTCCCTCCCATTCGCGTGCTGTCTGTCGTAGTGGGAATTTTTTTTCTTTTGTCCACGCCCAGGCATGCGGGCGCGGAACCGCCAATCCGCGTGGCCATCGTTGGTTTGGTGCATGGGCACGTGAAGGGTTTTTTTGGGGCGCTGCCGGGGAATCAGGCAGCTACTTTGGTAGCCATTGTGGAGCCGCAGCAACCATTAGCAAAGGAGTACGCTGCGAAATATCACCTGCATGCCGAATTGTTTTACGCCGATTTGGAAAAGATGCTGGTGGAACAGCATCCGGACGCGGTGTTGGTGTACACCACCATTGCCGATCACCGCAAGGTGATTGAGATTGCTGCGCGGCATGGAGTGAGCTCCATGGTGGAGAAACCGCTTGCAACCACGCTGGACGATGCGCTGGCAATTCGCGCTGTGGCCCGTAACTCTGGCACTCCTGAACGGCCTGTGCAGGTGCTCGTAAACTACGAGACCACCTGGTATGCCAGCAATCAGGAGGTGATCGCGCAAGTGGCCGCTGGTAGGCTCGGCGAGTTGCGCAAAGTGGTGGTGCACGATGGGCACGAAGGTCCAAAGGAAATCGGCGTCGGGCCCGAGTGGCTCCCCTGGCTGACCGATCCGGCGCAAAACGGCGCCGGGGCATTGTTTGACTTTGGGTGTTACGGCGCGGACTTGATGACCGTGCTCATGCACGGCCAACCGCCGGTGAGCGTCACCGCTGTGACGCAAACCGATAAGCCGGAAATTTATCCACGCGTCGATGACGATGCGACCATGATTCTGCGTTACCCCAAGGCTCAAGCGGTCCTGATGCCTTCGTGGAACTGGTCCTTCGCGCGCAAAGATATGGAAGTCTACGGCAACGCTGGTTACGCGATCACCGTGGGTCCAGACCGCGTACGCGTTCGGTATCGCGGTGACAAAGCAGAGCCTGATACGCCACTGACCGCGCCGCCGCTAGCCGCTACGCAACGCGACTCGCTGAGTTACTTGGCAGCGGTATTGCACGGCCACGTGCAGCCCGAAGGTGATTTGTCGTCGTTGGAAACAAATGTGGTAGTCATGCAAATCCTGGACGCCGCACTGCGCTCAGCACAAACCGGCCAAACCGTGACAATTACACCGCTGCCTCACTAGTTTTAGGATTAGAAGAAACGATCTTGGATGCGCGATCTAGATTTCGGCGGATGGAATTTTACAGCGGACGGCCCACACGTTAATCCCAAGAGCGGGTGTCGCATCCTTTGTGGCAAAGGGTGCGTGTTGCATTTCAATTTTCCCGTTGTCTCAAGTCTGACTATATTGGCGGTGGCTTTGCCCTGCCCTAAATAAACAATTCCTCTTCATGCTGCTCTTCCGGCCGGCGTGGCGCGCGCCTCGACCGCAACAAATCCAGCCCCACGCGAATCCCTGTGACCACTGCCGAAGCTCTACGAACCGGCCCCCAAAATCCCTGCCGCATCTTTGCCCCAGTTTCTTCCACAGCTTCCAGTGCCCCTGACAAAATCCGGTCCGCATGAATCAACTGTCCACGCAACCGGTCCGAGGCCTCGCTCAATACCCGGTCCATCCTCTGCGCCTGCCCGCGTGCCAGATACACCACATGCGAAGCATCTGCAACCATCTCGGATATTTTCGGTTGTGTATCGTCCAGCAACAACTGCACGCGGCTCAAGATGGGGCCCACACGCGTCTGCATATCGCCGACCAGCTTATTGACTTTTTCCGTGGTGCGCTTCAACTCGAAAAACAGCGCACCTAAAATAACCACCTGCACCACCAGAGCAATGGCGGCGACGATGCTAAACACTTCAAGCCAAAATTCCATGAGCGCCCCAGCCGCCCACAGTACTGAGCGGAAAGTTCGTTAAATTTGTCCCGGTAAGACTTGTTAAGACTTTGACGCTTCCCGCAAATACGCTTCGCGTCCCGCGTCCACTGCCGCCGAGATCGAATCCTTTTTCCGCGAGGCCACATCCTTGCTGCGTTCAATTAATTCATCAGCGCGCTCGCGCAGTTCCCGTGCCTTGCGCTGCGCATAATCTTTGCCCTCATCGGCTTTGCCCGCCAGATAGTCGCGCGTGTCTTCACCAGATTTGGGAGCAAACAAAACGCCTACCAGCGCGCCCACGCCTAATCCCACTAAAAAATAACTCACCTTGGAACCAACATTATCAGCCATGATGACCTCCGTAGTGACCGTATAATAGCACCAAGTTAGGTTCAATACAGGCTAACTGGTAGTTGTAGGCACTTTGTTATCAGTCGTTTTGTTGTCAGTTACCGAGCCATTTGTAGCGTCGCTTTCGCCAATCGGTGCGTTCAGGTGCGCCAGAATTTTCTCCGCGCTTTTCCGCGTGATTACCCGGCTCAAACCTTCCACGCCCGCGCGTTGCACATTCGCCACACTGCCAAACTCCCGCAGCAGCCTCTGTGCCGTCAGCCGCCCAACTCCCGGAATATCGCGAAGCGCCGTTTTAGTTTGCCTTTTTCCTCGCCGCAAGCGATGAAATGTCACCGCAAATCGGTGCGTCTCATCGCGAATCTGCTGAATCAAATGCAGAACTGGCGAATGATGATCCAGCACGCAAGGCTCATCTTCTTGCCCGTAGATATATAAAATTTCTTCACGTTTCGCGATGCTCGCCAGCGGTTGGTTAATGATCTGCAACGATTCCAGCGCCTGCGCCGCCGCCCGCAATTGTCCGATACCGCCATCGATCAAAATCAAATTCGGCATGATACGCTTTTCCGTCAAAACCCGGCTATACCGCCGTGTCACCGCCTCGCGCATGCTCGCAAAATCATCGTTCTTCGCGGGCGCGCCTTCCATCCCACCCTCGCCACGAATAATAAATTTGCGGAAATCCGACTTCTTCATGCGCCCGTTTTCCCACACCACCATGGACGCCACCGTATCAGTACCCTGAATGTGCGAGATGTCGAAACTCTCAATGCGTTGAGGTTCCTCCGGCAAATTCAATGCCCCCTGCACTGCTTCGCTGATCGCTTTGGAGGTCGGCTTCAAAACCCGGAAGCGCTGTTCGAAAGAATGCGCCGCATTATTTTCAACCAGGTCGAGGAACGCTCGCTTCGAACCGCGCTGCGGCGTAAAGATTTCCACCTTATGCCCCGCGCGCTCCGAAAGCGCCTCTTCCAGCAACTCGCGATCTTCGAAGTCCACCGGCACATGAATGGCCTTCGGCAAATACGCGGCCTCCAGATAGATTTGCTTCAGCAGCGAAGGCACAAATTCCTTGGGATCGAATTCATCCAAGTCCTCCCAATAGTATTCGCGCCGATCCATCGCCCGCCCGCCGCGCAAATGGAAAAGATTCGCCGCCACCAGCGGAGCCTCCGCATGATAAGCAAGCACGTCCGTATCGTCCCCCTGCGATGATGCAATCCGCTGCCGCTCTTCGATGTCCTCGAGCGTCCGCAGCAAATCGCGATAAGCCGCTGCCTGCTCATATAACTCATGCTCCGCCGCCGTGGCCATGCGTTGCTCTAGACTCTTCATCAAATCGTGCCGGCGCCCCTCTAGGAACAACCGCACATCTCGGGCTGCTTCGCCGTAGCGTTCTTCTGTGGTCAATCCATCCACGCACGGCCCCTGGCACCGCTTGATGTAATACTGCAAACAAGGGCGCGGATGGCTGCGCGTCAAATCCACAGTGCAGGAGGGCACCAGGAAACGTTTGTGAATGAAATGCAAAATACGCCGCGCCAAACTGGCCGGGAAATAAGGTCCAAAATAAAGCGATCCATCCTTCTTCACCCGCCGCGTAAAATAAACGCGGGGAAACTTTTCCGAAGCCGTGAATTTTATGTACGGATACGTCTTGTCATCGCGCAACAGAACGTTGAACTTCGGCCGGTACTGCTTGATAAGATTGTTTTCCAGCGCCAAAGCTTCGCGCGCGTTGGCCACCAGAATGGTCTCTAGATCGGCAATTTCCCGCGCCAACGACCCCGTCTTGGCATTAACCCAACTCGATTCCAAAAAATACGAACGCACCCGGCTTCGCAGCGAAATCGCTTTGCCAACGTACAACACCGTCCCGCCAGCGTCCCGGAACAGATACACTCCGGGCGCATCAGGCAACAGAGTCGCTTTTTCACGTGGTTCCATAATTTATTCGGCGTCCAGCAATTCCCGTAACATAGCGGCTGCCGCGGCGGAGATTCAACCTTCCACGCATCGCAAAGCAACTACCCGATACAACTACCCCATACAACTACTATGATACTAAAGTGAATCGGAGTGAGTGGAAGGGCCGGGGAAGCTACCTGGCAAAGCTGGGAGAAATTGAAATACCGTCCGCTCTTCTTAATAAGATGCCTTTAGCTATTCATCAGATGCAACGCCCAACACTACGCTGCAACGCAATCGCACGACGGCTGTTGCCGATCGCTGCATTCATACTGCTGGCCGTACCTGAGGCGTATGCTCAGGATTCGCAAGGCGAATCCTCCTCCACCGCTCCCAAACCACCGCCATCCGGAGCGCCAGATTCATCCCGCCCAAAATCCTCAAGCAAAAAACCAAAAGATAAAGATACCCCAACCAATTCCGCGCCCGATCAGCCGACCTGGGATCCGTTGCGCGCAGAAAAAGATCTCGAAGTCGGTCAATTTTATCTAAAAAAAGGCGATCTGGACGCCGCCATCGACCGTTTTCAGGACGCCGCAGCAGCCAAACCCGGCTTCGCAATTCCCTATCGCTATCTTGGCGAAGCTCAGGAAAAAAGGGGCGATAAAAGTGAAGCCTTGAAATCCTACCGCCGCTATCTCGATCTCTATCCGCACGCGGAGGACGCCAAAAAGATTCAGAAAAGAATCGACAAACTTTGGAGTGAAGTCGGAAAGAAAGACAAATCAGCGGGCTAAGCGGTCCAACACTCGACGCGCTCGTTCGAATCCCACAAAACGCTTTTCTTCTTCACGAAATTCTCGTGAATGCGACACTAAGCTGCAACCCGATCGCCGCGTGGGGTGTTTCACGTGTAGCATCTCGTGAAACAAAACATACTCTACCGCGCACGCTGGCACTCCGGGACGATCCATCCGCCTGTTCAATAAAATCTGATTCGGCCCCGGGTCATAGCACCCAAACTGCCGCCGCCAACTCCGCACACTCCAGCCGATCCGCGGCCGCAGCAACACGCCATCAAAATATTTTACGTTCAGCTCATCGAACAATTTTGAAAGATCGAAGTGCCGCCCCTGCGGATCACTCTGTCGCACTCGCACTCGCCCGCTTCGCATCCGGCTGATACGATGGCGCGTCTTGTGTGAACGTGCATATTCCAGGTACGGCTCAACCACATCTCGCGGCGCTTTTCGCCGGTAAACCCGCGACAATAGCAGCGCAGCTCCCCCTTCTAATACCGCCAGTGGCGCGCGTTGCAGCAAATCCGAAAATCGCACGTACATGGCCTCTTCCCGCCTGCGAATCGTCAACACCAGACTTGAATAGGGGAAGAATTCTACGCGGAAACGCGGTGGTCGCCCATTACATCCCAGCCGCGTAAACACCCGCTGAAACAGCGCACTGCCCCCGGGCACCATCAAAACTTCATAACTTTTCATAGCGTATCGTGCTGCGATTCCTCGTCAATTTTTGCGGCGAACCGGCGGAGCCGCCACTTTCTTGGTGGCCTTCCGCGATTCATTCATCGCATCGCGGGTACCCTCGATGGCATCATCCAGGTTGCTTTTGTACTCTTCCAGATCCGGTCCACCCGCGGCCGACAATTTCTCCAGCACCGCCAAAAACGATTTAGACTGCGAAGCCATTAAATCAACTGCAGCCCTGATATTTTCCTGCTTCTCTATACCCAGTTGAATCAAATCCGCCGCGTCGTCAACACATCCCCCGTACGCGTTTAAGAGCGAATTCAGCATATCAATGTGCCGCGTCCCCGATGGATGCTCCAGCTCATACTGAAACTTCTTCAACCGGTCATCCGCGAAACTCAAAAACAGTTTTACTCGCTCATTGGTAGTTTCCGCATCCCGAATTTTGTCCGCCTCCAGCGCCGAGAGATAATCCTTTTGTTCCTGTTGTGCTAGCGCGGAGCCACCAACGCACAGCATCAAACAAAACATCACGCCAATAATTTTGCCTGCCACTTTCATCGCTGGTCCTCAGGCGGTCCCGCCGGATGCTCCGAACTCGTGGTTGCCTCCGGCGCTTTCGGTCCTGCCGGCAGTTCATCGCGATGAAGGAATAGCATGTGGATCAATTCCCTATCCATGACGTCAAGATCGCGGCGAACTATCTGCAACGGAGGCTGATACTCTTCTGGCACCCTCAAAATAATTTCATCCGCCTCGCGAATCCCACGTCGTACGTGAATCTCCAGTTGGCGATAACCGTTCGAATCCTTCTGCGCGTCGGCGCGTTTCTTTTTCAAACCTTCCAGCGCCACGCGTACATTATCGCGATATTTTTCAAGCACCATTCCCACCGTGCTTAGGTCGTTCGCTTTAAACGCTCGGCGCGCTTCATCGAATTCCGCGTCGCCTAGTTTCTCGAGCAATTTCGCGCGGCGCACAGGATTGTTCTCGTGATCAAAACGCGACTGCATCTCGCCAAGCTTGTCGGCGGCCGTAGCCCCCGCCACGCAACACATCATTGCCGCGCACAGCCACATCCCGCAGCTTACTCGCCGGACCATCATTCTTACCTTTTATGTTCTAACACCTTGCGCAACACTTTGCTGCGTTCCTGCGCTTGCCACACCTGGTCGGCGTTTTGCCCCTGATCCAGACTCAAAAATTTTTGGTAAGCCTCCAGCGCCGGCTTCGCTTGATTCAGCTTATCGTAGCAGAGCGCTCGAATGAACCATGGTCCAGCCCCAGGCGTTTCCATCTTTGCAATTTGATCCAGCGTTGCAAGCGTTGCGGGACAATCCCCCGAAAGATAATAGGAACTGCTCAAGTCCTTCCAGTACGCCAGATTTTTCCCATCCAGCTGTATAGCCATCTTCAGTTCTTTCAGCGCGTTCGGAAAATCCCGTTTTTGCAGATAAATGCGTCCTAGCCCACCACGCAGTTGCGCATCGCGCGGTGAAAGGGCAATCGCCCTATTTAGCGTTACGATGGAGTCATCCCATTTTTTTTGCGCGATTTGAATATCCGCGCGCATTCTCAATGAATCTAGATTCGGCGTCACCTCCGTACCTTGACCCGCGTCTGAGCGATTCAGCTCCGCGAGCGCCACATCATATTGCTGCTGCTCCACCAGTAGGTGCACCAGCCGCGCGCGTGCCCCGGAATCCGTGGGCTGCACCGCCAGATAGCTGCGATATGCATCCGCGGCCTCCGGCTTTTTCTGCGCAGCCAGGCATTCCGCGACACCCAGCAGCGCCTGCGCATTATTTGGCTGCGCTTCCAGTATGCTGCGGAATTTCTTTTCCGCGTCGGCTGGCCGCTGTAGCCGCACATATAAATTCGCAAGATGCAGAATCGGCTCCAGGTTGTGTGGATCCAGCCGGTATGCACCCTCAAACGATTCGGCCGCGCCGGAATAATCTTTGGAATTCTCCTGCGCCACACCCAGCAAATAACGCGGGCGGCTTTGCGCCGGCAGCAATTCCACAGCTTTCCGCAAATTGGGAACAGCCACGGCTGCCGGGTCGCGTTCAATAAATAAAATCCCGAGATTTAAATACGCTTCGGCCATTTTCGGATCAGTCGCGATGGCCCGCTCGTATTCGCCCCGCGCCTCGTCAGCCTTCTGTAGCGCGGTGTAAACGTAGGCAAGTTGAAAATGCCCGTACGCAACATCCGGCTGCAAGGCAATAAATTTCTGCAGCGGATCAATCGCCGCGGCAAACTCCTTCTTATCAATGTCACGTTGCGCTTCCTGCAGCAGATCATTCAGCGGATTGGCAACCTTCTCCCGCCGCGATCCCGCAAGAGTTCCCTGAGAGCCACTCTGACTTTTATTGGAAGAATTCTGTCCACTGGCTTGCGCGCCAGCGCAAAGCGAGAGTGCCGGCACCGTGAAAATCGCAGCAACGCACAAAATAAATAATACAAATGTGACTGAGGTTCGTGCCAGATCACCGCGACGCCACAATTCCCACCCCCACACCAAACACCAGTTAGCCGGAGGGTGCCCCACCCTCGATTTTTAGGGTGGTCCTTCTTTTGCACTCTTATAGGCGCCCTATGACCAACAACCACAAAGCTTGGCATTGAAATGAATCGTAAGTCCCAACGCCTTCGCAAGGAATTTAAACCGAAGTAACCTTCGATCCGTTCACCACACCCACCGCACCTGCAATCTTCGATGCCCCGTTCTGCACACCCTTTACCTGACCATTCTCGCTCAACACCCGTGCCAAATAACGTCCGGTGTGCGATTGCGCATTCCGCGCCACTTGCTCCGGCGTCCCGGTAGCAATTATCTTCCCGCCTTGATCTCCGCCCTCCGGCCCAAGATCAATTAACCAGTCCGCTGACTTAATCACGTCAAGATTGTGCTCAATCACCAGCAACGACGCCCCCGACTCTAATAATTTGCGGAACGCCGCCAACAATTTCGCAATGTCGTCAAAATGTAATCCCGTCGTCGGTTCATCCAAAATATAAAGGATGCCCTGGTTTTCCGTCCGCGAGAGATGCGATGCCAGTTTTAACCGTTGCGCCTCTCCACCGGAAAGTGTCGTCGCCGATTGCCCCAGCCGCAAATAACCCAACCCAATTTCGTTCAGCACCCGCAGTTTTGAAATTACCTTCGGCACATTAATAAAAAAC
>Ga0193728_1000142_pt1 | contig 31101 bp, 28 predicted proteins | sample U1c1metaG_FD_143037 | JGI IMG/M metagenome (GOLD analysis project Ga0193728, IMG submission 143037) | Soil microbial communities from a riparian zone of the East river system, Colorado, United States - U1c1 | ecosystem: Environmental > Terrestrial > Soil > Riparian zone | place: USA: East River... | reverse complement strand
ATACCAGATCAACAACGTTTACCTGGGGTTGGGACTGGGGCTTGCATTTGAAACGAAAGCAGGTATATTCAATATATCTTATGCGGTAGGCAAGCGGAATGATACACAACTGAGCTTGCGGCAGGCCAAGATACACCTGGGATATGTGAACTTTTTTTAAGCAGTATTAATTGCACTAAATTAAACCATGGCTTTATTTTACCCTTTGCGCCGATTCATCTGTTCACCCTGCCGTATATGCGCAGTGCTGTTGCTGCTCATCCTTGCAAAACCCTGTAAAGCCCAGGTGTCCCCCGATTCGCCTAATAGCCCCGTTTCAAAAGATACCGTGCGGGAGCAACCTGTGCGCCCAATCACAACAGACAGTTTACACCATGACAGCAGTAGGATGGTTTTGCGCAAAACCCCAATCGCGCCAAAAAAAAATATCGACACCGTCAAACCTGTCGATACCGGTCTGTCAATAACGGCAGCCATCAAGCTGCCGGTCGCGGATGCATCATCCGACGAGAACATGTTGTCGCTGGTCAGGCGGGTGCTCGGAGCCAACCCTTATTTTAATTTTACGGGAAAGCCATTGATGGCCTTTGAACAGATACACCAGGCTCGTTCTTTTCATAACCTTTTTTATTTCCTGGTCGGACTCTTGTTTTATTTTGGGTTAGTTAAACTCTTTTACGGAAAATACCTCGACAATCTTTTTACCCTTTTCTTTAGAGTGACCCTGAGGCAACAGCAAATCAGAGAACAGGTGCTGCAGGCGCCTCAGCCCTCTTTATTGCTGAACGGGCTATTCATTATTTCGGGGGGCATGTATGCGTGTTTTCTGATCCGGTATCACGGCTTTGCTGCAAAAACCGGTTTTTGGCTCCTGCTCATCAATTGTGTAGGTGTTCTGGGCTTGATCTATCTGGTAAAATTTCTGTTGCTCAAATTTTCGGGCTGGATCTTTAGCATCCAGCGCGCTACCGACACATATATCTTTATAGTCTTTCTCACCAACAAGATTTTGGGCATTTTTCTCCTTCCATTCCTCATAATGCTCTCATTTTCAGGGCGTGTAGCGAGTGAAGTGCTGATCACCATCTCCCTGCTGATGGTGCTGTTGTTTTATGCCTACCGGTTCATCGTTTCGTATGGTCCGATAAGAAAAGAAATAAAAGTAAATGGGTTTCACTTTTTTTTGTACCTTTGCGCATTCGAGATAGCACCGCTGCTCTTGATTTACAAGGTGTTATTGAATTATTTGGAAAAAGTTTGATTTCATTTTTCAAATTCCTGCTAAAAACTGTATGGTTAAGAATAGGGACAAAACCGATGTTTCAACGGGAGCTGTAAAAACTGTGAAAAGGATCCTAATCACTCAACCCAAACCGGAAACTGATAAGTCGCCATATTTTGAGCTTGTCAAGAAGTACGGTGTAGAGCTTGCTTTCCATCCGTTCATTCTTCTGGAACCTATACCAGCAAAGGATTTCCGAAAGCAGAAGATAGAGATCTCCAGTTATTCAGCGGTCATCTTCACCAGCAAGCACGGCATCGATCATTTCTTCCGTATCTGCGAAGAAATGAAAGTCATCGTTTCCCAGGACACCAAATACTTCTGCATTACCGAATCAGTCGCTTTATATCTCCAGAAATTTATTTTATACCGCAAGAGAAAAGTTTTTTATGGCGCCGATGGCACCAATAAAAGCATGTTCGATGTGATCAACAAACATAAAGAGAACGAGAAATTTCTTTATCCCTGTTCTGAAAATCAACAGGATAACGAGATCGTCGGTTGGCTGAAGAACAACAATTGCGGGTATGCCACACCATTCATGTACCGGACCATCAGCAATGATGTCAAAGAAGTGTTGGGCAGGCATGAATACGACATCATCTGCTTTTTTACGCCAAGCGGGGTGAGAAGCTTATTTGATAACTATCCCAAGTTCAAACAGAACGGCACAAAGATCGGTGCCTTCGGAAACAATACCTCCCGGGCTGTGGAAGATGCGGGGCTAACCCTCGAGATCAAAGCACCTCAGCCTCAGGCTCCTTCCATGGTTTCTGCACTGGAAATGTATCTTTCAAATGTGTTGAAGAAGAAGTAGATTTTTACTTCATGAATCGTTTATCCAAAGAATCAAGTCCTTATTTGCTGCAGCATGCGCAGAACCCGGTGGATTGGTATCCATGGGGTGACGAGGCTTTGCAAAAAGCAAGAGAGGAAAATAAACCGATATTGGTGAGCATCGGCTATTCGGCCTGTCATTGGTGTCATGTAATGGAAAGGGAAAGCTTTGAGGACCCGGCCATTGCCGATATCATGAACGCCCATTTTGTAAACATCAAAGTGGACCGGGAAGAAAGGCCTGACCTGGATCATATTTATATGGATGCAGTGCAGGCCATGACAGGCAGTGGTGGCTGGCCTTTGAATGTTTTTTTGACACCCGATGGAAAACCTTTTTATGGGGGCACTTATTTCCCGCCAGGAAAGGCTTTCAACCGCCCGTCCTGGCAGGAACTCCTGTTGAGCATCAGGGAGACTTTCAAGGTGAAAAGAGATGAGGTGGAAGAACAATCCAATTACCTGCTGAAGCACCTGGCCGGTTCCAACAGACTGGGTTCTCATCCGCAGGATGGCGATGAACCAGCACATCTGGCGTTCAGCAAAGAAAATCTGCAAACCATTGCCGCCAATATCCTGGCAACTGCCGACAAGCTACAGGGCGGTTTTGGCCATGCGCCCAAATTCCCCCAAACCTTCACCATACAATGGCTGCTGCGGGATTTCTATTTTACCCGCAATGAATCTTCGTATAAGCAAGCCTGTTTGAGCCTGGATAAGATGATCCGGGGAGGAATATATGACCAGGTGGGAGGAGGCTTCTCCAGGTATGCCACGGACAATGAGTGGCTGGTGCCCCATTTTGAGAAAATGCTTTATGATAATGCCCTGCTCGTGACCGTTATCTGTGAGGCCTATCAACTGGGCGGACAGGCACAGTATGCGCACGCAGTGAGACAGACTTTGGATTTTGTCAAAAGGGAATGCCTGTCGGGCGAAGGCGGATTCTATGCCGCGCTCGATGCGGACAGTGAAGGCGTGGAAGGCAAATTTTATGTTTGGGACCTTTCTGAAATTGGGGAAGTGTTGGGACGGGATGCCCGGCTTTTTTGCGCCTATTATGGCGTGACAGAAAAGGGAAACTGGGAAGACAAAAACATCCTGCACATCAAAAAGCCGATTGACCTGTTTGCAAAAGAACAGCAGCAGGACCCCGGGGAACTACTGCTGCTGTTCAATGACTGTCTGGCCAGGCTCCTGGAAAGACGAAACAGTCGGATCCGGCCTCAATTGGATGATAAGATACTGTTGGGCTGGAACGCGCTCATGATCTCTGCCTATTGTAAGGCCTATGCGGCTTTGGGGGTAGAGGAATATAAGGAGCTCGCAGTCCGCGCGATGGATTTTATCTGGGACCGGTTTAGAGGTGAGGGCATTTATTACTTTTATCACTCATACAAAAACGAGGCAGCAAAATTCCCGGCTTTTCTTGACGATTATGCCTGTCTGATAGCCGCCCTGATCAACCTGCAGGAAATAACAGGAGATGCTAATTATTTGTTAAAAGCAAGAGATATTACTTCCTGGGTTCTTCTTCATTTCAGTGAAGCAGACGGTGGCTATTTCTATTTTACTCATGAGGATCAACGGGATGTCATACTCAGAAAAAGAGAGCTCTATGATGGCGCCGTGCCTTCGGGCAATTCCATCATGGCAATGAATTTGCATTACCTAGCTATCGTGTTTGATGAGCCCGAATGGAGGGAAAGGGCAGTGAGCAATTGTTTAAAACTGGCGGATCTGATCGCACTGTATCCGGGATCTTTTGGAATTTGGGCAACCCAGCTTCAGGCGATGGCGTATGGAATGAATGAAGTGGTTATTTTGGGCAAGAATTCAGCTAAAACGCATATTGAATTTTTGCGTCATTTCGTCCCCTTCAGGGTCTATCAATCTGCCAGCGCTGAAAACACCAAATTTCCCCTGTTACGTAATAAACCCATACCCGAAGAAGTCCTGATTTTCTTATGCAGGGACTATTCCTGCCAAAACCCTGTGGCTGAGGTACATGACTTAGTCCCCCTTTTGGAAACAGTGAATAAGTTTTAAAATCCAGTAGCTACAATAATTCTAGTAAATCTACCGTTAATAAATTTACAGTTCTAAAAGCTTTGACTTGTTAAAAATAAACTCTAAAATTGCGATGAAGATATTGTCAATACATTATTTTTGTCCAATACCCTTTAATATTATGAAAATGAAAAACCTATCCATCGTATGCTCGTCGGCTGTCGTTCTTCTGTTTGCGGCCGGATGCGGCAAAATAGGCAAATCGCACAAGGGATTACCGGATGACGGTCAGCTGCACGGAGTAGCTCCTGCCAGCAAGTACAATCTCTCAAAGCCACCAGGCATGGTTTACATTCCACCGGGAACCTTTCACATGGGTCCGAGCGATGAAGATATAAACTACGCTTATACTTCCCGTAACAGGCAGGTCTCTATCAGCGGATTTTGGATGGATGCCACCGAAATCACCAATAATGAATACCGTCAGTTTGTGTATTGGGTCAGGGACTCGATTGCAGCCACAATGATGCAGTATGGTAAGGATGTGGATGGCAAGTTCGCTGTTGACTGGAAGAAAGCACAGACCATCAAGTGGAATGATAAAGCAACAGTCGAAAAAATTGACCAATTAATCGTAACACCTGAAAACCGGATTTTCGGTAAAAAGGAAATCGATCCAAGGAAGATGATGTATCATTCTGAAACCTTTGATCTGAAAGAAGCCGCATTGAAAGTGAATGAAGGCAAGGCACGTTCCGGTTTCATCAAGACCAAAAATGTACCCATCTATCCCGATACGCTGGTTTGGGTGCGCGACTTCTCTTATTCTTACAATGAACCCATGACCAAGAGATATTTCTCCCACCCTGCTTTTGGTAATTATCCCGTTGTAGGTGTGAATTGGAACCAGGCCAGTGTGTTCTGCGAATGGAGAACGCAATACCTGAATGCCAGTCTCGAAAAACAGAAAAAAGCAACCGAATCAGATTTCCGTTTACCGACAGAATCTGAGTGGGAATACGCTTCCAGGGGTGGACGTTCACAGTCTATGTTCCCCTGGGGTAACTATTATTTAAGGAACAAAAAGGGCTGCTTACTGGCCAATTTCAAACCTGGCCGCGGCAATTACCCAGAAGATGGCGCATTTTACACAGCGCGTGCCGATGCCTACTGGCCAAACGATTTTGGCCTGTATTGCATGGCGGGTAATGTGGCCGAATGGACTTCTTCCGTGTACTATGAAGGCGCATACAATTTCCAGCACGATATGAATCCCGACATTCGCTATAATGCCAAAGATTCAGATCCTCCCAGGATGAAACGCAAGGTGATCCGTGGTGGTAGCTGGAAGGATGTAGGTTATTTCCTGCAGACCAGCACCCGCACATACGAGTACCAGGATACATCCAAATCATACATCGGGTTCCGTTGTGTGATTGACCTGCCCCCGACTTTGGCAAAAAGGTAAATTATTCCTGATCATAAAATTTTTTCAAATAATTCCCGTTATTGATTTGAACAGCAAATAAATCAAAAACGGGAATTTGTTTCCAAAACCCTTACAAAACCTATTAAAAACAAATTAAACTTACAACTATGGCCGGAGTTTCTAAATCTACAGAAAGACTCGTAAACGTAATAGTCTGCGTTGGTGCAGCAATTGTAATCTTTGGTGCCTGGCAGAAAATTACCCACCAGAAATTGGCGAATTTCTTCCTCACCGCGGGTCTGATCACGGAAGCACTTATTTTTATGGTATATGCCTTCCTGCCACCTCCCGGTTCTGAAATGCATGCACTTGCTGAGGCGCTGCCTAAACTGGCTGGCGGACCTGCAGGTAACCCGGCTTTAGAAAAAATGGACAAGATGCTCCAGGATGCAGATATCAACCCTGCCACCCTGGGTCGTTTGAGCGAAGGATTTAAGAAATTCGGATCCACCGTTGAAAGAATCAGTGATGCATCCGGTGCTCTGGCTGCAACCACAGAATATACAAATAAGACCAAAGAAGCATCAGCTGCTCTGGATACTATGAAAGTTGCTTACCAGGGTGCTACAGCTACTATCGGTCATTTTAACAATGCTGCTGAAAGCACCAAACAATTCCATAGCCAGGTACAGGTATTGACCAAGAACCTCGGTTCCCTGAATGCCATCTATGAATTGGAATTACAGGATACAAACAACCACCTGAAGGCTATGAATGGATTTTACAGTAACCTGGTTCAGGCTTCTGAGACCATGCAGGGCAGTGTTGTTGACGCTAAGAAAACACAGGAACAGATTGCATTGCTGGCTAAGAACCTCGGCAATTTGAACAATGTATATGGTAACATGCTGACCGCTATGCAGGGCAGACAATAATCCAGGAAACCTAACCTAACACGAAAAACCATTAGTTAAAACATTAAATTCTCCAGGTCATGTCCTTACCTAAAGAGCCCCGGCAGAAGATGATCAATATGATGTATTTGGTGCTTACAGCCATGCTGGCACTGAATGTATCAGCCGAAATATTGAACGCCTTTAAAACCGTAAACAGTAGCATCACGAATTCAAATGGTGTTATTGCAGAAAAAAATGCTGTAACCTATAAGTCTTTTGAAGATAAATTAAAGGACCCGCAAACGGCTGCCAACGCCCAACTCTGGAAACCAAAAGCCGACGAAGCAAAAAAACTGTCGTCAGGTTTGTATAACCAGATTGAAGATTTAAAAACTAAACTGATTGCAGAATCAGGTCCATACGAAGAAGATGGCAAGAAGCGTTTCCGTGAAGATGATTTGGATGCCGCCACCCGCCTCTTTGATGAACAGGGTGAAGGAAAGAAATTATATGCAAGCCTGAAATCGTACAAACAGGACATGATCAATATCCTGAAACCCGAAGAATTCACCGGAAGCCCGCTGCTTCAGGCTGACGTAAAAAATCAAAAAGAAGCTTTTACCAAACAATTTCCGCTGGATCTGAAAATACCTGAATCACAGTCTGGTAACGCCCTGACGGGTGATGACCCCAGGGATTGGACCACGAATTATTTCCACATGACGCCTTCTATTGCTGCGATGACCATCCTGAGCAAGTTTCAGAATGACATCAAGAATTCAGAATCGCAGATGGTGGATTATTGTCACAAAAAGATCGGGGAAGTGAAAGTAGTGTTTGACCAGTTCCAGGCCATCGCGCAGGCGAGCTCGAATTATATCATGCCAGGTGATAAAGAAACCATCACGGCTGGTGTAGGCGCGTTCAGTGCAGCTGCCAAACCTAAAATTTATATCAATGGCCAGTTACAGCCTTTGACCGCTGACGGTACTGCCGAATTTTCAACTACGGCCGAAAGCCCAGGTGAAAAAATGATCGATGTGAAGATCGAATACATCAAACCGGATGGTTCAACCGCGGTGATCAACAAGCCTGTGAAATACACAGTGGGCATGCCTTCAGGCGCCTCTGTATTCCTCGAAAAAATGAACGTTGTATATATTGGAGTAGACAATCCCCTCACCATTTCGGGTGGTAGTGTTGGCCGGGAAAAAGTGAAAGTTAGTTTCACCAGCCCAGGCGCTTCATTAACCAATACCAGTGGTGATCATTGGGTTATCAAACCAAAAGAACAGGGTATGGCTAAGCTGATCGTAAACGCCAATGGAAAACCATTTGAATTTCCTTTGCGTGTTAAAAACCTTCCGCTGCCTGCAGGATTTGTAGGGGCAAAGAAAGGTGGTGGAATTTCTTCGGCCGAATTTAAAGCAATTGGTGGTTTGATCGCCAGGCTTGAAGATTCTGATTTCGAAGCGCCTTTTAAAGTAGAAAGCTATACGATGGGTGCAATTGGTGGAAGCATCCCCCAGTATAACCAGGCAACCAATCAGGGTAACAGATGGACCGGACAGGCTGCACAAATTGTGGCCAAATCCGGACCAGGAACGAATATCTTTTTTGACGATATCAGGGTTGTAGGACCCGACGGGAAGCCAAGACAGATCGCGCCCATGGTATTTAGTCTGAAATAAAATAGTTTTTAAAGCCCGCCACGTTGTAGTGGCGGACTTGTTTATAGAAATTTCAAAAGATAAACTTTTCGCAATGAAAAATCGAATCATCAGATTTTGCTTGTTGGTCACCGTGATCGCCCTGGCGGCGGGAACAGTTGACGCACAGGCACCGGCGTCGAGGAAGAAGACGAAACGTACAACCACGTCGAAGAAGAAAGCCAATACCAATAAGAACAGCACCAACACGAGTTCCGTGACACCTGCCAAGGATACCGTTGTTAAAGCCGTTCAGGTGGTAGAAGCGGATATCAAACTGGATACGCCCAGGAAATCATTGAGAAACGATGCCGCCATCGAGATCAACTTGGTAAAGGATCGTACACCCTTGGCCTATGAGCATATCCGAGGATGATGCCGTATATCGCCAGCGCGTATGGAGGGAAATCGACGTGCACCAGAAAATGAATTTACCTTTTACTTATAAGGCTTTTGAAGATAACGGTAACCAGCGTTTCATCAGCATTCTGCTCAACCTCATTAAGAGTGGTGAGATCACGGCTTTTGACGCGACAGCTGATGACCGCTTTACTACGCCCATGACATTTAAACAAATCGCAGAAGCCATGGTGGGTAAGCCTCAGGTGCTTTCTGTACCTAACTTCGCGCTGGATCCCGACGGTTCAAAGGGAATCATGCACGATACCACCATCTCGCAGGATTTTAACCCTGACCAGGTTGAACGTTATGAGATTAAGGAAGAGTGGGTCTTCGACAAAGAATCATCCAGGATGCATGTCCGTATATTGGGCATTGCTCCTTTAAAAAGTATTTATAATTCTGATGGATCCTTTAGGGATGTTACCCCGATCTTCTGGGTATACTATCCTGACATGAGGCCGATGCTTGCCAAGTATGAAGCTTACAATGGCAAGAACTATGGTGCAAGAATGAGTTGGGAAGAATTATTCGAAAGCCGCATGTTCGCAAGCCGCGTAATTAAATCAACAATTGACAATCCCAGTGATCTTTTCATCAATGGTTATATCAAAGATCCGATCCTCCAGTTGCTGGAAGGTGACGATATGAAAGAAAAAATATTCAACTACGAACAGGACCTCTGGTCGTATTAAGAATTCTCGAATTGGGAAAAAAAGGGTATCGTAAATCTACGATGCCCTTTTTGCTTTTGTATTGCCTTAGGCTGCTGAACAGCTAAAGATTAACCAGTTATCTCGGGAGATTTATTTTCAAAATACACCTATGTTGGTATTGTTTAATAAAATTGTTTTACTATTTTTACAACGGTTTTTCATAGGATATTGGATTTTAAAAACGGGGCTGGATATCTATCCGGGCCCCTTTGTTTTTTGTTGAGGAGCGATCCATGCCCCGCAACGACATATTAATTGTCTTCTTTTTGTTTTTCAAAGTAGGCGCTGATCATTTTTGCTTTGGCTTGTCCCACTACCGGCGCCAATTCTTCTTCTGTCAATTGCTTTATTCTTGTCACTGAACGAAATTCTTTTAGTAACCGGTCTGCTGTACTTTTTCCGATGCCTTCTATATCCTCTAACTCATTTTTGAAAGTGCCGCTGCTTCTTTTGCGTCGATGGAAACCTATTCCGAAACGATGCACTTCATCGCGGATCCTGCGAATCAGCTTCAGACTTTCGCTTGCATAGGGGAGCTTCAGCGATTCTTTATCTTCTGCAAAAAATATTTCTTCTTCATTCTTTGCCAATCCCACCAGGGTCATGGATCCAACCAGGCCAAGATCTTCGATGGCTTCCAATGCTGCATGCAACTGGCCTTTGCCACCATCAATGATAATCAATTGCGGAAGCGATTCCTTTTCATTCATTAACCGGCCGTATCGTCTCGTTACTACTTCTTTCATCGTCGCAAAATCATTGATCCCCTTCACCGTCTTAACATTGAAATGACGGTAATCTTTTTTGTAGGGCATGCCATTTCTAAAACACACCATCGCCGATACAGGGTAACTGCCCTGGAAATTCGAATTGTCAAAGCATTCAATGTGAATCGGTAATTCCGACAATTGTAAATCTTCCATCAGATCATCGAGCACTTTCATGTGTTCGCGTTCCGTTTTGGCATTCAGGTGCAAGACTTTTTTCTGTTCCAGTTCTTCGCGGTAATAGGCAACATTTTTTTGCGACAGTTCAAGCAATCGCTTTTTGTCTCCCGCTTTGGGCACGGTGATCGTGATACCTTCCTGCGGATATTCGATTGAAATGGGAACAATGATTTCGTTTGCTTCACTTCCGAAAGTATCCCGAAGCCTGTTGATCACAAACGCCAATACTTCTTCATCTGTTTCGCCAAGCTGCGTCTCCACCTGTGTGCTGTGCGTCTGAACAACGGTGCCGTGTTGCAGCATCAGGTAATTCACATAGGCTTTGTCAGCATCGCGCAGCATGGAAAATACATCGGCATCACTGATGTGTTTGTTTACAATGACCGACCTGGACCGGTAGTTTTCGAGGTGTTCAATTTTTTTGCGCAACAGTTCGGCCTTTTCGAACTCCATTCTTTCAGCGACTTCCTTCATTTCTTTCCTGAACTCCAGGATCACGGGACCAAGATTTCCTCTGAGTACGTTCTTAAGACGAGCCAATCCTTCCTGGTAGCTGTCCTGCGACTGCAGGCCCTCGCAGGGGCCCCGGCAATTACCGAGGTGATATTCAAGGCAGACCTTGAATTTCTTTTTTCGAATATTGTTTTCCGTTAAGTTCAGTTTGCATGTGCGCAGCTGGATATTTGTCCGCACAAAATCAAGGAGCTCGCGCACTTTCGCCACCGAAGTAAAAGGGCCCAGGTACTCTGACCCGTCTTCGATCTTTCTTCTCGTCAGGAAAACCCGGGGAAAGGGCTCGTTCTTGATGACGATAAAAGGATAGCTTTTATCATCCTTGAGGTTGATATTGAACTTTGGCTGGAATTGTTTAATGAGCGCATTCTCCAGGAGGAACGCATCCTGCTCTGAATTGACGACAGCACACTCGATATGATGAATGCGTTGAACCAATTCATAGGTCTTGTATGTCGTGAAAGTCTTATTAAAATAAGAGCCGACCCTTTTTCTTAAATGTTTTGCCTTACCGACATAGAGCAATTCATTTTTTTGATCGAAATATTTATAAATGCCGGGCTCTATGGGAATGGTGTGGGCGATATGCTGGTATTCCTGCTGCGTCATGGATTGCGTTTGGTTAGGGCCGATCGTCCCAAACTACTTTTAATTTATTCGTTATATCTGGCTGGTGCGGTGGCTGGATGATGGTGATCACCTGGAAATTCCTTTTTGGCTTCCAGAACATTTTTTTTACCACGGTCGTATCGTTTTGGGTGTTCACTTTTTCAATGTACACGCTTTTCACCTTGTCATAGGCGGGGTCCTGGGCGGCCAGCACGTCGATTCTTTTTATTCCGGCAGAGCCATTTTTTTTGGAATATGTAAAGGTCAGCGACTGGCTTGTCTGATCCAGGAAGGAATTCTCGGTAAAGTCTTTCTCCATGCTGGCTGTGTCCAGCGCCGGGTCGAGGAATTCACGAGCCAGCCGGTCAAATTCTGTGATCTGGATATATCCGGAATCTGTATGGCCATTGCGGGTTGAAAATGTCATTATCCTCAATGGGAAAGAGTCAACATAGGCCACCTCGCCTTTGAGATAATCCAGCACGGGAAAAAAATTCTTTTTTTCTTCGGGCAGAGCCGCGGGCGGGGCCTCTGCCTTTTTGTTTTCATCCTCGCAACCAAACAATAAGAAAACAATGAGCACCATCAAAGATCCGAATGATTTCATGCAGCAAAACTAAGCATTTCAGTATCCACAAAAAGAAAGCCGTGATAGAGGCTATCACAGCTTTCAAATTTAAAGCCAGTTTGTTTTTTAACGAATGATTTTGCTGATGGCTATCTTAATTCCATATTCCATCAGGTTTTCTTTCAGCGGGTACTGGTCTGTATAAGTGGAGAAAAGCTGATAACGGAATTGTGGGCCGATCTGCCAGCGCAATCCGCCGATTTGATAAGAGATAAATGCTTCCAGTCCGCCGTTCAGGTTCCATCTTCTGAACAAAGATGGCTCCTTGGTATAATTGGAATAATCTGTAGTCAGCAGATAAGAATTTTTGTTCAGCAGGTAGGTAGGCTGAATGGTGCCGGCAACATTAAATTGCAACTTACCATTACCGAAGATCCTCATTTCCAAACCAATAGGAGCGGAAAGCTGGAAGTACCGGTTCTGGAGATATTCTTTGGATTTTCCGCCGAAATTGCGAACGTTGGTATACCCTGTAATAGAATCTGCAAAATAACCGAAATTGGAATTCAATTGTATCGTAGCCAGTTCAGGCATGGATGAATAAGCCCTGATAAAATAACGGGTATAGTTAAACTGCAGGCCAGCCTTCAGGGTAAGGTTGCGCGTCAGCCTGTACATCATGCTGCCGCCTACTTCATAGCCAACGGCAGGTGTATGGTCAACAAAATCATTGGCGTTACCCACGTGGATCAAAGCGATAGGCACATTTTGAACCGTGGATCTGGAATCAGCGTAGTTTCCGCCAGACAATTTCCTGTAGTTGACCGTTGGAGAAAAATATACCTGCCAATTCAGTTTATGCTGTTTAATAGGCGCCAGGTGTTGTAGTGCGCGTTCCTGCAGCCAGTCCATTTGTTTCTTGTCGTCTTCGTTGATCCTGAGCAGGGCGGCTTTATGGACAGCCTCGATGGAAGCGGCAATATTCAGTTTAGCTATGTCCGGTTCCGGATCAGGATTGGGAACGACCATGTCCAGGCGAGGATGCTGCACAATATTGCCTGCGACGAGCGCCGGTGCCGCTGTTAAAGGACCGGGTGCCGGATTAGTATTGGCCAGGATCTCCGTGTTGGTAGCGATGTTTCCGGTGGTGGCAGCGGGAATGGCAACTGTTTCCTTAGCGGGATCAGGAACAATATCCAAAGCAAAGATCTCATTGAAGTTCTGGGCGTGGTCATTATTGGCTTCGGATGAACGCCCGCCGGATGGATGCTTTTCTTTCTTAAAAGGAGCGAGGCCGACAGAAGGCTCATCAGGCGTGGCTTTCGCCAATGCTGGTTTAATTTCAATAATCTTTTGTGCAAGCGCAGGTTTGCCGGGCGTCAGGAGTTCTTTGCCTGCGAATATCAGGATTCCACTGATTAATACCGACATCCCGATCACAAATCTCCTTCTTCTGGCATGTAAAGAATTATAAACTCCTTTCCACACCTTGTCGGAAGGGTACATTTTATATTGGTCTGTCTTTTCCTTGATCAGTTCCTCAAAATCCTCATTATAAAAATCTCGTTCCATCTTGTCAATCGTTTTGGGGGCAGTTTATTCATAGGATTAGGAAAAATATTTTTGCATTATCTGATCCCTGCGACCCATTGTATTTTTTCTTTTGGCTTCTGAAGAATTTTCTTTTTAATCAGAATGTCTTCCAGCATTTGCTTTGCCCGCGTATATTGAGAGCGGCTCGTGCTTTCTTCAATGTCAAGCATACCGGCGATTTCTTTATGCGAGTACCCTTCAATAGCATACAGGTTCAACACTGTTCTGTAGCCGACTGGAAGGATCCTGATGCAATCGACAATCTGTTTGGCCTGTACGATCGCCGGAACACTTTCCTCGCGAACCTGCACACTGCCGGCGTGAAGGATATCGATGTTTTCATTGAACCGCTTATTCTTTTTCAGATTATTGATACAGGTATGAACAACGATTCTCCTGATCCATCCTTCGAAAGCGCCTTTGTTCTGAAATGTATGTATCTGGGAAAAGACCTTGATAAATCCTTCCTGTAACATATCCTCTGCATCTTCCCGGTTGTGGGCAAACCGGTAACAAACTGCCAGCATCTTCGGACTGTACCGATTATACAACTCCCGTTGGGCGGCAGCCTGATTTTTTAAACAGCCTATCAAAATGGCTTCTTCGGTCATAGTGAACCTCTTGCCCGTAATTTAGACAATTTTTATATGATTTAGCTGCTTTGCGGGGGAAAAAGTTGATAAGTTGATTGGTTGATTGGTATTCAACTAATCAACACCTCACCCGTCATTTCCTTCGGAATACCGATCCCCATCATAGTAAGCATTGAAGGGGCGACATCGCCAAGCTTACCGGGACGAACGGAACCTTTCCATTCGGCATCAATAACAAAGAGTGGAACCAGATTCAGGGTATGTGCAGTATTGGGTGTGCCGTCCTCGTTGACCATATAGTCTGCGTTTCCATGGTCGGCAGTCAAAAAAACGGTGTATCCATTTTCCAATGCGGCCGTAACTACTTTCTGAACGCATTGATCAACGGTTTCGACGGCTTTGATGGCCGCCGCGAAGATGCCCGAATGGCCAACCATATCGGCATTGGCAAAATTGAGACAGATAAAATCGGCCGTTTGATTCTTTATTTCGGGAAGGATGGCATCCGTCAGTTCAAAAGCACTCATCTCCGGCTTCAGGTCATAAGTGGCCACTTTGGGGGAAGGCACCATGATCCTGCGCTCTCCTTCAAAGGGTTTTTCCCTCCCTCCGCTGAAGAAAAAGGTTACATGCGGGTATTTTTCGGTTTCTGCAATGCGTATTTGTTTTAGACCCTGCTCTGCAATGACCTCGCCGATGGTATTTTTCAGGTCGTCATTTTCAAAGATCACAGAGACCTGTTTGAAACTACGGTCGTACTGCGTCATCGTAGTGAAATGCAGGGATAATTTTTTCATATCCTGTTCCGGGATATCCATCTGGGTGAGTACTTCGGTGATCTCCCTGCAACGATCCGTCCGGAAATTAAAGCAGATCACCGCATCTCCATCCCTGATCAATGCCACAGGCTGACCGGTTTCTGAAGTAATGATCGTAGGCTTGATGAATTCGTCGGTTATGTTTTTTGCATAAGACTGGCTGATCGCTTCTGCGGCAGTGGATGCTTTTTCGCCTTGACCCTTCACCATGACATCGTAGGCCAGTTTAACCCTTTCCCAGCGCTTATCCCGATCCATTGCATAATATCGGCCGCTGACACTGGCAAGCTTTCCAACAGATTTATCCAGATAGTCCTGCAAGTCTTTCACGAAGCCGAGACCACTTTTAGGATCCGTGTCACGTCCATCAGTAAACGCATGGATGAACACATCTTTCAATCCTTCCTGTCTGCATACATCAATGATGGCTTTTACGTGGCTTGTGTGTGAATGTACGCCGCCATCACTCACCAGGCCCATCAGGTGCAGGGGCTTTTGATTCGTCCTGGCAAACCTGATGGATTCCAGCAACACCGCATTTTTTGCGAATGACCCGTCGCGGATGGCCACATTGATGCGTTGCAATTCCTGGTAAACGATTCTGCCTGCGCCCAGGTTCAGGTGCCCAACTTCTGAGTTTCCCATTTGTCCGTCTGGCAAACCAACCGCTTCGCCACAGGTCACCAAGGTGCTGTGTGGGTACTTTTTGTATAAAGAGCTTACAAAAGGGGTCTTTGCATGCTGGATGGCATCGGCTGAGGGGACCCTTCCAAGACCCCATCCATCCATCACGATCAATATGGTTTTCTTGCTGGCCATAACGGATAATTGCTTTGTTTACAGGTATTAAAGCAGACAAAGTTAGTAGTTACGCGGGTTAAAAGCGTATTTTTTCATGCAGGAACTACTTTGGCATATTTTTGGCAGCCTAAAGTCCGAACAACCCTTATTATATGAAAAACCTGCTGGGATTAACGATGATAACGATTTCGTTAGTCCTTGTGTCATTTCGATCGCCTTCCTACACCATCGACGCAGTGGCAGTTGCCTTTCGTTCTGGTGATGTGGATCGGTTATCGCCTTATTTGGATTATAGGGTGGATATCTCGCTGCCGGAGAAAAGTGATACGTATAGTAAGAGCCAGGCAGAAATGATCATTCGTGATTTTTTTGATAATAATGGTGTTCGCAATTTCCAGGTTAAGCAAAAGGGAGAGAGTGGCGGGTCGGAATATTGTTTCGGCGTATTGCAGACCCGCAATGGAAATTTTAAGACCTCACTGTTCATGAAGCATAAAGGCGACAAACAATTCCTGCAGGAAATCAGGTTTCAACTTATACAGTAAAACAATTAGTCCTTAAAAAAACCAAAGGCTCGTGGGTAACCGCGGGCCTTTTTCTTTTGTACAAAGGCTCGCCGATCGTAGTTGACAGATGACAGTTGACAGATAGCGGGGTGGAAATCGTGCTCATATTTCAACTGTCATCTGTTAACCGTCATCTGTTAACTGTCATCTATTATCTTTGCTCATGCCCAGCCTCGATGAACAACTTTGGATATTGGTGGAAGCCGCGTTGAAAGAAGACATCGGCGATGGAGATCATTCCACGCTATCCTGTATTCCAGCTGATGAAAAGGGCCGGGCGGTCTTGAAGATCAAGGAAGACGGGATTTTGGCAGGGGTTCGGGTTGCAGAAAAAATATTCAGGATACTGGAGCCGGCTGCCAGGTTTGAATGCTTTAAACAAGACGGCGAGCCGATGGCCGCAGGAGAAATTGCTTTTGAGCTGCAAGCTTCCGTCCATACTATTCTGCAATGCGAAAGGTTGCTGCTGAATTGCATGCAAAGAATGAGCGGCATTGCAACCCTTACGCGGCGTTACGTTGATCAACTCAAAGGATACAAGACAAAGATCCTGGACACCCGGAAAACCACCCCCAATTTCCGGCTCCTGGAGAAAGAGGCGGTTCGCATAGGCGGCGGCGTTAACCATCGCTTTGGTTTGTACGACATGATCATGCTGAAAGACAACCATATTGATTATTGCGGCGGCATCCGGCAGGCGGTTATCCTGGCTCATGAATACGTTCAAAGGATCAGGCCGGGCCTAAAAATAGAAGTGGAGACCAGAACCCTCGAAGACGTACAAAACGTATTGAGCGTTGGAAAAGTAGATCGCATCATGCTCGACAATTTTACCCCACCCCAAATCGAAAGCGCCCTCAAACTGATCCAGGGAAAATACGAAACAGAAGCCAGCGGAGGGATCAATCTTGATAATCTAATAGCCTATGCCGAAACAGGCGTCGACTATATCAGCATCGGAGCCCTGATCCACCAGGCGCGAAGCCTCGATATGAGCCTTAAGGCAGTGTAGAGGACAGTTAACAGTTGACAGCTAGGGAAAAAGAAATCCTCCTGGTATTTCATCTGGCATCTTCCAACTGCAGTCGGTCAACCGCCAACTGTCATCTGTCAACTATTTTCGTCTGTCAACTAAATTATAATTTTGTCCGGATGAATAAGAAATTTTTGCGAAAAGATGGCATTGTTTATTCAACAGATCCCGGGTTTTCAGGCGGGGAGCACCTGGCGGGTGACCACGAAACCCTGGCGCCGGAAAAGCAAAGACTAAAACTCAGGCTGGATACCAAACAGCGGGCGGGCAAAGCCGTTACCCTGGTAGAAGGCCTTGTAGCCAGGAAAGAAGAGCTGGAGGAATTTGGGAAAAAACTCAAGACTTTTTGCGGAACAGGGGGCTCGGTTAAAGACGGCATCGTCATTATTCAGGGAGATCAGCGCGATAAGATGCTCGCCTGGCTGCTTAAGAACGGGTATAAGCAGACAAAAAAAATATAAGGTTCATTAACCTCGAACACCCTCCTCATTTGGATCTTCCCCTTCGTTCATAAAATAACTCAGCGCGCCACTTGGACATTTCTTCACCTGCTCTATCATGGTCAAGGTATCCGCCTGGCCGGGATCGATCCATGGCCTTCTTTTGTTATCGAAAACCGCGGGAAGTCCACGTACACAAATCCCCGAATGCCTGCAGAGATCAGGTTGCCACACGATGGTTACTTTTCCATTGCTGTACTTGAAGGTTTTTTGTGACATGTCTTTTAAGTTGACAGTTAACAGTTGACAGCCGCGCAAATAACAATAAAAACAGCAGGATGAGATTTCTTCCTGTCAACTGTTAACTGTCAACTGCCAACTAACCTCACTGCCCCTGCGCCAAACTATACGCCTTCTTATCTCCCCACATATTCAATAGCTCCAGTGAGCAGATCTTGAAATCGCCGCTGAGGCTGACATAGAGGCCGATTACATCCTGCTGGTTCAGCGGGTAGCCATCCATGCTTTCAAACCGGACATTGTATTCATTGACCAGGTTAGTGTATACTGAACCGGTAGGCCATACCTGCGTGCCGCGGTTGCTGATGCTGATGAGATTGAATTTTACGCCCGCATGACGCTGGCATTTTTTGGCGATCACTTCCGGTTGCTCGGAACTGGCGATGAACATATCAACCCCAACGATCTTTTCCTTTTCCATTTCTTTAGACACCATCATCGGGTTATGATCAAGTTTGAATGCAGTAGGCGTAACAGGCATATTCGATAATACAGGTTTGGCGCCATGTTCCGGGGTTTTGCCGAAATGTTGAATGATGGCTTCAGAAAATTGTGTCGTGTTCAGCGGTTTCGTCTCTTTGTTTCCGAAGTCTCCTGTATGTTGTCCCTGCTCCAGTGTATAGAGCAGCGCATTCTCAATCACGGCTGCGTTCTGCATGAGGCCCAGGTGCCGCAACATGGCAATGCCACTCAGCAGCAGGGCAGTTGGGTTGGCAATATTTTTTCCTGCAATATCAGGCGCCGTACCATGAACCGCTTCAAAGATGGAAATATGATCGCCGATATTCGCAGAAGGTGCAAATCCAAGGCCGCCTACCAGTCCCGCACAGAGGTCAGACACAATATCCCCCTGGAGGTTGGTCAGCACTACCACATCAAACGTATCCGGCCGGGTGACCAGCTTCATGCAAAGATCATCCACAATCACGTCATCGGATTTCAATTCGGGATATTCTTTGGCTACTTCATAAAAGCATTCGAGAAACAATCCGTCGGAAAGCTTCATGATATTCGCCTTATGTCCGCAGGTAATTCTTTTTGTCCCCTTTTTCTTTGCCATTTCGAAGGCATATTTGATCACCTGCAGACTGCCCGGGCGTGTGATAAAGCGGCGGCTCAGGGCCACATCATGCGTGGGCATATGTTCAATGCCCCCATAGGTGTCTTCGATATTTTCCCTCACGATGGTGATGTCGATCGGGATACCGGCTTTTGAAAAAACAGTATCTACGCCATGCAATGTTTGAAAAACCCGCTTATTGGCATAAGTGTTCCAGGTTTTCCGCGCGGTGACATTGATACTTTTAACGCCTTTTCCCTTTGGTGTTTCCATGGGGCCCTTGAACAGGATGCTCAGCTTTTCAATGGTTTCTTTGGCTTCAGGCGTCATGCCATTTGAAAAACCTTTATCGAATACCCATTTCCCCATATCTACATATTCGTATTCAAGAGGCACTTTGTTGGCATTAAAAATTTTAACAACGGCATCCATGATCTCCGGTCCGATTCCATCTCCTTTGGCGACTGCGATCTTCATGTTTTGTTGAGTTTTAATCTATATAATCCGGGAAAAGCTTCGAAGGCAGCGCTAAATTAGCACAGAATCAGCATTGATGGATTAAATCTTGCATAATCCTTCGCTGCCTTGCTGATTTTAATTAATTTTAAGAAAATTTGCTTCAATGGCAAACAAAATTTCGGAAGGAGTGGAGATCAGTGTGGAGACTTTTTATCAGCCGGATTACAGTAATCCTGTTTCCGGCGAATACATGTTTGCTTATCGCATTACCATTGAGAATCACAATCAATTTCCCGTAAAACTGCACCGACGTCATTGGCATATTTTCGACAGTAACGGCAGCTACCGCGAAGTCGAAGGTGAAGGAGTCGTCGGCGTACAGCCAACAGTAAATCCCGGCGAGCGATACCAATATGTGAGCGGCTGCAACCTGCGCACGGAAATGGGTAAGATGCACGGCACGTATACAATGGAAAACCTCCATGATAAAAAGACTTTCGAAGTGAACATTCCTGCTTTTGAAATGATTGTCCCGTTTAAAATGAGTTGATTGGTTGATAAGTTGACTAGTTGATAGGTTAGAATTATTTAATTAACCAGTCAACCAATCAACTCCTCACTCTCCCGCACGCATCATCACCTGAAGCTTCCTGGTTAGTAAAAAAAGGATGAGTGAAGCAACTCCTGCCATGACCACAAACAGCATGAAGAATTCATAGAGGTTGCTGATATGGTATCCGAGAAAAGAAGTGGTATGGCCAGGTTGGGGATATAAGCCGCTGAGTACGCCGGCCAGTTTGTTGGCAATCGCATTCGCGGTAAACCAGACGGCCATTAAAAGAGAAGCGAATTTTATCGGGGCCAGTTTGTTGACGAGCGCAAGCCCGATGGGTGACAGACAAAGTTCTCCGCAGGTGTGCAGCGCATACATGCCGGTCAGCCAGATCATGCTTACTTTGATGCCGGGCTGAACACCGTTCACGCCGAAGGCAATCCACAAATATCCAAGGGCAAGTAATAGCAATCCCATCGCCATTTTGGTGGGCGATGACGGTTCATTTTTTCCGAGCTTCAACCAAAGCCATGCAAATAAAGGAGCAAAAGAAACTACAAATACAGAATTGAGGGATAGGAAAACGCTCGCCGGCAATTCATCCATGGCGAAAACATGCCGGCCGGTGGATAGCAGGTAGATATCCGCGATGACAATTCCCGCGCAGGCTGCCGCGATCAGGGAAAACGCTGTTATCCTCAGTCTGGCGTCAAATGCAGCATGGAGATTTTTTGCGGCCCTGCGAAAAAGCCTGAAAAAATAGAACAACAGTACCAGGGAAAGCATGTAGATCAGCCAGGATGGAACACGAAGTCCCAAATGCCGGTCCGTCTGCTCATCAGCAAAAAAAGTGAGCGATGCGGCTGCCTGCTCGAAGGCGCTCCAAAAAAATATGACAAAAAATGAGACGATGAAGATGACGCTCACCTTGTTTTTTTCATTGGCTGAAAGTGATTTATCAGAAAAAATAATGAATGCAATGCCAATCGTGCAGGCCAACAATAACCAGAACAGATAGTTCACCACTTTAACATCGATGTACAAAAGCCCGATGGTTACAAAAGAAAGCAATAACAATCCCAAGACCTGGAACAGCGGGTTATGCCAGATCTTCGGTACACCCGCAGGAACAAGTCCGAGTTCCTTACCCTCGGCATCAACAACATATTTTTTCTGAAATAATTTCTGTACAACTACACTAAGGCTCATTCCAATACCTGCGACAAGAAATGCCCACCTGAAATCGGCGGGATTACCGGTATCGCCGACCATGCCGCAAATAAAGGGTCCGAGCGCGCCTCCGGTGTTGATCCCCATATAAAAAATGGTATAGGCAGGATCCTTTCTCCGGTCCCCTTTGGGATATAGCTGTCCGACCAGCGAAGAAATATTTGGTTTAAAAAATCCATTCCCTGCGATCATGAATCCAAGTCCTGAGAAGAAAAGCCATGAACTAAGCTGCGGCGCGCTTTCGTACAGCGATCCGCAAAAAAATAAAATGAACTCGCCGATGGCCATGACAATACCACCGGCAATAATGGAGCGGTTGTTTCCCCAATACCGGTCGGCAATATACCCGCCGAGCAGCGGTGTTAAATAGATCAGGCTGGTATAGCTTCCGTAGAGGCTTGATGCGAATACTTTATCGAACAACAGGGCCTTGGTCATGAACAACACCAGTATGGCACGCATGCCATAGTAATTGAAGCGCTCCCACATCTCCGTGGCAAATAGTATGTATAAACCTTTGGGGTGTCCTTTTTCGGGGAAGGGTTGGTTCATTGCCATCTTTTTGGTGGATAAATCGAACGTTAAACAACGTAAAATACAGATAAATTCGAAAAAAGACGGTCAAGCGCATGTGGGCCAGGCATAAAATTATTTTTTACATGTGACCATGATACTCGAATTTCGGTCTCGAATTTGATGACACCATGAATATTTTGCTATTAGGGTCAGGAGGCAGGGAACATGCATTAGCCTGGAAGATCTGTCAGAGCAAGCTTTGTTCCAAGCTGTTTATTGCTCCGGGAAATGCGGGTACTGCTACCTGTGGGACTAATATCGACCTGTTGCCGACGGATTTTGAAGGCATCAGAAAGGCGTGTCTTCAGCAAAAGATCAACATGGTTGTGGTTGGACCGGAAGAACCGCTGGTTAATGGGATCGTTGATTTTTTTGAAGCAGACAAAACACTGAAAAAAATTCCTGTCATCGGCCCTTCCGCCGAAGGCGCACAATTGGAAGGAAGCAAGGCATTCTCCAAAAAATTCATGAAGCGTTACAATATACCAACTGCTGCATACCGCGAGTTTGATCTGGACAATTATGCAGAGGGTATTGCTTACCTTCAGGATCATGCGTTACCCATCGTGCTGAAGGCAGACGGTCTGGCTGCCGGAAAGGGCGTGGTGATTTGCCAGAGCTACGTGGAAGCGATGGCTGAATATGAATTAATGTTGCAGCACAACAAGTTTGGCGAAGCCGGAAGAAAAATTGTAGTGGAAGAATTTCTGACCGGCATTGAGTTGTCTGTTTTTATTCTTACCGATGGAAAAAATTACGTCATACTTCCTGAGGCTAAAGATTACAAACGCGTGGGAGAGGGCGATAAAGGTCCCAATACCGGCGGCATGGGTGCAGTGAGCCCGATACCCTTTGCCGATCACGTGTTCATGCACAAGATCGAAGAAAGGATCATCAAACCCACTATTGCCGGTTTGCTAAAAGAAAACATCAAATACAAAGGGATTATCTTCATTGGCGTCATCAAGATTGGCGAGGAACCCTATGTTATTGAGTACAATTGCCGGTTCGGCGATCCGGAGACAGAAGTCGTGATACCCAGACTGAAGAATGACCTGGTTGAATTGTTTGTTGCCTGCACCGAAGAACGCCTGCATGAAATGAAAATAGAAAAGGACGAAAGGACTGCCGGTACTGTGGTCGCGGTGAGCAGGGGATATCCGGGTAGCTATGAAAAAGGATTTGAAATTACCGGCCTAGAAAAAAGCATTCCGGAAGACAGTTTGATTTTTCACGCGGGAACCAGGGCCGAAGGAGACAAGATCCTGACGAATGGCGGAAGGGTTTTCTGTGTTACCTCGTTTGCTGAAACAGTCTATGAAGCAGTAGACAAATCCCGTGATGTTCTTGAACACATTGATTTCGATGGCATCTACTATCGCAGAGATATCGGTTTTGAATTTCATTAAAATAATTCGCCTCGCCTTAGGCGAGACACATTGATATGGGTCTCCATTACAGCGATTATCTCCGGCTCTCCACAATCCTGGATGCGCAACATCCGGAAAGTGATCGGGGCTCACAACCGGCACACGATGAAATGCTGTTCATCATCATCCATCAAACCTATGAGTTATGGTTTAAACAGTTGTTGTTCGAAGTGCGATCGGTGAATGAGATCATGATCATGCCCTCACTGAATGACAATTCCCCCGAACTGCAAACGGTTGTTCATCGTTTATCACGTTGTGTGACGATCCTCAAGATCCTGGTTCACCAGATCGATGCCATGGAATCGATGACGCCGATGGATTTCCTGGATTTCCGGGACCTCCTGCGGCCTGCCTCAGGCTTTCAAAGCTGGCAATTCAAAGAGCTGGAAGCGAGCCTGGGTCTCAAGTACGAGCACCGGTACGGACAGGAATACTATGTCTCCCAACTGAGGCAGCAGGAGATCGAGGTCATCAGAAAGGCCGAAAGCGGCAAGTCATTGCTGGAATTAGTGAATTTTTGGCTGGAAAGAATGCCGTTTTTTGAAGAAAAAGAGAATTGGAAAAATTTCGAGTCGGTTTTCTCCGTTTCAGATGACGCAAAAGGAGATGAATTGCCTGTTTTTTGGGCTGAATATCGTCTCCGGTACCAGCAAAGCCTTGCCGAACCGGAGAGAAACAACCTTGCCTCGCTTGACCGTATTTTCCTCACGGGAACTGAGGCGCCGGAACCTGCTATGACAAGGTCCCTGTCTTCCAAAGCATGCCGCTCCGCACTGTTCATCATGTTGTACAGGGGATATCCAATCCTGCAATCGCCGTTTCAGCTCTTGACGCAACTGCTCGAGATTGACGAGCAGCTCAGCACCTGGCGTTACCGCCACATGAGCATGGTGCATCGCATGATCGGGACGCGGATCGGTACAGGCGGAAGCAGTGGACGGGATTACCTGAAAGCCGCGCTGGACAAGCATTATATCTTTAAAGAGATCGCACAGCTCACGAGTTTCCTGATCGAAAGAAGGCGCCTGCCTGCTTTGAGCAGGGAAATGGAAAGAAGGCTGGGATTTGCAGGCTGATTGCGTGAAAAAAATCACTCCCGCTGGCAAAAAAAACCAGGAATAATCGCGCAAATAACTTCCATGATCAATCGAAATAAATCGCGCAAACAAAGAAATAACCGGCGCAAAAATGCGTTCAGAGAACAAGCGAAAAGTGAACCGGGAAAGCCGTTTGTTAATTCGGATTATTTGCATCAATTTTGCAGGCATCATACCTGAATTTAAAATCTGACCTTTTAAAATGGGATTATTCAATTTCCTAACGCAAGAAATCGCCATGGACCTGGGTACCGCCAATACCCTTATCATACATAACGATGAAATAGTAGTGAACGAACCGAGTATCGTGGCCCTGGACCGCAATAACCCCAAAACAGTGCTCGCTGTGGGCAAGAGGGCGCTGATGATGCATGAAAAAACGCATGAAAGCATCCGGACGGTCCGCCCCCTGAAAGACGGGGTAATCGCTGATTTTAACGCCGCTGAACTCATGATCAGGGAAATGATCAAAATGATCTATCCCAAGAAGCCATTGTTTCCGCCAAGCTGGCGCATGATGATCTGTATTCCTTCCAGCATTACCGAAGTGGAAAAGAGAGCAGTCCGCGACAGTGCCGAACAGGCGGGCGCCAAAGAAGTATACCTGATTCATGAACCCATGGCAGCTGCGCTGGGTATCGGTATTGATGTGGAAGAACCGGTGGGCAACATGATCATCGACATCGGAGGAGGAACAACAGGCATTACGGTTATTGCACTGGCAGGTATCGTATGCGACCAGTCCATCCGCATCGCAGGCGATGAATTTACTGCAGATATCATGGAAGCCCTGCGCCGCTATCATAGTTTGCTGATCGGCGAAAGAACTGCTGAACAAATCAAGATCAATATCGGTGCGGCATTGAAAGACCTGGATAACCCTCCCGATGATATTCCGGTAAACGGTCGTGACCTGGTAACGGGAATTCCGAAACAGATTATGGTCAGCTACCAGGAAATCGCCGAAGCACTCGACAAAAGCATTTTCAAAATAGAAGAAGCCATCTTAAAGGCTTTGGAAACCACACCTCCTGAATTGGCAGGTGATATTTATCGCAGGGGCCTTTACCTTACAGGTGGCGGCGCTTTGTTGAGGGGTTTGGATAAACGATTGAGCCAAAAAATCAAATTGCCTGTGCATATTGCCGACGATCCATTAAAGAGCGTGGTGCGCGGCACGGGAATTTCTCTTAAGAATTATGACAGGTATCCGTTTGTCATGAGGTGATAAATGTCCGAAACAAATCTTTCTACTCGTGCGTAATGTTTTCCTCTTCATCAGAAGGTATTCAAATTTCATCTTCTTCCTGGTGTTGCAAATTGTTGCGCTTTCTTTTCTTTTCCGTTACAACAAATTTCATGAAGCGGCATTTATGAATGTGGCAGGTGAGATCACCGGCAAAATGGATGAAAAATATAATGGAGTTGAATATTATTTCCAACTCAAGCGCACCAATCAACAGCTGGTCAGCGAAAATGAAAAATTGCATCAACTGCTGAAAGAAAATTACGAAATCGCCGATTCGTCGCGGAGATTCATGATGGATACCCTCAGGATTGACTCGCTCAGGAAAATTCAAAAATATTACTATCTCGCAGCTAAAGTCGTTGGCAACACGGTTTCGTCGCAGGCCAATTTTTTAACCATTCACCGGGGATCAGCGCAGGGCGTTAAGCCCAATATGGGCGTGGTGAGTCCCCAGGGAATCGTGGGCACCGTAGTAAATGTGAGTAGTAACTATTCCAGCGTCATGAGCCTGCTGCACAGACAGTACAAAGTGGTGGTCAAGCTGAAAAATGGCGGCGAGCGGGGCACCGTGGAATGGGATGGAAGCAATCCTTTGTATGTGACACTCAAAGACATTCCAAAAAGTGCAAAGGTCAGCAGGGGCGACACAGTTGTAACGAGCCAGACCTCATCCCTCTTCCCGGGTAATATCATGGTGGGCACGATCAATGACATCATGGACGACAAAAGCAGCAATTTTTTCACGCTCCGGGTGAAGACGGCTACCAACTTTTTTAATGTGGAGTTTGTCTATGTCATTGAGAATTCGCAATACGATGAACAAAAAAAATTGGAAGATTCCACCCGTAAAAAATTTCAATGAGTGAATTGCTGAAAAATATTGTCAGGTTCGCTTTATTCATCTTTATACAGGTGTTTATTCTTTTTAAGATACCACCCCTGCACCGGTTTATCACGCCTTACCTGTATTACCTGTTCATTCTCTGGCTTCCGTTTAATACGTCACGGTCGGGATTGATGGCGATCGCTTTCATCTTCGGCCTCAGCCTGGATTATTTTACGCATACGCCGGGATTGCATGCTGCGGCCTGTACCCTGGTTGCCTACATTCGCCCTTTTGTCATCAACCTGCTCATATCGCAGGAAGGAGCCGACAAAAGCTATGCGTCACCTTCGATCACCAGTATGGGCTGGGCCCCGTATGGCACTTACGTACTCGTGCTGACCCTTTTTCATCATACTTACCTGGTATTCCTTGAATGGATGAATTTTGGCTCATTTTTATTTTTCCTCGGAAAAGTAGCGGCGACTTCTGCAGTCAGCCTCCTGCTTATTTTCCTTACGGAATTATTGTTCTACAGAAAAGAGAAGTTCAGAACGAATGCTGCTTAAACAGCCGCCTTTAAGTAAAGAAAAAACAGCAAAACTTTATTCAATGTATATTGCAACAGTTGGTTTAGCGTTATATCTTTACGGGCATAGACCCGCTTTCTTGGAAAGCCTCTGAAAAATCGTATATCCGGAAATGCCAGTATTCAATCAATCGCGCAGTAATATCATCCGCCTGATTTTTGGTGCGGTGTTCCTTGTCATTTTCGCACAGCTGTTCAATCTCCAGATCTTTTCGTCGAAATATAAGAAAATGGCGCAGGAAAATGCGCTGTTTCCCAAACGCATTTACCCGAGCCGGGGCATTATTTACGACAGGAACGGAAAAGCCATCCTGAATAATACCATTATGTATGATCTGATGGTAACACCTTCGCAGGTCAAAAACATCGATACCGGTTATTTCTGTGAACTCCTGGGCATTGATACCGCTGAATTTCGCAACCGCATGTTCGACGCCAGGTATAAGAACGGCCCTTTTCGTCCTACGATTTTCGAAGATCTTCTTCCTCCGGATCTGTATGCAAAACTGGAAGAAAACCTCTGGCGGTTCCCTGGATTCAACCTGCAGGAAAGACCGATCCGCGTGTATCCCTTCAATGCCGCTGCACATATCATGGGCTATGTGGGCGAGGTGGACTCCAACACCATCAAAAGATATAACTACGGGTACCAGTTGGGTGACTACGTGGGAAGGAGCGGTCTGGAACAATCCTACGAAAGGGTGCTGATGGGAAGACGCGGAATCGAATTCTGGATAAAAGACAATAAGAACCGGCTGGTAGGTCATTATGAAAATAAATCTTCAGATACCGCTGCTATCGCTGGAAAAAACCTGAGAACTTATCTCGATATCGATTTGCAGCAGCTTGCCGAAAAACTATTGTCCGGCAAAGTGGGCGCAATCGTAGCCATCGAACCAAAAACGGGTGGCATTATTGCCATGGCATCGGGGCCGGACTTCGATCCCAATGACCTGACGGGTCCTGATAAACAAAAGAACTATGCCAAGCTTGCCCTGGATGTATCTGCACCATTATTAAACCGGGCGATCAAAGGACTGTTTGCACCGGGCTCGACATACAAACCGTTGGGCGCACTAATCGGATTGGATGAACACATCATTACACCAGCCAGCGGGTATCCCTGTCTTGGTGTTTATTACGGATGTCCCCATCCCGTAAAATGCGATGAGCACAATCCCGGGCATGCCGCCAACCTGCGTCTTGCGATTGCCCATTCCTGCAATTCTTTTTTTTCCAACACACTCAGGCTGGAAATCGATAACCCGGAATACCGCAGTGCAAGGAAAGGATTGACCAAATGGAAAGAATACCTGAACGCTTTTGGGCTGGGCCACCGGATCGGTGTTGACCTGCCCAGCGAAGATGGCGGACTCATCCCGGATACCTCAGTATACGATAAGGAATACCACGACCAATGGAATTCATGCACTATGGTTGGCGGCGGATTGGGTATCGGCCAGGATAAGATGTCGGTAACGCCGCTGCAGATGGCGAACGCGATGTGCATCATTGCCAATAAAGGATATTTTTATATTCCTCACCTGGTTGAAAAGATTGACGGAGTATCGACTGACAGCAGCCTGCTCAGCCGCTATCTGCAAAAACACGAAGTGCTCACCCATATCGCAGACGATGTATACGAAGTGGTCATGAGCGGCATGCAGGATGTGGTGGAAATAGGCACTGCAAGGGTAGCCAGGATACCGGGCATTGATATGTGCGCAAAAACAGGAACCGCGCAAAACAGGCTGGTCCTTGATAACAAGGCTGTTTACCTGCCTAACAATTCCATGTTCGTTTGTTTTGCCCCCAGGGAAAATCCAAAAATTGCGATTGCCGTGGTGATTCAAAATGCCGGGTACGGAGCCACGTGGGCCGCTCCCATCGGATCATTGCTGGTAGAGAAATATTTGAATGATACCTTGCGGCCCGGACGCGTAGCAGAAGTAAATCGCATTGCGGGCACCAACCTCATGCCGAAATACCTGGTGAGGGTTCAATTTAAAACCGATTCCATCCGGGCGGCAGAATGGGCCAGGCAGACGGGTGATAGTACAAGATGGTTAAAGTACCAGGATCCCGTATTCAGAAGGGTCTCCCTGGATACCTTTCATTTGAATAATGCCCAGCCCGTTCAACTTAAAACTCCGGTCATGAAACCGAAAGAGATCCCTACGATTGTTCCACCTGATTCAGTAACCAACTGATATGACGCAACGCACGACCATAACCAAAGGAATTGACCGGTCACTGATCTGGCTCTGGTTCATTCTTTGTACCATTGGCGTAATGAGCATTTTTGCGGCCACCTATCGCGAAGGTGAAAATGTTTTGCAAGGATTTATTTCGCTGAAAACAGATTATAGCCGACAATCCCTTTTCTTTATCATCGGTGGCATCATCGGCATCTTTATCCTGCTGACTGACAGTAAATTTTTTACCGCAACCGCGAACCTCTGGTATGCATTTGGTATTGTATTGCTGTTACTGGTATTTCCATTTCACACCAACATCAAGGGAACCAAATCCATCATCCGGTTTGGCTCGGCATTCCAGATTCAGCCGGTAGACATGTGCAAGATCTTTGTCAATCTTGCCCTCGCCAAATACCTGTCGAGAATAGAGACGGATTTTGCCAGGCCGCGCTCACAGCTTATTGCCGCCGTGATTGCATTGGTTCCTGCCATGATATCAATCATGCAGAATGAAACCGGCCTGGCGCTGGTCTATTTTTCCTTCTTCCTGGTCATGTTCAGAGAAGGCTTACCCTCATCGGTGCTGATCATCGGTGCTTCCCTTGCTGTCCTGGTCGTGGCTACCCTGCTGGTAGAACCGAATACGCTTGCACTGGTGTTAACCGGCATCGCAGGACTGGCGATCTATATTGTTCGCAAACAGATCAAAAGACATAAAAATGTTTTATACCTCATCATCAGCATCTGGGTTGTATGTGTGGGTGTGCAACGCTTTGCAGTTCCGTTTGTTTTTGATCATGTTTTTCAGCCCTATCAGGTAAAGCGCATTTATGACCTGATCGGTAAAGACTATGTCCCGAAGAGTGAAGCGGCCGCATTGGAAATCGAGCGACAACTGCAGAGCGGTACAAAGAAAAAAGGCGGCAGCGATAATTATAATGTCAAACAAAGTAAAATTGCCATTGGCAGCGGCGGCGTCATCGGCAAGGGATTGCTCAAAGGAACGCAGACCCGCTACGATTTTGTGCCGGAGCAAAGAACGGATTTCATATTCTGTACCATCGGGGAGGGATTTGGATTTGTAGGAAGCGTGATCTTTCTCGCGATTTACCTGCTTCTGTTGATGCGGGTGGTTACGATTGCCGAAAGACAACGAAGTGTTTTCAGCCGTTGTTATGCTTACGGCGTAGCTTCGGTATTTTTCTTTCATATCATCATCAACGTATGTATGACCATCGGCCTCGCGCCGGTTATCGGGATTCCGTTGCCGTTTGTGAGTTATGGAGGAACTTCGTTGCTGACTTTTACGGTGATGCTTTTTATACTGGTGAGACTGGATGCGGACAGGCAGATGGTGTTGAGATGATGTAAAAAAAATTATTATTACTTTAAAAATGAAAATCATTCCGCTCTCCGAAGGCGCTTTCACTGTCGATCAAACCAAACTTTTTGCTCCCTTTGATCTAAAAAAAGATGATCTGCAAAAGAGAAAAGCCGGCAGTTTGCTGGTAGAGGTTCAGCCCTTTGTCGTGATTACGGCCGAGGACGTGCTGGTCCTGGATACGGGCCTTGGATTTGAAAAAGATTCTGTGTTGCAAATTCACCGGAACTTGATGGATGCCGGAATAAATCCTGGAGAAGTGACCAAAGTGTTCATGAGCCATTTGCACAAGGACCATGCAGGAGGCGTCAGCCTGCATGACAAGAACGGGCGGCCGGGACCTGACCCCGCTTTTCCCAACGCCACCTATTTTGTGCAAAAAAAAGAGCTGGCT
>Ga0193728_1000141_pt1 | contig 31150 bp, 28 predicted proteins | sample U1c1metaG_FD_143037 | JGI IMG/M metagenome (GOLD analysis project Ga0193728, IMG submission 143037) | Soil microbial communities from a riparian zone of the East river system, Colorado, United States - U1c1 | ecosystem: Environmental > Terrestrial > Soil > Riparian zone | place: USA: East River... | reverse complement strand
GTATTTGACAGCGCGATACCGCTCGACTCGTGGCACATGTTCGAGCAGTCGGGAAAGTTGTTCGTGCCGAACATCCGGCCGACGAGCTGGTACAGGAACGCGGCTTCGTTGCTCGTGCGCCCCGACGTGTAGAACACGCTGCGCTCGGGCCCGGCCGCGTGGAGGTCGGCGGCGATCTGCGCGAGCGCGGCCTCCCACGTCGTCTCTCGGTAGTAGCGGCCTTCGAGCACCATCGGGTGCGTGATCCGGCCGAGGTGGCCGAGCTCGTAATCCGAGAGCAGGCGGAGCTCGTCGATCGACAGCGTCGCGAACACCTCCGGGGTCAGCCGGATCGTGGTCGCCTCTTCGGCGATCGCCTTCGCGCCGTTCTCGCAGAACTCGAACGTGTCGCGCTTCGCCGGCTCGGGCCACGCGCACCCCGGGCAGTCGAACCCGGCTTGCTGGTTCATCGACATCAGCGCGCGCGTGCCGCGGACGAGCGCGTCGTTCTCGCTAAGGTGCCTCGACGAGACCCACAGCGCGGGCAGCCCACCGGCGACACGTGGGATGTCGGTCAGGTGGATGTCGGCGCGCGGCGGCTCGTCCGACTTACTCACCCAGCGCGTGTACCACGCCGGGAGCGGACGTCACCATTCGATGCGGAACGTGGCGCCAGCGCCCGTCGGACTGACCACGGGCGTGATCGCGAACGGCTCGTGATGGCGGCGGCGGCCGCTGACCTGCGTCGTGGTCTCGTCGGTGCTGCGCGTGAACATGAACACGCCCGCCGCGGCGAGGACCGCGCCGCCACCCAGCATGAACCCACCCACCCACGTCTTGGTGTAGCCACTGCACGCATCGATGAATTGTTGGTTGTTGCCGGTCCCAGCGGTGAGCTGGCTCTTGTTGCCGCAGTCGTTATTGGTCCACTTGGCGTTCATCCCGTTGCTCAACGTCACGCCATCCGAGGCCTTGTAGTCGTTCTGGCTCGTGCGTCCCAGCTCCAAGATGATCCCACCCGCAATCACGGTGGCGATGCCGACGCCCGTCATCACATAGCCCGCGGTGTGCAGACCGTTCCCCCCGTGGTGCGAGACGCTGCCGGTGATCTCGTGGTTCTCGCTACCGTCGCCACCCGGTGGGGTGACCTTGTCGGGCGGCGGGATGATCTTGGTGTCGAGCTTCGACAGGTCCGCGATGATATTCGTGGTCTCGCCGCCGGTGCACTGGATGTCGCTCCGGCTCCAGCGGTGGTAGTCCTTCGCCTCGACGGCGATCGAGTATTTGCCGTCGGAGAGACCGTTGACCTGGCCGACGCCGTTCGTGATGTTGCCGGCTTCCTTGGTGCCGAGGAGGATCGTCGCGCGGTCGACGCCCGGGGTCTTGACCGTGATCGTGCAGCTATCGGTCTGGCCGGTGAGGCCGTTGTAGATCGACTGCGATTTCTTGAGCAACGCGCCGGCGTTGGTGCTGGTCGGAACGGTCGTCGGCGCGGTCTTCTCGCGGTGGCGCTGCTTGACGTCGAGCAACGAGATCGTGATCTCGTAGTTGCTGCCCTTCTTCGTCACCGAGCCGTACATGAGGAAGTCGACGCCCAAGTCGCCGCCGATGCCCGACATGCACTTGAGGTCTTTATCGTCGTCGCAGCCCTTCAGCAGCCGCGCAGATCCTCGGTCAACGTCTTCGCAAAGGTGACGTCGTCGTTGCTGGGGACACCGGACTTGTCGATGACCTCGAGTCCGAGGATCGCGACCGTGGGCTTGGCTGCCGCCACGGCAGACGCCGCGCATACCAGCAGTAGCGCCACACAACTAAGCCTAAACGCGCGGGTCATGGGTACCCCTTGGCCGGTCATTATACACGTCTAGCCCATCCGGTTCCTGGCTTGCCACAGATCGCCAGGCTACCGTTTACCGGCCCGACCATGCGCACCCTATCGGCGCGAATCCTGCTCGGTTTTGCGGCCCTCGCGGTCGCCTTTGGCACGATCACGGTCGACGTCGTGCTGAACCTCACGACCGTCGAGGACTCGATCCACAGCATCCGGGTGGGGCTCCTGCCGCTGGCGCTCGCCGCGAACAGCCTCGCCCGCCGCGAAGAGGACCTCAAGTCGTACCTCGACGACGGCTTCGCCCAGGAGACCAGCTCGTACGGCGCGAACGTCCGACTGCGTACCGCGCGCACCCCGCGCGACATCACATTCAAGGGGCTCGTCAAGGCGGCCGAGAGCTATCGCGGCGACGCGGAGAGGGTCGCCGAGATGTCGGCGCTGCTGGACAGCCTGAAGACGCCGTACGACCAGCTGACGAGCGCGCTGCGCAAGGGCGAGGCGCTCGACGCCGATTCGGTGACCGTGCCGCTGCGGACGCTCCGCGACGGCGAGCGCAAGTTCTCGCAGCATACGGTCGACCTCACGAACGCGTTGCAGGCCGTCGTCACCGACCGCACCACAAAGCTCGAGACCCAGCAAAAGTCCGTGCGGTTCATCGCAATCAGCCTCGGCGTGATCGCGATCGCGATCGGCGTGATGATCTCGATCTGGGTCGTGATCACGCTGCGCCCGCTGCGCCGCCTGCGCGATGCCGCGAAGCGGGTCGCCGCCGGTGACTACGCGAGCCGGATCGACGACCGCGGTCCCTCCGAGGTCGCCGAGCTCGCCCGCGAGTTCAACTCGATGGCGCGCGCGATCGAGGAGCGCGAGCGCGAGCTGGTTCGCTCGGAGCGGCTCGCCGCGATCGGCAAGCTGTCGGCGATGATCACGCACGAGATCCGAAATCCATTGTCGGCGATCGGGCTCAACGCCGAGCTCCTCGACGACGAGCTCAGCGACAACGCCGAGGGCCGCGCGCTGTGCCACGCGATCCACAAGGAGGTCGATCGGCTCACCGCGATCACCGAGGAGTACCTGTCGTTCGGCAAGCTGCCGAAGCCGAAGATCGCCTCCGAGCATGTCAACGGCCTGGTCGATGCCCTCGCGTCGTTCGTGCGCGAGGACCTCGCGCAGAAACAGGTCGAGCTCGCGGTCGAGCTCGCCGACAACGATCCGATCGCGCTCGTCGATTCCGCGCAGCTCCGCCAGTGCCTTGTCAACCTCGTTCGCAACGCGAGCGAGGCGGTCACCAGCAAGGGTGGCGGCAAGGTGACCATGCGCACGCGCCGTGCGGGCGATCGCGTGGTGATCGAAGTCGAGGACACCGGTGTAGGCATCGCCCCCGAGGTACTCCCGAGGCTGTTCGACACCTTCTTCTCGACGAAGGAGGGCGGCAGCGGCCTCGGGCTCGCGTTGACCCAGCAGATCGTGAAGGACCACGGCGGTGACCTCTCCGTCGAGAGCACCGTCGGTAAGGGCACCACGTTCACCGTGTCGATTCCGCGGGGGTAACTTGCGCTCGCGAAACCGCCGGGCGATCATCGTTTTTCGCGATGGGTGACGACGACAAGCGCAAGAGCGACCGCGAGCCGGTCACGCTGTTTGTCGAATACGAAGGCGCCGACGATCTGGTCGGCGACTACACCGAAAACCTTTCGAGCGGCGGCACGTTCGTCGCGACCAACCGCGAGCTGCCGATCGGAACGAAGGTCCAGCTCGTCCTCTCGTTCCCGGGCCTGCTCGAGGCGATCGCGATCGAAGGCACCGTGCGCTGGACGCGCGGCTCGCAGAACGCGACCGAGGTCGTCGCCGCTGGTGAAGAAGCCGGCGCCGGCATCCAGTTCACGCCCGGCACCGCACGCGACCAGCTCGCCGGCCTGATCGAGAAGATCAACCGCCGGGATCCCAAGACCGTGTCGCGCCTGTTCCACGTGCTCGTCGTCGAGGACAACCGTCACGTCGCGACGTTGATCCAGGACGGCCTCAAGGGCTCCGCGCGCCGCGACTTCGGCGGCGGCGTCTCGTTCGTCGTCCGCCAGGCCGAGGACGGCCGCAAGGCGATCGAGATCCTCCGCAAGGAAACGTTCGACGCGCTGATCGTCGACGTCTACCTGCCCGTGATCGACGGCGCGAAGGTGATCGCGACCGCGCGCGGCGAGCTCGGCTTGGTCTCGCTCCCGATCATCGCGGTCTCGGCCGGTGGCGACACCGCGCGCAAGTCGGCGCTCGATGCCGGCGCGAACATCTTCCTCGACAAGCCCATGCGGCTGCGCCAGGTCATCGATACGATTCAGAAGTTGATGATGTAGCTCGCGGGCTGTCACGCTGGCGCCGGTCGCGCGTTGACCTCGTATGAGCGACGACGTGGTTCCGAAAATGCGCCAGCGCGGCCAGTGGCCGCCGATCATCGCCGCCGTGATCGTCGTGCTGTTCACGCTCTCGAACGCCGCAGCGAACATGCTGGCGGCCAAGCGGCCGACGACGGCGGAGCTCCAGCGCGAGGAGCAGAACAGCTTCGTCGAGCAACGCCACGCGCGCCTCGCCGAGTTGCTCGCCGAAGGCGATCACTGCCGTCCCGTGATCGCGCACGAGCTCGCGAAGACGCTCGTGTTCGACGGCCGCTCCGCGCAAGCCTACGCGACCGACTACGAACAACGCTGCGCCCCCGATCCCGTCGTCCACGCCTGGGGCGCCGCGCGGATTCCCCACCGCCGCGACTGAGCCAACGAGGCCGCGACATCGCGCCGCGGCGCGCGACCTGGCGGTGATGCTGGGAGGCGTATGCTCGTCGGGTGGAAGTGAAGTCCGACGACCACGCTCGCGTGCTCGCGCTGCTGCGCCGGCACGGCTGGAACTCGACGTCGTTCCAGGTGCTCGAGCCGGGCTTTCGCTATTGGTTCGACGGCGACGATGCGTGCGTCGGTTACGTCGATACGGGTAGCGCGTGGGTGGTCGCCGGCCCGCCGATCGCGCCGGGCGAGCGCATTGCGGAGGTCTCGCAGCGGTTCGTCGAGGCGGCGCGCGCCGCGGATCGGCGGACGACGTGGTTCGGCACGGAGGAGCGGTTTCGCAACGCGCTGGCGTGGCCGGCGCTGCGCATCGGCGATCAGCCGGTGTGGGATCCGGCCGCGTGGGCGGCGGTCGTGAAGGGCAGCAAGAGCCTGCGCGAGCAGCTGCGGCGCGCGCGCGCGAAGGGCGTCGGCGTGCGGACGGTGGAGCTCGCCGAGCTCGCGCCGGGCCACGCGACGCGTATGCAGGTCGACGCGTTGATCGAGCGCTGGCTCGCGTCGCGGCCGATCGCACCGATGGGATTTCTCGTCCAGATCGATCCGTTCACCTTTCCGGCGGAGCGCCACTACTTCGTCGCGGAGCGCGAAGGGCGCGTCGTCGCATTCCTCGGGATCATTCCGGTGTACGCGCGCACGGGCTGGTTCTTCGAAGACTTCCTGCGCGATCCGGAAGCGCCGAACGGCACGGTCGAGATGCTGGTCGATGCCGGGATGCGCGCGGCGGCCGCGGCGAACGTGCCGCTCGTGACGCTCGGGTTGGTGCCGCTCGCGGGCGACGTCAGCTCGTGGCTGCGCGCGGCGAGGAGGCTCGGCCGGGCGCTGTACGACTTCGATGGGCTACGCGCGTTCAAGCAGAAGTTCAAGCCGCGCGATTGGGACCCGATCTTCCTGTCGTATCCGCCGAGCGGCAACGCGTTCGTGGCCGTGTACGACACGCTGAAGGCGTTCGCGCGCGGCGGCCTGCTGCGGTTCGGGCTCGAGACGCTGCTGCGCGGACCGGCGGTGGTCGTGCGCGCGTTCGCGGCTTTGCTCGTGGTGTGGACGGCGCTGCTCGCGCTGCCGGTCAGCGAGCGGTTCTTCCCGAGCGCGACGTGGCAGTACGGCTGGGTCGGGTTCGATGTCGTGCTCGGCGGCGCACTGTTCGCGCTCGCGCACCGCTGGCGGCGCGGGCTCGCGGATCTCGTCGCGGCAGCGGTGACCGCCGATGCGGTGCTGACGATCGCGCAGTCGATCGTCTACGACCTACCTCGCCGGCGCGGCGTGCTCGACGTGTTCTTCCTCGTCGTCGCGATCACCGGGCCGATCCTCGCGTCCCTCTTGATGTGGAACGCGAGGGCGCATCGCACCTAGAGGATGACCGTGTCACACCCCAGCGTGATCTGGACGATGCCGCTCGCCTGCACGCTGCCGCACGTCGACTCGCACAGGATGATGTTCGTCGGTGCGGCCGGGTTGTCGTAATACCAACCGTCGCCGGAGGCCGGACAAGCCATCTTGTTGGCGACGTTCGGAATCGTGATCTGGGAACCACCGTTCGGCGTGAACACCACGTTGACCTGCGTGTAGTCGACCGTACCGCCGCCCATCGGAAGCGGAATCGAATAGGTGCACGATGCGGAGTTCCGGATCGCGTTCATCGCCGCGAGGAACTGCATGTTGACGTTGCCGCCGGTGTCGACGAGGAACGCCTGCGTCGTGCCGCCGGCCGCGGCGATGCCGTTGAGGTTCGACAGCGACGAGCCGACGCCGATCACGAACGTCGCGACCTTCGGCATGCCCGCCCAAGCGCCCGCGGCGATCGCGTCGATGTTCGGCAGGCTCGTGTCGCATTCGGACGGATCGCCATCGGTCGCGAGCACGACCGCGGTGACGTCACCCGCGTGGGAGCCGGCCCACGACTTCGCGTGATCGACCGCGCCTTGCAAGGCCGCGGACGTCGGCGTGGCGGTCGTCGGCGAGTGCGCGTTGATCGAGGCGGTGAGTGCGCTCGCGGCACCGGGCAGCGCGGCGATCTCGACCGCGGCGGTCGCGTAATCGCTCGCTGTGCACGAGTCACCGAAGTTGCTACCGGGCAACCCGAAGTACTGCAGGCCGACCGAGAAGCCGGTCAGGCCGGGCTGGGTCAAGAACGAGTTCAGCGCGGAGGTCACCGCCGACCACTTCGTGCCGCCACCGTTGACGGTGTCGGTCATCGAGCCCGATTGATCGAGCATGATGTAGAGGTCGAGCGGGCTCTGCATCGCGTTGACGGTCGAGGTCGCGCAGTTCGAACCGCCGCCACCTCCACCTCCGCCGCCGCCGCCACCTCCTCCGTTGGCGTCGCCGTTCCCGAAGTTATCGGTCGGCGCCGTCGGGCCGCAGGCCGCAAAAAACACGAGGCTTGCTACGAGCAGTGATTTCGACAAGGCGCCCTCCAGCGTTGACGCGGGCACCATAGGGCCTGCGTTCGACGAACGACACCAACACCCGATAGCGCAACACGAGCACGCGAGTTCTCGCCGAAAACCGAATGCTCATCATCCGCTGACAGGTTGTTAGGCGGTGGTCGGGGGATGCTCCAGCACGCCTCGAAACGTTACAGACTTCATGAAGTCCGCACGAGTCAGCGTCGAGCGCAGCTGAACGCGGCGCGTCGAGAGGCGTCGTGTACGGGGGGTGCGCAGCCGCTCGGCGCGGCGACGAGTTCGCAACTACGCCGCGGCGGCCTGGCGGTTGGACGCTCGAGTATCGAGCACCCTCGTGATCGCGGTGTCGAGGTCGGCGAGCGTGAACGGCTTGTAGACGCACGGGAGACCGAGCTCCTCGAGGCGCGCGACGTCCCCCGGATCGATCGCGCCCCCCGTCATGAAGACGGTGCAGGACGCGAGCTCGGGCTGCGCCGCGCCGAGTCGGCGATGCAAGGAGAACCCGTCCTCGTCGGGCATCGAGACATCGCTGATCACGACGTCGAACACCTCGGCGGTTGCCTGCGCGAGCGCTTCGTCGGCGGACGCTGCGACCACGACGTCGTGACGCGACAACAGGCGCGCGATCATCGTGCGGATCGCCGGCTCGTCGTCGACCACGAGGACCCGTACGCGCGGCGCTCGCGGCGGCGCGGCCCGCACTGGAGTCACGGGTTCGGCAACGCCGATGGGGAGCGTGACGCGAAAGATCGTGCCGCGACCGATCACGCTGTCCACCGCGATCATGCCGCCGCTCTGCTTCACGATGTTCATGCAGACCGAAAGGCCAAGGCCTGTACCGACGCCGGGCTGCTTCGTCGTGAAGAACGGATCGAAGATGCGCGACAGGATCGCCGGCTCGATCCCCTTTCCGGTATCGGCGATCTCGATCACCACGACGTCATCGGCAACGCGAGTCGTCACGCGGATGGTGTGCGCAGCCGCATCTGCGGCATCGCACGCTTGTGCAGCGTTGATCAGCAGATTGAGGAACACCTGCGACAGCCGCGCCTCGTTGTTCAAGATCCGCGGCACGTCGCCAAACGAGCAGGTCACCGCGGCCCGGTCGCGCATCTCCATCGCCGCCATCCGCACACACGACTCGAGGAGCGCGTTGAGATCGACCGGGGCATGCGCGGACTTGTCGGGCCTCGAGAGCCGCTTCATGTCCTTGACGATCTGCGTGACGCGCTCGACCCCGAGCAGCGTTTCGTCGAGCGAACGCGTCGCGTCTTCATAGACGAGCGCCGGCAAGCTCGCCTGCACCGAGTCGATCGTGTCGCGCAACAGCCATAGGTTGCCGACGACGTAGGTGAGCGGGTTGTTGATCTCGTGCGCGACACCCGATGCGAGCGTTCCGATCGCCACGAGCCGGTCGTTCATGCGCGCGACCTCTTCGGCCCGGAGTTGCTGATCGCGGTGATCCTGGATATCGCGCGCCATGTCGCGGACCGAGCCGAGCAGCTCGCCGATCTCGTGGATCTCGAACTTGCGCGGACCCGGTACGGGCGCCGAGAAGTCGCCGCTTCCAATCGCCTTCGTCGTCGCGGCCAGGGCGCGGATCGGCCTCGACAGCCACTGGACGCCCATCCCGACGATGGCCAGCGCGACGACGAGCGTGATGATCATGATCAGCAGCGCGTCGCGGCGCGCGCTATCGGAGAGCGCGTCGATCGAACCCTGATCTCGGATCACGAACACCCGCCACCCCGATCGCGCCGCCCCGACGCGCACGACATGGACGCGCGTGTCGAGCTCGTCGCGCGTGATCTCGATCGCCGCGCCGGACGACGCGAACATGTCCAGCCCCGAGACGTCGGTCAGGACCGCGAGCCGGCCGTTCGAGTCGGCGAGCACGTGATTGCCTCCGTCGAGTACGATCACGCGCCCGTTGTCGCCCGCGCTCGCGTGCGCAGCGACCTGTGAGATCTGGTCGAGGTTGATCGACCCGACGAGGAGCCCGGCGAGCTCGCCGTGCGCGCGGATAGGCGCCGCGATATGGACGTTTGGTAGCCTCGAGCGCTTGCCGAGCTCGACGCCGGAGATCACCGTCCTGCCGGTCGCGAGCAACTCGCGGTAGTACGCGCGGTCGCGGTAGCTCGTGCCGGCGTTGGGGAGCCCGTCGACATCGCGCGGTGGATCGACGTAGCGCGAGGTGCCATCGCGATCGGCCACGAGCACGATGGTGAGTTGCGGCGCGTGCGCGCGCTGGCGAGCGAGCAGCGCGGGGACCAGTCCGTCGTCGACCTCGCGGACCGCCTCGACGTCGCTGGCGAGGAGGTCGATCGCGGTTGTCTGCGTCGTGATGAAGGTGTCGAGCTCGTTCGCCACCGCAGTCGCACGGGCGGTGCCCTCGCGATCCGCGCGGCTCCGCTCGGAGGCCGACGCACGCGACGTCTCGATCGTACCCAACACGATCGTCGGCAGGACACTCAACGTCCCGAGCACCACCAGCAAATAGGTGCGTATGCCAACCATCCAGCCTCGCCTACGAGTCGGCCGGATTATGGAGTTGATGAGAGCCGTGTCGGTGTAGGAACGTCGCCTACTTGACCTGTGCCTTCAAGGCCAGCACTTCGGCGTTCTCGGGCTCGGTCTTCATCGCCTGGGCGAGCGCGGCGCGCGCGTCGGGTAGCTTCTTCATCGCCACGAACGCGCGGGCCCGGCCGAGGTGGACCAAGGCGGGGCGGCGAGGCGGCGGGTTCGCGACCAGCATCGACTCGAACGTGAACAGCGCCTTGTCGGGCTGCTTGAGCTCGAGGTACGCGCGCCCCAGCGTCCCGAGGATCTCCGAGTCCTGTGGGTTGATGAACGTCGCCATCTCGCCGTAGGTGCGGACCTTCGGCCAGTTCGCCAACTTGCCGTACTCGGTGACGAGCTTCTTGAGCGGCGCGAGCTCCATCTGCTCGATGAACGCGTAGTGCTCGGTCTCGACGAGCGCCTGCGCTTGCTTGCCCTGCTTCTCGTACATCTCGGCGAGCGCTTGATACGGATAGCTGCGTTCCGGATCGAGCTTCTTCGCGGCGCACAGTTGCTTCTCGGCCTCGGCGGAGTCGCCGGCGCCCTCCGCGAGTTGCGCGAGCCGCGTGCGCAAGTCGTAGCTGTCGTGGCCATCGGCCATCAGGCCGACGTAGAGCTGCTTCGCCTTCGCCGCATCGCCGGTGTGGACCGCGATCTCGGCGAGGATGTAGCGCGCGATCGGCTGCTTCGGATCGAGCGCGACCGCGGCCTGTGCAGCGGCGCCGGCCTTGTCGGCATCGCCACCGTAGTAGTAGCCGAGCGCGACGTTCGCCTTCGCCTTGGCATCCTTCGGCGCGGCGTCCGCGGCGATCTCGAGCTTCGTGACGTCGTCGAAGCCGCGGGTCGGCAGCTTGAACGTGCCGGCGTACGCGGCGAGCCGGATCTCGAGGTACTTGCGAAAGTCGACGTCGAGCTGCGCGATCGTCTTGCCGGTGATCGCCTTCAGCACCTCGGGCGTCTCCTGGCCTTTGCCGTAGAGCTTGAGCGCCTGGACGATCTTCGGAAACCCGTACGTGCGCGCGAGGTACTCGACCGTCACCGCCGACAGGAAGTACGCGACGACGACCGCGTTCGTGTCGGGCTGCATGAACTCGGAGTTGAGCGCACCGATCGACGGCAGCGTGTTGTTCGCCATCGCGCCGTAGAGGTCGGCGTCGTTCTCGCGCCGCCAGTCGGGGCGCGCGATCAAGGTCTCGTACTCGGACAGGCCCTCGGTGAACCAGCGCGGCACGCGGGAGTTCGACAGCTGGATCGCGAACACGTGACCGAGCTCGTGCCACAGCACCATGCCCCAGTTGAGATCGCCGGTCGCGGGCGACATCGCGGTGATGACCTGGCCGAAGCACACGCCGAGCGCGGCGATATCGGGCAGGCCGGCGGTGCGCACCGCGTAGTTCGTCTTGTCGGCGTAGAGCTCGAGCGTGACCGGCGTCTTCGGCGTGAAGCCGTAGCGCTTCACCATGTCGGCGAACGCCCGCTCCATCGTCGGTTCGAGGTAGCGCGCGAGGCCGGCCTTCTCGTCGTTGTGAAAGCGGATCTTGAAGTTCTTCGTCGCTTCGAACGAGTACTCCTTCGGAATCGTCTGCTCGAACAAGTTGAGTGTGTTGACCGTGCGGACGTTGTAGCCGTCGCCGCGGTACGCCTTGTCGAGCCACTCGAGGCCATCCTTCTCCATGCCGAGCCGGAGGTAGCCGAGTCCCGCGCCCGCCATCGCCTCGTAGAAGTCGGGCTTGAGCTTGATCGCCTGCTTCTCGAGCTCGATCGCCTCGACGTAGCGGTGCTCGCGCACGGCCGAGCGCGCCACGATCCGATAGAGCTCGGCGTACGCCGGATCGACCGCGAGCGCTTGCTGTTCGAGCACGTTGTAGGCCTTGGTGTCGTCGCGCAGCCACGCGACCGTCGCCTTCATCGCGATCGCCTCGACGTCGTCCTTGTCGATCGCGAGTACCTGATCGAGCGTCGCGCGCGCGACGTCCCACTGGTTCTGATCGATCTCGAGCGAGGCGCGGACCTTGAGCGCACGCACGTTCTTGGGATTCACGCCGAGTGCGGCCTCGAGGTGGTGCTTGACTGCCTGCAGGTCGTAGCTGGTATCCGTGATCACGCCCGCCATCTCGGCGTGTGCATCGGGCTCGTTCGGATTGATCTTGAACACCTCTTCGATTGTCTGGGCGGCGAGCTCGCTCGCGTACTTCTGCGAGAACAAGTCGGCCCACGCGAGGCCCGCCTCGATCAGCTGCGGCTTGATCTTGAGCGCCGCGCGATACGAATCGTTCGCGAGCTCGAACTGCGACGTGTAGCGCGCGGCTTCGGCGAGCTGGAACAGCGCATCCGCGTCGTTGAGATCGAGCTTCTTGGTATCGAACTCGTGGATCGTTTGATCGAACAGCGCCTTCGCGCCGACCATGTCGCCCTGATCGTGGCGCAGGATGCCGAGCGCGGTCCGCACCGCCCGATCGTCGGGGTGATCCTTCAGGAGCTGCTCGAGATCCTTGCGCGCGTCCGCGTTGCGCCCCGTCGTGCGCCGCACTCGATCGAGCACGAGGTGCGCTTCGATCGCTTCTTTACTCGCGCCCGCGGTGATCGGCGTGATCGTCGTTTCGGCGGCGGCGTAGTCGCCGGTCACGAGTTGCGCGCGCGCGAGCAGGATCCGTGCGGCCGCGCGGTCCTTGCCCGTGACCTTGCCGAGCTCCGCGATCGCGGACTTGTAATCGCCGGCGACGAGCTTGTCGCGGCCGGTGGCGAGGTCCGCGCGCGCCAGGTTCGCCGACGCGCACACGAGTAGAATCGCAAGAGTGCCTCGCACCACTCGAATCTGTGCGACCCAGCTATCCCTGTCAAACCCGATCCTGATGCTATCCTTCCGCCGTGGCCGAAGCGTCCAAGGAACCCGCGACCGGATCGCAGGGGATCTATGGCTCGTTCGAGGCGTTCCTCAAGCAGGCGCTCCGCGAGTACTACGATCGCGGGTGGACCACGCGGCGCGGCAATTTCATCGCGCTGTTGATCGCGTCGGGCTCGACGTCGATGGCGCTCGCGAAGGACTCGGTCATCAGCGGCCAAGGTGCGAAGAAGGTCGCGATCGGCGCCGGCCTGCTCGTCGCGCTGCGCGTCGGCCTGCGCTTCGCGATCGGTGGCCCGCTCGGGCTGGTGCTCACGATCGCGTCGGGCGCTGCGATGGTTTCGTACTTCGTGCGCAACCAGAAGGACATCATCAAGAAGGTCTCGGCGTACAAGACCTCGATCGCGGACACCGAGAAGCGGTATGCGGAGGTGCAGGCGGGCTGGCGCGACGGCAAGTACCAGATCACCGACCGCAACCTCATGATCGATGGGCTGATGAAGCAGCTCATCACGCAAGTCGACGAAGCGTGAAGATCGTCGCGACGCTGCTCGCGGTCACAACGCTCTGGGCGACCGCGGTCGCAGGACCCGGCAAGAAGGAGCCGCCGAAGAAGGATCCGCCCAAGGCGGCGCCGCCCGTCGTCGATCCGGAACCACCGGCCACACCGTTCCCCGCGAGCGGCGATCCGCGCCGCATCATCGGCATCCTCGACGTCCGCGTCGACGGCGCACCGGCCGAGGTCGGCGTGCAGTTCCAGCGCGATCTCGAAGCCCAGGTCGACACCAAGCACTACTTCCTCGCGCCGCGCGTCCGCATGCACGATCGGATGGCGAACTCGACCAAGTGGACCGAGGGCTGCGTCGTCGGCGATTGCCTGCGCGAGGTCAAGGTCCAGACCAACGCGGACGTCGTGCTGCTCGCATCGCTGACCGGCTCCGGCACGAGCTACGGCTGGGTCGTCACGCTCGTCGGCACCGAACGCGGCAAGGTCGTGGGGCAAACCTCCGAGCGCTGTGACGTCTGCACGGTGAGCGAGGCGCTCAACGCCGCGACGCGCGCGACGGTCGCGCTGCTCGATCACGTCCCCGCGGATCTCGGCGGCGAACCCGCGGTCGTCGCGCCGGCCAAGCCGATCGAACCGCCACCTCCCGCGCATCAGACGCACGGCGTCGCCGGGACCGTGCTGACCGTCGCCGGTCTCGCCGTCGCGGCGGCCGGGGCGGTCTACTACTTCGCGAACAGCCACGACAAGAACGGGCTCGTCATCGCCGGCGCCGGCGGCGGCCTCCTCGTCGGCGGCATCGTCACGCTCACGTTCTGAACGATTTCGTGCAAACCCGGGCGGGGACCTCCCACTAACGAGTGGAGGCTCGATGAAAAAGCTCGCTTTCGTAGTGTTCCTGTCTGCTTGCACGGGTGGGTTCTCGTTGAACGGAGGGCACTCCAGTGCCGCCGCCGCCGGTGGTGGCGGTGGTGCATCGTCGCCGACGGCGAGCGATACGACGATCCAGGGCAGCAGCAGCAGCCCCAAGGGCTTCGACGTCAACCGCGACTGCTACGGCGAGGACTCGCGGGTCGCGTGGCATCGCGACCCGATCCTGCGCTGGAACTGCTTCGACTACGCCGAGATGCCGGACACCGCGGAGTACAGCGACTGGGCCAAGAACTGCGACGAGCTCAACAAGGAGCTCGGCGCCTCGTCGATCGCGTGCAAGATCGACCACAAGAGCTTCGACGCGCACTACACCGCGGAGGCGAAGAAGCCCCGCAACAACGACCGCGATTCGAGCGATCCCGGCAATTACTGCTCGCGGGTCATGTCGGAGTTCGGCGGCCGCAACGCGGGCTTGCCGAATACGTTCGGGATGATGAAGAAGAAACCTGCGACGAAGAAAGAGCTGCTCGCGAAAGTGAAGCAGATCACATGCGCCTACGACGACGAGCGCGGCGGCACCGTCGAGCTCCAGGGCAAGAACCTCGTGTTCTTCATGAAGACTCAGCTCGACGGCGGCTTCATCTTGCCGTCGATCCGGCAGACCAAGCAGTTCCCGGAGCTCGAGAAGTTCATCGCCGAATACGGCGTGTGCCAGGCCGGCTATAGCTGCTGATATCTCGTCGCGTCCGTTGGTGATACGGTCCGCGACGATGAGGGTTCAGGCGTCTGTCCTGTTAATTGGTCTGTTGATCGGCGCGTGCGACAGCCCCAGCGGCACCCAGGCGATGTTCGCGGTCGAGCAGCCGGGCGACGACTACTACGCGCTGCCGTTCCCGAACGACATCCATCGCAAGGCCGATGGCTCGCTCGATCTGTCGCTGTTCCCGACCAACAGCCAGCTCGTCGACAGCTACCGGGCCGCCGCCGAGACGCTCGACGGGTTCTCGATGAACGCGGCGATCTCGTCGCGGTTCACCGCCGCGCTCGATCCCGCATCGCTGCCCGATCCGGCCGGCTCGCTCGATCCCTCGGCATCGGTGTACCTCTTGAACGTCGACGGCACCTCCGCGCACTACGGGACGCGCACGCCGATCATCGCGACGTATCGCGACGACAAGACCAACACGATCGGTCCGAATCGGCTCGTCGTGCGGCCCTACCCCGGGTTCGGGCTCGACGAAGGCACGACCTACGCGCTCGTGATCACGAACAAGGTCAAGGACACCGGCGGCGCCGCGATCGTCCGCGCGCCCGAATTCGCTACGCTGCTGGCGAGCGGCGGTGGCGCGGCGATGACCGCGGCGCGCACCGCGTACAAGCCGCTCACCGATTGGCTCGGCGCGAACGGCGGCACCGCCGAGGTCGTCTCGGCCGCGGTGTTCACGACCGAGAACGCGACGCAGATCGGACCCGCGCTGCGCAAGGGCGTGTACTCGACGCCCGCGCCGATCGCGACCAACGTCGTCAACTCCAACGCGAGCACGGCGCTGTATCACCTGTGGACCGGCGCGTACACGCAACCGAACTTCCAGACCGGCACGCCGCCGTACCTGTCGTCGGGCGGCGAGATCATCACCGGTCCCGACGGTGCGGCGGTCGTCCAGCGCACCGAGCCGATGCGGTTCGCGCTGACGATTCCGCCCGGCACCAAGCCGGCCGGCGGTTGGCCGATCTGCATCTACGCGCACGGCACCGGCGGCGACTACGAGTCGTTCGTCGACGACGGCACCGGCATGCGGCTCGCCGCGCAGGGCATCGCGACGATCTCGACCGATCAAGTGCTCCACGGTCCGCGCGATCCGGCCGGCACCGATCCGGGCGTCGCGTTCTTCAACTTCGGCAACCCGCTCGCCGGCCGCGACAACGCGCTGCAAGGCGCCGCCGATGCGTGGTCGCAGATGCGGCTCGCGCAGGGCCTCGTGTTCGACGACGGCACTGGTACTCCGCCGGCAGGGGGGTTCTCGATCGACCCGTCGAAGATCTACTTCTTCGGCCACTCGCAAGGCGGTCTCACCGGCCCCGCGTTCATCGCGTTCGAGCCGGCGCTGTCGGGTGCGGTGCTGTCGGGCACCGGCGGCCTCCTGTATCTGTCGATGCTGTACAAGACCGCGCCGCTCGATTTCCCGTCGCTGATCGAGACGATCGCGCGCGACTCGCCGATGGACGAGGACAACCCGTCGCTCGCGATCGCGCAGATGTGGATCGAGCGCGCCGACGGTGCGAACTACGCGCGCTACATGGTGCGCGAGCCGCAGCTCGGACCCGACGGGACCAGGATGGCGGCGAAGAACATCTTCCAGACCGAGGGCTTCACCGACACGTACGCGCCGAACCCCGCGATCGAGGCATTCGCGACCGCGATCGGCGGCGACCTCGTCGTCGAGACCAACGAGATGCCGGTCGAGGGCCTCGTGCTGCGCGGCAAGACCGCAGCGCTCGCGACGCCGATCACCGACAACGCCGGCACGGCGACCGCGGTGCTCGCGCAGTTCAACATGAAGCCAGGCTCCGACGGCCACTTCGTCGTGTTCGAGGTCCCGACGGCCGAGAAGCAGAGCGCGGACTTCCTCGGCACGCTCGCTGCGGCCGGCCAAGCTACTGTCGTTGCGCCGTGAGGAAGCGCCTCGGCGAGATGCTCGTCGATGCCGGCTTGCTGAGCGAGCAAGCGCTGCGCGTCGCGCTCAAGGAGCAGCAGCGCTGGGGCGGCTCGCTCGGTCGCACCGTCGTCGAGATGAAGCTCGTCGGCGAGCCCGATCTCGTCCGCGTGCTCGCAGGTCAGCTCATGGTCGCAGCGGTCGACCTCGACGCGATGGAGATCCCGCAGAGCGTGCTCGCGTGGGTGACCGCCGACATGGCGGACCTTCACGCGATCGTTCCGTACGCGCAGCCGATGAAGTTTCTCGACGTCGCGATGGCCGATCCGACGAACGTGTCGGTGCTCGACGAGCTGCGCACGCGCACGAAGCTCAACATTCGCCCTGCTCTCGCCGGTCCGAAGATGATCGAGCGTGCGATCGGCAAGTACTACGGCCGCGGGTTCTCGCGGTTCTACGGCGACGTCCCGCTCGCGCTCGACAACGAGGGCCCGGCGCTCGAGGTCGAGAAGAGCGACAACGAGCCGCTGCTCGGCGATCTGCTCGTCGAGGACGGCGATCCGGGCGTCAAGCTCCGTCCGCCGAGTCCGCCAACACCGCCGGCTCCGCCGCCCTCGCCACCGAGTGCGAAGGCGTCGCCACCGATGTCGCCGCCACCGGCGCCCAAGAGCGCGGCCAACGCCGAGGTCGCCGGGCTCGAGCGCCGGATCGCGGACCTCGAGGCGCGGGTCGCGAAGCAAGACGCGATCATCGCGAAGCTGGTGAGCGCGCTCGTCGAGCACGGGCTCGGCGATCGCGCCGACCTGCTGCGCTAACTACTCGACGTCGCCGCCCTTGAGGCCGTGACGCTTCAAGAGCTCGCGCAGGTGGTAACGCGTGAGTCCCGCCTCCTGCGCCGACCGCGTGATGTTTCCGTCGTTGCGGATCATCAGGGCCTGCAAATACGCGATCTCGAACGCGTCGACGACGGTCTGCTTCGCGGGCTTGAAGCCGAGCCCGGCCTTGAGCAGCGACGCATCGAAGATCGCGGGTCCTGATTGGTGAGGCAGATCCACGCCCGAGAGTTGGGCCGCGGCGCGCTGGGCCGCCTGCGTACCGGCTTGTGCGAGGTCGTGCGACGCGACCAGCGAGGGTCCCATCTCGCGCCCGAACACGAGGTCCGCACGCGTGATCACGGGTCCATCCGACAGTGCCGATGCGCGCTCGACGACGTTTCGCATTTCGCGCACGTTGCCGGCCCACGTGTGGTTCATCATCGCGTTCATCGCGTCCTGCGAGAACGACATCGTCATGCCGCGGCGCTGACCGACATCGCGCAAGAAGTGGTTCGCGAGGTTCGGGATGTCCTCGCGGCGCTCGCGCATCGGCGGCAGCTCGACGTGGACGACCGACAGGCGGAAGTACAAGTCTTCGCGGAACGTGCCCTTGTTGACCTCTTCGCGCAGGTCGCGGTTGGTCGCCGCGAGCACGCGGACGTCGACCTTGTACGTGCGATCGCCGCCGACGCGCTTGATCTCGCGCTGCTCGAGCACGCGCAACAGCTTCGGCTGCAACGTGATGTCGAGCTCGCCGATCTCGTCGAGGAAGATCGTGCCGCCGTTCGCCTGCTCGAAGCAGCCAGTGTGCTGGTTGACCGCGCCGGTGAACGAGCCCTTCTCGTGGCCGAACAGCGTCGATTCGATCAGCTCGCGCGGGATCGAGCCGCAATCGAGCACGACGAACGGCTTGGACTTGCGCGCCGACGCATTGTGTAAGATCTTCGCGACCATCTCCTTGCCGGTGCCGGTTTCGCCGGTGATGAGGCACGTGAGCTCCGACGGCGCGACCTTCTCGAGGTGCGCGAAGATCTCGCGCATCGCGGGCGACGCGCCGAGCATCATGTCGAAGCGATCCTTCTTCGACAGCTCGATCTCGACGACGTCCTGCGTCGATTGGAACTGGATGTTGGTGTGGCCGATCCGGAACGTCGTGCCGGGGCGCAGGAACACCTCGCGAATGCGGAGGTCGCCGACGAAGATGCCGTTGCGCGAGTTGAGATCGCGCAGGCGATAGCCGTCGTCGCGCGCGGAGACCTCGAAGTGCGTGCCCGACACGGCTTTGTCCTGCACGACGAGGTCGCTGATGATGCTGCGGCCGCCGGTGACGCGCGGCTTCGCGATCTCGATCTCTTTGCCGGTGTCGGCGCCGCTCGTCACGACGAGCTTGCCCTTCCGCATGCGGCGGACGGTGGCCCACTCGCCCTCGAACAGCGTCGTCATTCCCGTGCCGGTCTCGAACTGCGGGTCGTCGCCTTCCATCACCGGCAAACGTACCACGATGACCCGCCTCTAGTTCAGGAAGCGCTCGTCGGGCTTCTTGCGCGGCGTCGTCGGCTTGACCGGCGGTTTCGGCGCGCCGCCCTCGATCACGCTGAGCTTTGCCCGCGCCCGCGCGATCTTCCAGCGCTTCCACGCCAGGCCCGGGCTCCACGACTTCGACGTCATCACGGCGGCGGTCACCATCGCGGCCGCATACGACGCGCCCTTCTCCCACAGGCCCTGCAGCGTGATGAACAGCAGCAAGAACCCGATGAAGCCGAACATCATCTGCCGCCCGGTCAGCGGCAGCACGCCGAAGAACCGCACGGGCTGGCGCGCGTAGATCACGCCGAACGCGACGACCGACGCGAACGTGAACGGCGACAGGCCGAGGATCGGATAGTCGCGGCCGAGCAGCTGGCCGGCGAGCACGCCGCCGACCGTCCCGGCGAGCGCTGTGACCGCGACGAACCGATAGAACCGCGCCGTGCCCCAGAACCGCTCGAGCGTCGGCACGAACAGCCACAACATGACGAGGCCGAGCAGCAGCGAGAAGAAATCGATCTCGAGGAACGGGCTCGTGACTAGCGTCCACACCCGGCCGTGCTCGAACACCTGGCTCGGCGAAGCGATCACCCACTGGCCGAGCGTGGCCCGCGCGCTATCGCTGCACAGCAGATAGACGAGCGATAGGCCGACTTGCAGACCGGCGATCACGAGCGCGCCGCGCGTGATGCGCAACTGGCTCGTATCGAACTGCATGCGGCGCCGGTCGCTCACGGTCGAACTCTAGCACACGGTGATTCACTGCCCGGTGACGGGAATCTTCACCGTGCCGAGGTCGGTGAGCCCGTCGGGCGCCATGATCACTTGGCCGGTCAGATCCGGCGCGTCGCCGGTATCGTGGAACGCGTCGTTCAGCACCGCGATCGAGACCGTGTACGTGCCCGCGACGACCGCCCCCGTGATCCCGGAACCGGCGGCGCACGGGAAGCTCGAGTTGCCGGTCACCATCGTGCTCGTGTTCGTCATCGCGGCCCGCACGTGCGTCATCGTACCCACCGCGGTGCAATCGACCGGCGTCGTGCCGTCCGACATCTTCACGAGCTGCCACGCGAAGTGAAACTTGCCGCCGTCGGTCAGGAACGAGACGTCGAGCGGCTTGTCGGTCGCGTCTGAGAGATCCACCGGCATCGCGAGCGACGTCGCGAACATCTGCGACATCGCGTGATCCGTGATCGCGACGGTCGCGCTATACGTGGTCGCCGGCAGCGGCTTGGTCGTGCCCATCGCGGCGCCGCAATCGAACAGATCGATCACCGCGGTGCCGGCGTTTGCACCTTGCGCTGCTCACAGCGTGCAGCCGTCGTTCGCGATGGTGTTGCCGTCGTCGCACTGCTCGTTGCTGTCGACGATGCCATCGCCGCAGCGCGCGGGTGGCTGGTCGTCGTCGCCGCCACCGCCACCGCCGCCGCCGTTGTTGCCGCACGCGGCGAGCAGGATCACGGCGAGCGTGAGCTTCCCCATACGCGGCAACGATAAACGACAAAAGGCCGCACGAGGCGGCCTTTTTCACGCACGAGTGCGGTCGACTACAGCGAGTCGATCGGGATCGTGATCGTGTGGAGGTTGGTGACCTGGTTCGGTCCCGAGATCGAGTTCGTGATTGCTGGGGCCTGACCGATTGCCGCGTTGTTGTGATCGAACGCGTCGACGACAATCGTGTACGTGGCCTCCGGCAGCACGGCGGTAAGGCCGTAGTGGTCCGTGCACTTGAACTGATCGACGATCGCCTGCGAGCTGCCCGTGGTCGCGGTCGAGACCGACTCGACGCCGTTGATGTCGGCGACATCCGCGCAGAGGATGGGCGCGCCGTTCGACGCCTTCGTCAGCTGCCAAGCCATCTGGAAGTAGCCACCGTCATCGAAGATGTCGGCGCTAAACGTCTGGTCGGCGTTCGTTAGATCAACAAAATGCTGCGTCGTCGACGCGTACGTCTGCGAGCCGTCATGCGTCTCGATCGCAATCCAGCCATAGTAGGTCGTCGCGTTCAGTGGGGCACTATTGGCCGTGAACGCCGAGCAATCGAACAGGTCGATGACCGGCGGGCCGATGCTGTTGAAGTTCGCGTCGATCTCCTGCGAGTAGAGCGCGGCCGTATCGTAGGTCGGCGGGCAGCTAAGGCTGGTGCCGTTGACTTGCTTGATATCCCAGTGCGCCGTGATCGTGGGTGCGCCGCCACCGTCATCGCCGGAGCTGATGATGCAGCCCGAGGCGGCGCTGGCGATAATCAAACCGAATAGAACAAGCTTCTTCATAGGTTTCTCCCCTGAGGTTCGTCGGACCACGTATGGACGACGCGGTACCAGTATCTCTTCAACGCGCGACTAGAGGCAACAATCGCGCCAGCTCATGTGCCAGCGCTGTGATCACTCGCAACTCTAATGGCAGATGCAAGGCTGCTCGTCGCAACGCGTATCTTCGACGATCAATTCTACAGCACCCAAGCTGATCGTATTGCCTACGATCACCATGCGTTGCTCGGGAGCGGGCGCGGTGTACGTGTTCGTGGTCGCTGCACCACTCACACATTCAGGGCTCACCGAAAGTAATGCCGTACCAACTGGCAAATCGAATCCGGTGACGCCGTGGTAGTCCGTGCAATTCCACGTTTCAGAGCCGGTGTTCGTATCGACCTGCCAGTCGAGTCGAATGCGCGTCACGGGGTTCGTGTTCGGGATCTGGTCGCAATCGACAAAGATGTCGGTCGATCCGCTCGCAGGCCGCAATTTCCACGAAAGCTCGACGGCACCACCATTCACCGCCGTACATCCGGCGTTAACACCGAGACACACCACGAGGCAGTTCCGCCACATTTGACCGATGCGCATGACGCGTGCTACTGCCTTCGACGACGATTATGCCAGGGTTTTCGCCCACTCACGCGGCGTGGTCGCTCGCCGCGCAACTCGACATCGCAAAGCTGTTCGATCAGGCCCATTGGATTGTCAAAGGCGTGATGTTGCTGCTCGCGGTGATGTTCGTCATCGGCCTGTACATCATCATCTACAAGAGGATGTACATCGGGCGCGCGGCGAGCGAATCCGCGCGGTTCACCGAATCGTTCTGGAAGTCGCGCGACATCGAACAGATCTACAAGGCAGCGCAGACGCTGCGCAACAGCCCCATCTCGCAGATGTTCGTCGCGGGCTACACCGAGCTCGCGAAGCTGCATTCCGATCCCGCGCTCAAGGATGATCGCGAAGGCAATCTCGCGAACATCGAGCGCGCGTTGCGGCGCGCGCAGACCGTCGAAGCGACGCGGCTCGAATCGGGAACGCCGTTCCTCGCGACGACCGCATCGGCCGCGCCGTTCATCGGTTTGTTCGGCACCGTCGTCGGCATCTTGTTCGCGTTCCTCGACATCGCGGACTCGAAAGAAGCGTCGGCTGCATCGCTCAAGACGGTCGGCCCGCACATCGCCGAGGCACTGTTCGCGACCGCGGTCGGTCTCGTCGCCGCGATCCCCGCCGTGATGGCGTACAACTACTTCCAGCGCCGCATCAAAGTCCTGCGCTCCGAGATGGAGATGTTCGAGCAGGATTATCTCAACATCATCAAACGCCACTTCCTGAGGTAGCGGATGTCGTTCAAAAGCGGCGGAGGCGACGAGCTCAACGCGGAGATCAACGTCACGCCGATGGTCGACGTGATGCTCGTGCTGCTGATCATCTTCATGATCACGGCGCCGATGATGAACACCGGCGTCAGCCTCGAGCTGCCGCAGGTCACCGCGCAGAACGTCGAGGATCCCGAGGGAAAGCTCGTCCTCTCGATCGCGAAGGACGACAAGATCTTTCTCGGCGGCACGCAGGTGCTGTGGAAGGATCTAGAAGCCAAGCTCAAGAGCAACGAGCGTGTCAAAAAGGAGAGCGCCCTCTACATCGAGGCCGATACCAACCTCCTGTACGGGCGCGTCGTGACGGCCATGGCGGTCGCGAAGAATGCAGGAGTTACGCGGGTCATGATGCTCACCGCGCCCTCCGACGTGCTCAACCTCGATCAACTCGACAAGAACATCATCCCGATTCCGCCGTCTAAGTAGATATGTCGTTCAAGGATGGCCAGATGGAGACGATCTCGGCGCTCGGCGCCGCGGCGATCACCGCTGCGCTGTTCCTGCCGGTCATCTACCTCACCGAGGCGGCCACGACGGTCAAGACCCGGTTCGACGACATGGAGTCGATCGAGGCGTCGGTCGCGTACAAAAAAGAAAAGCAGAAGCAGCCGCAGAAGCAGACCTCGCAACCCGAGGTCAAGAAGGACACGACGGTCTCGCACGACGAGAACAAGAAACCGATCGAAGGCTGCAAGCTCGACAGCGAGTGCAAGGCCGACGAGAAGTGCAAGGACGGCCACTGCGTCGCGAAGAAGGAACCGAAGGACAAGCCGCTCGACGTCGATCAGACGCTCGCGAAGTTCCATCACAACGACGACGACGACAACCCGGCCGGCAAGCCCGTCACCCAGGCCGGTGAGTTCAACGGCAACGAAGACGGCTGGGCGCCGACCACGAAGGGCCATCCGTTCTGGCAAGGCTTCGCGAAGGACATCCACGACAACTTTGCGTTGCCTGAAATTTCACAGGCGAATGGGATCCCCGTAGGGTGTTTTCACATCGCGCCGGATGGCAAGATCGTCGACACCAAGGTCAAAGAGAAGAGCGGGAGTCCCGACCTCGATCAGGCGGCCGAACACGCGATCGACGCGGTGAAGAAGCTGCGCAACGACAACCCGACTCCGGTGCCTACCGAGCTCTTGGGGGCGATCAACCGATGGATATGCATTCGCTTCGATCCAAAACAAGCCGGCTAGCTCTGTTCGCGTTCGCGTGCGTCTCGGCGAGCGCATCCGCACAGCCCGCAGATAACAGCGGCGTCGTGATCGACGTCAACGGCGCCAAGCGCGGCGCGTATCCGATCGCGTTGCCGGTCGCGCCCGAAGGCGATGCGCCGTCCAAGGAGGTCGCGCAGGTCGAGAGCGGCGATCTCACGCTCGCCGGCGTGTTCAAGGTCCTCGATCCGACGTCGTTCCTGGCCGACCTCAAGACCGAACAACTCGGCATCGACCCGCAGAAGTGGAAGGACGTCGGCGCGTTCGGCGTCGTGAAGTACCGCGTCACCGCCGATCAGATCGAGTTCCGGCTGTTCGAGGTCTCGAAGGGCAACACCGCCGCGTTGACGAAGATGTACAAGCGCAGCGGCACGACGACGCGCCAGATCGTGCATCGCTGGGACAACGAGGTCGTCAAGTACTACACGAACGAGCCCGGGTTCTTTGGCTCGCAGATCGCGTTCACCGCGAAGGGCAAGGGCACGAGCACGATCATGGCGATGGACTTCGACGGCGCGAACGCGTTCGTCGTGTCGCACAACTCGTCGACGAACATCCTCCCGGCGTGGTCGCCGAGCGGCGGCAAGATCGCCTACACGTCGTTCATGCGGAACAACCCCGACCTCTACGTCGGGACGACGAGCGGCGGCCGCCCGACGAAGTTGAGCGGCCAGAAGGGCATGAACACCGGCGCCGCGTGGTCGCCCGATGGCTCGAAGATCGCGCTGACCTTGTCGAAGGACGGCAACCCGGAGATCTACATCATCAACGCGAGCGACGGCTCGGTCGTCCGCCGGATCACGAACGACAAGTCGATCGATACGTCGCCGGCGTGGTCGCCGGATGGCGCGCAGCTCGCGTTCGTCTCGGACCGCAACGGCGGCCCGCAGATCTTCGTCGTGTCGTCGTCCGGAGGCACGCCGAAGCAGGTGTCGTTCAACGGCACCTACAACACGACGCCGACGTGGTCGCCGAAAGCCGGCAAGCACGTGATCGCGTACACGACGCGCGACGGCGGCACGTACGACATCGTCGCGCTCGACCTCGACACCAAGGCGATGACGCGGGTGACCCAGAACGAAGGCAACAACGAGGAGCCATCGTTCTCGCCGAACGGCCGCGTGATCGCATACGCGCGCCAGGGCCAGGGCATCTTCATCTCGAACGCCGACGGCACCGGGAAAGCGACGAAGATCTACAGCGGCGCCGCGACCGGCGTCGACTGGGGATGATCTTGGTTCATGGTGGTGTGGGCGCGGTGACGCCCGATCGGATGGAGCGCGTGCGCCAAGGCTTGCGCGCCGCGGCGGCGGCCGGCAATGCGTTGCTCGAGCGCGGCGGTGGAGCGCTCGATGCGGTCGTCGCGGCGGTGCGCCACCTCGAGGACGATCCGGACTTCGGCGCGGGCTTCGGTTCGGCGCTCACGCGCGATGGCACGGTCGAGACGTGCGCGTCGGTGATGGACGGCACGAAGCGGCGCGCCGGTGCGGTCGCTGCGGCGCCGAACCTCGCCGCGCCGGTGATCGTCGCGCGCGCGATGCTCGAGCGCGGCGAGCAGGTCGTGATGGCCGGGCCGGGTGCGCTCAACTTCGCGCACGAGATCGGGCTCGATCCGGTGAAGGAGGGCGCGCTCGTCACGCCGCACGCGCAGCAGGCGTTACGCGACGTGCTCGCGGCCGGTGGAAGCGCCAGACCGCCCAGCACAGACGGCGGTGGTGTCGGCGCCGTGGCACGCGACAAGAACGGTCACTTCGCGGCGGCGACCTCGACCGGCGGCACGATCGGCCGGCGTCCCGGTGTCGTCGACGACGCGTCGATCCCCGGCGTCGGAACGTGGGCCGACGAGACGTGCGCGGTGTCGACCTCGGGAGGTGAAGCGCTGTACCGGATCGCGCTCGCGCACAACATCGCGCTACGGGTGAGCAAGGGCGAGTCGCAGCGCACTGCGACCAAGCACGCGTTGCAGGAGCTCCAAGAGCTGTTCCCGCACGCGCTCGCCGGTGCGATCGCCGTCGACAAGAACAGCTGGAGCGCGCTGCAGATGGGCCCGGCGATGCCGTGCGCGTGGATCGACGACTTCGGCCCGAACGAAGCGATCGGCTTTCCGCTATAGGTACGCGCGGGTCGCGGCGGCGATCGAATCGGCGACGCAGATCCGGTTCGACGCGTGCGTGATCGTGTTGCACGTGACGATGCCCGACGCGCCGGCCGAGACGAGCTCGCTCTCGACCGAGTCGGAGAACACGGCGTGGATCGCGATGCACACCGGCGGCGAGCTGCCGGCGGCGCGCAGCGAACGCGTGGCCTCGACGAGCGTGCGGCCGGTCGACACGATGTCGTCGATCAACACCGGCGTGTGACCGTTCCACTCGCGCGTGCTCGCGGAGACCGAGACGTCGCGATCGCCGCGCCGGGTCTTGGTCAGGATCTCGAACGGCGCACCGCACGCAGCTGCGACCGCGGCGACCCATTGCTCGCTCTCTTGATCGGGACCGACGAGCACGGGCTTGTGGATCTCCGTGCTGACCCACGCGGCGATCGAGGCGGCCGCGTGCGCGACGGTGGTCGGGATCGAGTACACGCCGCCGAGCGCGTCGAGCCGATGGAGGTGCGGATCGACCGTGACCAGCCAATCGACGGCCGACGACACCATGCGCGCGAAGTACTTCGCGGTGACGCCCTCACCGGGATGGAACTGGACGTCCTGGCGCAAGAACGCGAGGTACGGCGCGACCAGGCCGACGCGCTTCGCGCCGAGGTCGCGCGCGGTCGCCGCGACGAACGACATCTCGAGGAAGCGATCGGCGGGCGCGGGGTACAAGCTCCCGCACAGCACGACGTGCTCGGAGACGCGCGGCAGCCGCACGTAGATCTCGCCATCGGGGAACCGCCGCAGCTCCGGCGTGACGAGCTCGACCGCGAGCCGGTTCGCGAGCTTGATCGCGTGTTCCTCGCTACCGGGTAACGCGATCACGACGGCGGACACCCGCCCACTTTACACGCCCGGGCAGTTCCATGGAATTGACCAAAGCGTATCCAGCTACAACCAGCTCGCCGGGACGTGGAGCTCGTGGACGTCGCGGCGATGCGCGCCGTCGCCGCGGACGATCGACGCGTGCCCCTGCTCGCCGAGCTCCCACGACACCTGCGTGCGCTCGTAAGGCCGGCCCGCGCAGAGTCCCAACCAGCGCGAACACCACTCCTCGCACAAGCCCGCCGTCGAGGTCTGGCCGTCGTGGTGGGGCGCGCTGAACCGAAATCGCACCACCGGTCCGTGCCGCGAGCACTCGAGGTGCATCGGCCACCGGGTCGCGAGCTCGTGCCAGTTCCCGTCGTCCTTCGGTGCCACCTCCGCGACGACTCCGAGCAGGCGTCGCACGGTCGCCAGCGGGGGCTCGTCGTGGCGCAGCGCCACCTCGATCACGAGGTCGCGCGAGTCGAGGCGGACGTTCGGGCGGGTGAACGCGAGCGTCGCGATCACGGCATCGCCCGCATACTCGCGATAGCCGTCGCGCTCGCCCCGCTGCCCGAGCGTATCGGCGAGGTAGCCGCTCAGCCACTCGAACATGTTCGTCCAGATGTCCTGGTCGGGGAACCGCGTGATCGCGAGCACGAGGTGGCCCGGGCTCACGACGAGCTCCGTCCGCGGCGGATCGTAGAGATGCGCGAGCCCGGTGCGGAAGCGGAGGGCGCCGCGACCCTCGACACACGGCGGAACGCCGCGCAGCGCGGTCTCGGTGAGCGCAGCCGCTTCGGCGGGTGTGGGCATCGCCGCCGACATCGCGCCTAGCCGGTCGACATCGATCAGCACGAGCAATTCGCCGAACGAGAACTGCGCCTTGCCCGCCATGCCCACAGGCTACACCCGCGCCGTGCACTACCGACCGACGAGCTGGCGGAGTTGCCACGTCTGAGTTTGCATGGCGCGGCGCACCGAACGGCGCTCGTCGTCCTGGAGCGCGGCGAGCACCGTGCCGAGCAGCACCATCGCGACCGAATAGATGAGGAGCCCGACGATCGTCGCCGACGGGTCGAGTTGGTTCGCGTTCGTGTGAAGCACGATGTCGCGCCCGACGGTGTCGACCGGATGGAGCAACCACGGTGCGAGCGTCGCAGCGAGCCCGAACAGCGCGAGCCAGATCGGGCGCGTGAAGATGCGATGTTGCGCGAGCAACATGACGAGCATCACGGCAGGCCCCGGGCCGAGCACGACCGGGGACACGAGCCATGCGTAGAGCGCAAACATCGCGAGGTTCGCGCCGATCGTGATGTAGCCCGAGATGAACGGGCTACGCGGCGTGACGACGGTGCACACGAAGATGATCACCAGCGCCACGGCGGTGCCGCCGGCGACGTACCAGAGGTCGCGAAAGCCGATCCAGTACAGCAGCGGAAAGAACGCGAGGTACGCGAACGCGACGATCACGCCGAACCGTCCGCTCGCCTTGAGCGCCGCGAGGTCGGTCGCGTAGAGCTCGCGCGCGACCTCGGCCGGGACCTCGCGCGGTGGTTCGAGCACGAGCTGGGCGACGAGCTCGGCCGGTTCGCGCGCGGTCGGATCGAGTGCGAGCGCGCGGCCGGCGGCGCGCAACGCATCGCCGCGCACGGCGGCATCGGCGGTCGCGAGGCGAGCACGCGCGACCTCGAGCTCGGCGCGCGACAACATCTTGCGCAGCGCGAGGTCGCGATCGCCATCGAGGTAGCGCTGCACCGCCTCGCCGAGCTCGCGCGCGGTCGGGAACCGCGCGGCGCGCTCGAGCTCGGTCGCGCGCACGCAGATCGCATCGAGCTCGGGCGGCACCGCGAGCAGCGGCGCGCGCGCCGACGGTCGGGCATCGACACCGCCGAGTGAAGACGCGAGCTCGTTGCCGTCGCGCAAGTGGAGCGGCTGCAGCGCGAGCAGCTCGAACAAGATGCAGCCGAGCGCGTAGATATCGGTGCGGCCGTCGATCGTCGGATCACCGCCGATCTGCTCGGGCGAGATGTACCCGGGCGTGCCGAGCAACGCGCCGATCATCGTCGTCGCGGGCGAGGTCGCTTCTTCGACCTCGAACGTATCGACGTCGGCGAAGTTGTCGTTGCGCTTGTCACGCATCACGCGCGCGATGCCCCAATCGAGCACGTAGACCTCGCCGAAATCGCCGAGCACGATGTTCGCGGGCTTGAGATCGCGATGGACCACACCGCGCGTGTGCGCGAACTCGATCGCGAGGCAGACATCGCCGAACGCGCGCAACAGGCGCTGGCGCGAGAACGTCGCGATCGCCTCGGCGTCGCCCGCCGCGAGCCGCGCGATCACCTGCGCGAGCGTCGTGCCCGCGAGCTGCTTCATCACGAAGAACGGCTGGTTCTCGCCGTCGTACCAGAGCTCGTGCACCGGCACGACTGCGGGGTGCTCGAGCCGGCCCTGGATGCGCGCCTCGCGCAAGAAGCGCGTGACTTGATCCTGCGTCGGCGTCGCGCTCCGCATGCGCTTGATCGCGACCTGGCGGCCGATCTGCTCGTCGCGCGCGCTCAACACCTCGCCGTTGCCGCCGCGCCCGATCATGTCGCCGAGCTTGTAGCGGGTCGTCGCGCCGTGCGCGCTCGCGGCACGCTTGCGCGGCGGGGCCGGTGCGCTGCCGTCGTCGACGACGGTATCGGCGGGTCCTACACCGGCGAGCGTTTCGGGCGGTGGCCGGTCCTCGGGCATGCCCTCATCGTAGCCCGGCCTCGCGCCATCCTATCGGTCGCCGAAGCCGCGCTCGTCCCGGGGAGGCGCGTCGCCGTAGTGCTCGTCGCGTGAGATCTGTTTGCCGGTCTTGTCGAATGCCGCCTCGACCGCGAATTCCGCGCCGAAGCTGCGCTCGTGCGTTAGCATCTCCGGGATCTTCCTCGGTGCGCAGTCGGCGCCCGGGGGTGCGTTGCACGTGGTCATTCCGGCCTGCGGATCGGGGTTCTTCGTCTCGCCCGAGTACTCGCGCAAGGCACGCCCGTAGAACGTGACGCGGAGGGTCTCGGTGTCCGCGATCCAGGTGACGCGATAGCCGCCCTGGATCAGGTCCTTGCCGGTCTTCTTCAGCGTCTTCACTTCCTTGTCGGCTTTGACCTGGGCGTCGAGCATCGTACTCAACTTCGTCCGCCACGCCTTGTCGGTCTCGAGCGGTCCGAGCACGCCGCGCATGACCTCGGCGACACGCAGCGGATACGCCTTCGTACCGTCGAGGACCTGGAGCTGATCGCCGAGGAAATGCAGCGAGCCTGGGCCGTAACCCTTGCCCTCGTTGACGCGCACGCGCACGAGGTGCGCCTCGCGCGTCAGACCCTTCTCCTTGCCCGGCGCCAGATTCCAGACGTGATCGTAGCTGAGCGACTTGTTGGTACCGTCGGAGGTGCTGAAGCCGTTCGTGTCCTTCGCGTTCGCGGGCGCGCGGAAGTACGGCAGCATCGGCGTGTTGTTCGCGGTCGTGAACAGGTAGCGACCGGTGCTTTGATGCTGGATCTCGAGCACGTTGTTGTTCCAGTCGATCGGTGCGGTCGACCCCGAGGCGTCGTGCAGAATGCCGATCGTGATGCCGTCGAGGCAGCTCCATGACGTCATCGGCGCGACCTGCTCGAGCAACGGCCACCCCTGAACCATTTTCTGGCGCGGAGGCTGCATGACTGGCTTCGGACACGTGAACGGATCGGCAGAGGCCGGCACCGCGACGGCGATCAACAGCGCGAGTACGCGAAGCCGGATCACCGCGCCTACAGCGCCTTGAGCGGCGTGAGGTGCAAGAGCACGGGGATGACCTTGCCGCTGGTCACGATCGCCATGTGCTCGTACTGCGCGCGGATGTAGAGCAGCTTCGCGTTCTTCTCGCGGCGCGAGAACCCGCTGTACGAGTCCGGCATCTTCTCGCGCGCGACCGCGAACTTGTACTTCTTCGCGAACGCCGCCGACTCCTGCGCGGTCGACGCACCGACGACGATCAGCTTGTGCTCGTCGGCGCGCTTGCCGTTGCCGATGTACTCGTCGAACGCGGCCTCGCCGGCGTACATCGCGTCGAGCAGGATGATCTGCTCGACCAGGCGGTGATCGACCCACTGCATGATCGTGCGAAACGCGCCCGAGTGGCCCATCACGATCACCGGACCGTCGGGGAGGTGGAGGTTCGCGCGCGTCACGGCGCGGCGCAGGTCCTTGAGCGCGGGCCAGTTGACGCCGTCGTCGTTCGACGAGGGCGCATCCGGCACGACGAACATCGCGTTCTGGTGCGACGCGCGAAACTGGCGCGCGAGCTCGTGATCGCGCCACGCACCGTCGGCGTTCGTCCAGTAGCCGTGGACGTAGATCACCGTGCCGGCGGTCTCGCGGTTGTAATCGGCGGGCACCCACACGTGGACCGCACCCTGGGTCGTCGCGATCCGCCAGTGCTTGCCACCGGCGACCGTGTCTTCTTTCTTGTCGAGCCGGCTGTCACCGTCGTCGGTCGAGCGCTCGGGCCGCGCGAGGTGATGCT